>Ga0209515_10009009_pt1 | contig 11469 bp, 10 predicted proteins | sample Subgroupgradi54m_FD_187454 | JGI IMG/M metagenome (GOLD analysis project Ga0209515, IMG submission 187454) | Subsurface groundwater microbial communities from S. Glens Falls, New York, USA - GMW60B uncontaminated upgradient, 5.4 m (SPAdes)... ...
GGGACACCGGCGTCGGCTTGCGGCCCGAAGAGGTCGACGCGTTGTTCCAGCCTTTCAATCGGCTCGGGCAAGAAACCGGCAGCGCACAGGGCACCGGCATCGGGCTGGTGGTCACGAAGCGGCTGGTGGAGTTGATGGGCGGCGAGATCGGAGTCGACAGCACATGCGGCATCGGCAGCGTGTTCTGGGTCGAGTTGCGCTGCGATGGGGTTCGGCCGGAAGCCCGCCCTCCGGTCGCGCCGTGCGCAGGGCCCACGAGTGCCGCCGCGAGATCGGGCGCCGACAGCGCGACGGCCCCGGGCACGGCCTCGACGGTCCTGTGTGTCGAGGACAACCCGGCCAGCCTGCGCCTGATCCAGGAGGTGCTGGCCACGCGCCCCGATGTGCAGGTTCTATCGGCGCCCAACGGCAGGTTGGGCGTGGACATGGCGCGGACCCATTTGCCGGCGGTGATCCTGATGGACAACAACATGCCCGAGATGAACGGCCGCGAGGCCCAGGCCATCCTGCGCAATGACCCCCGTACCGCGAACATACCGATCATCGCGTTGAGCGCCAACGCGATGCCGGGCGCGGCCGACCGCGGGCTGGCAGCGGGCTTCTTTCGCTACGTCACGAAGCCGTTCGAAGTGGATGAACTGCTGGTGGCGCTGGACGAGGCGCTGAAGGTTCCGAAGGCGAGCGCGATGCAGTGAGACTTCTGGGGTCTGTTCGTCGCCGAAACGCACTCGCCTCCTTGGACTCTCCAGGCCGATGAAAGCTTAGGTAGAAATGTTAGTTGACAAATGTATTCGGCTGACCAACAATTCACTCCAACGATCTGAAGCAGCACAAAACTAAGTCGCGCCGAGCAAGAGTTCAAACGCATTTGGCGTGTCGGTGTGAACGAACGCATACGGCGAGATGAGGGGCTGGCCCAGGCCGGCTACAAAGGTTCTCACTTTCGAGCGCTCATTGGCACCTTCGCCGGATCGCTTGTGTCGACGCAAGAGACGGCGGGAGACTGATGTGGACGAGTTTCGACAGGCAATGAGATGGCTCGCTGGTGGCGTGACGGTCGTCACGACTGCGAGTGGAGTGGAGCGGGCTGGGTTGACCGCTACGGCGGTCTGTTCGCTGTCGATGAACCCGCCGCGCATCCTCGCCTGTGTCAATCTCTCCGGCATGACCTACCGGCTGCTTTCCCAAAGCCGCCGAATGGTGGTGAATGTGCTTGGAACGCAGCATCAAGATGTTGCAAAGCGCTTTGGCGGGATCGTCGGTGATTCGAGCGACGATCGTTTCACCGTTCACCAGTGGGACATCTCCGAGAACTGCGCGCCGAAATTCAAAGACGCCATTTCATGGATCGAATGCAACGTTGACGAAATGGTGCTGACGCGCACTCATGCCATCGTCATCGGTGAAGTTATCAAGGTTGGAGGCGCAGGCGCGTCCAACCCCCTCATCTATCTCAACGGTTCTTTCTGTGGTGTGGTGCAGTCCGATCGACTGAAAGAAGCAAGCGTTTGAGCAAGACCATCAATTGGAATAGGCACTATGACCACCGCAGAACAGGAGCGTTCCGTGCGAACACCCAATAGTCAAACCACGTCGCTTCGCACTGGCGACGACTACATTTCAAGTATCAAGGACGACGGTCGTTCCGTGTTCGTCGACGGCGAATGCGTCAAGGATGTGACCAGCCACCCGGCTTTCAGCGGGGCTGTCCAGTCGGTGGCACGCCTGTACGACATTGCCGCGGATCCCGCAAACCGCGAGCGCATGACGTATGTATCGCCAACCACCGGCAAGCCCGTGTTGCGTTGTTACCAGATCCCTGAAAATGCTCAGCACCTGGCTGAGAGACGCTTGATGTCTCAGCTGTGGGCCGAAGCGACCTGTGGACTGATGGGGCGTTCGCCCGATCACGTTGCAGGCTTTCTTGCGGGCTTCGCTGCACGTTCTGACGTTTTCGCGCAGGGCGGCCAGAATTTTGCAGACAACGTGTCCAACTTCTATGAATTTGCACGCGAGAGCCATCTCTATTCGGCGTATGCGATCGTTCCGCCACAAATTGACCGCAGCAAGCCCGCACATCAGCAAAGTGATCCGACGCTCTATGCTGGTGTGGTGAAGGAGCGCGACGACGGCGTCGTCCTCAAAGGTGCCCAACAACTTGCTACCGGCGCGGTACTGGCTGACTATGTTTACCTGAGTTGCATTCATCCGCTGCAGCCAGGCGACGAAGCCTATGCAACTGGCGTCATGATTCCCATGAACGCCCCGGGCCTCAAGGTCTATACGCGGCGCTCGTTTGCGCGAAATGTGGAGAGCACGTTCGACTACCCCCTTTCCAGCCGATTCGACGAGACCGATTCGCTGCTCGTGCTGGATGACGTCTTCGTTCCATGGGAGCACGTTTTCATCCATCGGAACCTTGCGGTTTGCCGCGACCAATGGTGGCGCACTCCTGCACATGCTTACGGGAATCACCAGGCGCAGGTGCGCTACTCCACCAAGCTGCGCTTCATGCTCGGTTTGACCAAACGGATCAATGAACTGACCGGCAACGATTCGCTCCCGCCGGTTCAGGTGCAGATGGGGGAACTGGCTGCAATGGCAACCATTGTCGAGTCGATGGTCATTGCCCAGGAGGCGATGTCGTCTGTCGATGAGAAGGGTGTCCTGTGGCCGTCAAAGGCTGCGCTCTATGCGGTCATGGCGCTGCAGTCGCAACTCAACCCAAAAATGATCGACATCGTGCGCGAGTTGAGCGGCGGTTCGATGATCATGTTGCCGTCTTCATATCGCGACTACCAGAATCCGGAGATCGCGGCCGACCTGGAAAAGTATGTGGCCTCGCCCGGAAGTACATCGAAGGAGCGCGTTGCGCTCATGAAGATGGCCTGGGATCTTGTCGGTACTGAGTTTGCAGGGCGGCACCAGCAATATGAAAAGTTCTATGGCGGAGCTTCGTTCATCGTCAAGCAGAACATGACACGAAATTACGACTTCGAAAGTGCCAAGAAATTGGTGCAAGCGGCGGTTGATTTGCCCGAGCAAGTTTTTGATTGTCGCAAGTGAGTGCGACCATGATCATCAAGCAAGTGTGGACCGACAACAAGTGGCGCAACTACAATTATTTGATCGCCTGCCCGTCAAGCGGCGAGGCACTGGCGATCGATCCGCTTGATCACGTCAAATGCCTGAATGAAGCGAACGCGAACGGGTGGCGAATCAGGCAAATTCTCAATACCCATCATCACGGGGATCACATCGGCGGCAATGAGGCCATGATTTCCGCCACGGGCGCCAGTCTGCTTGCACACCATGGCGCGGGGGACCGGATCAGCGGCATAGATCGCGGGTTGAAGGGTGGCGATATCGTCGAAGTCGGCGAATCGGTTCGACTGATGATTCTCGATACGCCCGGGCACACGATGTCGCACGTCTGTGCACTGAGCCTTGGAGATGATCCGCATCTCTTTTGCGGCGATACGCTTTTCAACGCGGGTGCAGGCAATTGTCACAACGGCGGTCACCCAGAGGAACTCTACCGGACATTTGTTGAGCAAATGCACCGCCTCCCCGACGAGACGCGCATTTACCCGGGCCACGATTACCTGGAGAACAATCTGCGTTTCACGCTTGATCGGGAGCCCAGCAACGCCGCGGCACAGGACCTTCTCGAACACGTGAAGGCCGATCATGATCCGGCGCGCCCATTTGTCTCTGACATTCGTACGGAAAAGAAGATCAATACGTTCTTCAGATTGAACAGCGTAGAGATCATTGAAAAGCTGCAAGCCGAAACGCCGGATTTTTCGGCCCAACCCACCCCGCGCGATGTTTTCCTGAGATTGCGGGAACTGCGAAACAAGTGGTAGGTTCGCTCAGGCGTCGTTGCGATGAAAGGGAAAGGGAAGGGCAGCATGAAAACGGGTCCACTGCGAGGCGTAAAGATCGTAGAGATCACGACCATGATTACCGGGTCCCTGGCGGGCATGATGCTCGGCGACCTCGGGGCGGATGTGGTCAAGATCGAGCAGCCTGGGTCGGGCGACCCCTTTCGCAGTTTCAGGGGCGGTCTCTACAGTCCACACTTTGTCGTTTACAACCGCAACAAGCGCAGCATCACGCTCGACCTGAAATCTCAGGGGGGAGCCCAGGTGCTGCGCAAGCTTCTTGAACAAGCCGATGTGCTGATCGAGAACTTTCGTCCTGGTGTGCTCGACCGGTTGGGGTTCGACGAGAAGCAGCTGAGAGGCATCAACGCCGGCCTCATCCATTGCTCGATTACCGGCTTCGGGCAAGACGGTCCGTACAGCGCCCGGCCAGCGTATGACGCGGTCGCCCAGGCGGTCTCGGGAATAGCTGGATTGTTCGTCGACCCCGACGAGCCGGCCTTCTCGGGGCCGACATTGTCAGACAATCTGACAGGCATGTACGCATGCTATGGCATTCAGGCTGCCTTGCTCGAGCGCGAGCGCTGTGGCGACGTACGGCGCGTGGATGTCAACATGCTGGCGTCGTCCCTCGCGTTCATTCCGGACCCATTTGCATACGTGACGCAGTTGGCTACCGTTCCCGATCATCGGACTCGTGTGCGTGCTTCTCAGTCGTACGTATTGCGCTGCGGCGACGGCAAGTTGATTGCCGTTCATCTGTCTTCGCAGCAGAAATTCTGGGAGCAGTTGCTGCAAGCGCTCGAGGCCGGCCCGCTTGCAGACGACGCGCGCTTTTCGACCCGTGAGGCGCGAATTGCGAACTACGAAAAGCTGGCTGTCGAACTCGGCACGATTGCCGCGCGCAGACCGAGCGCGCATTGGTTGAGCAGGCTTGATCAATACGACGTGCCGTCTGCTTTGGTGAACTCGATCCCGGATGTGTTCAACGATCCTCAGGTTCAGCACCTCGATAGCTTCTTTACCGTCGAACACCCGACTGAAGGGAAGGTCGTCGGCGTCCGCCGGCCCGTGTGGCTGGATCATTCCCGTGACGACCAGCCACTGGCCCCCCCGCCAGCGCTCGGAGAGCACACTGAAGCGATTCTCCTGGAACTGGGCTTTCAGGAAGAAGCCATTGCGGAGCTCAGGCGCACCAACGTCATTTGAGGAACCGAACCATGAATGGGTCTCGCACTTCGATCGGCACGCCCACTTCCGATACCAGCCGGTTGCTCATGCGCGGGGTCGATGTGCTGACAGACATCGTCGGCCAGAAGACGTTTGCCGAAACCTTCTACTTCATCCTGACCGGCCGCTTTCCGACTGCCCCGCAACTCAAGATACTGGACGCGGCGCTGGTGGTTCTGATGGATCACGGTCTATCGCAAAGTGCGATCGTTGCCCGCACCATTGCTGACTCTGCACCAGGACAGATTCAGGTTGCGCTGGCGGGCGCTGCGTTGATGATCGGGGACAAGTTCGCCGGCACCATGGCTGGCACCGCCGCGCTGCTGCGCGAAGGGCACGCCCATGCGGGTGATGCGCGTGAGTGGGCAGCCGATGTGGTCGCCCGGTACCGGCGTGAGGGTTTGCGAATACCCGGATTCGGGCATCCGTATTACAAGGTGGCGGATCCGCGGGCGGCCCGGTTGATGTCTATCGCCGACGAGGCGGGTGTCGAGGGGCGCTACCTTGAGTTGCTGAAGACGCTGGGCGAGGCGGTGGATCGCGCCGCCGGCAGGCCCGTCGTGATGAATGCAACCGCGGTGCTCGGGGCGATGCTCTGCGAGATCGACTTTCCCGAGCCTGCCATTCGCTCCGTGGCAGTCATCAGTCGCATGGCGGGCCTTGCCGCGCACGTATGCGAGGAGCTCGAGAATCCGCTGGTGCCAGGCTGGGTGGACTACGCCAACCGAATCGAGTATCGCGATCCTGACGAGTAACGAACCTTCCGGATGTTTCAACGCATTCGGCAACCTTATTGGAGAAAGAGTTGGAATACGCTATTGCGCTGGTCGGGCGAATCTGTCTTGCATTCATCTTTTTGCTTTCTGCCTATGGGAAGATCTCCCTCCGGCAGTTCCACCTTGATGCAATGAAAGGGGTCGGCGTGCCTCTGTGCCGGGTGGCGCTTCCATTGGCGGTCGCGATCGATCTGATAGGCGCTGCGTCAATCCTTTCCGGATTGTGGCTGCAGTACGTCGTGCCTCCACTGATTGTCTATGTCGGGATTTGCACGGCATTCTTTTACAGAGGATGGTTCCAGAAAGGCAAGTTCGAGTACATGACGGTGGTCGAGTTCACAAAGAACCTCGCGTTGGTTGGGGGGCTGCTGCTGTTGCTGGTTACGCGAGAGTCTGCAAAGTGGGCAGCCTGATCTCGCAAAGTTCACGAATCGGGTGACTACTGACTCAGCAGCTTTAGCGGTGCAAGCGTAATCCACGGCACGTAGGTGATCAACATCAGGACGCCTATATAAAGTGCCATCAACGGCAGCACGCCGGAATAAAGGACGTGCAGAGGAACTTTGAACATTCCATTGACTGCAAACAGGTTCAGCCCGAAGGGGGGTGTGAACATGCCGATTGCCAGATTCATCGTCATGATGATTCCGAAATGTATCGGATCCATTCCCGCGGCGATGACCGTTGGCAAGAACAGTGGTGTCAGGATCAGAATTGCTGCGGGCGGCTCGATGAACGAGCCGATGACCAGCAACAGGACATTGAAGATGATCAGAAGCTGCCATGTCGGCAGCCCCAGTTGCTGGAGATTTGCGACGAGTTGCTGTGGCATGCCGCTGGTCGTGACCAGCCACGAATACAACCCCGCGCCCGCCACGATGATGAGGATCTGCGCCATCAGGTACATCGAGCGCGAAGCCACGCGCCAAAGGTCAAGCCACGTCGCCTCCCTGTAAATGAAGCGCGACACCAGCACTGCATAGATGACCGCCATCCCTGCGGCTTCGGTGGGCGTGAAGATGCCACCGTAAATGCCTCCCAGTATGAACACAGGCGCGGCGAGGGACCATGATGCGTCGCCGGTGGCTGCCACGACATTGCGCCAGCGTGCAGGCTCCGTGAGCGGCACCATCTTGACGCGGGCATAGACCAGCACGTAGGCCGCAGCGACAATCGCCATGAGGATTCCGGGCACGATGCCTGCCAAGAACAGCTTGGGTACGGATTGCTGCGCGGCGATGCCGTAGATGATCATCGGGATCGACGGCGGGATGAGGATGTCAATGGCACCCGTGGCCGCGATCACGCCGCCGCTGAACCGCATGCTGTAGCCTCCCTTTCTCAGCGGTCCGTAGAGTGTCCTGCCCACTGCAGCGATACACCCGATGGACGAGCCGGACATGGCGCCGAACATCGTTGACGACCCGACGACCGTAACGGCAAGTGAACCACGTATTCCGCCTACGACCGACATGACCCACTCGATCAGCCGCCTTGCCATCCCACCGGTTCCCATGATGTCGCCGGCGAGGATGAACAAAGGTATTGCGAGCAACGGAAAGCTGTCGAGCGCGCCAAAGACAACCGTTTGGACGGAATGCATGGGCAACTGCGGGTTCATTGCGATCGCCACGATCGAGACCAACAGCAGAATCGCAAAGACCGGAACGCCCGCCAGAAGGAGGACCACTGGGAGTACGAAAAAGACAAGCGAGTCCATTCTTATTTCTGTGCGTGATTGGGCGTTTCCTCGCACGCTTCGAAAGCGTCACCCCAGTGGCGCAACTTGAAGAGCAGGAGTAGCGCCGAGATGCCGAATCCGATCGGGACGGCCAGTTGAGGAATGAAAACAGGGATTTCGGCGGCGTCGCTTGTCTGTCCAAACTGATATAGCTTGAATATGACGGGAAGACCGGCCGCGACAATCAATGCGCATGACCCGACAAGAATTGAATTGCCGAGCACTGAAAAAAGCCGCCTGAACGGTCTGGGTAACAGGCGGACCATCACGTCCATCCGGATATGTTCCTGATCTATCGTGACCTCGACAAATGCAAAGAAAACGCATGCGATCATCAGGAACTGCATGACCTCTTCGCTCCAGCCGATCGCGCTGGCGAACACGTAGCGCCCCGTGACGTTGACGGCATTGATCGCAACGATGCATACCAGCATCAAGGTCGCCACGGTCAGAAGGATTGACGACAAGCGGCGGCCGAGTCGTTCCAGACTATTCATGTGGGCCTCTTCGGATTCGGCTCTGGGCGTGTCAGTTTTTGGTGCGATCCGCCGCGCGGATCATCAGCTCGAACATCGCTTTGTCGCCCGGAGTCTTGGCGCTCACTTCTGCGCCTATCGGTGCCAGCAGCTTGGCCAGCGCATCTCGCTCCGACGCGGAAATCGGCACGAACTGGCCTCCCGCCTTGATCCAGTCGTCCTTCGCCTTCGCGTAGTCGTCAATGGACCACTGGAATATCTCCTGGCTGACCTTGCGCCCCGATTCGAGTACTGCGGCCTGAAGATCAGCAGGCAACTTGTCGAGCCAAGTCTTGGAAACGCCCGTGATGATCGTGACCATCGCCTGGTCAGTGGCATAAAAGTATTTCGCGGAATCGTAGTAGCGGAGCGCGGACAACACCGGCAACACGCTCATCACGCCGTCCAGGGCGCCTTGCTGCAAAGCCGGGAGCACTTCGCCCAGTGCCATTGGCACCGGCGAAGCCTTCAGCCGTCGAATTTGCTCGCGGTCCATGTCTGCCGCAAGAACCCGAATCTTGCGGCCTTCCAAATCCGCAAGTCTTTCAGTGCGCGTGCGCATTGCGAATCCAGCCGGACCGGTGACGAACAGGCCGATGCCGCGGATGCCCCGGTTGCTTCCAAGGCCAAGAAAGGCCTGGTTGAATTCGCTGTCCTGCAAGGTGCGATTCGCGTGGGCGGCATCCTTGAAGACGCCTGGTGCGGAAAGCACACTGAAGCGGCTGTCGATACCTGCCAGAAACTGAGGCGGGCCGTTCCAGGCCTGAATGGTGCCGAATTGGACCCCTTCGATCATTCGAGGAATCGCCCCCAGCTGTCCGGCGGGATAAATCTCCACCTTGATCCGGCCTGCGGTGCGTAGCGCGAGGTCAGCCGCGAAACGCTTGTACCACTCATGCTGAAGGTCGTTCAGCGTTGCCGTGCCGACTTTCATCACATGGACCTCCGCGGGCTGCGCGGCAACTGCACCAGCGATGACCAGCGTGAATGCAGTGACGAGCGAGCGCATCGCTTGAAAACCGGGGAACTTTCGATTCCTGAAAGGCATGACGGTGGTCCTCATGAAAGGTCGGGCTCCTTCTGTAGTATTCGGTGACATTGAAGTCAGTCCGGCTTGATGTCGCGCGTCCTGACGATGCCGGTGAGCAGGCGGGTTTCGCCTTGCACCTGTGCCTTGAACTCGGTCGGGCTCAACGGCGTGGCATCCGCGCCGATTTCGGAGAAGCGCGACTTGATCGCGGGCAGCGCGAGCAGCCGGTTGATCTCGCGGTTCATGCGCGCCACCGCCGCGGCAGGCATGGCCGCCGGTGCGTACACGCCGAACAGCGTGTCGACGAACACGTTGTCGATGCCCACTTCGGTGAAGGTGGGTGCGCTCGGATAGTTGGGCGTGCGCTGGCGGCTGGCCACCGCCAGCAGCTTGAGCTTGCCGCCCTTGACGAGTGGAAACACCGTGCCGGGCGCGAACGCAAAGTCGATCTGGCCCGCCATCACGTCCTGGATCGCCGCCGCGGCGCCGCGGTAGGGGATGTGGGTGGCGAAGACGCCCGCGGCTTGCTTGAAGAGTTCGCCGCCGAGATGCGGCGTGGTGCCGTTGCCTGCCGAACCATAGCTGAGCTTGCCCGGATTTGCGCGCGCATAGGCCACGAACTCCTGCAGCGTGTTGGGCGGCAGCGTGGACCGCGTGATGAGAAAGAGCTGGCTGTTGGCCAGCATCGCCACATGCTGCAGGTCCTTGCCCGGATCGAAGGGCATGCTCGTGAACATGGCCGGATTCACCGACTCGGTGGTGGACACCGTGACGAGAAAGGTGTGCCCGTCGCCACCGTTGCGCACGACTTCGGTGCCGGCCAGGTTGCCGCCGGCGCCGCCGCGGTTTTCCACCAGCACCGGCTGGCCCAACGCTTCGCCCAGCGGGCCCTGCAGCGCGCGCGCCATCACATCCGCGAGGCCACCCGGCGGGAACGCAACCACCAGGCGGATCGGCTTGCTGGGCCAGGCCGCGGTTTGAGCGCCCGCGCCGCCGCCGAAGATCAGCAGGCAGAAGCCGAGCCGAGCGAGCAGTGATCGTCCGAGCCTTGAGTGTTTCATGGAAGGTAGAGGGAGTTGGGGGCAAAGGGACCGCATCGACGAGGTCACGCCGCGGTGCGGGTCATCGTTCGTGCGTTCAAGGCTGCGCCGGCAGGCCCAGCGCCCGCCAGCGCTCGTCCAGCGCTTTGCCGCTGGCGTCGCGCAGCGCCGCTTCGCGCAGCGCGGCCACGGCCTGCGCCGCATCGGAGCGCGAACCCAGCAGCGCCGCAGCACGCATCAACCGATCGAAGCGGCCGCTGCCGCGGGCGTGCGTGTCGCTGTAGCCCTTGACGAGGCGGCGGTTGCGCGTCAGTTCGACCGCCAGCGCGTAGTCGCTCAGCAGTGCGTGGCGAACTTGCTTCAGCCAGGCTTCGAGGTGCGCCACCTCTTGCGCATGTCGCAGGCAGCCTCGGCGCCAGCGCCGCGCGGCGGCCACCAGGCGCAGCTGGACATGGCCGGTCACGCAGGCGCTCTGAACGCGGCGGCCGCGGTCCAGCCGCGGAGCCAGCCACTCGCGCAAGCGCGGCGAGCCTTCGAGCCAGGCGCCCAGGCCTCGCGGCAGCGCGCCGCACAGTTCTTCCAGCCGGGGGTGGAAGTACTCTTCGGTGACGACGATCTCTTGCGCGCCGGCGCCCACCTCGCGTCGCACGCGGGCTGACCGCTCGGCACGCGTCTTGAGGTCGGCCACGCGGATGATGTCGTCGTAGCTCATCGCCACAGCCACCCAGCGTGCGGCCTCCAGCGTCAGTGCAAAGCCGTGTTCCGCGCCCCCGGCGGCAAGGTCGGCCGCGTGCAGCGCGGCCATGCGGTCGAGGTACTCGACGCCATAGCGCAAGTCCTGGTACTCGATAGCACGCTGCAGGCCCTCGCCGAGCATCGGCCAGGCCGCTTGCGCGAAGCCGCTGCGGATGCGCTCCAGCAAAGGCTGCGCCGCGGCGCTGGCGGCACGTTCGGGCAAGGGCCGGGCCGCAGTCTGCATCGGGTCGCTTGCCGCGGACTCCGCCCGCAGCGGGTCGCGCGCCTGCTGCGCCGCGCCACGCAGCGCGTGCAGACTGGCTTCCACCCCTACGCCGGCGCGCCGCACCGTAGTTTCGAAGGCGGCTTCGTCGAAGGGCAGGGCGCCACTTCCGGCCAATGCTCCGAACAGGCTGGCCGAGATCACACTGCCGTGGTATGCCGCCAGCTCCTGGAAGTCTTCGCAGATCAGCCGGCGGGCACTGGCGCGCACGGTCTGGGTTACAAGCGCTGCA
>Ga0209515_10009010_pt1 | contig 11469 bp, 9 predicted proteins | sample Subgroupgradi54m_FD_187454 | JGI IMG/M metagenome (GOLD analysis project Ga0209515, IMG submission 187454) | Subsurface groundwater microbial communities from S. Glens Falls, New York, USA - GMW60B uncontaminated upgradient, 5.4 m (SPAdes)... ...
AAGAAATTTTAAAGCAGCATCCAAAAGGAAAAGCATACAAACACATTGTTGAAAATTGGAAAAAATACCCTCTTTTCATTGACGCAAATAATAATATTCTCTCTATGCCCCCAATAATAAACGCTCATGAACTTGGAAAGATCACAGAAGAAACAACAGAAGTTTTTGTAGAATCAACAGGAACAGACCTAAATACAATAACAATCGCACTAAATATCTTAGTTACTTCTTTAGCAGATATGGGGGGAAGAATTTATGGAGTAAAGATGATTTCAGGTACAAAAGAAACAAGAACCCCAGATCTAAAACCAAGAGAATGGAAATTTGATTCTAAATACATAAACAAAAGAATTGGGTTAGAGTTAAAAGAAACAGAAATAAAAGTTCTTTTAGAAAAAATGGGATATGATGTAAAAAAAGAAAATGGAGAACTCATTGCTTTAGTTCCTGCGTATCGAGCAGATATTATTCATCAAGTTGATCTTGTTGAGGATGTTGCAATAGCATACGGATTTGATAACTTAAAAGAAGAAATTCCAAATGTTGCAACAAGTGGACAAGAAAGTAAAATTGAAGTTTTTAAAAGAAAAATTGCAGAAATACTCATTGGACTAGGGTTAGTAGAAGTTCATACGTATAATTTAATCAATAGTGAAGACCAAACAACAAAAATGAATATAAATTTAAAATATGTAGAACTAGCTAATGCATTAAGTGAAGAATATAACTCCTTAAGATCCTGGGTCTTGCCAAGTTTAATGGATGTTCTTAAAAAAAATAAACATCATGAATACCCCCAACATATCTTTGGATTTGGAAATGCATTTAGTTACAACATAGCAAAAGAAAATGGAGTAGATGAAAAAAACAAACTAACAATTGCACTATGTAATAACAAAGCAAATGTTACAGAAATAAAACAAGTAACAGATGTTCTTACAAAAGCCTTAGGAATAAGTTATGAAATTAAAGAAAGAGACCATAAAAGTTTTATTCCTGGAAGAGTTGGAAGTATAAGAATCAGAGATGTTGAAGTGGGAATTTTTGGTGAACTCTCTCCTCAAGTTCTAGAAAATTTTGGATTAGAAATGCCAGTTGCTGCTTTAGAGATAAGTATAGATGAATTATTCAGACTTGTGATGCCCTTTTCAAAATAGAAATTTACTTAAGTTTAGAGAAAGAGATGAAATAAAATGGAAGAAAACTTAATTGAGCGTTGTTATTATACTTTAAATGGATTAAGTAAGGAACTATTTGCAGAAGAAGTACTTCCAGAAAAAGAACCACAATATACACAAGTTTGTCTTTTATTAGCTAATGTGATGAGTACAGAATTGAGTACAAAAAAAGATAATTTATTAGTGAGTAAACTCAGAACTTTTTTAAAATATGGAACAACTTGGGAAGAAGTTTATCCTTTAGTATCCAAAGATATAAGAAAATATCAAGCATTAATAGATACAATTACTTCTCTTTTAAAAACAAAAATAAACTTACAAAATAAGGAAGAAACTTCTCTTTTTAATTTAGACCTTAATTTAGAAGCAGGTATGGAGCTCTATAAAGTAATTATTCATGGGTTTGAAAACGAAGTAGATATAAAAAAGAGTTTTTCAGTAAATATATCTAATGAAAAAATTGATTCTCCTAAAGCAAGGTTTGGTGATCCCCGTGTGTACCTTCATAATCCGTTTAGAGATGGAATTGTTTTTGCTAAAAAAAGATTTTTAGCTGAAAGGTTTCCTGAAAGTTTAATTCCTTTCATGAGAATTTTAAAATTAAAATTATATACTTGTTCTGTTAAGTTTATGCTCTCATATATTGCAAAAAAATATGGAACTTCTGGAAAATTAAATCTTATCGCAATTTCAAAAAAAATGTATTTAGAGAATTTAGACGATCGTACGCTCTTTATTGTACTAGAAAGAAAAGAGGATCAATATGTTCCTCTTGAAATATTTTATGGGGAATTGAGTAATAGGGTTCCTTTAGTTCAGATGCAAACATTCGCTTTTTGTGCAGGAATTAAACCAGATGAACTCATGATTCTAGAATTCGGAAATCAGAGTAAAATTGAAGAAACAAGTAAGTATATCATCGAACCAGACTCACTAACTTTAGTAGGATGGTGGAATAAGGTATTTGAAAGTCTTGCTATTGTCTATATGGAGCAAAATCTTAGGATTGTACTTAGTGATTTCATTTATTATGCAGTTGATGTATTCATAAAAAATAATCTTTCAAATACAGAGAAAGAAAGTAAAATTAATATTTTTAAAGAATTCCTAAAAAAAACAATTAATCTAGAAAGATTAGAATCTGAAAATACATTTAACTTTGATTTAAAGAGCACATTCTTTAGTTTTTTACAAAACAATGTTGGTGAAAATTATACTGATAATTATAAAAAAACGTTGGCTTTAAATCTTATACAAATGGTAACTTTAACTCTTTTTGATCAAGATCTAAAAAGAAACGAAGAAGCAATGCAAAGAGAATTGCAAGTTATTTGTAGAGAATTAAGACTTAATCAAGAAGAAATAAACGAACTTTATGATAAATTTAATAAATTAATAGTAAGAGAACAGAGAACTTTATTTGTAAAAGAAGAATATGGTCGTGTAAAGGGTTTATTAATTAAAGTAGAACCTCTTGTTGAAAAATCAAAAAAGTCAATTAAAGAGATTACAGATAAAATCTTTAACAGATCTTTCAATATTGAAATTGGAAAAATAAGAATGCAATCATTTCTTCCCTTATCACGTACTCCTGTAGAATTTCAAATCAGGGAATTAATTCGTAGAGGAGCAAAAACTTTTATTTTTTACGGAACTTGCGGGGGCGTCAAAAATATTTCTGAAGAAACGCTTGTTATTCCTAAAGTAGTCTATGTGTATCCTCGGCTTTATTATAGAATTCATCCAGAATTATATGTTCCTATGGCTATCGAAAACGTCCTAACTTCAAATAATTCTGCAAAAAATTATTTTAATACAGATAATTTTCCAAAAACAGAACATATTTTTGTTGCTGCAACATATCAAGAACATAGTAGATTTTTAGAGAAGTTAAAAGATTATTTTTCAAAAGAAAATAGTGAAGTTACTATAGATATGGATGTAGGACCAATTGCAGAAGTATGTTTTGAACAGAACGTTGGATTTGGATCAATTCTTTATGTAACTGATGTTGTTGGTGGTGCAGACCAGCGTCAAGAAAGAAAGAATTTTTATATGAGACAATTATTAATCTCTTTTTTTAGAAATTATGGGGGGAAAGATATTAAAATTAATGAACAAGAAATTGAATTACTTTTAAACCCTGAATTTAAGAAAATTGTTAAATTAATAATTACTGATTTTCTTTTAAATTAGTTGATTATCTTTCTCCATATTCTGGAGCAGGATCTGGTAAATCTAATTCAGGGAGTAATACTGAATAAGCCTTTCCGGCATTGATTAATCCTCTTTGTAATTGTTCGTTATCCCAAGATAAAGCATTAACATAAAAGATGCAACTACGTTGATCATTTGCAATTCTCTCAACTGCTTGAGTGTAAGTTGTTTCTTCTTCAGCAGGATGAGGTAAAATTATCCCACAAGAAGTAAATAAAGAAGCTGAATCTTCACGTAATCTTGAATCTAAATAAAGAGGAGGAATTTGGGTTTCTAAAAGTAATTGATTCAAATCTTTTGATTGGGGAATGATTAAGCAGGAATTTGGGTTTAATGCATTTGTTAAACCATAATGTTGTTTTAATTTTTCATAAAGGGATTTAAATTCATCTGGAACAGAATAGGACTGAAAAGTTAAATTACCTTGAGCATACGCTTCTAAAAATCTAAAATCTAAAATTTCATTTTCAGCTCTAACAAAAGTACGTTTCATTTAAGCAACCCCCCTTACATATTTATTCATATTATTCCAATCAATTTGTTTTTGAACTTTTCTAATTAATGTTTTTGGAAGTTTATTAAACCCAATATCTGCACCAATTAAAGCACCCGTGGCAAAAAATAAAGTATCATAATCTGCTCTTTCAAAAGTTTTAAGAGCTATTCCAACCATTTCATTAAAATCTGAATGAGCGTTTGAATAAAGTACAAGAGCAGTAGAAAGAATATCTTCAGAAGAGCCCGTAACAATTTTTATTTTAGAAATATCTAAAAGAGGGATATCTATTCTTTCATTATTCACTAAAGCATAGAGTGTTGTAAAATAGCGTTCAATTGCTTGCTTATTTGCATTTTTATGAGTTTTAGCAACATAGAATTCAAGCAAGTCCACTAATCTTTGTTGCGACGTTGCTTCCTGAATTAAAGGTAAGACTAAAGGAATAAAACCACTTCCCTGATTATCAACAAAGGGATTTTCTAGATCTGGATATTCATCATAAAAGCTAATTAATTTTCTCATTTTTTGAGAGATTCCCCTTTTTCTGAGTTCTTCTTCACTAAAATTTGCTAGTCTTCCTAAATGTTGTTCATAAGTTGTATCTGGAAAGAGAAAATGATCTATACTATGGTTTAAAAATAGAGTTTCATCGCTTAAATGAGGTTCTTTTCTCATGACATAAGAGAGATAGTCTTTTGTTTCTGGAAATCGTTTTTTTATTTGAGGTTGTGTACAAAACTCAATAGTAGTTCCAAGAAAATCGCCAATCATACTTCCAAAGTAAGTACCCATTAATTTGTCTTGTAACATTATTTAATCCTCATATAACACTTAACTCATAAAAAACATATAAACCTTTGTATTATCACTATTGATTAGTAGTATATAGTAAGCTTTAAATATAGTCATTTGTTCGTAGATTTTGAAGATTGAGTACGATGAAACACATAAAATATGACGCAAGGAGTTTACCTCTTGACCAAGTCACATTAGAAAATATCTGCGGAAGTGATGGAAATATCTCTGTTTGTTATTGGGCACCAAGAAGGGAAGAAATCTAAAGATTTATAGAAATAGGAAAAGCAGTTCATGATGGTCCTGGAAGACCGAGATTTCTTGAAATTGGAGGTGGAAGTGGTTTCCTAGCAGCGCTTCTTGCACAAACAGGAGAAGGAGAAGTCATTGCATCAGATCCATTTTCAGAACTTATTCAAAATGCTCGTTCTGTCTATTCATATCTTACACTTAGTTTTGAAGTTGGCGATGCTCAAGATGCAGTTTCTAAATATAAAGGTAGTAATATTGATGTGGTAGTTAATTCTTGGATGCCTTCAGGTTTAAACTTAACTCCAGAAATTAGAGATATTAATGCAAAAGTAATTATCTATATTGCAGAGCGAGAAGCAACAGGAGTTACAAATTATGATTATAGTAAATGGATGTATCCGGAAGGAATTGAAGAAGAAGACAGAGATGCTGAAAAACTTAAAATTCCAAATCCAATACTTCCAGAAAATGGAATAAGTTATCATCTTGGAAAAAATTATAGAGATGTCTTCCGATGGTACGGTCCTGCACATAATGAAGTTTCGAACATGGGTCGCTATGAAAATTCTTTAGGAGATAGAGATTGTAATCACATAATTATTCAAATAAAGAAAGGTATTCCAACTCCAAATTTATCCATGATAAAAGTTCAAGAAAGAGATAAATACCTTTGGGAAAAAGCCTTAGAAAAAGTTAAAGGCCCAGTTGAAAAAATGAGTATTTTAGATAAAGCAGACTAAGAATCTTGAATTCTTCTTATGAATTCTATTTTTAACAGTATTTCTTTCAAAAGTTAAAAGAACATTATTAGGCTTAAAATAAAAAAAATAAAAAAAGGAAGTTTATCCCTTAGCTTTCTTATTTAATTCTAGTTGAGTAAGAATCATTGCAACAGGACTAAGTAAAAACCATAATGCAAATAATCCACCAGCACTAAAACCAGTTAATTCATTGATTGCTTTACTGTATTTCCAGAAATAAATTAACATAACAATAAAATTTACAAAAGGAATAAGACTTAGTAAAAGCAACCAAGGATTAGGTGCTGATTGAGTCTTTTCTCTTAATTCATTTGTGGTAGAAACAATCCAATAAATACCATAAATTCCTAAAGTTAGTAGCGTAAATACTAAAACTAAAATAGGATTTCTATTTTTAATTTCACTCATAATTATTCCTCCTTTTTTTAATCAATAATTTTTTTATACACTCACAAATATTTAAAACTTATTAAAAAAATAAAAAAGTATATTTAAAACTTATTAAAAAAATAAAAAAGTTACCGATCTGACCAGGCAACTATTCCTAAAGCTATCAATGATCCTATACCTGCTAAAGCCCCTAAGAGAGGAACAACACTTAAAAGAGGAAGTAAACTTAACCATCCAGGATATTTTCTTTGTTCATAAATACGCCAAGTTGCAATAAGTACAAGGACGTATAAAGCAATCCATTCGAAGATAGGTAAAAGAACAAGAAAAACCGAAGATAGGTAAAAGAACAAGAAAAACCCAGGCCCAATGAAATCCTCCCATTTGTAACATCATTGAAATATTAGCAAAAGGTATCCATGCAAGCCAGGGTCTTGAATATTTTAATTTTTTACCAAGAGTCATCCAAGCTAAAGCATAATACACAAAGGTTGCAAAGATAATAAGAAAGACAAACACTAAAATTCCCAGAGTAAGACCAAGAAGTGCACTTTCAATTCCACCTTCAAGCATTCCAGTTCCAAGTGTTGTCATAGTTCTTCCTCCTTTAAATCTTAATATTCTAAAGAAGAAGTGCTATTTAAAACCTTTTAGAAAAAGAAAATAAGAATCCTTATAAATTAAAAGCAATCCTTAAAGTTATGAACATTCAATATGGTCAACTCTTAAAAAAAAGTTGGGAAGATCTCAAGAAAAATTATATTATTTTTCTACCTTTAGTCTATGGTTTTTTAGCATTCTTGGGATTAGGAGTACTTGTTGTACTAGAAGTAATCTTCTTCAAAGTTCTTGGATTAAATCTAGATTTAAAATTAAAAGTAATGCCTCAGTTAAGTACCCTAGTTTTCCTCTCTTTAGCATTGTTATTAGATCTTTGTATCTTGATTTTAATAAGTATTTCAATAAGTTCAATGGGAATAGAATTATTTACTGCTATTGCAAAAAATAAAAAAGCAACGTCTCAAGATATGTGGAATGGACTAAAAAAATATACTTTTCTCTCTTTCAAAATAGGTCTTCTTAAATGTACAGCAGTCATTATCCCCCTTTTAGTTTTAACAATAATTGCACTTTTAGGATTCAGAGTAAGTAAAACTGTAGGAATTATTGGTGCAATAGTTGTAGGATTAGTTGCTTTACTTATTTTTGTAGTTTTAAGCCTTGTAATAACCTTTGGATTATTTTTTATTCAACCAATAATGGGTGTTTCAGAAAATCTAGAAGCAATAAAACTAATAAAAGAAAGTATGAAATATACCAAAGAGCATCTAAGTCATGTTCTCATTACTTGGGTTATTATCTTTGGAATTGGTTTAGGAGTAGAAGGTATCTTTAGAATAATGACTCTTCCATTTTATTTGATAGATTCAATAAGCCCAATACTTATTTTAATAGCAATACCTCTGATATTCATCGGGATTTTTGTTCTAATCGTAGTAAATTATTGGTTAAAATTATTTCTTTTTAATTCCTATTTTAATAGTACAACTACAACAATTATCGAAGAAGTAAAACCAAAAAGAAAACAAGTAAAGAAAGAAAAATGAAGGCGACTTCATCGCAAGAAAGAGAATTTGATCTTAAATTAAATTTAGAAGAACTTCTATTATTAAATTCTAAAAAATTAAAAGGAGAAATACAGATTTTTTATAAGGATAAATCTTCTCAAGCAAGACCTCTTGAACTCTCTATTGGAGATACTGAAAAAGATAATTTTCTAAGCCTTGTTAAATTACCTGAGGATACAGATGAAATAGAAAAATATAAAATAATACTTTCTAAAGAAGGATATCAAGATTTAACAACAAAACAAGATAAACTCTCTCAAAAAATAGAACCTGGAATAAGAGTCAGTATTTATGGTCCTTCTTATCAACATTAATATTGAAAGAGTTTTATTTCTATTTCACCAAAATGTTCTTTTTGATCTAGATCTAATTTCGCTTGTTGAGCTAAATGAAGCAGAGGAATAAAGACTGCAATTTTATCTTCTTTACTAAAGCTTGGAATTAATTCAGAAAAGTGCAAAGTTGGTTTCTTTGTAAACCTTGCTTTAATTTGTTCATAAAGTTCATTAATAATTTCAATAATATCTTTCTTTTTTTCAGGAACAAATAAATGATCTGGAACTCTATTTCTTTCAGCAATTCTAAATAATCTCCTATCATTAACTTCTAGAGCTCTTTCTAAAGCTTTAATTAAATCATCAATCTGAACCTTTCTTTTTCTTGTTTGAGGTGTTTTAATGGTTAATCTTGGTTCTGTATCAAGCATAATTCTTCGAGAACCAGTTTCATCCATAAAAGAATCAAGTTCTTCCATTTCACGAGGAAACATCAAGTCATCTAGGGAACCTATTTCCTCTATGATTAATTTTTCAGATTTAATTTTTAATAAAATTGCAGACGCAAGCAAGACTTTTCCAGAAACAAATAAATTTGCCTCTTGAATTTTTCTTATAATCTCTAAATATCTTTGAGTCAATAAAGAGATATCTACATCCCATGCATTGATCTCTCCTGTTTTAACAAGATCTAAAAGAATAGTTTGCCAAGTAATTTCATCTTTTTGCATAACTAATTCTAAGATTCTATCTTGCATAAGATTATTATTTGAAGTAGCTTTAAATAGATTATTATTACCTTATGTTTATGCCGACGTCGCCTAATGGTAGGGCAGCAGATTAGGTAAGTTGCTTACTAAGCTGTGTCTCGAAAACTGCCATCCGCAAGGATTTGTAGGTTCAACTCCTGCCGTCGGCGTGATATTTTTTAGAAAGTCATATTTATTTTTTATCTTAAGTCAATAAACTTCAATTAACTTTGTTTGCTGGTTGAGAAGGAGAAACTGGTGATATTTTTTGAACAGAAGGATTCTGATTTTGTGGTGAATTTTGAACTTGAGGTTGTGGTTGAACTGTCGCAGGATTCATAATGTTCTTTCTTAATCCAAAAAGATAAAAAAGAAGAGAACAAAGAACAAGAAGTATTAAAATAGATACAATGATAAGAACAAGAAACAAAGGAGAATTCATAACTTCTTTATTAGTAAGAGAAGGTCCCTCATTTAAATGTTGAACTTGAGCATTTGGATTTGTTGTTTGAGTTTGTAAATTTGATTCAGAACTAGTTTCTTCAGATGTTTGAACTGAATCATATTCAGAAGGTAATTGATTTGAATTAGTTCCAGGTGTTTGAACTAAAATATTTTCAGGTGCTTGATCTGAATCAAATTCAGTATTTCCAAAACTTTGAGCTAAACCTGCACTAGAACTAGATCCTTCACCAGCTCCTGCAGAAGAATCACCTGCATTAGCTCCAGTCCCTGAGCCAGAAGAATCACCTGCATTTGCTTGATCTAAATGAGTTCCATCGCCTCTAGAAAGATCCCCTTCATCTCCTTGACTTAAAGAGTCTTCAAGAGGTAAATCTTCAGGTAAGGCTGGATTATCTGGAACACCAAGAGTAACATTATTTGAGGTATAGGTTCTTCCACCTAAAGAACCATCATTTGAAGCTGCTTTAACATACCAAGTCTCTCCTAAACGTACTTCTTGTGAAACAAGAATATCTGTTTTTCCTCTATACAAATTATTTATCTGTTCTGCTGATAAAGCTCTTTTAAAAATCAAAACATCATCTAAAGAACCATTAAATCCTTTACTGGGGAGAATGCCTGTATTTGATTCCATAGCACCAATTAAAAATCTATTGCCGTCTTCATAAAAAAGATTTTGACCAAGTAAAGGATGACTTGCTATTAAATCACCATCAAGATATAATTTTGCAACATTATGATCCAACGTTAATGCTCCAAAATGCCACAATCCATCATCTATTCTCCTTGAAGATCTAAAGTGAATATTTGTGTTATCTTGAAAAAGAAGAGAACCTGAAAAAACACCAATAGTTCCTTCAGTAAATAACATATAACTGTACTTATTTGATTGTTTTCTAGAATAAGAAAGAAGTGCTCTTGTAGGAAGTCCAGCATTTTTTGTTTTAAACCAAAGAGAAAGAGTAAAACCAGTAAGACTTAAATCAGGTCTTAAAAGAGCGTTATTTCCTAAGTCTAAATAAGACTTATTTACTCCATTGAAAACATAAGCACCATATCCATCATGACCACCAAGAGAATCCCAAGTAGTATTTACAACAAGGACTTCATTAATATTTGCATAATCTCTTGTAAATCGAGAAGTTGAACCTCCATCAAAAGGTAGATTTGCAATAAAAATTGAAGAACCATTCACATACCAATTATAGATAATCTTTGCTGAAGTTGAAAAAGTTGCCTGTGCTGTTAAATTTTGATTGACATCATTTGTTAAAGGATTTGTAGAATTTAAAAGTAAAGAAGAAAGAACTGGAACTTCTGTTGGTGCTGTTACTGCACCAGTACTTGCTGTTGTGATGTCTGAGGATGCAATCGTCATTCCATCAGTAAATCCATCATTTGGGGTTGCTTCAACTCTCCAAGTTTGATCAGCATTTATTTCTTCTGAAACAATGATATCTGAAAGACCACGAGAAAGTACTTCAATTTGTTGTAAAGATAAAGATCTGTTCCAGAGCTGTACTTCATCTATTGTTGCTTTTGTCCAACCAGCAGTTGAATTTCTCGTACCAAGATATAATTGATTATTTGTTAAACTCTGTAAAGGGATCCTAAGAGAAGCATTCAAAGTTCCATTAATATAAAGCGAAAGAAGATCTCCTTTTCTTGTAGCTGCAATAAAATACCATGTATCTAGTTCTAATGCTGAACTCATGACTCTATTTGTAGCTTGCTCTCCATTTCCTGCTTCAAATGCAATTCTTAAAGGATTTTGTAAAACTGTTAACCCATATCCCAAATTTCTTGTAGTTCCAGCAAGTCCAACAGTAATTAAACCAGAATCAGAGAGAACACCACTTGAAAGTTTGACCCAAGAAGTTAAAGTAAAATCATTTGTAAGTACTTTTAATTTATCATGTGGAGGATAAAGAAGATAATTTCCACGGGTGTTAAAAATATAAGCTCCCTTTCCATCATATCCCGCACTAGAATCCCAGTCAACATGATTTATCAAGAAAGGAAGAAGGGGATTTGAAGAATAATCTCTTGTGAACGTAGAACTTGTTCCTCCTTCAAAAGGAAGATGCAAGAGTAAAAGAGAAGAACCATTTCCAAACCAAGTATAAATTACTTTTACTGGATCATCATTTGGATCTGCAAAACTTAGTTGTGTTGTTAAATTTGGAGAACTTGTTGGTGCTGGACTTACAAAGATTAAAGATAATGAAGAAATAAACGGACGCCAGTTTGTACTAAAAAT
>Ga0209515_10009011_pt1 | contig 11468 bp, 10 predicted proteins | sample Subgroupgradi54m_FD_187454 | JGI IMG/M metagenome (GOLD analysis project Ga0209515, IMG submission 187454) | Subsurface groundwater microbial communities from S. Glens Falls, New York, USA - GMW60B uncontaminated upgradient, 5.4 m (SPAdes)... ...
GGAAGTCACCCAGTTCACCTATTTTCAGCAGGTCGGAGGCATAGACCTGAGGCCGGTATCTCTTGAAATAACGTACGGGCTCGAAAGGATCGCGATGTACCTCCAGGGCGTAGACAACGTCTATCACCTCAAATGGAACAAGGAGCTGACGTACGGGGACGTTCACCATATGAGCGAAGTCGAGGGATCGAAATACAATTTCAACCATTCAAATGCCGAACTGCTTGCCCGCCATTTTGAGGACTGTGAAAGGGAGTCGATCAGGCTGAACTCCCTCGGACTTGTTATTCCTTCTTACGAGTTCTGTCTCAAATGTTCTCATCTCTTCAATCTCCTCGACGCAAGAGGGGCTATATCGGTGACCGAGCGGACCAAATATATAGCGAGGGTTCGAAACCTCGCCAAGCTCTCCGCCGAGGCTTTCTATAAACAAAGGGAAGAGATGGGGTTTCCATTGCTGAGGACTAAAAAGTGAATTCTACTAATTCTGAAGCTACAACAATCAGCTCGCAGACAGACCGGCCCCTGCTGCTCGAGATAGGCACCGAAGAGATACCGGCGAGATTTCTTCCGACGGCCATTGCGGACCTGAAAAATATCGCAACAACGGTCTTCGAAGAATACCGCATACCTTTCCGCGAGGCGCGGTCGTATGCAACTCCGAGGAGGCTTGTTCTCTCAATGAAAGACGTGGCCCCCATGCAGAACGACATTGTTAAAGAGGTCTTCGGCCCCTCCAGAAAAGTCGCCTTCGACGAGCAGGGAAATGCGACAAAGGCAGTTACAGGATTCGCGGGCTCCCTCGGGCTTAATGTCTCAGATCTCGTTGTAAAGATGAAGGGCAAGGGCGAATACATGGCTGCCGTCATACATGAAAAAGGTATGGAAACAAAGGCGGTGCTGCCCGAAGTCTTCAAAAAGATCGTGCTCTCTCTGCGTTTTCCGAAATCCATGAGGTGGGGCAGCGGCGATCTACTGTTCGTCCGGCCGATCCACTGGCTGCTCACGCTTTATGGCCCCGACACAATACAGATAGATATAGACGGCATCAAGAGCGGAAACATGACACGCGGACACCGGTTCCTCTCCCCTGCTTCTTTCCAGATCAAGGAGATTTCGTCCTTCATGAATCTTCTCGAAAACAACTTCGTTCTGCTCGACCAGGAAGAGCGGCAAAAAAAGATACGTGCCGGGATTACCGCCTTCGCGGCCCAGTCCGGCGGTCGGCCTGTCATTGACGAGGACCTTCTTGGACTCGTAAATTATCTGGTCGAATATCCTGTGCCCGTCCTATGCGGCTTTGACCGCGAATATCTAAAACTTCCGAAAGAACTCCTCATCACCGTGATGAAGGACCATCAGAAGTACTTCGGGATCCAGGACGACGAAGGTAATTTACTTAATCAGTTCATAGTGATCAGCAACACCCTTGCGGAAAACAGCGAAACCGTCAGGACCGGCGCTGAAAAAGTCATCAAGGCGCGGTTCGACGACGCCAAGTTTTATTATTATGAAGACATGAAAAAACCGCTCATCGACAGGGTCGACGATTTAAAGAATGTCACGTTCCATGATCAACTCGGCAGTCTGCATGATAAGACAGGGAGGATCGCCTCGATGGGAACCTTCCTGGCGGAGAAACTTCTCCCGGTCCTGCTCGACAAAGTCGTCAGGGCGGCGGGCCTTTCAAAGACCGATCTGATCACAGGCGTTGTCAGAGAATTTCCCGAACTTCAGGGTGTGATGGGGAAATATTATGCCTTGCATGACGGCGAGGACAAAGGGATACCAGAGTCGCTCGAAGAACAGTATTTTCCAAAGTCTCTGGGAGGCCGGATGCCTGAAACTGACATCGGCGCCATCCTCAGCCTTTCCGACAAGATCGACAATATAGCCTCTTTTTTCTCGATCGGACTAATGCCGACGGGCTCAGAGGACCCCTTCGCGCTCAGAAGGCAGGCGATCGGAGTTGTGTCGGTGCTGATCGACCGGGGCTATGCGGTGACCCTCGATGAGATCTTCAGAAAGGCGCTTCAGAGCGTACCGGCAAGGTCCGCACGCGACATATCAGGCGACATACTGGATTTTATGGGACAGAGGGTAGAATTCGTACTTTCCTCAAAAAGCCATGCTCAAGACCTTGTGAAGTCCGTTCTTCCCTTGATATCAAGCCGACCTCTGAAGACCGTTGTGGCCCGGATCGAGGCCCTTCAGATCTTTAAGCAGGATGAAATCTTTCCTCAATTTCTCCTGGCGATTAAGAGGGTCAACAACATCATCCCCAAAACAGACCTTCCGCAGCTGCGCGAAGATCTCCTGGCCCAGGAAGAAGAAAAAAGTCTCTACGGCGCGTTTCTGCTGTTGAGGGAGCGGATCTCTCCGCTTCTCGGGGAAGAGAATTATTTGGGCGGGCTCAAGGTATTGTCCGAGATAACGCCTGCCGTCAACAACTTCTTCGACAAGATCCTCGTTATGGACAAAGATGAGGACATTAAATCAAACAGGCTGGCATTGCTCAAAGAAATATGGTCGACGGCCTTATTGTTTGCGGACTTCTCTAAACTCTCGTGAACTTCACGAACCTGTAACTCTGAGTACTATCATACTTATGTTGTCCATTCCCCTGGCAGAAATGGCCCTGTCGAAGAGACATTGCACCGTTTTTTCCTGATCTGTAAAACACTCCTCCATTTCTGTGCGTCTCACGCTATCCCACAAACCATCGGTGCAGATAAGAAAAGTGCTGCCGCCGGAAATGCCCACCATCTTAATATCAAATTCCGGCAGGCTGCCGTTCAGGTCGGCGATAACCGCAGAAGTAATAATATTCTTTTGCGGGTGAGACCTCATCTCGTCCTCCGTGATCGTCCCGAAGTCGGCAAGCTCCTGCACAACGGAATGATCTCTTGTAAGCCTTTCTAGGGAGCGGCCTTGCAGACGATAGACCCTGCTGTCGCCGCAATTAAAGACAAGGGCATCTTTATCCGCAAGAAAAATTCCGGAGACTGTAGTGCCCATCCCGTAGTTATTTCCGTCATCCCTGGCAAGCATGTTCAGAGTTTCCTTAGAGGACAACATGATCTCGCTGATATCGCCGGCCTTTTGAATGTCCCGATATCGTTTTCGAAAAACCTGCAGGACGGTCCTGCTCGCCACCTCTCCCCTTAGATGCCCACCCATGCCGTCTGCAACAACATAGATCTGCCCTGCTTCGGAGGATTGCACACACGCCGCTCTGTCCATGCTGACCCCCGAAACAAGGAGGTCGTTTACCAGGAGGGAATCTTCATTCTTTTCTCTGGCTTTGCCTATATTCGAGATGTAACAGGCATCTACCCGCATAGCATTCCACCTTCCTCTTTCTGCCGGAGCCCTGACTTTTTTACAGTATACAGGATAACGACATCTTCGGCATTCACGAATTATTATCTGAATATAGTCCTCTTGACAAGTCCGGGCATCGGCGGTAATTTTCAAGTACACTTGCATGAAGTCTTTTTTAGCGTAGTAAAAGGAAAGATTATACTATGTTCCTGGACAGAAGAGATGCAGGATCCAAACTGGCATCAAAACTCCTCAAGTACAAGGACAATAAAGACGTCCTTGTCCTGGCGCTGCCCCGCGGGGGAGTCGTCACCGGCTATGAAGTGGCGCGGGCGCTGGGCGTACCCCTCGACGTTCTGATCGTCCGCAAAATAGGAGTCCCCTGGCAGCCGGAACTCGCTGCCGGGGCCCTCTCGGAAACAGGCGCTCTCGTCATTAACAAACTCGTAGTGTCGGGCTATAGAATATCAAAGGAATTTCTGGAAAAAGAAGTTTCGAGACAGAAAGAGGAGATATCGAGAAGGATCGAACTTTATCGCAACGGAAAGGGCATCGCCGGCCTGGAGGATAAGATCATCATCCTTATAGACGACGGCGTCGCCACAGGGGCGACGATGAAGGCCGCGGTCGAAACCTTGCGGGAGGCCAAGATCGGGAAACTCGTCGTTGCCCTCCCGGTTTCCCCCGCCGACACGGCAGAAGAACTGCGGAGGATGTCGGATGAATTTGTCTGCATCGAAACCCACGATGATTTTCTTGCCGTCGGCAACTACTACCAGGACTTTACCCAGGTTTCGGACGAGGAGGTGGTTGACCTCCTTGAACGGTCAAAAAAGGAAAAAGGTTGATGCATAGGGCATATACGGCGCTTTCCGCTTCATGTAATACATTGCTGAAAAATTGCTGCTGAAGAAATATTGACAATTCCTCTTTGATTCTAGTATGTTATATAGTTCTTAAATATTCTATAAGAAAGTAAAGAGGTTTGACAATGAAGACTCAGTTCGCAAAAAAAGGTGATTTCGACCGGAAGTGGTACGTAGTCGACGCCAGAGACGCGGTGCTCGGGAGGCTTGCGGTAAAAGTCGCAACGTACCTCAGGGGCAAAAACAAACCGGTATTTACGCCCAACGTCGACACCGGTGATTTTATCATCGTGATCAATGCAGAGAAAGTACGTCTGACGGGAAATAAGCAGACCGACAAGATGTACTATCATCATTCCGGCTACGTCGGCGGCATCAAGGCGAAGAGCGCCAAAGACTTGCTGGAAGATCGTCCGGAAAAGATCATAGAGCAGGCCGTATGGGGCATGCTTCCAAAGAACAGGCTCGGAAGGACGATGATCAAAAAACTTAAAGTATACAGGGGAGCTGAGCATCCACATAGGGCGCAGTCCCCGGAAATTTTGCAATAAAGGAGTTTATATGGCCGAGATAAAATATACCGCAACCGGAAGAAGGAAGACCTCGATAGCGCAGGTGAGTATGATGACTGGGAACGGGAAGATAACGGTGAATAAGAAGCCGGTTGAAACCTATTTCCCCAGAGAGGTCCTGCGCATGATCATCCGCCAGCCGCTCGAACTTGTGGGCGCTACGGGCAAGCATGACATCACTATAAAGGTTGAAGGCGGCGGACCGACCGGTCAGGCTGGCGCGGTCAGACACGGCATTTCGCGTGCGCTCCTCAAAATGGACGCGGACCTGAGAGGCAGGCTTAAAAAAGAAGGCTTTCTGACGAGAGACCCCAGGGAGAAAGAAAGAAAGAAATACGGGCTTAAGGGCGCCAGGAAACGCTTCCAGTTCTCAAAGAGATAATTTCATCGTAAGAGCGCAAGCTCTGAAGTCTTTTTTGCTTTGTGAGGGCCCGTTCTTGAAACGGGCCCTTTGCTTTTTGTAGAATTGGAAAAACCATACAGTTACCTTGAAAGATGAGGGACCCTCAATGTTAAGAATTGCTATTTGCGGAGGCAGCGGTTACACAGGGGTTGAGCTCTTGCGGATATTGTCGGGCCATCCGGACGCGATGATAACGGCGATAACGTCGGAGAAATCAGCGGGCAAGAGACTGGCCGAGCTATTCCCCCATCTGCATAAATACGGGGACCTGGCATATGAGCCTCTGAACAAGGAAAAACTTCTCAATAAGGCGGATGTCTTCTTCCTTGCGCTCCCGCATGGGGCCTCGCAGGAAGCGGTAAACTTCTTCTTCAGAAACGGGAAGAAGGTCATAGACCTCTCTGCGGATTTCAGGCTGAGAGACCCCGTGTCTTACAAAGACTGGTACGGTCTGCCTCACGACTTTGTTCCGACCCTGAAAAAGGCGGTCTACGGCCTGCCCGAGATATACCGCAACAAGATAAGAAAGGCAGGGATCATCGCCAATCCGGGCTGCTACCCCACGAGCGCGATTCTCGGACTTTTGCCGGCGATCAAGGGCGGCCTTATCGATGTGTCCTCGATAGTCATTGACTCTAAATCCGGCGCGAGCGGAGCAGGAAGGAAGGCGGATCTTGCAGTCTCTTTTTGCGAGGTGAACGAGGGGTTCAAGGCATACGGGATCGGCACACACAGGCACACACCCGAGATAGAGCAGGAACTTTCCTCTCTTTCAGGCAGTGAGATAACCGTCAATTTCACGCCCCATCTTCTGCCGGTCGACAGGGGGATATTGACGACAATTTACGCAAGGCTCAAGAAAAAGATCGACACCGCCCCGGCATTAAATGTCTATAAGAAAAAATATGCCGGCGAGCCCTTCGTTAAGGTGCTCCCGGAAGGGATATTCCCGAACATCAAGAATGTGAGGGGCACGAATTTTTGCGAGATCGGCGTCAAGGTCAATGCGAGGACGAACACGCTCATTATCGTGTCTGCCATCGACAATCTTGTAAAAGGCGCTTCGGGCCAGGCGGTCCATAACATGAACATCATGATGGGAATTGAAGAGGAAAGAGGGCTCGGCAGTCTCGCCCTTTTCCCGTGAGTGCACAAGGAGCGATTAATGCCGGAGCTTACATATACGAAAAGTCCCGAGGGTTTCCTCTTCTCCGTTGCAGAGGCTGCCATCAAGAAGCCCGGTCGGAAGGACATCGCGCTCATAGCATCTGAAGTGGACGCGGTCGTCGCAGGTACCTTCACGACAAACGCGGTAAAGGCCGCGCCGGTCAAGCTCTGTATGCGGAATATTAAGTCCGGCCGTGGTCGGTCAATATTCGTAAACAGCGGCAACGCCAACGCCTGCACCGGAACACAAGGGCTTAAGGATGCTGCTGAAATCGCCTCGAAGATTTCGCGCCACTTCGGTATAAAATCAAATCTCTCCTATGTCTGCTCCACGGGAGTCATAGGTACCCCTCTGCCGATGTCCAGGATAACTCCCGCCCTCGGCATATTGCTGGAGAATGCCGGAGATCATTCTCTCCTCGACGTTGCGAAGGCCATCATGACAACTGATACCTTTCCAAAAATAACGTCACAGGAAGTCGCCATCGGAAAGAAGACAGGTGTGATCGCAGGGATATGCAAGGGCGCAGGGATGATCCAGCCGCACATGGCTACGATGCTCTGTTTTATTATCACGGACATCGCGGTTGAACGGAAGGCTCTTCAGGCGCTGTTGAAGGATTCAGTGGGGCGGTCTTTTAACCGTATCACCATTGATGGAGATATGTCTACAAACGACACGGTGCTTCTGATGGCCAATGGGACGCTCGGCAATAAACCGATTGATACGAATTCGAAATATATCAAGGCGTTCAAAACTGCCCTCGATAAAGTGACTTATGAACTGGCCAGACTCGTAGTCAGGGACGGCGAAGGTGCAACGAAACTGATCGAGGTCATTGTGAAGGGGGCCAGGAATGAGGCCCACGCCGAGAAGGCCGCATTTGCGGTCGCAAATTCAAGCCTCGTGAAGACCGCGATATACGGAAACGATGCTAACTGGGGCAGGATAATGTGTGCGTTGGGATATTCAGGCGTCCCGCTCCGCGAAGATAAAACAGACATTTTCTTCGATGATATACAAGTCGTCAGGGGCGGTATCTCGAACAATAAAGACAAAGAGGCGACTGAGGTCTTGAAGTCGAAAGAGATAAGGATTACGATCGATCTCCATTCAGGCAAGTCCTCTGCAAGCGTCCTAACCTGCGACTTAACAGAAGATTATATCCGCATCAACGCGGAATACAGGACATAGAAGAAAAAGGCAGGACACAGTATTCTCGCATCACTGAATAATCTGGGCTAGCAAAACAGCATGGCTTAGTCGATGGAAAATGAGTCCAAAATTCCGTAGAGAGCATTCACCGCTACGGAATGCTGAGGCAACTCGACTATACCCCTGCCCTTCAGGTCGTATTCGAAGATTTGATGGTCCTGAGGTACAAGCCCTGCGACAGTAAGCCCCATCTCCTCGGCCATCTTTTTGAGTTCCTGCCCCTCATCTCCTGAGACGCGGTTAATGATCAGGGCGTGTTTGGCGACGTCGAGTTCGAGCTCCTTTACCAATCCGTCTATCCTCTGTGCGGTGCGCACACCTCTGACCGTCGGGTCGCTGATGATGAGAAGCAGATCGACCTTATGCGTTGTCCGCCTGCTTAAATGCTCCATTCCTGCCTCGTTGTCGATGACCACATATGAATATGTTTCGGACAGCTTGTCGGTATATTTTCTTATTATATTATTTGCCGCACAGTAACATCCCGGGCCCTCGGGCCTTCCCATGACCATCAGATCAAAGCCTCTCGCTTCTATCACGGATTGCTGGACCTGATAGTCGAATAGCTGCTCCATCGACATGCCGCCCGGCCGATCGCCGCCGCTACGTATAGTCTGGAGCGACTCCTCCCTTAGACCGCCTATCGTGGCGTGTACATTCACGCCCAGCGCTTCGTTCAGACAGGAATTGCTGTCTGCATCGACCGCAAGCACGGGTTTTTTCTTTTTTTCCATAAGATACTTAACGGTCAGGGCCGCGATGCTCGTCTTCCCGGTGCCGCCCTTCCCTGCCAATGCGATTACATATGCCACGTATGTTTACCCCACTTTTTAATATATTATACCGCTTGCCACTCTGAAAATTCTCCATTGCGTTGACAGAACCGGATAACCTTTATCGAAAACATGAGCGTTCATGATTAATCCAGGCCAAACTTGATATAATGTTGCAGATCAGGCCGGAAGTTATGAGCAGTATTTGATCTGTATTTCAAAGATCGTGTATCAGGAGGGGTTCTATCTCAGGTGAAAAAGGCCGCTGGAAATTTATCCAATAAGAATTTCACATTCTGGCAGCAGGATATTACGGCGATATTTGAGCACCTTGCATCAGCACCCAAGGGCCTCACCAGCTCTGAAGCAGCCATCCGTCTGACACAATTTGGTCCTAATCTTTTGCATCCTCCAAGAAAACGTGTAATCTTACTTCAGTTTCTGGCGAAGTTTCTCAACCCGCTGGTCCTTATTCTTCTGGCAGCCAGTGTTGTCCTGGCGCTGACCGGTGATATAACCAGCTTCATAATTATTTCCATCATAGTACTGATAAGCGTGACTCTGGACTTTGTGCAGGAACATAGGGCCGGCCAGGCGGCTGAACGTCTGCGCCAGTCAGTATCCGTGCGCGTGAAGGTCCTCCGTGATAGTAAGGCAGTTGAGATCCCCATCGCTGAACTTGTTCCGGGAGACATCGTCCTTTTGTCCGCAGGTGATCTGGTGCCGGGGGATAGTCGGATTATCGAGGCGAAGGATTTCTTCGTGAATCAGGCACTTCTGACCGGCGAGCCCTATCCCGTCGAAAAAAATCCCGGCCAAGCGCCAGACGCGTCGGAGGTGAGCGCTTCTAACAACGCCGTGCTTCTTGGGACCTCGGTGATCAGCGGCACCGCAACGGTTTTGATCTGTCGCACCGGTTCAGACACGGTTTTGGGTGAGATTGCCGATACACTCATAGCCTCGGCGCCGCCCACTGCCTTCGAACTTGGCACCCGGAGATTCGGGATGCTGATCATGCGGCTGACTATTCTTCTCGTACTTTTCGTCCTCCTTATGAATGCGTTTTTTCACAGACCATGGCTGCAGTCCTTTCTCTTTGCCGTAGCCCTTGCGGTAGGACTCACCCCTGAGCTTCTCCCTATGGTAGTCTCTGTGACACTTGCGCGCGGCGCACAGCGTATGGCTTCGAAGAAGGTGATAGTCAAACGGTTGGCCGCAATCCAGAACCTCGGAAGTATGGACGTTCTTTGCACCGATAAAACCGGGACACTCACAGAGGCGCGTATCAGACTGGAACGTCACGTGGACAGTCTCGGCCGGGACAGCAGACGCGTCTTGGAACTGGCATACCTGAACAGTTTTTTTGAAACCGGGCTGAAAAGCCCACTGGACAACGCCATCCTCGAACATGTCGAGGTCGATGTGGCTCCATGGCACAAAATCGATGAGTGCCCATTCGATTTCGAACGCCGTCGCGTTTCCGTCCTTGTCGAAAACAGCCAAACACGACTGCTTGTGGTGAAAGGGGCGCCTGAGGACATCCTGAGACTCTCAACCAGATATGAAGGGGACGGCGAGAATGATCTGCGTCTCTTTGACAAAGCGTCACGGGACTCCGTCCAGACGATATTTGAATCTCTGGGTCGGGAAGGGTTTCGTGTGCTCGGGGTTGCCTGGCGGCAGGCGGGCTCTGAACAGCATCATGCGGTTGTAAGTGATGAAACGGAACTTGTCTTCGCAGGCTTCGCAGCGTTTCTGGACCCTCCTAAGGAGAGCGCCAAAGACGCCTTGACTAAACTTGCTGCCGGCGGTATCTCTGTAAAGATCGTTACCGGCGACAACGAACTTGTAACGGAGCACGTCTGCAAACAGTTAGGTCTGACTATTAACGGGGTCCTGACCGGTGCCGATACGCAGATGATGGACGATCAGGCCCTCGCGGCCCGGGTGGAGAAGGTAAATCTATTTTGTCGTGTGAACCCGGCCCAGAAGAACAGGGTGATCCTCGCCTTAAAAAAACGGGGGCACGCGGTGGGCTATCTCGGCGACGGCATTAATGACGCCCCCTCACTTCATTCCGCAGATATAGGTATTTCCGTTGAAGGCGCCGTCGATGTTGCAAAGGATGCCGCCGAGATGATCCTGCTTGAGCAAGATCTCGGGGTCCTCTATGAAGGGGTGAACGAAGGACGCCGCACCTTCGGAAATGTCATGAAGTATATAATGATGGGCACCAGCTCAAATTTCGGCAACATGTTCAGCATGGCGGGCGGATCGCTTTTTCTTCCCTTCATCCCGATGCTGCCTGCCCAGATATTACTGAACAACATGCTGTACGATTTTTCTGAAGTCCCCATCCCTCTGGACAACGTCGATGAAGAATATCTGACGCACCCAAGGCAATGGGACATAAGCTTTGTGCGCAAGTTCATGCTGGCCGTCGGCCCAGTCAGTTCCATCTTCGATTTCCTCACTTTTTTTGTTATGCTCAGGCTTTTCCACGCCGGGGAAACACTCTTTCATACCGGATGGTTCGTCGAATCCCTTGCCACCCAGGTGCTGGTCATATTTGTCATCCGCACTCATAAGAACCCTTTCAAGAGCCGACCAAATCCTTGGCTGACAGGCTGCTCTCTCCTGGTCGTGGCGATAGCGATCGCCCTTCCCTTTACCCCCTTGGCCGCATACCTCGGGTTCGAACCGCTCCCGCCTCTTTTTTTCCTTGTTCTGGCAGGCATTGTAGTCTTCTACCTGCTGATCGTAGAACGGGTCAAACAGTGGTTTTTCCGCAGGTATATTTTCAGGTGATGCAAGCTATAGAAGATTTTATATTAAAAGGCGACTTCATCGAATTAAACAAGCTCCTGAAGATCACGGGACTATGCGCCAGCGGAGGGATGGCGAAGGCCGTGATCGCGGAGGGCAGGGTCAAAGTCGATGGTAAAGCAGAACTGCGAAAGCGATGCAAGATACGTGCTGGCCAGGTTGTAGAATTTGAGGGTCATAAAATGCATATGAGAAATGCATCCGCGACCTGACCCCAGCGATTACGCAACAAATAATTTAACACCCTCTAACTCTGTGAAATCCAACAACTATTGACTTAACCCTACTGAGAAGGAAATTCGCATTCGAAATAATGCTTGA
>Ga0209515_10009013_pt1 | contig 11467 bp, 8 predicted proteins | sample Subgroupgradi54m_FD_187454 | JGI IMG/M metagenome (GOLD analysis project Ga0209515, IMG submission 187454) | Subsurface groundwater microbial communities from S. Glens Falls, New York, USA - GMW60B uncontaminated upgradient, 5.4 m (SPAdes)... ...
CCTCGCCCGAGTCGGGCGAGGGCCGCTTACCGCCGGTGTCCAGAAACTAGTACATGTCCCCGTGGGGCATGGGCGGCGCCTTCTTCTCTTCCTCCGGAAGGTCGGTGATCACCGCTTCCGTCGTCAGGAGGAGCGACGCGATGGAAGCCGCATTCTCCAGCGCGATGCGCTCCACCTTGGTGGGGTCGATGATCCCCGCCTGCAGCATGTCCACGTACTCCATGCTCTCGGCGTCGAACCCCTGGGTCGGCACCTGGAACGCCTTGACCTTCTCGACCACCACGGACCCCTCGAGCCCCGCGTTCTCCACGATTTGGCGGATGGGCTCCTCAAGGGCCCGCTTGACGATGTCGGCCCCGACGGCCTCGTCGCCCTCCAGCTTCAGGCGCTCGATGGCCTTCGCAGAACGGAGCAACGAGACTCCGCCGCCCGGGACAATGCCTTCCTCCACCGCCGCGCGCGTCGCGTTGAGAGCGTCCTCGACCCGCGCCTTCTTTTCCTTCATCGCCGTCTCGGTCACTGCGCCCACCTTGATCACGGCCACACCGCCGGCCAGCTTGGCAAGGCGCTCCTGTAGCTTCTCCTTGTCGTAGTCCGAGGTGGTGTCCTCGATCTGCGTCCGGATCTGCTTGATGCGGCCCTCGATGGCCGAGGCCTTACCCGCGCCCTCGACGATCGTGGTGTTGTCCTTGTCTACCACCAGTTTCTTGGTCCGGCCCAGGTCTTCCAGCTTGATGTTCTCGAGCTTGATCCCCAGGTCCTCGGTGACGGCCTTGCCCCCTGTGAGCACGGCAATGTCTTCCAGCATCGCCTTGCGCCGATCGCCGAAGCCCGGGGCCTTGACGGCCGCGCACGAGAGCGTGCCGCGGAGCTTGTTGACCACCAGGGTCGCCAGGGCCTCTCCCTCGACGTCCTCGGCGATCACCAAGAGCGGCTTCCCCGACCGGGCCACCTGCTCCAGGAGCGGCAGCATGTCCTTCATGATGCTGATCTTCTTCTCGTGGATCAGGATCATCACGTCTTCCAGCACGCACTCCATCCGCTCCGCGTCCGTGACGAAGTAGGGGGACAGGTACCCCCGGTCGAACTGCATCCCTTCCACCACGTCCAGGATGGTCTCGGCGGACTTCGACTCCTCCACCGTGATGACCCCGTCCTTGCCGACCTTCTCCATTGCCTCGGCGATGAGGGTGCCGATGGTCTTGTCGTTGTTCGAGGCGATGGTCGCGACCTGCGAGATCTCCTTCTTGTCCTTGGTGGACTTGGAGAGCTTCTTCAGCTCCTCCACGACGGCCGCCACCGCCTTCTCGATGCCCCGCTTGAGCCCCATGGGGTTGGCCCCGGCCGTGACGTTCTTGAGCCCTCCCCGGAAGATGGCCTGGGCCAGGATCGTGGCGGTGGTCGTGCCGTCGCCGGCCACGTCGGAGGTCTTGGAGGCGACCTCCTTGATCATCTGAGCCCCCATGTCCTCGCAGTTGTCCTTCAGCTCGATCTCCTTGGCCACGGTGACGCCGTCCTTGGTAATGGTCGGACTGCCGAACTTCTTGTCGATGACGACGTTGCGCCCTTTCGGGCCGAGCGTCGCCTTGACAGCCTCGGCCATGATGTTGACCCCGCGGAGCAGAGCCGCCCGGGCCTCATCGCTGAACATGAGCTGCTTCGGCATATGCTTCCTCCTTACTTAGGACGTGAGTAGTATGTCGCCGACGGACCTGGGTCGAGTGTCTACTCGAGAATCCCCAGGATGTCTTCCTCGCGAAGGATCAGGTACTCCCCGTCTTCGATCTTCCACGGCACCTCCGAGCCCGAGTACTTCCCGAAGAGCACCTGGTCACCGGCCTTGACGTCCAGCGGAATCCGCTTGCCCTCGTCGCTGACTTTCCCGTTGCCCACCGCGATCACTTTGCCCCTTTGGGGCTTCTCCTTGGCGGAGTCCGGGATGATAATGCCTCCCTTGCGGACCTCATCCTCTTCAAGGCGCTTGACGAGGATACGGTCATGCAGCGGACGAATTTTCATCATATGCTGCCCTCCCTGAGGGTTTATGTTGGCCCTATCGTCCAGTAGTATTAGCACTCACTCGCGGCGAGTGCTAATATACGCGCGCTCCATGGGGCTGTCAAGAGGGAAATAGCACTATTTTCAATAGCTTATGAGACGGCCGCGGCGGCGGGAAAATGTCGAAATCTTGCTAGGTTAGGAGACAACCATGCCAGCGAAGATCCTCATCAGCCGGACTATTCCCCCCGAAGCCATCGCCCTCGCCCGGGCGGGGGCGACCGTGGACCTTCACCCCGGCCCCCAGCCGCTGCCGAAACCCGAGCTCGTCGCACGGCTCCGGGACAAGGAGGGTCTGATCTGCCTCATCACCGACGCCATTGACGCCGAGGTCCTCCAGGGGGCGCCCCGGCTCAAGGTGGTCTCCAACGTGGCCGTGGGCTACAACAACATTGACGTGGCCGCGGCGACCGCCCGCGGCATCGTGGTGACCAACACCCCCGACGTCCTGACCGAGACCACAGCGGATTTCGCGTGGGCCCTGCTCATGGCCGCGGCCCGCCGCCTGGTCGAGGCGGACCAGTACGTGCGGGCGGGGAAGTTCACCCAGTGGGAGATGATGCTCCTCATCGGAGCCGACGCCCACGGCAAGACACTGGGAATCCTGGGGTTCGGGCGAATCGGCCGGGCGATGGCCCGGCGAGCCCGCGGTTTCGGGATGCGGATCCTTTACAACGATGCGCTCCGAGCCGACCCTGCCACCGAGCGGGAGCTCGGGGCGACGTTCGTGGACAAGGCGACCCTCCTCAAAGAATCAGATTTCGTCACGCTGCACACGCCCCTCTTGCCCGACACGCGTCACCTCATCGGCGCCGCCGAGCTCAAGATGATGAAGCGGACCGCCTTTTTGATCAACGCGGCCCGTGGACCCATCGTCAACGAGGCCCAGCTCGTCGAAGCGCTACGGGAAGGCGGGATCGCCGGCGCCGGGCTCGACGTCTACGAGGACGAGCCGAAGGTCCATCCGGGGCTCCTGTCGCTGCCCAACGTCGTGCTGGCTCCCCACATTGCGAGCGCGTCCCACGACACGCGGATCAAAATGGGGACCCTCGCGGTGGAAAACTGCCTGGCCGTCCTGGCCGGGAAGAGACCCCCGACCCCCGTCAACCTCGAGGTCCCGCAGAAGAAGCAGGGGCCGGCGCGACCGTCAGCCGCTCGGCCAGCTGCCCGAGGCGGGCGAGCTGCTCCCCGCGGAGGGCGACCCCCCCGAAACGGACCTCCTCGTAAGCACAGGTGATCTCTAGGACGGCATCGCGACTCTGCGGCAGACGCGCTGCGACGCGCCCACAGAACTCCCGCGCCGTCTCCCCGCGCCCGGGGGAGAGCCCGAGCCGCGCCAGGCGTCGGAGCATCATCTCGTAAACCGGGAACAACAACCCGCGCCGGGACCGGGACGGCGTCGAGGTCGAGCTCCGGCGCCAGACCAGGATCGCCACCACGAGGACCCCCGCGAGGACGGCGCCCACCACCGCCCCGCGCTTGCCCCCCGGAACGGGGAGGGCCTTGTCGAAGACGGCCCGCCGCCAGTAAACCGCGGCCTGCCGCATGGACCCGGATGCCTTGATCTGATCCCCGAAACTCCAGTTGACGACGTAGCGGTGCCAGCGCATGCGCACGGCGTCGATGTACTGGAACGCGGCGCTGGACGCCCAGGACGCGTCGAATTCTCCGCGGGGGGACGGGTCGAGGCTCACCCACCCCCGCTCCGGGAAGTACGCCTCCACCCACGAATGCGCGTCCCGCTGGCGAACCAGGAAGTAACCCCCGTAGGGATTCCACTCGCCCTGCTGGAACCCGTTGACCACCCGAGCGGGGATCCCGAGGCTCCTGAGCATCACGGCCAGGCCGGCGGCGAAGTACTCGCAGTTGCCCGACCGACTGGCGAAGAAGAAGTCTTCCAGCGGTTCCAGCCCGGAGGCCCGCTTCAGGTCGAGGCTGTACCGAAAGGTCGTGTGGAGATAATCGCGGAGGCGGAGAGCGGCGGTCCACTGATCGGGGCTTTTCCGCGTCAGCTCCCGCGCGAGCTGGTGGATGCGCGGCGAGAGCGACGGGAGCTGCAGGTGGCGCTCGCGCTCCTCCTCCGGCAGGGCGCGCGCCGTCCCCGGCCAGGGCACCTCGAGCTCGGACAGAACCCGGTAGTGGAGCCGCGCCTGCGGGACCGGCGAGCTGACGGCCCCCAGAGAGTCCACGAACACGGGGCCGGCCGAGAGGGTGAGCGCGAGCACCCGGGGAGCCGCGAAGAGCACCTCGGTCCCGATGGGTTCCAGGTCGATTTCCTGGATGATCACGGGCCCGACCCCACGCCCCCGCGCCACGGTCGTGGATCTGTCGAACATCCGCGGAATCACCCGGCGCTCCGGCCGGCTCATGCTCCACTCCCGGCCGTTGAAGCGATCGAAGGCGACCCCGCGCCAGCGGAGGGGGCCGAACCCCTGGGGCACCGCCGGCCCCTCGGGAAACTCCACCCGCATCACGACGGTGGCGTCGGTCTGAATGGTCCCGAAGGAGCCGAGCTCCACCCGGTCGGAGAACCCGGAGACCATTGCCCCCAGCTGGCCCTTGGACGGCAAGACCGCCTGGCCCAGGCGGGGCATGACGAAAAAGAAGAGCGCCGTGAACAGAAACGAGGCGAACGAGGCGGCGACGGACAGACCCAGAAGCGAGGGCGTCACCACCTGCCGGCACTCGAGGAGCGCTTGAGCCGGATCCGGAGCGTTGCGCTCCGACTCGGAGAGCACGTGGTGGAGCAGGAACGCCCACGTCCCGAGCACGAGGAAGAGCACGAGGATCAGGAGGAAACCGAGGCTCACGGTCAGCGTCGAGGCGCCGACCAGCATGAAAAAGGAGAGCAGGAGGAGGTCCCGGGAGTCGCGGAGTGTGCGCCAGGTGTAGAGCTTGTAGAAGAACAAAAAGAGCAGGAGGTGCATAAACCCGTCCAGGAGCGAATCCGCCAGGTAGAGGAGGTCCAGAGCGAAGAAACCCAGGGCGGCGAGGGCGAGCAACTGCTGGTGCCGGACGACCGCCGCGACCCGCGCGCGCACGGCCTCCTGCCACCAGCTCCCCGCGACGACGACAACGACCACGGCCCACCACGCCGGCTCGATCAGCCTCGCCAGCGCCAGCGCGGCGAGACCATCCACCACCAGGAGGTACGTGCAGATTTGAAGCGCCAGCCGGGCCGACACGGCTACAGCACCCGCCGGGCCCCCGGCGGCCGGGGGGCGGGGGCCCGCGCGCCGAGAGGAATGCGGATCTCCGAGAGCGAAGCATCTCGGCCGAAGCCGCGGCGGGCGCCCTCCGGAGCGAAAGGATCCCAGAGCGCCAGCGCCTCCAACATGCGGCGACGGTGGGCCGGGCCCTCGCCGAGGGGCACGAAGAGCCCGGGTCCGACGAGCTCGACACGCGATCCCTGACCGAGCAGGTGCGAGGTCAGGGAGGCTGCCAGCGAGATGTCCGCCTCCAGTCGCTCGAGATCGGCGTCGGGCGGTGGGCCCTCGAGGACGACACGCATCTTGAGGGCCGCCTCGGCCTCCGGCTCGCGCACCATGACCGCCCCCGATTTGGCGGTGCTCTTCCAATGAATCAGCCGCGGATCGTCCCCCCACCGGTACTCCCTCAGGTTGTAGAGGTCCGTTCCCGGGCCGGGCCGCGCCACGCGCTCGGCCCCCGAGCCCCCGAGATTCCGGAGATCCGCGAGGGAGAACGGACGGACCGCCGGGAAGACCAAGAGTTCGTCCACGAGGATCGGCGCGGTGGCCTTCACGAACAGCCCGAAGGGGAACCCCGTCATCAGGCGCAGGGGGCGGCGCCGGTGGCGACCACGGCGGGGGAACGTTTCTTCCCAGGAGTGAAGACGCTCTTGGCCGGGCTCGAGCTTGGACACGTAGAAGGCGCGGGGGGCAGCCGCGTTGTCACTCGGCACCTCGAGCGTCAGGGAATAGGACGGCAGAAGGCGCTTGCCGTTGAGCAGCACGCACCCGACGGCCGCCGGCGACCCGGCGAAGATCTCCAGGGGGGTAGCGGGGAAGACCTTGACCCGGCGGATGGTCTGCTCGGACAGGATGCCCGAGACCACGATCGTGCCGAGGAGCATGGACAGGAGGAGATAGAGGAGGTTATTGCCGGTATTGACCGCGGCGAACCCCATCCCGAGGGTGGTCAGGAGGAACCACCACCCTTCGCGCGTGGGGCGGATCGTGCGAGACGGCCAGAGCGCCCGCCACCACCGAGCCAACCGGCGCATGCGTGTCCTGGAGCCGCCCTAGCGGGGGACCGGGACTTCCTGAAGCAGGGCGCCGATGATCCCCTCCGCCTCGAGCTCGTCCCCGGCGGGACGCTCCAGTCGCGCCCTGACGATCACGCGGTGGGCCCACGTCGGCACCGCCACCCGCTTGATGTCGTCCGGGACCACGTACGCCCGCCCGTCGGCCAGCGCGCGCGCCTGGGCGACCCGGAGCAGGGCGAGCGAGCCGCGCGGACTCACCCCGAGCCCCAGGAGCGGCGAGCGGCGCGTGGCCTCCACGAGCGCCATGACGTAATCCAAGAGGGATTCATCCACGCGCACCTTGTCGTTCGCCGCCTGGAGCTCCAGCACCTCCTCGGCCGAGAGCACGGGCTCGATCTGCTCGAGCGAGGTCACGGCCGCCCCCTTCAGGATCTCCTTCTCGTCGTCCCTTCCCGGATAGCCGATCCGGATCCTGAGCAGGAACCGGTCGAGCTGCGACTCGGGGAGCGGATACGTCCCCTGGTACTCCAACGGATTCTGCGTGGCCAGGACCATGAAGGGGCGCGGCAGGGGGTAGGTGTGATGGTCCAGCGAGACCTGCCCCTCGTTCATCGCTTCGAGCAGACTCGACTGGGTCTTCGGCGTCGAGCGGTTGATCTCGTCGGCGAGCACGATGTTGCTGAAGAGGGGGCCCGGCTTGAAGGCGAACTCTCCGGTCTTGCCGTCGTAGATGGACACGCCGAGGATGTCCGAGGGAAGCAGGTCGGAGGTGAATTGGATCCGCTGGAAGGTCGCGCCCAGGGACCTGGCCAGCGCATGGGCCAGCGTGGTCTTCCCGACGCCGGGAACGTCCTCGATCAGGAGGTGCCCCCGAGCCAGGAGGCCGATCACCGCCAACCGCACGACTTCCGGCTTGCCCACGAGGGCGCGGGCGATGTTGAGTTCCAGCCGGTGGATCAGACCGAGCGCTGTCGAGAGCATCAGGTGGCACCTCGTCGCATTCTACGTCCCCTCCACGGGACCGGCAAGGCCGGGTCGGCCAGCACGCGCACTCCTTGGGTGCCTCAGGCAAAGGTCTCCCTCCGGCAACCCTCCTGGCATGCAAACGCGAAACCAACGCCAGCCCCGGCAGGGTCCCCCCGCCTATTTGCACGGAAAATAAGATGAAGCCCGCGGCCAGGGGCGAGGACGGAGGAGTGCCCGGCGTAGCGCCCGTGACGCTTTGCTACAACGCTGTGCCGGGATGTATTAGCTGGACTCCCGGGGGGAGTGACCGGGGGACAGGCCCGCGCGGCGAGCGAGCCGGGCCAGACGGTGAGCGAGCGCTGCCCGGGCCATCCCAGAGGCACCTTCGGCCTGAGCCCGCGCCAGCGCCCGGACCGCCACCCGGTGCGCCGCCGCGAAGTCCCGGCCCCGGTGCTCGTAGTACTTGGCCAGCTCCTCCCACGGGCGGACATCGAAGTCGGTTCCGTCGCCGATCGCCGCCTCCCAGAGCGCACAGGCTTCGGGCCACTCGGCCTGGCGCTTGGCGCGGCGGGCGAGCCGCAGCAGGAGCCGCTCCCGGTGAGGAGGGCGGAGCCCTCTCGCCAGAGCCTCCCGGTAGTACGTCGCACCGCGCGCCTCGTCCGCCCCCTCCCAGAGCCGGCCGAGCCCGACGTACTCCTCGGGAGCCAGCCGGAGTCGGTCGGGATCGGCGAGGGCGCGCGCCACCCAGCCCGTCAGCGTCACGAGCGAGAGCACGTCGAGCCGGTTGTGCTCAAAGACCGGCCCGAGCGCCTCGGGACGGCGACTCCTGAGGTACTGGAAATAGAGGGTGGGAATCAGCGCACCCGGCACATCGTCAACGCGGTCGAGCCCCAGCACGCGGGCCTCGACGGTCGCGAGGCGACAGTCGGGGAGCCACCCCGCCCAGAGGCGACGGGCGGGGATCAGCAGATCCAGTTGGCAGAGGTGGTCGGGCCAGGGGCGGCGGGCGAGCACGAAACGGGTTTCCAGGAGCGGAAGATCGAATCCCCTGCCGTTGTACGTCACCACGCCGTCGCAGTCGGCCAGGAGCGCGTGGAGCGCGCAGAGGAGTGCCGGCTCCTCATCCAGGTCCCGCATGAAGTGCTGCACCAGCACGAACCGGTCCGCCTCGAAGAACCCGACGCCGACCAAGAACGCGTAGGTGCCGGTGCCGCCCGCCAGGCCCGTCGTCTCGGTGTCGAGGTAGAGGAGGCGACGCGGCGCCTCCCCCGACCCGCGGCTCAGGAGACGCAGAATCTCGGGCGATGCCTCCAGCGCCGCCTCCAGAGCGAGCTCGCCGTGGCGGTGGTGGAGGCGATACGCTCGGCGGGCCACCAGGAGGGGACCGTGCGCCGTCTCCTCCTCCCGGCCGCCGACCAGGTCCTCCAGGAGCGAGCGCCGTGGGCGAACCGCGACGGAGGAGGCCATCTAGCGGGTGAGGTGACGGAGGAGCGCCGTCGCGATGGCCTTGGCGCGGCGCCCGATCTCGTTGACGGGGCCGACGCAGGAGGGGCAGCCCCAGCGGCACGGACACGCCTCCAGCGTCCCGAGACCTCTCAGGAGCAGCTCGGGCAGCACCCGGAAGAGCCCCTCCGCCAGCCCGAGGCCGCCCGGGGCGCTGTCGTAGAGGTAGATCGTCGGGGTGAAGTGGTCGGCCTCCACGAGGCGGGCGCGCGCCGACTGGTAGGTCAGGGCGGTGCCCTGACCGGCCGGCGTCTGGTCGCCGAGCCAGGAGCCCACGTCCCGGACGTCGCAGAGGAGGAAGATCGGCGCGAGGCGGTGGAGGAGGTACGTGAGGGCGCGCAGCCCGTCCACGAGCTCGTCGCGATTCGCCGACACGCGGGCCAGAAGCCCGGAATCAACGGCGAGCCACGCGCTCTCCGTCTGCATCTCCTGCTGGGGGAGCTCAACCTCCCCCGACCCCACGTTCTCCAGGGTGCCGAACTTGATCTTCTTGAAGCCGACCACCTTCTCGGCCACGAGCACTAGGCCGTGCTCGGCCACGAGACCCGGGGAGGCCTGGTCGGCCAGACGCCGGAGGATCCAGACGCCCTTGGCGCTGATCGCGTCCGTGAAGTAATCCACCTGGACGCGCCTGACGTAGGCCACCTTCTCCTCGTCCTCGCGGTAGCGAAGCTCCTGGACCTCGAAGGCCTCCCCTTCCACCAGGTAGATCGCCTTCGGGTAGATCATGGCAAAGGCGCTCTTCCAGTCCACCTCGGCGATGACCTGCCGCCGCCGGACCTGGCTCGAGTCCCGCGCGGTCGTGTCCAGCACGACGAAGTTGTCGGACGTCACCGTGCGGAGCGAGATGTGGTCGGCGGGGTATGTCTCGGAGGTCCAGTGCCAACGGCCCCCGGCGTGATGGAGGAGGCCCGCCGCCTCGAGCGCCGCCAACTGCGGCTCCACGTCGAGGCCCCCGAACGCCTCGCCGTCGGCAAAGGGCAGCTCGAAGGCCGCGCACTTCAGGTGGTTCACCAGGATGAAGGGATTTTCGGGGTTGATCAACGCGCGCTCCGGCGGCGTGCCGAAGAGGTAGTCGGGATGCGTGACCATGAACTGGTCCAGCGGGGCGCTGGTGGCCACGAAGATCGCCGCCGACTCGCCGCTCCGTCGGCCGGCGCGCCCCGCCTGCTGCCAGAGCGAGGCGATCGTCCCGGGGTAGCCGGCCAACACGGCCGCGTCGAGGTGGCCGATGTCGATCCCCAGCTCGAGCGCGTTGGTGGAGACCACCCCGAGGACGTCGCCCGAGCGGAGGCCCCGTTCGACCTCGCGACGCCGGTTGGGGAGGTAGCCGCCCCGGTATCCCCGCACGATGCCCGCGTCGCCCACGCGGTCCTCCACGGCCTTCTTGATCGTCGAGAGGAGCACCTCAGTGGCCAGCCGGCTCTGCGCGAAGACGATCGTGGCGATCTTTTCCTTCAAGAAGCGCGTGGCGAAACGCGCTGCCTCCCCGAGGTACGGGGCGCGGATCCCGAGCTCGGGGTTGACCACCGGCGGGTTGTAGCAGAGGAAGAGCTTGTCACCCGTGGGCGCCCCGCTCTGGGCGATCTCCTCCACGCTGTCCCCCGTGAGGCGCTCGGCCAGCTCCTTGGGGTTGGCGATCGTGGCGGAAGCCATGATGAACTGTGGCGAGGAGCCGTAATGCCGGCAGATCCGCCGAAGCCGTCGGAGGACGTTGGCCAGGTGGCTTCCGAACACCCCGCGGTAGGCGTGCAGCTCGTCAATGACGACGTAGCGGAGATTCTGGAAGAGGTTCACCCACTTGGTGTGGTGCGGGAGGATCCCGGAGTGGAGCATGTCCGGGTTGGTGAGGACCAGGTTGGCCCGGGCCCGGACCGCGCGTCGCGCGTCCTGGGGCGTGTCGCCGTCGTAGGTGAACATGCGCAGGTCTGGCAGCGCCCGCGCAAGCTCTGTGAGCTCGGCGAGCTGGTCCTGGGCCAGCGCCTTCGTCGGAAAGAGGTAAAGAACGCGGGCGTCAGAATGCTGCAGAAGACTCTGGAGCGTGGGGAGGTTGAAGCAGAGTGTCTTCCCCGACGCCGCCGGGGTGACCACGACCAGGTGATGCCCCTTCTCCGCCAGCTCGAAGGCCCGCTGCTGGTGGAAGTAGAGCTGCTCGATCCCGCGCCCCTTGAGCGCGTCAATGAGCCGCGGGTCGAGCGACGAAGGAAATGGCGCCCAGCGGGGTGGCTTCGCGGGGAAGTGGCGGCTGGCGGTGATGCAAGGTCCCGTCTCGAGGGACGTCAGGAACTCGTCGAGGAGTTCCGGCAGGGATTTGGGTGCCACCCAACCCTCCGAAGGTTTTTCCCATCTTAGGTGCGCCCCGCGCCGATTGTCAACCTTCCCCATTCGGTGTATCTGTAGAAAATGCGCATCGGGCCCTGGATCCCGCCCGTGGCCTGGATGGGAGTCATCTTCTGGCTCTCCACCGGCACGTTCAGCGCCGAGCACACCACGGGCTGGACGTTCCCGATCCTGAGGGCGCTCTTCCCGTGGGCGACCCAGAGCCAGCTCGAGTTCCTCCACTGGCTGGGGCGCAAGACCGCCCACGTCACCGAGTACGCCATCCTGGCGTGGCTCTGGCACCGCGCCTTGTCGAAATCGGCGCCGCGCGACCTGGCGCCGGGGGCCCGCGCGTGGGCCGCCTTGGGGCTCACCGTGGCGTACGCGATCCTGGAC
>Ga0209515_10009015_pt1 | contig 11466 bp, 8 predicted proteins | sample Subgroupgradi54m_FD_187454 | JGI IMG/M metagenome (GOLD analysis project Ga0209515, IMG submission 187454) | Subsurface groundwater microbial communities from S. Glens Falls, New York, USA - GMW60B uncontaminated upgradient, 5.4 m (SPAdes)... ...
ATTATTACTTACATTTAATTTTTTAATAAATAAAAGTTGTGAAATTCCATTTTGTCCAATACCACAACATTTATCCGATATATCCAAGTCTTCAAGTAATTGCAAATGATTAACATCAGTAATTTTGCTATTGTTACTTACATTTAATTTTTTAATAAATAAAAGTGATGAAATACCGTTTTGATTAACACTACATTTGCCATACACATTAGATATATTAGACATATTTAAGTTAACGAGCAATTGCAAACAATTGATATTTATAATTTCAGAATTATCACAAATATTTAATTGTGTTACATTTACACATTTATTTAATGAATGCTGTGTAATATGGTGTGAATTTAATATTTTAATTTCTTTGCATATATGTTCATTTATTCTAAAAATATATTCATATGTGTTACCTACAATGCATTTACGATAATAAATATTATTTTTTATATCAGAACCATCATTGCAAAATCTATCAAGTATGTAATAATTTAATGGTTGATACGAATAAAGTTTGTGATAAAATTTATTTTTCAAAACATATTCATCTAAAATATAATTGAATAAATCATCTTGAATATTTAATTGAAAATAATCTGATAATTTTACATAATAAAAAATATTTCCAACAGTGTATTTAATGTATTTATAATCATCTGTTAAATCCAATAGATATGTAATGTATTTTTCATATGTGATATTTAAATTCAAAAGTTTGTATATTTGTTTGAATATTTCTTTAATTTCTTGTTCAATTTTTTGATTTGTATTATTTGAATCTTCTATTTCCAATAAATTTTGCAAATATGTTGAATTTTTATATATTTGCAATAAACTATATGTGTCAGTGTTCATATTTATATTTATATTTAATTATTTATGTAAATTGTTTTCGCATCCATATTCATATTCGTATTTATGTGAATGTTAATGGTTTAATTAATATGCATTGTTTTTTATGTAAAGGAAATACATATTTCATAATATCAAACATATCATTTGAATTTTTAATTATTTCAACAAATTTATTTTTATCTGTATCAAAATTTATAAAATCATATTCAATAATTTCAAAATCAAAATATTTAACTAGTATCCATAAATATGTTGATGCATGAAATCCACCTGTATACGAAATAACATTATTTATATATGTTTTATCTAAAAAACGTCTTAAAAAATATGTATCCATTATTGACATTTCAACATAATATATAAATCTTTGCAAAATATTCATATCTTTTTTAATTTCACACAATACATCATGATAAAATATATCATTATGCAAATCAACTATTTTATTTTCATTTTCTCCATATGTTGAAATTTCATAAAAATATTTATTGATATTATTCAAATCGTATTTTTCATATCTATTTATATTTTCATCAATTGTTTGTATGGTGTATTTAATTTTATTTACACAAAATATTTCAAAAAATTGCATAATAATTCTTTGAACAGATGGATCGTTATATCTTGAAATTATTTTATATAAATTTTTTTGTAAAATAATATTGCTGTCTTGTTCATTTGCATTTATATTTACATTTGTATTTGTATTTACATTTACATTTGTATTTAATACAACATTATTATTATTTTGAAAATTATTAATAATTTCTAAAATAATTATGTATTTATTTTTTATTAAAATCATTTGTTCAATGACATAATCAAAATTAAATAATTCATTTTTATTTATATGATCGATGATATTTACCATTGTATTATATATAAATTCTAAAGTATTATCAAAACGTATATCTATAAAATGAAAACGCACATTTTGAAATGCATTTACATTTACATTCGCATTTATGTTTTTATTTTGTATATACAATTTTCTCACTTGTTCGATATAATTGTTGTTTGTATTTTGTATAATTGTTTTAGTTTCTTCTTTATTTTCATATATTTCAAGTAAAAAATCTGTTTTTTGTGTTGCATTTTTAAAATAATCATTTAAAAATTTATCAATATTTTCACTGTTTGCTATTCCACAACTGGTTTGTTCTTCATATTTCAAATGAACATCAAAAAATAAATATATCGTTTTATTTATTTTACTATTTTTTAATTTAAAAAAATTATGCGGTCCATTTACATATATTTTATTTTCCATTTATATATATTTTATGTGTTAAAATATTTAATAAAAAAATTTACTTTCAATAAATAGATAAACAAATAAATTCATTCATTCATTCATTCATTTGTTTTAATAAATTTGTTTTCAATTGATTTATTTATACAATCGATTGATTGATTGATTGATTGATTTATCAACATTTTATTTAAATTTCTTTGTTGCAAATTATACACATCGTATTTTGTGTGTAACAATTATGACAGGAACCATGTTCGCAATTATCAAATTGTACACATGGTACATTATTTTTATAACACATTATACATGTGATATAATTTTTATTATCAACCGATTTTTTATATTTTTTTTTACACACATAATCTTTAACATAATATATATTTTTCAAATTACTAATTGCAATGTAAATAATATCATTTTTGTTTATGATGTTTACAAGTATATCATACAATTTACATTTTGAAACTTTTTGTGACAATTCATATAAAGCATATTTATCGCCTAAACAAATTGCCATTACATAAAATTTTTTTGATTCATCAATATTATCATTGTCATAATAATATTTACCTAAAAAACACATTGCACTCGTGTTGTTAAAATATATTGCATCAAAATAATATTTTTTCATTTTGTCATAATCAATTTCAATATATTGATAATAATATCCTAAATTGCACATTGCATGATGACAATTAAATGTTAATGCCATGAAAAAATATTTTTTCATTTCGTCATAATTTTTTTCATCAAACATATAATATACAGCAAAATTACACATAGCCATTACACTATTATTTTCAATTGCCAATCCATAGTATTTTTTCATTTTACCATATTGTTTAATATCATAATAATAATTTGCAAGATTATTCATTGCATAATATAATGTATCATCAATGTCAATTGCCAACAAAAATGCTTTTTCCATATAATCATAATTTTTAGTAACATGTTTATAGTATAAACCAAGTGCATTTAATATTAAATGTTCATTTAACACAATATTGTTATCGTAATTTTCATTAAATATATTTAATATTGTTTCTTCGTAATCGTTGTGTAATTCATCAAATACAATTCCGTATTTTGTTGTGATTTCTTGTAAGTTATTAAAATGTTCTTTTGTGTTTTCATTATTATCAATTTGCATATTTTTATATGGTTATTTGTTAATTGTTAATTGATAATAGTTGATTGTTAATTGTTAATTGTTGGTTGTTAATTTAAATATTATCGCAACACAGTGTCTATAAAAATTCAATTTTTTTTGTTTAAAAAATAGCATTTTTATATCGATAAAAAATGCAAATACAAATTTACAAAATAAAAAACAAAAAATTAAACACAATAAACATAAATTAAAAAAAATTTACATTAAATGTGAAAAATGTTACATCAATGTGAAATCATAAAATATTTTATAAAAATTATTTAAATATCTTTTCTACACATTGGACAAATTATTATTTTTTTATAACATTGAATACATACACCATGTACACAGTTATCAAACATAATATGCAATTTATTTTCGTAACATATTGAACATTTGTTAACAATGTTATTTATAATTGCTTTATTACTTCTTAAAATATACGTTTGTATTCTGTCATCTATTTTTAAATTATCAAGTTCGAATCTAACGGTTTCATTATTATAAATATTATTTACACAATTTATGTCGCATGTAACTTCACTATTTATGTCTAATAATAATTCATAATATTCAATTATTAAATTTTGCTGTTCAGAATTCTTCGAATTCATCAAAGATTTGTTTTCACAAATCTGTCCATAATCATCTTTTATTCTACAAATAATTTCATTTTTATCATCGGTGTTAACAAATGAATAAAAAATCATTGAATAATATTTTTTCATTAAATCATAATTTATTTCAATTATTTTGTAATATGTGCCTAAATAATACATTGAATATATGCAATTAATTTTTATTGCCATTTCATACCATTGTTTCATTTCGTCATAATTTTTTTCATAGCTGTAATATGATGCAATTCTCAACATTGCAATATTTGAATTTAATTTTGTTGCCATTACATATAACGGTTTAACTTCATCAAATGTTTTTAAATTATAATCTAAATAATAATCAGCAAGACTTATCATTGAATATGTATTATTTAATTTGATACCGAATTCATACCATTTTATCATTTCATCATATTTTTCACATTCAAAAAAATATTTTGCCAATGTTAATATTGATTGACAAACATCACCAATCTGTATGCCTAATTTTAAATATTTTATCATTTCTTCATAATTTTCAATTTCTTCAGATTCAATTGCCAAACTGTATATTGATTCTGATGAACTTTGTGCAATTGCTAACATGTGCCACTCATACATCTTATTCCGATCATTTTTAATACATTTGTAATATTCTGCAATAATACATTGAACCAATTGATTTAATGTGTCAAATTCCTCTAAATCATTGAAATTTTCATTATAAATATCTAAAATTGTTTGATGCATTAAACAATATTTTACATCATATTCAAGTTCGAATGCTTCTTCTATTTCGTTTACTGTGTTGAATCGGTTTATTTTATCCATTTATGAGGTTGTTAATAACTTTATTAAGAACAAATTTATATCAATTTTTATAAAAATTACATAATGTGTTTATTTCAATTTATATGTTTATTTACTCTAATAATAACCACATAACCAATTATTAGAACTAACAAAATATTGATACATATCTTGCGTATAATCATTTATTGCGATGTTTAATTTTGAACATTGTTGTGTGCAATATTTTTTTAACAAATGTTTTTCAACAATCAATGTTGCGATGTTTTTTAAATTGTTCATTTGTATATTATTTATATTTTTACAATTATACATATCATTTACATCATTGTAATTTTGTGTGTTGTAAATGTTTAATTTTTTTACATTTTTAAATTTATCTGAATTGTATAATGGTGGATTTATCAATGTTAAATGTTGAACACATTTAAAATTCGTTTCTTTTGACAACACATTTGTTTGTGAATAATGTATTATATGTAACGTTCTTGTATTTTTTGATATGTTGTTAAATTTACAATTGGACATATCGTTAATATTTTGTGGTTTGTAACAATACGAATATAAAAGTATACATAAAATATTAACATTTTTAATTAAAATATTAAATCCGTTTAAATTATACAGTCCAATGTACAAATATTTTTTGTTAAATAAAATATTTAAATTCAGATAATTAAAATATTCGATTCGTGCTATTTTTAATTTATTTACATATTTTAGTTTGTGAAATATGCATATAAATGTTTGTTTATCACAAATTTTATATTTTTCATTATTGAATGAAATTGAATAATTTACAAATGTATAATTATATATTTTATGCCATTTATAAATTGTTGTTATCGATAATGTGTGTATATTTTTAAAATATAAATTTTTATTATATTTGTCAATTATCATCTTTATTGTTAAATTAAATACATTGCGAAACATTAAAATGCAACTATTATCAGCAATGTGCATGTACATATTTACAATGCGTATATTTTTTAATATGTTGTACATGCATTTGCTAATTTTATTTTTAATCATAAAATACTTTAAATTTTCAATTAACCAAATGTTGCATTTAATATTTACATCTCCGTATATTACACTGTCATGCAATAACCCATGAATAAAAATTAAATTTGATAATTTCATTTGCGAATTGCATTGTATTGTTTTTAACAACGTGCTTTGTTTACATGTATTATCATATTTATATATATATTTTTCATATTTTATTGATTTTGGAATACAACAATATGCGTGTTTATTTGATAATTTAATGTTGATAATACATATGCTATTTGGTAAAATTAATTTATTTAGTTTTAATGGATTAAGTTCGCCGTATTCATTTGTTATATTTTTTGTGTAATTTGATAATATACATATATCGTTATTGTTTAATTGAACACTATTTTGTTTATATTGCAATTTTAAATTTTGCATTTTTAAATATGCATGTATATGCAATATAAATTTATTTTTTGTTTATATGAATGATGTTAAATATGAATACTGTTAAATATAAAAAGCAGTATATTTTAATTCAATTTTTTTTGCAACATTATAACTGTTATTTTTTGTTTATATTGCGACATTAAAATATTTATTGTATACGTATAATTTTGTAAATAAATTGCATTCATTAAACAAATTAATTACAGATGAAATATTATGTAGTGTTGTCGGTTGGATATGATTGTAATTTTCTACATCCATTTTTAATTTACAAACATATTTTGAATTGCTAAATATTATTTCAATTGTTTTATAATTTTTAAAGATATCGCCACATAAAATTAAATTATTTACAAATATTTGTTTATTTATTGTTTTGATTTTATATGTTGAATAATAGTATATTTTTAATTGTAAAATATAAATATTTTTAAAATTAATTATATAACAGTGATCAACATGTGTTGTTAATTTATATGTATTTCTAAACATAAAAATATATTTTTTATCAATATCGATATTTACATTGTGTAAATTTTTCATCATATGTGGATAACATGCGCGTGATCTAGCTAATGTTTTTATATTACTGTTAAAATGTGTAATATTATTTACATTTTCAATTAACCACATATTATTTTTGTATTTTTTTAAATGCATATCGTGACATATGTCATAAATAAAAATTGTATTTAATAGCACTGTTTTATTTATATTTTTATAACATGCATGTGATTTTTTAATACAACATATTGTTTGTGGTATACAACAATATGTATATGTATATAATAATGCACAAACTGATTTATCATATCCAACATTTAAAAAATTTAAAACATTTATGCTATTTAATAAAATTAATTTGTTTAGTTTAACATTAATATCACATACAATGTGTGTTGTATAATTTGAGAATATTAGTATATTTTTATCATTTTTATAATGAATTTTTTGTTGTTTATATTGTAATTTTAAATTATCCATTGTGTATATTTGTATTTATGTTTGTATTTATGAATGTATTTTATGTAATACATGATAATATTTTATCAATTTTTATTTTTTAAAACATTAAACATTTATGTGATACACAAATTAAATTTGTATAAATTTTTATAAAAATACGAATTCAATTTAACGTATTTTGTACCACGTTGTTGGTATCAAATGTAATTTTATAGGTAAATTACGAATATTATATAATGCATTTGTATTTATAATATCTGTCATATTTGCATATGGTTTTATAAATATATGCAATTTGCACACATAAATTAATTTATTAATATTAATTTTTTCTGTAAATACAACATTAATGTAATTTGAATTTAAATAAAATAAAATTTTATAATTTGTGCGTATACAATCAAATATATTATAGCTTTCTTCCATATTACTTTTTATGATTTTTAATGTGTGTACATTTTTTAAATAAAAATATAAATAATAATGATGAGTTGCTAAATTTAATATATGCACATTTCTCAATATAAATCTATATTTTTTGTTATCATGCGTAATTATTTCACGTAATTTTTTTGTTGCATAATATAATTGTTTTTGTGATTTGACATTGTGTTTTAAATTATAATTTTTCAAAACATTTAAATTTTCAATCAACCATACATTGAATTTAGAATGTTTAAAATATATGTTGTGTGATATATTTAAAATAAAAATTGTGTTTAACAATGGAACTGGTTTTGAATTTTGTTTATAACAACATGAATGCAATTTTTTTATATATTCAATTGATTGTGGAAAACAACAATGTATATTATTTTTATATGTATTTGTTTGTTCCAATTCAATATTTATATTTTTTACACTATTTGGTAAAATTAATTTTGTTAATGGTGCGAATAAATCAAAGGATATGTATTGTGTGTAATTTGTCAATATTTGTATGTCATCATAATTGTTATCATGATTATAATTAATTTTTTTATGTTTACAATGTAATTTTAAATAATCCATTACGTATTTGCTTTTATAAATTTACAATGTATAATACATAATGTAAAATATATAACATATAACATATAACATATTTTATCAATTTTTATTTATCGCACAAATTATAAACATTGTAAATATCATAATTTCCATTATATTCATCATGTATATTTATAATTTTATTTAATTTTGATAATATATGGTTGTAATATTTTTGTGCGAAATATTTACTGATATGTAATGTGTTTATATTTTTCAATCCATTTATATTTATTGATTTGTTCACATCTATTTCGTATTTATTTAATTCATAAATATGTAATATATGTACATTTTTAAATTTATTAAAATCATATAGTGTTGTTTGATTTAATGATAAATATTTAATGTATTTAAAATTAGATGAATTTGACGAATTTAACGAATTTAACGAATGAAAAGAATCAATCAAATTAATACCATAATGAAACAAAAATAAAGTATGAACACTTTTTGATATTTTAAATATATCATTTGGCATATTTTTTACGTAATTAATAAATGAAATTTTTAATATATCAATATTTTTTATCAACATGTTTGTCTGTTGAATTTTCCAATGAAACATAAGATATAATTTGTGAATATTAAATAATATATTCAAATTAGTTATGTTTTCATTTTGAATGTGAATTTTTAAAACACATATGTATTTAAGCATATTAAACATATTTTTATTTATAGTATTAATATTATATTTTTGGTTACCATTTTTTATACAATAACAATCAAAATCAAAATTTACTGAATAATTGACCATTCGAATGTTAAATAATTTATTTGTTGCTTGTATTATTTCTAAGCGATTATGTATTTTTAAAATGCAAATATTTTTATAATACATAAAATTACGATGTGTTATTGTTAAATTATTAATATTTCTAAATATTAAAATATACTGTGTTTTACATGTCATGTGAATTTTGGCATTACGAATATTTTTACACACATAACCATATATTTTTTTGTCTTTATTAAAACAATGAATAGATATATGTTGTTTATTTTCATTCAACCAAATATTGAATTTATTATTGTTGTTGTTTTCGTCACATAACGTGTCATATGTATTGCGAATAAAAATACAATTTAATAATTTTACACTTAAATCACATTTAATGTGTTTTAAATAACATTTTTGTTTATTATCACACACATCACGTATATCATTATTTTCAATACATCTTATTGAATGTGGAATACAATGATATGATGAAACATTGTGAAATAAAATACCATTTGCACTTTTTATATTGTTCGGTAAAATAATTTTTTTAAAAATTCCACAATTATCAAATTCAGTATTATCACATAATTTGATGTATGTTGTATAATTTGAAATTGTTAACACGTTATCATTTATATGTTTGACAGTATATTTAATATTTTTGTGTTTGTATTGTTTCATGAAATCATACATTATATATACATATATATGTTTGTATGAATTATATGTGAATTATACGTAAAATTATTTACTAAATAAACAACTAAATAATTTAATTTACAATAAATTATTTTATCAATTTTTATTGTAGTTAAAAAAATATTAAATATTATGAATTGATACAGCACACATATATTTTATGTCATTTGTTTATTTTATTTGTTTTATTTGTTTCAATAAATTTGTTTATAAATAACATTTGTTTTTGCATCATATTTTTTGTTTTGAAACAATGTATGATAAAGTTGCAATGTATGAATATATATTACGTTTTGTTTATTATTTAAATTTATTTTACATAAAATTATATCATATTTAATTTGCAATTGTTTTATATTTTTAAACATATTCACGTGTTTATCGAATACATCACAATCATTTAGTAACAATGTATGTGTATGTTTGTATGTGTTATATGTATTGATTGGTTTTGATATATCTATGTTATTTAAAATAACGATTTTTATATTTTTGGATACATATATCAATTTGTTATTAAAATTTTTATTTACAGAAAAATCAATGTTATAACCAGAAAATTTGAATATATCAACATTTTTAACAAATATTTTTGTTTTTTTACAATTAGCAAAATCACCACGTATATTTAAATTATGTATGTTATATAGTACATTCATATGTGTTAAATCATGATATCCATCTAAACAAAATTTACAAATGAATTTTGAAAAATATATTATTTTATTTGTAATTGATATGTTATATCTACATTTATCAACAAATAACAAACATTTATTATACACACAATAATTTGTTGCATACACATTATGTTTTTTAGCAATAAATGATGTATAATTTGATAATTCTAAATTATATACATTTTTATAATAATAATTATAAATTACATATATACCTTTAATTGCCAAATAATAAATATTTCTGTAAATATTTGTGTATGATGACATTGTATTATTTATTTTTTGTTGAAGCATACTTAAATTTGCAAAAAGATATACATTGTTAATATTTTTTGTTGCATAGCAAATTTGTTTAAAATGTTTGCTATCAATAACGTTTATGCTAATTTTTTGTTGATTACTTATTAAAAAATAATTTTGTTTATTGTATGTGTTTTTGTATGCCGTATTTATTTTAAATATAACATTTGTATTTTTTTTGATATGTATATGACACGCGATTTTAATCCATATCCATTTTACAGACAATAAATCATTTTTTGTGGCTGAATTATAAAGGTTATCATATGATATATATTTTACACTATTCGGAATACAACAATATGTATATTTATGTTGAACACACAAATGCATAAATTTTACACTGTTTGGAATAATAACGCCGTTATTATTGTTGTCATAATTTCGTTGATTAAATTGTACATGTGTAACATAATTTAATATGATTTTTTTGCGAAATGCTATTGTATAACTGTTATTGTCAATATGTTTTATTTTGCTTTGTAACATTAACATTTGATGCACCATTTTATAAGATGGTTATGTGAATGTCATATTGTATAAATACATACATAGTTGTATTGTGTATTTTTTATCAATTTTTATTTTTTGATACATACAATATGCTACAATACAATATGATATTTATGTAATTTACAATAATAGTTTTATTGTAAATTTTTATAAAAATAATAAAATAACGAAATAATGAAATAACGAAATAATGAAATAACGAAATAATGAAATAACGAAATAATGAAATAACGAAATAATGAAATAACGAAATTTTATATCATCCGCATTATGGTCAGATATCTGTTACGTGTAAAATAACCAATCAATATTCAATCAATCAACCAATCAACCAATCAATCGATCAATTGATCAATTTATTGTTTAATAACAATAAATTTTACGAACAAATTTTGAAAAATAAATAATTTCACATTTGATAATATAATCAA
>Ga0209515_10009017_pt1 | contig 11462 bp, 13 predicted proteins | sample Subgroupgradi54m_FD_187454 | JGI IMG/M metagenome (GOLD analysis project Ga0209515, IMG submission 187454) | Subsurface groundwater microbial communities from S. Glens Falls, New York, USA - GMW60B uncontaminated upgradient, 5.4 m (SPAdes)... ...
GTCAATCTCCGTGAGAAAAATACCATCCTGTGTTCTGAACGCCACATGCGCGTTATCGCCGTAAAACCACGCTGCCTCCTTTATCGTCTCCTCCACCGACAGAATACCATCGCGCGTTCCGGCTTTCTGAAACGGCTGAAAGCGGTTTTCGCCAAGCCACAGGACGTCAATGCTGTGGTCTTTTTGAATGAGCAATTTGTTTTCTTCTCCGTCAAAGGATGCGGCGCGCACGCCGCCCTCAATCGCTTTTATCTCTCGCGTCGCATTATTGAAAAGAAAAAGCCCTCCGGACGGGTCCAGAACTGCAACGAAGTTGTATGACAGCGATGGGAAAAATTGCAAAGGTGAGGCCGTTAGATAAAATCCCGGGCGTCCGATGATGTCCGTTTTTTGGTGCGCGGTATCATAGCGCGCAAAGAACCCGTTTTTGTCCGCATACAGTACTCCATCCGGGAGTGCTGTAAAGGAATGGACGTTGGCGGCTATAGTTTGACGCTCGTTGTTTGCGGTGCTCGTCAGATTGCCTGCGCGGTCCTGGCGTATATCCGAGATAGGGCGGGGTGTGGGTGTCATAAGGGCGCGGTCGTCCGGAGTGGACGAGGCAGCATGCAGAGGATTGGGTACGAGGAGTACGGAGCGCAACTCGGTGACAAGCGCCGACTTCACGTCCGCTATTTTGCTCCACGCGCGGTATCCCTGTTTTTCCAGACGCACGAGGTGGCGGCGCGGCGACACATCGGTAAGGAGCGTACTGCCGATAATGAGTCCGGTTTGTTTTATGAATACCCCATCCAGAAACACGCGTGCGCTCGGAATTTTGGATTTCACGAATATGCCGCCGTTTTGCCGGAACTCGGCGCGGGAAAAGTCATACGTGTAGCCGAAGGAATAGGCGATGAGCAGGGGCCCTGCGATTGCAAAGAGGACGACGAGCGCATAAAAAAATAATCTGCGGGTTCTTCTCTTCATGACGCTGGTATCATACCGCAAAATACTCGTTTTGTCCATGTTTTTGTTTTTTCTCCTGACTTGAAAAATCACGCAGGAGTGTCATGATGAACAGACCTCGTCTCACCATTCGCTTTCATGGGCGAGATAAGGGATTTTTGAAGCGAGGCGACGGGTCGGACGCTGAAAGGTATTTGTGATACCTTGAAGCGGAGACCCGAGCCGCAGCCAAAAATCCCGTATCGGAGCCGAAATGGAATGGTGAGATGAGGTCTACTACTATGGAAACGTTTGTCGTACATGGCGGCGTGCCTTTGAGTGGCGAGATGTCTCCGTCGGGTTCCAAAAATGCCGCATTCCCTCTGATTGCCGCATGTCTTCTCACCGAGGAGCCGTGCGTTTTGGAAAATGTTCCGGCTATCCGCGATGTCGGAGTCATGCTGGAGATTGCGGCGGGTCTGGGTGCGCGCGTGTCATGGGACGAGAGAGAGCATCGTCTGGAAATCTCGGCAAAAGAGCTTTCCAGTGCGGCGCCCGATGACGCGCTTTCGCGTAAATTCCGGGGGTCGGTGCTCTTTGCCGGGGCGCTTCTGGGCCGGTTGCGCAGAGCCGAGATCCCGTACCCGGGCGGGGATGCCATCGGCGCGCGTCCTCTGACCGCGCATTTCCGCGCGTTTGAGGAGCTGGGCGTTGTCATCCGACAGGGTACTACCATTGAAATGGATGGGTCGGCTCTTCGGGGCAAAGCATTTTTTATGGATGAGCCGAGCGTGACTGCCACGGAAAACGCGATCCTTGCCGCGGTTTTGGCACCGGGAAAAACGATTATCTCGTTGGGTGCCTTGGAATCGCATGTGCAGGAATTGATTTTGTTTTTGGTTGACATGGGTGCGGATATCCGGTTTCGTGATCTCGTGCGCGTGGAAATAAATGGTGTCGCGCGTCTGCACGGAGCACGCCGCCGCGTCAATCCGGATGAACTTGAAATCTCGGGATTTGCGGCACTTGCCGCATGCACGAGATCGGAGCTCGCCGTGCGCGGGATTGCGCCGCAATATCTGGATGCGGTATTCTTACAGTTCAAGAAAATGGGTGTTGCGTTTGAGCATGACGGCGATAAGCTGAAGATTATGAAGCCGACTGCAGGGTACAAAAGTTTTCGGATACAGTCCGGACTTTACCCGAAGCTCGGCTCGGATCATCTGCCGCCGTTTGCGGTGCTGGCGACACAAGCCGAAGGCGTGTCGCTGATTCATGACTGGATGTATGAAAACCGGCTACGGTATTTGGCGGAATTGCAGAAAATGGGGGCTGATTGCGAGATTTTGGATCAGCACCGCGCGCGTATCTCGGGTCCCACGCATCTTGTCGGATGCAGGATGGAAAGTTTTGACATCCGCTCCGGCATGGCCCTGGTTGTGGCAGCACTCGTGGCCCAGGGAGAATCCGTAATTGAGCGGATTGATCATATTGACCGCGGGTATGAGCGGCTGGACGAGCGCCTGCGCGCATTGGGTGCGGATATCCGGAGAATTGAATCGTGAAATGATGAATCTTTTATGAACATGTTTGTCCGTAAAATAGGTATAGACCTGGGTACTGCCAACACGCTTGTTTTTGTGCCGAAAAAAGGCATCGTGATCAATGAACCCTCGGTAGTGGCAGTGAGCCGTCACGATAACCGCGTGCTTGCGGTCGGGTCTGAGGGTCGCGACATGATCGGCAGAACTCCGGATACGATAGTGGCATATCGGCCTTTGCGTGACGGCGTGATCGCCGACTACCGGATTACTGAAGCCATGATCCGGTATTTTATCAACAAAGCCGGCGGCCGCCTGCGCTTGTTCCGGCCCGAAGTCATGGTGTCGGTTCCCGCGGGTGTCACATCCACCGAGCGCCGGGCTGTGATTGAAGCCACGGTTGCCGCCGGAGCAAAAGCCGCGTACGTGGTAAAAGAGCCGGTGCTTGCAGCCATAGGTGCGGGTATCCCGATCAACGAGCCGTCCGGCAACATGGTGGTGGATATTGGTGGCGGCACTACGGATATTGCGGTGATTTCCCTGGGCGGAATCGTGGCATCCACTTCGGTGAAAGTCGCGGGCGACCAGCTGGACGCTGCGATCTCCGATTACATCAAACGCAATTATAATTTGGCAATCGGCGACCGCACGAGCGAGGACATAAAAATAAAAATCGGCTCGGCAGTGCCGGTGGATGACGCCAGTTTGCAGATGGATATAAAAGGTCGCGATCTTATCACCGGACTTCCCAAGACACTGGAAATTCATTCCGCAGAAGTAACTGCGGCGATTGCGGATGAACTGGACGAGATCATCCGCGCGATAAAATCCGTTCTGCACGAGACGCCGCCGGAGCTTGCCGCGGACATCATGGACAAGGGGATTGTGGTGTCCGGTGGCGGTGCGCTTCTGCGCAATATTGATGCCCTTATCCTGCAGGAAACTGGCGTGCCAGCGCACATTGCCGAAGATGCGCTTCTCTGCGTTGCCAAAGGCACCGGCATCGCCCTGGATCATCTGGACGTGTATAAACGCAGCATCATGAGCAAGAGGTGATTCATTGCAGTTGTGGAAAACCTACCTATCTCTTTGATGCAATTGATGTATACTGAAATATAAGGAGAGGGTGCATCGTTGTTGACTTTCTTAAAAGGGTGTGTTAATTTTACATCTATGAATCTTGAGCAGGAGTTAAAAACTTTCGAGGAAAATAAAGAAAAACTCCTTGTTGAGAAGAAAGGCAGATTTGTTTTGATAAAAGGCAATGAGGTGGTGTCTGATTTTGCAAGCTTTGAGGACGCCTTGTCCGATGGATATAAACGTTATGGGAATAAGGAATTTCTCGTAAAGCAAGTCGTAGAGTCAGAACCGGTCAATTTTTTCACTCGCGAAGTGATTTCTTGATTCTTATGGCCTGCCTCTTTTCTACATCGCCCAATCTCGCCGCTCTAGGGCCGCATATCGCGGTAAAAATATCGCCGTCATCTGCGTTGCGCAAAGCGTTGAAACCGGAGGAGGCAAAACAATACGACAAACAATTCTCTGCGGTCATGCTCATTGATACTGGAGCGTCTTCTAGTATGATAGACATTGCCGTTGCCCCTTTTCTTGGTCTATCTCACCACGGAACCGCCGCAATCGTAACTCCCTCCGGCGCAAAAGATAACTGTCTGACCTTTGATATTGATTTGGTTTTTGAAGATCACAAGATTTCCGTTCAGAATTTGAAAGTCATTGAGGGAGATTTCAAAAACAGGCAGGGTATCGACGGTTTGATCGGCAGAGACGTCTTAAGTAATGCGCTGTTGGTTTATCAAGGATGGGCAAATCAATACACGATAGCTTTTTGAGGGTGTTTGCTGTGATAGAAATAGAAAGATAGGGGGGCTGATTGCCCCCTTTTTGTCTTTGCGGTATCATTAAATCGTGCAAAACCGGACGCTGTATTTCGGGGATAATTTGGAGATTCTGCGGGAGAAATTTCCTGATCGGCCGGACGGCGACGGGTGTTTTGACTTGATTTATCTTGATCCGCCGTTCAATTCCAACCGCGACTACAATGTGCTTTTTAAAGAAGGGCTGACTGACAGCGCGGCGCAAGTGCAGGCGTTTGAGGACAGCTGGCACTGGACAGCTGACGCGCATCATACCTTTGAAGAGCTTGTCGGCTCGCGCAAATCAGCGACTCGCACCAATGAACAAATCGCAAATCTGATGCTGGCGCTTGAGAAACTCGTGGGGCATAACGATATGCTCGCGTATCTGACCATGATGACCGCGCGTCTCATTGAGCTTCATCGCGTACTCAAGAAAACCGGCAGTATTTATATTCATTGCGATCCAACCGCGAGTCATTACCTCAAAATCGTCATGGACGCGATTTTCGGGGAAAGGAATTTTCGGAATGAGATTATTTGGCACTATACGGGAGGAGGAAGAAGTAAAAAGTATTTTTCACAGAAACATGATACCATTCTTTGCTATTCACGAAGCGATACAACAACCTTTAATATTGATGATGTCCGAGTTCCCTATAAAGAGACGAGCGGTTATGCGAAATCAGGAGTTATTTCTGCGAGTGGGAAAAAATATATGCCAAATCCTCTAGGGACGCCCGTTGATGATGTCTGGGATATTCCCATCATTAACCCTATGTCGAAAGAACGACTTGGTTATCCTACTCAAAAACCCGAGGCGTTGCTGGAGCGGATTATCAAAGCATCGTCCAATGAAGGCGACTGGGTGCTGGATCCGTTTTGCGGATGCGGGACTACGGTTTCGGTGGCCGAGCGGCTGGGGCGCAACTGGATAGGGATTGACATTACTGCGCTTGCGATCAACCTTATTAAAAAAAGAATCAAAGAGCAGTTTCCGGACAAATTGATACCGATTTTTGTGGATGGACTGCCCAAAGACATTGCCGGCGCACAAGCGCTTTTCAAAAAAGACCCGTTTGAGTTTGAATATTGGGCGCTTGATCTGGTGGACGCGACACCCTCACGAAGCAAGTCAAAAGGAAATATGCGTGGTGCGGATAAGGGAGTAGACGGGATCGTCACTTTTACGAGGGATATAAAAAACGGCGTGCAGGAATACGGTCGTCTGCTGGTGCAAGTGAAGGGCGGGGGAGTACAACGAAGCGACATCGCGACCTTGAGAGGTGATGTAGAGCGGGAAAAAGCCGACGGCGGATTATTTATCACTCTGGAAGAGCCGACGCGCCCCATGCGTGAGGAGGCGGTAAGCGCAGGAAGTTTTCAAGTCCCGTTCAGTAAAGAAGAGTTCCCGCGCATAGAAATTATAAGCGTAAAAGAGTTGCTGGCGCACAAGCGTCCGCGCATACCATTCGGCTCTCCGGAGCCATATCATAAAAAAGCGAAAGCAGTGGAGCCGGATATCGCAAAGCATCAGCGGAAGCTGGAGTTGTGATTACGATGATTTGAAAAATGTGGAAAACGGCGGTTTGACGGGTATTATGTAGAGTATAAGTATCGTAGATACCATGACTGTTCATAAATGTGATCTTTGCCGAAAAGAGATACGGAAAGGAACCGGCGTCAGAGTAGCCGGAGGGGATTCGTTTTTGGGCTATGAACTGTGCATCACTTGTGGCAAGCCGCTAAAGGCGTTTTTGGAGAAATTGGAAAAGAAACTTGCTATGCGAGAAAAAAAGTAATGCCCGTAATGCCTACTTATCTTGTGTTACAATCCTAAGTTTGCTATTATAAGAATATGGCGATAGCCACAAAATCTATGCGGCAGCATTTATCCATTCCGGTGACGCTGGAGCAGATTGCGCAGGGTCTGCGCGGGCTTTCCGGGCAGGAATTGGAGACGCTTGAAATTCTTCTTGATCAAGGGGCGACCCAGACGATTCGAGAGAGTATGAAGCAGGCAAAAGAAGGCAAATTAAAACGGCTCTCATGAAGCGTGAGTTTGCCGTTTTTATTACTCCCGCGGCGGAGCGATCATGCAAGAAACTGCCCCGCAAGGTGGCAGATTTTGTTTTTCAGGAACTTGCGGGCATGCTTGTCAAAAATCCTTTGGTCGGCAAACCGCTTGCGCAGCCGTTGGCGTCATTGCGGAGCTTCCATTTTTCGTGTGATGGCCAGCCGTATCGTGTGGCGTATGAAATCCAAGAATCATTACAAAAAATAGTCATTCACTTCGTAGGACACCGCGGCGACTTCTATGTGAGGTTGCGGCGACTTTTGGGTGTTTGAATTTATGATTATTGGGCATGAGAGGCAGGTGGGGTATTTGAATACGGTTATGGAGCTGGGCAGGTTGGGGCACGCGTATCTTTTTTATGGGCCGGAGCATGTGGGGAAGCTCGCCATTGCCAAGTCGCTTGCGCGAGCATTGCATTGTAAGAACCCGAAAAAGAAGATGACGCTGGATGGCGCGTGCGGGGAGTGCGCGGATTGCCGCGCGATTGAGGCGGATGCTCATCCGCAGGTGGTATTGCTGGATCCCGCGCATACTCTTGTCTCAAAAAAAGACGTTCGCAAGGACATCCCGATAGAAGATATCCGCGAGTTGAAGCGCATGTTTTCGTTCGCACCGGAGGGAGGGAAATGGCGCATTGCGATTATCAATGAAGCTGATACAATGACAGGAGATGCGGCAGATGCTTTTCTGAAGATATTGGAAGAGCCCGGATCCCAAACTCTTTTGATTTTGATTAGTTCCGCGCCTGATCTCCTGCCCCCCACACTGGTGTCGCGCACGCACGCCATACGATTTGCCAAAGTCAGGGAAGCGGATATTGTGGAATTTCTGGAGCGGGAAGTCGGTGATAAAGAGACGGTGCGTGCGATTGCCGGACGGACATTCGGTTGCCCCGGGCTCGCTATCCGCATGGCACGGGATAAAGAGTATTGGGAAGAAGAAAAGAAATTCGCATCGCGATTTCAGGCGGCATTTGTACGTACATCCGACATTTTGCAGATGTTTGTCATGGTTAAAGACGCGGCGGGTGATGAAGAAGCCCGTCGAAAACTCAGCGAAGAGATACTCCGTACTTTGCATGGTCGTCTGCGTGATCCTGCGGGGCGCGGGGACATGGCGGGACTCGCAAAAAAAATACGCGTGGCTGATCGGATATATACCCTGCTCGCCACTACCAATGTAAATCCGCGTCTGGCGCTGGATGCCATGACTCTGGAGTTTAAATGAAAACAATCCTCATCATTTTTCTTGTCCTTGTTGCCATCGTCTTTATCCTGCCGGTGCTTTTAACTTTGGGCGGGATTGATATATTGCCGGGCGGCGCCGGATTCAGTTCGGGCACGGGCCGCGCGAGTGGCGCACTGATCCGTTCGGATAATGACGGAGAGAGCTGGGCTACGCCGACATTTTCCGGAAAGCGCATTCCCTCGTCCATTTTTGATATAGCGTTTTATCCGCAAGACCCGAATACCGTCCTTGCCGGGACAAAAGGATCGGGCATATGGAAAAGCACGGACGCAGGAGTCACGTGGGAATTTGCCCCGGATCGGGCTGGCGCGCTGCACGACAATGCGGATGTATATAAAATCGCGGTGAGCAGTGCGAGTTCCTCCATCATATATGCGGCGGTGTATCAGGACAGCAAAGGTAGAATCATGAAGAGCGAAGACCGGGGCGAGCACTTCCGCGAAGTGTATTTTGTGACCGCGACGAGTTACGGCGTGTTTGATATATACGTGGATCCGCATAATGCGGACTCGGTACTGGCAGCCACGGGTCAGGGATTGCTCCTGCAGTCACAAGACGGCGCACGTACATGGAAAACCCTGCATAATTTCGGCGAGCCGATTTTTCTCATGGTGGTCAATCCGATTTTTTCGGGTGAGATGTACGTGATAACCGAACGCAGCCGGCTTCTGAAAAGCTTTGACGGAGGTGTCACCTGGACCGATCTTTCCGGAACTGCGGGTGACAGCACGACGGAAGGCGGCGGATTGAGGCAGACGGGATACGTGTGGCAGGGGGATCCGTCGTTCCGGCGGGTGACAGATGTGGTGCATTTCTCGCCGCAGGAAGCAGTATCTTTTGCGATCAATCCTCATAGTCCTTTGGAATTGTACCGCGGGACGTACTTCGGACTCTTTCGTTCCGAAAACGGCGGGTTCTCCTGGGAGACAAAGGACGCGTTGCTGGAGCAAAAAGATTTTCCGCCCCGGGGTATCGCATTTTCTGCGCTTGACCCGGATAAGATATTCGTAGCCGCCGGGCAGAAATTTTCCAAAAGTCCGAATCGCGGCTCAACATGGAGCATAAAAACAATTCCCGGCAGTACTGCCGCAAAAAAACTTTTTACTCATCCCCAAAAACCCGGAGTCATCTTTATGCTTTTGGGAAGATGACAGAGACGATATGGACGACTTAAAACACAAACTTGAAAAAATCGTTGAGCACTTCCGGCAAGAATCCGGTTCTTTGCGCACGGGCCGCGCGACCCCGACGCTCGTGGAAGAGCTGCCGGTGGATTACTACGGCACCAAGACGCCGCTCAAAGCCATTGCGACTATTTCCTGTCCCGGGCCCCGCGAACTCGTGATTCAGCCGTGGGACAAAGACGTTTTGCCTGCGATTGAGAGCGCGATACAATCCTCGTCTCTGGGCCTTGCTCCGATCGCGGACCGGGATACGGTGCGGCTTTCCATTCCTCCGCTCAATGAAGAGCGCAGGCGCGAACTGGTAAAACTGTTGCATCGGCATCTGGAAGACGCGCGTATCCATATGCGCCGCGAACGAGAAGATGCGCTGCGCGACATTGACCGCCGACATAAAGCAAAAGAGATCTCCGAGGACGCGCGATTCCGGGAGCGAGCAGAGATCCAGAAAATTGTGGATGACGCCAATAAAAAAGTGGAAGACGGATCTGCGGCAAAAGAAAAAGAGATCATGACTGTGTAGACCTACTGCGTAATGAATTTCGTAGCGAAATTATTATTTTTCGCGCGAAAACAACGAAACGCGAGGAAGTGAATACGGAGTATTCATTGACGAGCGGTGAGTTGTTTGCAGCCGAAAAATAATAATTGCAGCAGAAAGATCATTACGCAGTAGGTCTTACTAGATGAATTCAAAAAAACAGCGATTGGATACAATTTTATTGCAGAAAGGAATTGCCGCGGACAAGGGTGAGGCGTTTGTGATGATTACCGAAGGCAGGGTGAGGGTAGAAGGCCAGAAGGCGGTTTCTCCCGCGCAAGTCGTGCCACCGGATGCGAATATTGAAGTATGCGGGGCCGGGGAGCGATACGTAGGCAGAGGAGCGGAGAAACTGGAGGGAGCCATGGAGCGATTTGGTATCTCGGCCGAAGGGAAAATATGTGCCGACATCGGCGCTGCAACCGGCGGATTTACCGAGGTTCTCCTTCGCAGGGGTGCGGTAAAAGTATATGCGATTGATACGGCGCGCGGAAAACTTGCGTTTAAGATCCGCGAGGATGTGCGAGTCGTGGTGATGGAAAATACAGATGTGCGCGACCTCGCGGCATTGCCCGACACAGTCGCTTTAGCGGTGATTGACGTGTCTCTTATCTCGCTCCGCAATATCCTGCCGCACGTCGGGCGCCTGCTGGCGCCCGACGGCGCGGTCGTAGCGCTCTTCAAACCCCAGTATGAGACCCGCGACTCCTCACTCCTGCATCACGGTATTATCCGTGACAGCGCCGGTCGCGAAAAACTTCTTGCGGATTTCCGCGCATGGCTTGAGGCACACGGATGGAAATCTGCTGACTGGATGGAATCGCCCATCACCGGCAGCAAGGGCAACGTTGAATATCTTTTTTATCTGAACCCGTCTCAATGAAAAACGCACCATGATTACTTTTATTTTGATAGTGATTGTCATAGGTATTCTGATTCTCGGTCACGAATGGGGGCATTTTTTTGCCGCGAGACGCCTCGGCGTAAAGGTGGAGGAATTTGGGCTCGGTTTCCCGCCGCGGATTTTCTCGCGCATGAAAAACGGCGTCCGGTATTCTTTCAATGCCCTGCCATTCGGCGGATTTGTAAAAATATTCGGCGAGCATGGCGAAGGCGCGGGGGATCGCGCGAGTTTCGTATCCCGTCCCGTATGGCAGAGATTTATTATTCTTGCCGCAGGAGTCGGCATGAATTTGGTTCTGGCGTGGGTGTTTTTTTCCGTTGCCGCGGGAATCGGCGTGCCGCGCGTGGGTGATGAGAGTGATACTGCGACTCCGGTATCCATTCTGGAAGTAGTGCCCGGGTCTCCGGCAGAGCATGCAGGATTGAAATTCGGAGATGAGATTCTGCAGATGCGGACTCCGGCTGTATCCTTGCGGATTGAAACAGAAAAAGACGTGCAGGATTTTACCGACGCGTACCGCGGCGAGGAAATCATCATGACCGTGCGCCGGCAGGCGGACGTACGTGAAATTCAAGCCACGCCGCGTATCACCTCGCCCGATGGCGAGGGGCCGCTGGGCATAGTTCTGGGCAGGATCGTGATAAGCCGCGCCCCCTGGTATCTGGCGCCGGTGGAAGGATTCCGGAGTTTGTGGATGAGTGTCGTGGGGACTCTGGAAGGACTCGGGCAAATTGTCCGGGATTTGGTCGTCAAGCACGGCGCCGGAGTCGCGGTATCCGGCCCCATCGGCATTTTTCTCTTTGCGGCTGATTCGCGCGCGCTGGGTGCCGCATACTTTTTACAGTTTGTCGGAGTCATCTCGGTAAATCTCGCGATTTTGAATATCCTGCCGATTCCCGCGCTTGACGGCGGCAGAGTGTTGTTTCTCGTGATAGAAAAAGTCCGCGGCAGGCGCGTGGCTGCCCGCACCGAAGACCGAACCCATGCCATCGGATTCATCGTCCTCATCCTCCTGATGGCGCTGGTCACCTGGCACGACATCGTGCATCTGTTGTGATGCCAGCGAGCAGGCGGGTCCCCCTCGGGGCTGTCTCTCGGAAACACGCAAAAATTCCCCAGCGAGGAATTTTTGCTCCGTGTCCGGCATCGCTCGTCCCTCGCCTATGCTC
>Ga0209515_10009019_pt1 | contig 11459 bp, 10 predicted proteins | sample Subgroupgradi54m_FD_187454 | JGI IMG/M metagenome (GOLD analysis project Ga0209515, IMG submission 187454) | Subsurface groundwater microbial communities from S. Glens Falls, New York, USA - GMW60B uncontaminated upgradient, 5.4 m (SPAdes)... ...
GCGGCGGCGCTCGGTTGGTGGAAAGGCCCCACACCCACGCGAGTGACCTTTCTTGTGGTGGCTTCCAACGCCGCTCTCAGCTTCATGCTGTATCGGAACCGCAACCAGGTGGTCGCGCTTTGTGCGTTGGGCATTGCGGCCGGTGTCGGTCTGGCGGTCGCGAACGCTGCGGTGCTGACGTCGGCGCCGCTGCGTCTGGTCCGTGCGACAGCCGTGGCAGTCCTGCTCGTCCTCCTTGCGGCGCACGCGATTAACACAAGAGACCTTGTCTCGTTCGAGGTCGCCGATTCACGTCGCCTTGATCCATGTGACATGCTCCGGGGTGACCGGCCGATAGCCCCGGCATTCGTGAAGCAGATGAAGACGGCGTACGGTATGCCGAATCCCGACTGCACGCCCGGCCGCTGATGGGCACGTGAGCACCGTTCGCAGCTCACTCCTGGCGGTGTACGCAGCGGCGAGTCTTGCCGTCGGCATCGGCCTCGTGCTCACGCAGCCGTCCCGGGCAGACGATGTGTGGATCATGTACGACTGGTGCCGCGCGTGGCTGCTGCACGGGCAGCAGCTGTATGCCGGGGCAGGTGCGAGAACGGACTATCCGCCGAATGCGATCGTGCTGTTCTCTCCCCTTGCGCTGATGCCGCGACAGTGGGTCGCGCCGGCGTGGGCGGCAGTCACGCTCCTGCTGACACCCCTGTACGCGTACGTTGTCATCAAGTCGACATCGCCAGCGGTCCGCGGCGCCGCCGCCGTTGCTCCGATGCTGTTGTTTTTCTGCTGGGGCGGCGTTCGGACGCTTCTCGAGTTCAGCCGGCTCACCATGACGCTCGGGTTTCTCGCCGTGCTTGCGGCCGACTCGCGCCCGACCGCGAGCGGCGTCTCCCTCGGCCTTGCGCTGGCGAAGCCGCACATCGCGGGGCCGATCATGCTGTGGGCCCTCGTGACCAGGCGCGCGCGCGTGGTTGTTGTCGCGACCATCGTCGTGGCAGTCGGGTTCGCGATCTATTGCCTCCGCGCGCACGTCGGCCCGGTCACCGTGCTGAATGATTACGGCCGGATTCTTCTGTCGCTGTATTCCGGCACGGATGGCTTTGTCGGCCGGACGAGCCTCCGGCCCTGGTGGATCGCGCTCGCCGGCAATCAGCAAGTGGGCGACCTTCTCTGGGGTGTGGGCGCCGGATTGCTGCTTCTGGTCCCGTGCGCGCTGGCGATGCGCTCCGCCGGCAGACCCGAGGCACGGGCCACCGGCGTGCTCGTGTTGTTCTGCCTGTGGTCGCTCCTGACGATCTATCACATCGGCAGCAACATGGTGGTGCTGATGCTGCCGGCGTTCCTCTTCCTGTTGCTCGTGGACGATCCGGCCACGGCCCGGTGGCGGATGTGCGCGGTCGTGGTCATCCAGGCCGCGATGATGCTCGATGTTCCCGTGCATCTCGCGTCGTTCGTGCCCGACCACGGGCTCGCGTTCGTGCTCGTGCGCGACTTCGATCGAATCGTGGTCCTCTTCACGTTTGCCTGTGTTACGTTTTTTTGCCGCAGCCGCAGCGGTGTGGCCCAGCATGCTCGGTAGCCGTCGGATTGGGAACCTCACGGGTCGGGCCGTTCTGGTCCTGCTCTGGCTGCTCGCCGGCGTGGTCGTCACGGCGACCGGCCTCGAGCTGCTTCTGAAGGCGAGGTCGCATTGGCATCCGCTCCAAGCCCTGACCGATGCCACTCCGATCAGCCACAGACTCGAACGAACCTACGCGCCGTTCGGCGTGCTGCACCTGCACCCTCAGTATTTCTTCTTTTTTCCTCGCGACCCTGCCGAGCGGGTCGCACTTTCCAATACGACGTGCAGCATCGACGCGGATGGCTTCCGCGGGCCCGGTCCCGCGCGCGCCGGCGGCCGGCAACTGGCGTTCCTGCTGGGTGGTTCGGCGGCATTCGGGTACATGGCCAGCTCGGACGCGACCACGATTACCGGCTATCTGAACCGGCTGCAGGACAAGTACTTCTTCGTGAATGCCGGCGTGCCTTCGTGGAACTCGACGCAGGAGATGTTCCGCGTCGCGTTCCAGATTCTCGACTACCGGCCTGCGCTGATCGTGACGTACGACGGCGGTAACGACGCCCAGTTGATCGATTTCTTCGGGCGAACGCCGGACTATTCCGCGGGGATTCCGGAAGACTTCGACACGCTGTCGGCTCTCATCGATGAACGGGGATCGGCGTCGCCAAGGCGGGCAGTCATCACGCTTGCGGCCTATCTGTTCCCGGAATTGAACGAGCGCGTCGACAAGGCGTTCGGTCGTGTCCGCGAACCAGACCGCTCGGAGCCGCTTTCTGAGGGCGTGCTGCAGGCGGGGGTGGCCAGATATCTGTCCAATCTGACTCGAATGAGGGACCTGGCGACGGCCCAGGGGGCGAGGTTTGTCGCGGTGTTCCAGCCCGTGGCCCAGTTGCATCGGCATCTCGGTCCGGGGCCCCCGATCGAGAGCTTCGATGTGATCGAGCGATTTCACACGGCGGTCCTCCACCAGCCTCCTCAGAAGCTCGAGTTTCACGATTTAGGAGACGTCTTCGATCAGTATTACGGAGCCATCCCCATCATGAATCCGGACATCACGGATGAGACCGTCTTCATCGACCAGGTGCATCTCTACGATCCGGGGAACGAGGTCATCGCACGCCATCTCGCCAGGCTCATTCGTTGAGAGCCGGACTCCACGGCCGGATGGCGACCGTGACCGGCCGGACCATTCTCGTACTGATTCTGCTGTTCGCCGGCATGGTCGTCGCCGCGACGGGTCTCGAGCTTGCGATGAGGGTGAAAAGTGAGTGGCAGAATACGCACGACTCGAAGCCAAGGTTCCACGAGCTCGAGCGAGCCTACTCTCAGTGCGACGTCTTGCGCCTTCACCCGCAGTATCTGTTCTTCTTCCCGCGCGATCCTCGCGAACGGGCGGCGCTGTCGAACGGCGTCTGCAGCGTCGATGCAGATGGCTTCCGGGGGCCGGGTCCGTCGCACGCCGGCCGGCGGCGGCTGGCATTCCTGTTCGGTGGTTCGGCGGCGTTCGGGGCCATGGCCAGCTCCGACGCGACGACGATCACCGGGTATCTGAATCGCCTGCAGGACCGGTACTTCTTCGTGAACGCAGGCGTGCCTTCGTGGAACTCGACGCAGGAGATGTTCCGCCTGGCATTCGAGCTTCTCGACTACCATCCCGGGTTGATCGTCGCGTACGATGGCGCCAACGATGCCCAGTTGATCGATGAAATCGGCCGGCGGACGCCGGATCACGCCGCAGGAATGCCCGCAGACTTCGATGGTCTTTCAGATCTGGTCGATGGCGCCGCCGGGATGCCGTCACCGAGGCGGGCGTTGCGGTCTCTTCTCCCACGTCTGTTTCCGGCGTTGACCGACCGCTTCAACGCCTCATTCCCCGACACAGACGGGTCCCAACCGCTGCCCGAGGAGGTGTTGCAGCAGGGAGTCGCCAGATACCTGTCGAACCTGACTCGCATGCGCGATTTGACCACGGCTCAAGGTGCGAGGTTCGTCGCGGTCTTCCAGCCCATGACCCAATTGCACCGGCATTTCGGTCCAGGAGTGAAGTTTTTCAGTCTTCCAACAATCGAGCGATTTCACCGGGCTGCGGTGGCGCAGGTCCCTCAGGACCTTGAATTTCACGATTTGGGAAGTGTCTTCGACCAGTACTACGCCACCATCCCCATCATGAATCCGGATATCTCGGACGAGACCGTCTTCACCGATCCCGTGCATCTCTACGATCCAGGGAACGAGGTTGTCGCGCGGCATCTCGCCGGGCTCGTCCGCTGACCCGTCGCGTGAGGGACGTGCATATTTCCGTGAGGACCGACCATCCGGTCGCCTCTGACTCACCGGATCACCTCCGCCCTCGAGCCACGGCGCTCGACAGCAGCCGCAATCATCGATTCAATCGAAAGCTGCACCGCCTCTGCGGCACCGGCGACCGTCCGCTGCGCATTCTCGATCTCGGCTGCGCGGGAGGTGGTTTCGTCCGTGACTGCCTGTCGGACGGACACATCGCGGTCGGGATCGAAGGGAGCGACTATTCCGCGCGCTGGGGCCGCGCCGAGTGGCCGCTGCTCGGCGGACGAAGTCTCTTCACCGCGGACATCACCAAGCCGTTCGAGGTCGTGCGCGTCGAGGGAGGGGTCGACACGCCGATGGCGTTCGACGTCGTCTCCTTGTGGGAAGTGCTCGAGCACGTCGGCGAAGTCGACCTGCCCGCCGTCTTTCGCAACGTCGCGGCGCACCTTGAGCGCGGCGGCCTGATCATCGCCAGCATCTCGAGCGACGATCTCGCGCACCATCAGACCGTGCGCGACCAGTCCTGGTGGACCGGGATCTTTCTTCAGCACGGATTGATACCTGCACCAGGGATCGTGCGGTACTTCGCGACGCAATTCATCCGGGGTCCGAAGTATGGAGCCCTCGGGAGCTTCCACGTCATTGCCACGAACGATCCCGCGCGCGCCCCGAGTGTTCCGCGGGTCCGGATCGTCGCGCATGCGCTCGACCACGTCTGGTACGGAAGCACGCCGTACCGATGGGTGCGGCGCATACTTGGGATCGAGTAACGCGTCTGAAACCGCTCAGCATTCTGCAGGTCGCGACAACCGAAACCGGCGGCGGCGCCGCGTCGGTTGCCGGCCGTCTCACGCGGGAGCTTCGCGCGAGGGACTGCGTGGTCTGGCAGGCGGTCGGGCGCAAGACGAGCGACGATTCGAACGTCTTCCCGATTCCCGACGACGACCGCGACGTTTACCGCATCACAGGCTATACGGCTCTCCAGGCGCAACTCCGGCATTTGGCGGGTCGGCATCCCGGCGCAGGATGGGGATCGCTGGGCCGTTCACTTCGGCTTGCCACGCATCCGCGAGCGCTCCTGGATCTGTGGACGGGACGCGAGGACTTCGAGTTTCCCGGCACATACCGCCTTCTCGACCGGCTCCCTGCGCGGCCCGACGTCGTGCATCTTCACAACCTTCATGGCGGCTATTTCGATCTGCGAGCGCTTCCGTGGCTCACGCGCCACGTGCCGACGGTGCTCACGCTTCACGACGGATGGACGCTCAGCGGACACTGCGCGCATTCGTTCGACTGCGACCGGTGGAAGACAGGCTGCGGCCGGTGTCCGGATCTGACGATCGATCCGGCGATCCGCCGGGACGCCACCGGGCACAATTGGAGGCGCAAGCGAGCGATCTACGCACGGAGCCGGCTCTACGTCGCGACCCCGTGCCGATGGCTGCTCGAGAGGGCGGAGCAGTCGATGCTCGCCTTCGCGATCAAGGAAGCCCGCGTGATTCCAAACGGCGTCGACCTGTCGGTGTTCCGGCCCGCCGACAAGCGCTCCGTCCGTACGGCGCTCGGTATTGCACCCGAGGCCGACGTGCTCCTCGTGACCACAGGTCATCGCGGCGGCATGTGGAGGGATCACCGGACGCTGCTCGCGGCGGCCAGGCTGATTGCCGCGGGCGTTGGTAGGCGGGACCTCCGCATCATCGTGCTTGGCGGCGACGCTGTGGACGCTGCGGCGCTGCGGACCGCGGGAGCGAACGTGCTCGATGTCGGATACCAGACAAGCCCGATCGCGGTGGCGCGCTATTTCCAGGCGGCGGACGTCTACCTGCACGCCGCGCGCGCTGACACGTTTCCAACCGTGATCCTCGAAGCGCTGGCCTGCGCAACCCCTGTGGTGGCAACCGCCGTCGGAGGCATTCCAGAACAGATCAGATCTGCACCGATCGATGCGGTCCGCGAGAACGCGCTCGAACGAGTGGCGCGGGCGACGGGGATACTGGTCCCTGCCGGAGACGCCCGGACGTTCGCGGAGGCCGTGCTCGCGCTCCTATCGCAGAGCGAGGCGCGAGGCTTGACCGCGCACAACGCCGCGAACGATGCCCGCGAACGCTTCGATGCGAGTCGCCAGACCGAGTCGTATCTCGCGTGGTACCGAACTATCATTGACGATTGGAACCTTCATGCAGCGTCCGCACGTGAGGAAGTTCCCGCCCGCGCACCAGGCGAAAGCCGGGTGGCCGTGGATCGCGGACCCTCGCTCCTTTCCCACGAGCACATCTGACGGCCGGTGCTGGCCACGGATCAGCATCGTCATGCCGTCGCTCAACCAGGGAACGTTCCTCGAGGAGGCGATCCGCTCGGTGCTGCTGCAGTCCTATCCGAGCCTGGAGCTCATCGTCGTCGACGGCGGGTCGACCGATGACAGCGTTGAGACGATCAGGACGTACGCGCCGTGGCTGGCTCACTGGATCAGCGAAGGCGACGAGGGGCCAGCCGATGCGTTGAACAAAGGCTTCATGCACGCCACGGGTGACATTCTCGGGTTCCTGAACGCGGACGACTTCCTGCTGCCTGGATGTCTGGCCAGGGTGGCTGGCGAGTTCCTGAGCCGTCCCGGCGCCGACGTGGTCTCAGGCCACGGATTCATGGCGAAGGCGTCCAGCGAGCTGGGGACGCGCATCTTCAGCGACCGGTGGGACTTCACGCGATTCACCTACGGCGCGTGCATCCTCGTCCAGGCCGCCACGTTTTTTCGCCGAGGCGCCTTTCAGCGCGTCGAGGGCTTCGACGCGAAGAATCGAACCGCGTGGGACGCGCAGTTGTGGGCCGACATGGCCCTTGCCGGCGCGACGTTCCACTCCATCGATGAGCCGCTCGCGGTTCATCGGATCCACGCCGCTTCGATCAGCGGCAACGCGCGCTTGAGACAACAGCGTTTCAACGACACGAGCACGCTTCAGCGGATGCTCAGAGGCCGATGCGAGATCCAGCGCGATCGTCTCTATTCGCTGTTCTATCGCATGCGCAAGTTTTCCGGGCACCCGGGCCGGACTCTCAGGCAGCGTTGGTTCTTCTACTCGACGCTGCGCCGGTGGTCGTTGTAAGAGCCGCCATTTCCTGATGCCGTGGCCATCTCCGCTCCGGCAGGCCGTCCGCCGCCTGCCTGAACCTGCACAGTTGCTGCTCAAGCGCGGGAACGCAGCGTTGTGGCGGCACGATTGGGCCGCCCCCATCAAGCGGTTGCGCGTCCGGGAGCAGGAGTACCTGGACCGCACCGCGCACGACAACGGGAGCCGGCCGGACCGCAAGCGCCTCCTCCTTTTCGCGCTTCAGCAGGTGCCCCCGTGGCTCGAAGTCGAATACAGCCTCACCACGGCGCTCCGGCTGCGGGGACATCATGTCCGCGGGATTCTCTGCGACGGATTGCTGCCACTCTGTGAGATGAACCTCGGGGGCAGCGATCGGCCGCCCTGCGGCGTATGCGCCGGATGGCTGGCGAGGTATGAAGACGCGTTCGGCTTCACGTTCTCGCGGCTCACACACTTCGTCTCCAGTGCAGACCGGGATCTCGCAGAGCGGCTGATCGCTGGAACGCCGGACCACGAGCTGGCAACGCTCGTCGTCGACGGCGTGGGCGTGGGCCGATTGGCCGGGCGGGAGCTCCAGCGGTACTCGCGCGGGTTTGTATTCCGGCCGGAGGCCGATCCCGCCTTCCGCCAATGGCTTGTGTCGGCGGTGCTGCTGGTGCGGCTGGCCGGCCGTCTCCTAGACCGCGAGCAACCCGACATCGTCATCGCGAGCAGCGGAAGGACATTGCACTCCGCGTGTCTCTGCGCGATCGCGGGCCTGCGACGCATTCACGTGGTGACGTGGGACACCGAGCCGACCTACGCCGACGGGCTCGTGTTCAGTCACAACGACGCTGCGCCCCTGCTGCCGCTCGACGAGGCGTGGACGGCAGCGGCGGGGCAGCCGCTGACCGGTGATCAGGGTCGTGCGCTGCATGAATTTCTCGACGGCTGGGCGCGTGGCGACACTCCCCACTCCTACAATCCCGCGCCGCTGGACGACCGCGATATCATCCGCCGCCGGCTCGGGCTGCGGCCGGGCGCACCGCTCGTCGCCGCGTTCACGAACTCCGCCTGGGACATGGCCGCGGTCGACCGCGATGTGGGCTTTGCCAGCATGTTCGAATGGCTCTTTGCGCTGACCGACTATGCAGTGGCTCATCCCGAGATCGATCTGGTCGTCCGCGCCCATCCGTCGGAAGCGAACGCGTCACCCGATCTCCGGTCCCGCACGCCCGTCGGGCCGGAGATCCTCAAACGCTTCAGCCGGCTGCCGGACAACATCACGCTGGTCGAAGGATCGAGTCCCGTCAGTTCCTACGCGCTGGCGGAGATGGCGCAGGTCGTGATGACCTACGCCTCTCGAATCGGGCTCGAGGTCGCCGTGCGCGGGAAGCGGCCGTGGCTTGCCGGAGATACAACCTATCGAGGCAGGGGCTTCACGCGCGATCTGGCTTCGAGGCAGGAGATGATCGACCTGCTCGATGCCGGGACGTTCGATGACGCCCTCCCGGCCGCCGGCATCGAGCTGGCCCAGCGGTTTGCCTATCTCTGGTTCTTCCGCTACGTCACACGCGTGCCGCTGCTGCGTCCGTCAACGCGGCCGTTTGCCTTGCGGACATTTCGAGAGCTGGCACCTGGCGGCCATCCGGTGATCGACAGTCTGTGTGAAGCCCTCGTGACGGGCCGGCCTTTCGTCGATCTGGGAACAAGTTCGAAGTTCGACGGGCAAAGTTGAATCAGAGTGTGGGCGTCATTCTGAAGCACGCATCAGGCGTAGGGTCTGAGAATTGGACACGGTGATCGTCTCGAGCGGCGTCTTGATCCGTTCAGGATTCTGGAGCGATGCGCAATGCGCGCGCGTGCGGTCGGCCATCGATCGCGGGCGTGCCGCATCCGCGGAAATCTACGACAACGGCTACGTCGTCGATGAACAGGTGCGAAAGACGTACGACGTCGATATCGAGCCGGCGATTGTCGGCGAGGTGGAGCGCGCGCTCGGGGGCGTGCGCGGGGAAGTCTCGCGGTTCTTCGGCACGACGCTGACGAGCACTGAGGGCCCGGGCTTCCTCAGGTATCCTCCCGGCGGCTTCTACCGTGCGCATCAGGATCGTCTCGAGAATTCTGGAGACGAGTTCCCAAGACGGATCTCGTTAGTCCTGTTCCTCAGCAGCGCAGCCGCTGGTCCAGGCGACGGTCGCTACGAAGGTGGCGCCCTGCGACTCTACGGCGTCGCGGATCCCGGCGACCATGCGGTGCCGCTGGACATCGCGCCCGCCGCCGGGACGCTCGTGGCCTTCCGGTCTGACGTACTCCACGAAGTGCTTCCGGTGACGGCCGGTGTGCGCGATGCGGTCGTGGACTGGTTCTACTGACGATCGCGCGGAGGCGGAATGGGACCGAGCGTCCCGCGCGCGTCGAGAGGCAGCCGCGTGTCCTCGTGTTTCGAGGGCCTGAACCAGTCGGCCAGGCGCGACAACCGCCCCGCGGTCGCACGCTTGACCTCCTCGAAATGCTCGATCGCGTCCAGCGCTTCGGCGAGCGTGGTGACCACGCCGATGCCGCGCGCGAGCGCCTGGTCGCGGAGCGCCTGATCGTCGCGGCGAAGCAGGAGGATCGCCTTCGCGCGCGACGCCGCGATGATGTCGACGCAGTTCGTCAGGCGGTCGTCGACCGCGATGTCGAGCTTGAGCGCGTTGGCCGCGTCGCCGCGGGAGCCGGGAACCGTCAACACCGACGGCATCGGAAACCCGTTGCGCTCGAGCCACCATTGCGTCTGGAACTGCGTCGTTTCGCCGGCGCTCGACGGGCGCGTGGTCATGAAGTAGACCTCCCACCTGCGCTCGCGCGACGTCTTGTACAGTCGCGGAATCTCGGCGCGCTCGTAGGCCTCGAGGTGCACCCACCACTGCGACGTGCGGCCGATGCGATCCCACACGCGCTTCATCGTGTCCGCATCGAGTGGGCGCGACCGGCGCTCACCCTGTCCACCTGCCTCGGCGTCCATCTTCGTGGCGGTCTCACGGAAGGCCCTGTGGAAATCCGCGAGGACGCCGTCGACATCGAACCCGACCCGGATACTCATGCCGCGGGCATCTCCTCGGATTCGCGACGATCGAGCGGCCGGACGGCGATCGCCGCAAGAATCGCCGCGAGCAGAAGGTTTGCCGGCGAGCGTAACCCCGTCTCCCAGATGCTCTGCACGGCGATGGCGGCCAGGGCGGCGCACGCGCCAATCCGGACGAATCGGGAGGGCCCGTGATCGTCCGCCAGCCGCGAGCGGGCGGCCCCGATCAACAGCACGAGCCCGGCGATGACGACGACCAGCAGCGTCAGGCCTCCCTCCGTCAGGATCTGCAGGTACTGGTCGTGCGCATCGTTGAAGAGCACCTGCGTCGCCGTGCGCTGGTAGATGAACATCGCGTCGGCAAACGTGCCTGCGCCGGTGCCCACCAGTGGGAAGTCGCGAATGATGTGCAGCGTCTCGCGCCAGATGGCGAGGCGGCCGCCGGCGGTGGAACCGAGCGTGCTTTGCACGCGCTGGATCAGCCCTTCGGCGTTGAGCCATCCCGCCACGGCAACGATGGCCACTGCGGCCGCCGCGCCCAGGCGCAGTCCATGGCCGCGGTCGCGGCGCGCCAGTGCCGTTCCAACGGTCGCGGACACGACCAGCGCGATGAATCCAGAGCGCGACAGCGTTGCCGCCAGCGTGATCAGCATCGCGCCGAGACAGCCGAGGATCCCGAGCGCCTCGCCGTCGGACAGCGCGATGATTGACGCGCGCCAGCCGTGGACGACGCGCGCCTCCATGTGTACGCGGGTGCGCATCACCAGGTATCCCGCGACGACGCTGATGGTCAGCACGAGCCACGCGGCGAGATCGTTGCGATCGACAAACGGGCCGAACGGCATCGCGCGAGGATCCGGAAGCGTCCACACCCAGTAGATCGTCCGGGGTGCCGTCGCGCGCTGGGCGAGGGAGACGAGCGAGCAGGCGAACCCGACCCATGCCAGCAGGCGAATGGCCGCGCGGCTGCCGCCCCGCGCGAACGCCTCGCGCGCGGCCCAGAACACCAGCGCTGCGGCGACGGCCAGTGCGAGGCTGATGCGCGTCGTCGCGGGGTGAATGCTGATGGACCGCCATCCGGCGGGCGGCTCGAGCGCGTAGGCGTCCTGCAGCTTCCGCGTGGCCGGAGATACGGCATCGAGGAGCGCGGGAGGCAACGGCAGCATCTGCAGCGCGATGATGGCAAGCGCTGCGATCAGGACGAGGTCGATTGGACGGGTGGATGAATCGGACGCGACGCGCGCCCCTGATGCGAGAAAGAGCCCGGCCGCCGCGAGCACGCACGGGAGCACGGACCATTCGTACCGTCCGCCTACCGCAGCGAGCATTCCTGCCGCGAGCAGGATCAGGGCGAGCGGCAGCCCCGACGAGCGGCGCCTAGCTGGCGGCCGGTGCTTCCGCGTAGTAGCTCTTGTACTGGTGGCCGTAGTACCGCGAGTAGTAGTAGCGGTTGCGGTCGAAGTCAACTCGGTTGAGGATGGCGGCAATC
>Ga0209515_10009021_pt1 | contig 11454 bp, 12 predicted proteins | sample Subgroupgradi54m_FD_187454 | JGI IMG/M metagenome (GOLD analysis project Ga0209515, IMG submission 187454) | Subsurface groundwater microbial communities from S. Glens Falls, New York, USA - GMW60B uncontaminated upgradient, 5.4 m (SPAdes)... ...
CTGTGGAGGAGATTTTGGCAGAATCGGGGTATGTAATGACTCCCAAAGGGATGGTTAAAAAAGACGAGCTTCGTCCTTAAATTTCACATGTTTAAATTTCTTACAATCTCCCCATTTAAATATTCTAGAATTTTTCCCTTTAAATTTTTAAATCTTCGCATATTTAAATGTTCTTTTCTCCTTCTCCTAGCGGCGCTCGGCTGCCTCGCGCCGCTCTCCTCCCATGCCTCCGCCTTCAATCTTACTCGTTCGGCAAATAGTCTTGGTCTCGTCGGCTACTGGACTTTCGACGGTAAAGACCTCCTCACCGGTCTCGCTCTCGATCGTTCTGGCCAAGGCAACAACGGCGCTCTTGTTGCAATGTCCACTTCCACTTCTCGCGTTCAAGGCAAACTCGGTCAAGCTTTAAACTTTGATGGGGTGAATGATTATATTAATTATTCTGTAAATGCATATGGCTTAGGTATTAGGCGGTCGGGTACTTTTTCCGGGTGGTTAAAACCTAGAGACTTTAATTCAGACTGCTTCATTTTGAGTGACTGGAATGCGACTGCTGGTATGACTTTACGAATGGATCTTGGAGGGACGAAAGCTACGTTTTATGTTTACCCCAACAATCATCGTATTAACCCTAGCTATACATTTGCAATCGGCAAGTGGTATCACTTAGTTGGAGTTATGGATGGAGATACTATCTATTTATATGCAAATGGCGTTAGTATCGGATCAACCACACTTGGAGAAGATATTGGTAATAGTGTTTCAACTTTAAAGATTGCACAACGTGGGGACCTTGGAGGATCTTATAGCACTTGTATCTTTGACGACGTCCGTATCTACAACCGCGCTCTTTCCGCCACCGAAATCTCCCAGCTCTACAACTCTACCCAAGCCAAATTCAACGCCCCCGATCCTTCCCCCGGCTCTCTCACCTCCGGTCTTGTTGGCTACTGGACCTTCGACGGCAAAGACCTTCTCACGGGTCTTGCGCTTGACCGCTCCGGCCAAGGCAACAACGGCAATCTTGTTTCGATGTCTACCTCAACCTCGCGTGTTCAAGGAAAGCTTGGTCAAGCCTTAAACTTCGATGGAACGAATGATTATATTAGTTTTCCTGGTAATAGTGCCATTACTAATCCGACCGCAATTACATTATCTGCGTGGTTTAAAGCTAGCAAAGTGGGGGTCGAACAGAGAATAATAAATCTTCATCAAAGATATAGACTTGAATTATCAAGCACTAATAAAATTTATTGTGCATTTACAACCGTAAATCAAGCATGGAGTTTTTGCACTACGCTTGGCAGCACCACTCTTGTGGCAAATAAATGGTATCACGCAGCAGTAACGTACGATGGCATTTCTACCTATACTTATTATCTGAACGGAATTGCTGACAATACCAATTCTTCTCAATATACCGGAAGCATAACTGGCGGACAAAATCAGCCTTGTATAGGATATGGGTGCGATCTTGCCAGTCACTACTTTAACGGTCTCATTGATGATGCTCGCATCTACAACCGCGCCCTTTCCGCTTCCGAAATCTCCCACCTCTACTCTCTCGGCCGCTAAGTGGATCCAGATGATCCAGATGGGCACCATTGGAATTTCCAAATCCCAATGGTGCCCATCTGGAATCGGGAGTATACTTTTCACTGTGAATAATAGAGATTACAAAGAATTTTCGCCGCAAGCCATTTTTCATCTTTTTAATCGCGGCGTCGGCAAAATGGAAATTTTTTTAGATAATGAGGATTTTTTGTTTTTTCTGCGCCGTATGAAAGAGGCCCTCTATCCCTCTACAATTATTACAAAGGGGCGTAAGTATATTCCCAAGATGTTGCCGGAAGGCTCTTTTGATTTATTGCTCTATTGTCTTATGCCGAATCACTTTCATCTTGCTATTCAACAACTGACCGATGTGTCCATAAGCAATCTTATCTTGAAAGTTTGTACAAGCTACTCAAAATATTTTAATAAAAAATACAACAGGGTCGGGTCTGTATGGCAGGATCAATTCAAAGCGGTGCTCGTGGAGACTAACGAGCAACTCTTGTGGCTTGCGGCCTACATCCACACTAATCCCCAGAAAGCGCATTTGGTAAACGATCTCGTAAAGTATCCATATAGCAGCCATCTTGATTATTTAGGTTTGAGGCAGGGAATGCTTTGCAGAAAAGATTTAATTTTGGGTCAGTTTAATTCTTCAAAGGACTACGCTAATTCCATTACGGGTTTTGATGAGAGTTTCATGCCTAATTATTTGAAACTTGATGAAGAAGGTATAGCAGGTTGAGTAAGTCCAGATGGGCACCATTAGGAATCCCAATGGTGCCCATCTGGAAATCTGGAAACCCATCGGGAACATTCATTTGAAATTAAGTTGAGGTTTGATACAATACTTGCATGACCAGCCTCATCCACGCGGATGTTTTTTTCTTCACTACCACTATTATTGTGGTCGTTGTCGGTATTATCGGTGCCGTTTGCTTAGTGTATGCTGTCCGCATTTTTAAAGATGTGAGCGAAATAGCCAAGCGAGTGCGAGAGGAAACTGACAGAGTCATTTCCGACATTGGGTCACTCCGGTCTACGGTCAAAGAGGAAGGTCAAAAGCTTTCGCGTATCGTGGAATTTGTTACGCATTTTGTAAAGCCAAAAAAGTCACGGCGGGTAAAAAAAGACATTATCAATGATAATTAAACTACTATGACAAAAAAAAGTGAATCACATGCAGGTGCAAAAGTGTTAGGAACGCTCGGAGTTGCCGCGGCAGTTGTCGGAGCATATCTCCTCTATGGTTCGAAAGACGGAGCGAAGCGGCGAGATAATGTCCGTAGTTGGGTTTTGAAAATGAAAGGTGAGGTGCTTGAAAAAATCGAGGATGTGAAGGAAGTGACGGAAGAAAAGTACAACAACATCGTTGATGAAGTGGCGGCAAAATATAAAGCGGCGCAGAATGTTGATCTCTCGGAACTCGGTGGTGTGGTAGATGAATTGAAAAGCCACTGGGAGAATATCAAAGAGCAGTTTGCTGAAGGGGAGAAGAAAGCCCGAAAAAAGAAGTAGAAACAAGCCCCCGCGAAGCGGGGGCTTTTCCCCTATGAACCCTTCCGTCGAGATATTAAAACAGGGCGGCGTTGTGATTTTACTCACCGACACTCTCTACGCTGTGGCGGCGTCTGCTCTTATCCCGCACGCTGTCGAGCGGGTCTATGCTTTGCGCGGTCGAGACAGTAATAAACCTTGCATTATTCTCATTTCTTCGCTAAAAGATCTTGAGATCTTTGGGATTTCTCTATCGAAAAAAGAAAAAGATATTTTGCGGCAGATATGGCCAAATACCATTAGCATCATTTTGCCTTCTTATGACGCCCATTTTTCCTATCTTGATCGCGGCAGTGGCAGTCTCTGTTTTCGAATGCCAGCCGATCAGACTATTCAAAAAATTCTTTCGCGATCTGGTCCTCTTATTGCTCCGAGTGCGAATCTTCAGGGTAAAAAGCCTGCTCTGACTATAGCGGAAGCCAGGGCATATTTTGGCGACAAAGTTGATTTTTATGTTGATAGCGGAAAACGCTCGAGTTTTTCCTCGACAATTCTCCGGCTAAAAAATGAAGGATTTGAATTAGTTCGAGAAGGAGCATATTCGGTGGCGGCTTTAAAAAAAGAAGGATTTTTGTAAGAATATTATTTTTTTCGCCGCAGTAGTTGTTTTCTTACATAGCTGGTATATACTGTGGAAAGGTAAGTTAAAGGGACAGTTCTAACTTTCACATCAATGTGTTGTATGGAATTCCCCAACGTAGAACCTAAGGTTACCACAGAGCTGTGTCCGTTTGGATGCGGTCAAATCATCCCGCGTTTTATCAACGATGTGGAGAGGGTAAAACATTTCGAGTTGGTGCACCGAGGAGAGATGCTCCAACGTTTACGTGCCCGCGGCTTTCATGCCGAGGCTTCTCTGCTGACTGGTTCAGTGTATGTCTACGGAGACCTATAGCCAGAAAAATGAGTCTTCACGTTCCAGCTTTCGAAAGAGGGTTGGAGCTTTTTTTAAAAAATATGGTAGACTTTCAGTATGAAAATTAAAAAGCTTGGCCATTCATGCCTTTTAATTGAAGAAGGAGAGGGGAAACTGCTCACTGATCCAGGAAATATGAGCACCGCCCAAGAGAAACTTACCGGCATTACGGTGGTGCTTATTAGCCACGAGCATAAAGACCATTTTCATATTGAGTCACTGAAAACGGTGCTTCAGAATAATCCGCATGCAGAAGTATTCACCAATAAAGCAGTCGGCAAGTTGCTTGCCAAAGAGGAAATTCGCTTTACGTTACTTGAACATCGCCAGAAAAAGCTCGTGTCTGGATTTTTGATTGAAGGTTTTGGGGAAAAGCATGCGGAGATATTACCGGGAGTGCCGCCAGTTGCTAATACGGGCTATTTCATAAATGAAAAATTGTATTTTCCCGGTGATGCTTTCTTTAATCCAAAAGTGGAGATAGAGGCATTGGCATTGCCTGTTTGTGCGCCGTGGCTGAAGCTTTCTGAAGCCATTGCCTATTGTATAGAAGTAAATCCGCGTATTGCTTTTCCCATTCATGATGGATTTTTAAAGATCGCTGGTCCCTTTCACAGTTTGCCCGAACAAGAATTAAAAAAGGCCGACATTGAATTTAAGACACTCACTAACGGAAAAGTGTTGACGATTTGAAAAATTTGACAGATATTTTCTCTCGCCTTACAATAGTGCTAGCATTTTTATTTTTTAAATTTTCATATGACTCATTATGTATGTACAGGAGAGTGCGGAGCCAAATCAGAACAGCCAGGCATTTGCCATTCTGAAACCTGCTCGAGCACTGGACAGGCATTAGTGGCTTGCAATTGCGAGGATGGATTGCATGAAGAAGTGTTGGGGACAGGAAAGAAAGAAGCTAAATAGAAGTCAATTTCTCAAGAACACATGAAAAAATCTCCGCGCGGCGCGGAGATTTTTTCATGCTTAACTCTACCTTGTATCTTTAAGAGCAAGACTTGAGCCGAGGCCTAAAAGCAAAATAATGCCGAGTGCCGTGAACATAAATCGAATGTCAACAAACCAAAGGAGAACTGTTGCAATAAGAGGGCTTACAATGTAGGCAAGCGGTCGTACCGTTCTGAATATGCTCACCGCTTCTGTATCCTCGGGGCTGATTTTTTTGAAGAAATATGTCTCACTCATGATTTCAATAATACTTGCGCCGATCCTGGTGATAAAGAGAACACTCATCCAGAGAGCGACACTTGAAGAAGAGATGAAAGAAATATAGGCAGTGGAAAGAGCGGTGATGATAAAACCGATACAGAGCATTTCTTTTTCACCGAAGCGGGTGTCGGCGAGACGGCCGAGCGGCAATTCGGTAATGACGAAAGGAAGAAGCATGACACTGAAAATAATGCCGATAACGTTCCAACTGAAACCGATATGGTTGTGAAGATAGAGGGGTGTGTAGATAACCATCCAGGCGTAGAAAAATTGCAATAGAAAGCCCACAAAAAGGATTGAGCGGATGTTTTTGTTTCGCATTACTTCCTTGAAATTTTTGAGGTAGGGAAGGGAACGATATGGTTTGTCTTTGAAATTTTTAAAATTAAGTCGGAACAGAAATATGACGGGGATGAAAAGCAAAGCGGCGGCGCCGTAAATTTTCCAATAGTCGCCATCGGAAAGAATGACGCTTGTGACGAGAGCGGCGACGATCCAGGCCGCGTTTGCCCCAGTAAGGAGCAAGCCACGTATTTTGCCTGTGGCGGCATTCGTTGAAAAACTCTCCAAAAAGATGTCAATGCAAAAACCCAAGAGAGCGATAGAGACAAAATTGACTGCGAAAACAGCGATGAGATACATAGCTGAATGCGCAAACGTCATGCCGATCAGACTAAAAATTTCGATGATAAGGAGGCCGATAAAGAGCCGGTAATTTCCGTATTGCCTAAGCATTTTACTCACACCCACGAAAGCGATAATAGAAAGAATCGAGCAGAAGCTGTAAATAAGTCCTACATAGCGTTCATTCAAAAAAGTGGAAAGATAGGACGAATTAATATAGACCGGCAGAGCAGTGTGAAGGGTAAGGAGGAATGTTAAAATATTGAGGGCGAAAATGAGATGATGCCGTTCGCGAGGGTGTTGCATGGGGAATATTGTAGCACGATGTTTAAAAAAGAGTCGAAAGTCTATAAAGTCATAACGTCTATAAAGTCGGGGGAAGAGAGCATCTTTCAACTTTTGGCTATTGCGTTTTAGGCCATTAGAAGCTACTCTATTCCATGGAGCTACAACCAAAAACCTTATGATGCTGATAAACTCTATCTACCGAAGTACAGTTCACGCGGCCGCCTCAAGAGAGTCGCGATTAGTGGAAGAAACGATTCGGGCTTATTATGGCAGTGTTGTTGAGAGTGTCTTTGTAAACAATTGCCCCGGTGGTTGCCAAATTACCATTGTTCATAGGGCAGAAAGCGCGGGCCGAGCTTTTCGAATGGCTGAAGAAATAACCTCTGTAGCCTTTGCGAGGCCGGAACTTCGTGTGCAAGTTCTTGGCGTTCAGACACATTAGTATTTTCCTCGATTTTTATCAAAGTCCGCGACTCACCTCGCGGCTTTTTTATTTCTAAGTACTAAGTACTTTTCTCTTATACTCCAAGCACCACCGGAATGACAATCGGCCGCTTTGCGGTTTTTTGGAAGAGGAACTTGCTAATTTCATCGGTCACTTGGTCTTTAACATATTCGAAGTTAATCGGATGTTGACCTTCGGTGGCTTGTTCGATTACTTTTTTAATGACAAAGCGGGCATCTCTTAAGAGTTCCTGCGATTCGCGCAAATAGACGAAACCGCGCGAAATAATATCTGGCGATTTCCTTAATTTGCCGGTCGAGGTGTTGATTGAAGCAATAATGACGAACATGCCGTCCTGCGAAAGCATTTGCCGATCGCGGATAACCACTTCTTGAACATCGCCGATCGAGAAGCCGTCAACCATGACGACGCCTGATGGCGCTTTTTCTTTGAGGGAGACAATTTTCTGACCTTTATCTTGAATTTCAATAACCATGCCGTTGTCCGGAATAATCACTTGATTTTCCGGTGTGCCACGGGCAATTTCAATGTCAGCATGAACCCGAAGCATGTAGTGGTAGCCGTGAATCGGAATAAAGTAACGCGGATTTATTTTCGAGTGAATCCACGCCGTCTCATCTCTGTTGGCGTGACCCGAGGAGTGCACATCTGCTATTTTATAGTGAATAATGCGCGCGCCTTGCCGTGAGAGATTATCTTTCAATTTCTGTACCGCTCGCTCATTTCCCGGAATCACCGAAGACGACAAGAGAATTGTGTCCCGTTTGTTAATTTTAAAATATTTATGAGACTTGTTTGACATGCGCATCAAGGCCGCGAATTCATCGCCTTGGGCGCCGGTTGCAAGGACTACCACACGATCTGGCGGATAGGTGTCCATAGTTTCGGCTGTAATGATCGTCTCTTTTTTGGCTTTCAGAAGTCCCAAATGCTTGATGATCTCAATATTATTTTTCATACTGCGGCCCTCGATAACCACTTTTTTGCCGTACTTTTCCGAGAATTCAATAATTTTCATGATGCGCTCTAAGAGCGACGCAAAGGTACCGATAATGAGGCGGCCTTTCACATTTTTAATTATATTGTCGATATTTTTATGAACTGTTTTTTCTGGGATAGAGAAACCGGGCAGTTCCACGTTTGTGGAATCGGCAAGCAAAAGCAATACCTTTTCATTTTTAAATTGAGCGTATTCTTCTTCTTCGCTTTCTGTCGGCACGCCTTCATCATGATCAAGTTTCAAGTCGCCGGTGTGGACAATTGAACCGTAAGGAGTTTCGATAATAACACCCATGGCATCAGGGATTGTGTGAGTGACGGAAAAGAATCGTACACTTAAAGCGCCGATTTTTATTTTCTCGCCCTTTTCGACCACGCGGATATCAAGCGGCGCGAGATGCGGAAATTCTTCCTGGCGTTTTTTAATCATCACAGTCGTAAGCATGCGGGAATAAATCGGCGGATTGCCAATGCGATCCATGATGTAGGGGATACCACCGATATGATCAAGGTGGCCGTGAGTGACGACAAGCGCTCTGATTTTATTTTTTCGCTCCTCCAAGTATTTGGTGTTTGGCAGAATATAATCAATGCCGGGCGTTTCTTCGTCTCGGAATTGAAAACCGGCGTCAATGACAATGATGTCATTGCCAATTTCAATAGCGGTCATGTTCTTCCCGATTTCTTCCACTCCACCCAACGGAATGATACGGATGCTCTCGCCAACAGGGGGAATGAATACAGATTCAGGTTTTTTGGAGTGACCTTCGTCCGATCCCCGAGAAGAATCTCGGCCCATATGCGTTTTTGGCGGGGAATGCCGGTTTCCGGACGAGCGGGATCGCGGGTGCGGTCTTTCGCGCCGCTGTTCCATCGGAGAGCTTCGACGGTGATCCGTCCGTGAAGGATTTCCGAATGCGGTTCTTTCTCCTGGGGAGGCTTGAGCTTGAGTAGGGTGCGCGTGACTGCCTGCATCAGTAGAGCGACGCGCGTTGAAAATACTTGCCCGTCCGTGGGGAACGTTTTCTCTTCTTGGATTTCGTGATCTGTATACCATTTCGATTTTTAATAATAGATTAAATAATAAAAATAATAAAATTTATTTTGAGTTTTCTTTAGGAATTAGATAGCCCCTGCAGTTCTCTTAATAGGAATTAGAAATTTAGGTGCAGTTTTAGGAGCAAACGAAGCTTGCGACCAAAATGTATGCTTATACATTGTGGGAGCAAATGAGTGAAGCGACAACAAAATGCGCTAAATTCTAGTTCCTATCTGAAAAGATTTTCCACACCTGTTCGGTCTCGGTATACCACTCCTCGACATTGGCAAACCGATCTCCCGGCACCGTCATATCACTCAATCGAAAGCCTTTTACTTTCTCGGGTAAGACATAAATAAAATCAGGAGCATAGAGAAATATCGCTGGATGATCTTTTTCTACCTCACTTTCAAAAATTTTGATCTTCTCAAGGCGTTCTTTTTCATCGGAGAGCGTTCGTGCTTGCTCAAGAGCCTTATCAGCTTTGAGGTTGGTATAGAGGGCAATATTCAATCCAGGATCGCTTCTTTGCGACGAATGCCAGAAAGCGAAGAGATCAAGGTCGCGGCCAACGATTTCTCCGAACAAGAGAGCGTCGAATTTTCTTGGCCGGATAACGTTTTGGTTTAAGTCTCCCGGTTCAAAAATTTTTAATTCGACTTTTGCTCCCATTTTTTCCCACATGGCTTTTAGGGTTTCGGCGGTTGCTCGTAATTCTGGAGCGTTTGAAGTCGAAAGGCTGAAGGTCAAGGGAATTACTTTTTTGCCTGATTTCTTTTCATAGAGTGCCAAAGCCTCATTGTATTTCCAGCCTGCATTTTCGAGAAGAACTTTTGCTTTTTTGATTTTCTCTTCAGGTGTCGTTTCTTCCGTGCTTATTTTTGTCTCGTCAGATAAAATATTTTGCGGGATCGGTTTTTCCAGTGTGGTGCCGAAACCCTTGAGTACTGTTTCGATAATCAATTTTTTATCAACAGCCATATCGAGTGCCCGTCGCACTTCTTTGTCCACAAAGAGAGGCGCTTCGTTCTGATTGAAAAAGACACCGAAGACTCGAGGCAGAGGAGTCTTTTCTAGTCGCCTGTTTTTTTCAAGAGCTGTGGCTTTTTCAGGGGAAATGCCGCCGGTGCTTTCAATATCTCTGTGGATAAGAGCATTAAAAAGATCTGATTCGTTTGCGTAGAATTTTATAATAAGTGTTTTAATGAAAGGCTCCCCCAGTATATAGCGATCAAAACTTTCCAGGGTGTAGGAAACGGGAGCGCCGGTATTTCCGCGTTTAACATTTTTCACTCGGTAGGGGCCTGAGCCAATCGGTTCTACGTTTGCGGTACTAAAAGGGAATTCGTCGATGGTCACATTTTGCCAGATATGTTTTGGCATAATGCCAAGTGTGGCATTTTCAAGAAACGGAGCATACGCCTGTTTCAGGGTGATGCGAAGTGTTTTGTCGTCAATTTTTTCAGCAGTCACTCCTTCCCAGTTGGCACGGCGAGGGCTTTTCAAAATGGGATCTTGGGCCCGCTCGATGGTGAAAAGCACATCTTCAGCGGTAACGGGTGTGCCGTCATGAAAGTAACTATTTGGCTTTAAGGTAAAAGTATACATGAGACCGTCAGGAGAAATAGTATATCTTTCGGCTAGATCTGGAATAAGCGAGCCGTCGGGCCCTGCTTTAAGAAGGCCGGAGTATATAAGAGCGGTGAGATCGTAGTTTGAATCGCCTGTTGCAAGTATGGGATTCAAAAAACGAGGACTGCCGATAATTCCTTCCGTAAGACTGCCGCCGTGTTTCGGAACTGTAACCATAAAAGAAGTGCTGACCCGATAGAGAGCGATGACCGAAATAAGAATAAGGAGGGTGAAGAAAAAAATAAATAAAATCCATTCAGTCATGCTGAAAGAACGAATGGCTTGTGAAAACATGTGCTCACCCGGCAGTCGGAATTCTTTTTTAAAGAGAAAATGTAATAATCCTTTGTCCACGAGAGTATATTTCCAGCGGAAAAAATAGAATCTTTCCGTAGGAAGTGAAAACAGGCCGCCGTTTTTTTGGCTTGCCTACTTAAGAAGAGTAATAAATGAAGTGACAAAAAAGAGGAGTGACAAAATAACGGTTGCGATAAAAAGAGTCCGTTCGAAGCCGCGACGGGTATGAAAGCCAGAGCTGAAGTTGTCCCCGCCACCAAAAGCGCCGCCAATTGACGCGCTTGACTGCTGAAGCAGGATAGCGCCAATGAGGAGGAGGGAACAGACAATCTGAATATAGGGCAGGAAAGTGAAGAGGGTCTGCATTGAAAAGAGTTTAGCATACCCATTCTAAATGTCAAAAGTCGACTGTCCACAAAGTTCATAAAAGAAAAGAGCCGTTCCGATGTATATCGGAACGGCTCGCGATTTGCCATGAATTAGAACCCCTTTCCTTCAATTTGTTCCGGAATAGGTTTGAAGGCCGTACCCCAGTCAAAAACAAAGTAGTATTTTCCTTGATCCCGCTCGAAGACGGCAGCGTTTAGTGCTTTTTCAGGTATGGTCGGAACTGGATTCTCAAATTCCGTCAACTGTTCGAGGGAGCCCGCAAGACGTATTCGTGCCGCTATTGCTTCTTCAACGACGTGATTGTCGCCATCGATTGCGAATGCGTAGACATGAAGCCTCCTTCTGCCTTTCAAGGTGACACTGATCGTGGGTGAATCCTCCCAGGTATGAGCGGAAACCCCGATATAGATATCCTCTGGTCCTGTATCGTAATCTTCGTAATGCAGCATACCATTGATCCCCATT
>Ga0209515_10009023_pt1 | contig 11453 bp, 10 predicted proteins | sample Subgroupgradi54m_FD_187454 | JGI IMG/M metagenome (GOLD analysis project Ga0209515, IMG submission 187454) | Subsurface groundwater microbial communities from S. Glens Falls, New York, USA - GMW60B uncontaminated upgradient, 5.4 m (SPAdes)... ...
TATCGGACGATCTCGATCCCTGTAATGGCTACCAGACGAAGCGAATGGCCAACTCACCCTGCTGCTTCGGCTGCGCAGTCAGAATCTGGCCGAACGTCGCGGCGCGCGCGTTCGTCTGATAGCTGCTGCCGACACCGCCAAGGTTCGTGCGTCCGAGCACGTTGAAGACCTGGCCGATCAGCTCCACTTTGCGGCCGCCGCCGACGTTGATCGCCTTGCTGCCGCGGAGGTCGAGGCGGTAGAGGGTGTTTTGATCGATCTGGCTCACCGGCAGCGGCGCGAGGTTCAGTGTCGCGCGGTACGCGTTGACGGCGGCCATCATCTGGTCGTTCTTGCGATTGCCCATGTCCTTCGTCGTCCCCGGGACGAAGTCGGTGTTGGCCGTGCCATCTCCGTTGAGATCGACGCCCGCCCGCGCGCTGAACGGGGTCGTGGTCCTGAAGTTCCAGATCACGCCCAGCACGACGTCGGACGGCAGCTGGAACGCGCCGCTCATCACGAGCGCGTGCCGGCGATCGCTCGGCAGCGGGCCGATGTCGGCTTGCGGGTTGTAGTAGTCGGTGATAGTGCCGCCCTGGTTGATGCCGACGGTGTCCGGTGAACCGTAGTTCCCGTCCTGCTTCGCCAGCGTGTACGAGACCTGGTACTGATAGCGGTGCGACAACCGCTTCTCGAGGCGCACGAGCAGCGCCTTGTACGTCCATTCGCCGATCGGATCGGTCGAGATGATCTGGCCCCACTCCGGCAACGGCCGCACGCCGTTCTTTGGCGTGTTGATGTTCTCCGTCGTCAGGTAATGGGTCGCTTTCTGGTACACGCCGTCGATGTTGATCGCCGTGTCGACCATCAACTGCTGCGAGAAGCCGGCCGTCGAGGTGTTGACCGGCGCATTCTCGAGCTTGTTGTTGAGAATGTTGATGTTCGGCGGCGCCGTGGACGCGAAGCTGGCCGGGTCGCGTCCACCATAGGGATCCGGGTAGCTCGGGTTGGTGATGATGATGCTGGTCTGCTTCAGCGCCGTGATTTCGGTGCCCTGCGTGGCGTTGGTGATGTTGGTGTACACGATGCCGAAGCCGCCGCGGACGACCGACTTGCCATCCTTGTGCATATCCCACGCAAGGCCGAGGCGCGGCCCGAGGTTGTTCTTGTCGCCGCGCGACGCGAAATCAACATACGGAAGCGGGCGCGGATACTCGGACTGCTTATGGTGCTCGTCCCAGACGCCGGTCTGAATGTCGTACCGCAAACCGAGGTTGAACGTGAGACCCGACAGCGGCTTCCACTCGTCCGACACGTACGCCGCGTAGGTGTGGCTGATGATGTCCCGGTAGACGTTGGGAAACGCCGCGGTGAAATTCGTGGCGCCCGTCAGCGAGTTGATGTTGAAGCTCGAATTGAGCGGGTCGAAGAGCTGGTCGCGGCCGAACGTCCACGTGCCGGGGTTGCTGGCGGCCCACTCGTGGGTCGGGAAGTACTGAATGCTGCCGCCCATCTTCCAGTTGTGGCTGCCGGAGGCGATCGACAGCGTCTCCTGCGCTTCGGTGAACGTCGTCATCGTGCCGGTGCGGCAGGGCCACAGGCACTGGTTGTTGCCCCAGATGACGCTCGGAAAGCGGTACTGCTGCGTGCCGATGTACTGTCCCGCGCCCAGCGATGCCGGCATCGTCACCACGTTCTTCAGCACGTTCGCCGGGGTGTAGTCCTTGTTCATGTAGTTGCGATCCGAGGCCGTCGCGCGCATGAAGTAGAACTCGTTGAGAATCCGGTTCGAGAGCACCCACGTGTGACCGAGCGCGTGCATGTCGCGCGGGATCAGGTTGTCCAGGTTGCTGAACGACGTGCTCGTCCCGCCGCAGTTGCTGCAGAAGAACTCGGTGTGCTGGTTCACGTACCGATAGAACAGGTTCTGCTTCGAGTTCATCTGGTAGTCGCCTCGGACGAACTCGATGTTGGTGAACGAGCCGCCCTCGAAGCTGCCCGCGAGGCTGGGATAGAAGTTCACCGGCGCTGGCACCGTGAAGAAGCTGTGCTCGCGCGTCCGCTCGAAGGTCGCGAAGTAGTGCAGTTTGTTCTTGATGATCGGGCCGCCGAGCGCGGCGCCGAACTGGTTGCGCTTGTACCGCGGATCCGCGCGGCCGGCATCGATCTGCTGCTGCGTGAAGATGTCATTCCGGTTCATCTTCTGGTTGCGGAAGAACTCGAAGGCTTCACCGTGGAGCGTGTTGGTGCCGCTCTTGGTGACGATGTTCACGACGCCGCCCACGCGCTGCCCGTACTGCGCGGGGAGCTGGGTCGTATGCACGGCGAACTCACGGATGGCCGCCTCGGGAATGTCATGGCGCTGCTCGCCGCTCTTGTTCACCGAGTTGGAGAGGCCATCGACGAGATAGGTCGTTGCGCTCGTCGTCACGCTGGCGCCGACGTTGGTCGCGTTCCGTTTGGCGCGCGTCGTGTCGACGCCGACGCCGGGCAGCAGCAGCGAGAGCGACAGCGCCGAGCGATCCTGGGCCGGCAAGGTCTCAATCTGCGCCTGCGTGATGACCGTGGCGACCTCGCTCTTGGTCGCTTCGACGATTGGCGCCTCGCCGGTGACGGTCACCGACTCCTGCAGGGTCGAGAGCGCCAATTGGAAGTCGCGCGTGTATTCCTGTCCGATCTGCAGCGTGATGTCTCTCACCGCGACGGTCTGGAATCCCGGAAGCTCCGCGGTCAGGTTGTAACGCCCCGGCGAGATACCCGCGATGCGGTATTTGCCGTCGGCTTCGGTCACGCTCGTGCGGACGGTGCCGCTCTCGGCGTTGGTCACCGTGAGGGTGACGCCCGGAAGGACGCCGCCCTGAGCGTCGGTGATGGTGCCTGCAATGGACGCGCTGTTTGCCTGCGCGTGCGCAGGGACGGCCGCAGACAGCATCACGGCCGGCAGTAGAAAGGAGAGCAGAAGTAACCGGTATCGCGCACGAACCATCGTTCGCAGCATTACAACTCCTTGAGAAAAAGAACCTGGAACGCGTGCACGCTACATGTCCCATGCCACTTCTGTCAACGGAAGATCCCGTTTTCACAGAGGTTTACGGTCTCTTCACCGCCGCTGAAATCCAAGAACCCGGCTCGAATCCAACGGGACGGATTGTGTAAGCTCGCACAGCGATGACGTTTCAAATTCTCTGGCTGGTTCTGTCGGCATTGATGGGCGTTCAACCGAGCCCGCCGTCGCCTTGGACCGCTCACTGGCCGCTGCATGCGGTCGTTCCCGTCTGGATCGATCAGCGGAACATGCCTCCACAGGGCGATCAGCTCGTCGAAAAGGCCATGCGGACCTGGACGACCGCGGCGAATGGCGCCTTTACGCTGCGGCGGACGTTTGTCGAGACCGACGCGGGTATCAGGATCTTCTTCAACGGCGCCGGTGGGAACTATGGCGAGACGCGGCCGCACATCAATGGTGCGACAGGCTTGATCGACGCCGCCGACGTGGCCATTGCCGCCGACGTGCCGATTGAAGTCGATCCGCTGACGCGACAGATCATCGCGTATCTCACGGCGCTGCACGAGCTCGGACACGCGCTCGGCCTCGAGCACACGCGGAACTTCAACGACATCATGTATCTGTTCCGTCAGCCTGGCGATGGACCGAAGTATTTCGGCAACTATCGCGCGCTGCTGCGCTCGGCCGGCGACATCGGCAGCGCGGCCGCGACCGGGCTGTCGGCAGGCGATGTCGCAACGCTTCGCGCGCTGTACGAGGAGAAGAAATGAAGGGCCGAGCTTGGCAGGTATGTGATGATGTTTGAATGTTTCACGGCTCGGCCCGCGCGTTTCTCGTTCCAACGCTGACTCTCGCGCTGTGGGCAGCCGCCTGCGGCGGCAGCAGCAGCGCTCCATCGACGGCGACGCCTCCCTCGGCGCCGTACTCCGCAACCGACCTGCGTGAGGGAACCGGCACGGCCGCAACGCAGGGGCGTACCGTCATGGTCTCCTACACCGGCTGGCTCTACGACCCGACCAAGCCCGAGTCAAAGGGCGCCCAGTTCGACACCTCGACAAACTTCTCGTTCCAGCTTGGCGCCGGCCGCGTGATCGCCGGCTGGGATCAGGGCGTCGTCGGGATGAAGGTCGGCGGACAGCGCCGGCTCGTCATCCCGCCGAACCTCGGGTACGGAGCACAGATGGTCGGAAGCATTCCGCCGAACTCGACGCTTGTCTTCGACGTCATGCTTCTTGCGGTGTCCTGACCGGGAACCGAGATCCGGGATTCGGGATTCGACGTCAAGTAAGACAAGCATTTCAATGGAACGCGATGTCGTTTGCGGAATGCAGGTCGATCCTGCCAAAGCGGTGTGGACCAGCGAGCACGCGGGGAAGACCTATTACTTCTGCGGCAAGGGCTGCAAGGCGAAATTTGATCTGGATCCTGGCCGGTATCTTGGTCCGGGACTCGGGAATCGGGATTCGGGATTCGTAGCGGTCCAAGTTCACAGACCAGCCGATCGAACCCCGAATCCGGATCGAACCCCGAATCCGGATCGAATCCCAAACCCCGAATCCCGAATCCCGGCCGGTCCCACCAAGTGGACCTGCCCGATGCATCCGGAGATCGTCCGCGACGGGCCAGGGTCGTGCCCCATCTGCGGGATGGCGCTCGAGCCGATGACGGTCACCGCCGAGGAGCCTGAGAACGAGGAGCTCCGCGACATGACGCGGCGCTTCTGGACAAGCGTCGTTCTCGCGGTGTCCACCCTTGGGATCGGCATGGCCGATCTGATTCCTGGCGCGCCGCTCGGTCGCCTGCTCACGCCCTCCATCGCGACATGGACGCAGCTCGTGCTGGCGACACCCGTGGTGCTCTGGGGCGGCTGGCCCTTCTTCGTGCGCGGCTGGCAGTCGATCGTCAACCGCAGCCTCAACATGTTCACGCTGATCGGCCTGGGCGTCGGCGTGGCCTATATATATAGCGTCGTTGCGACGCTGGCACCCGGCATCTTCCCACCGTCGTTTCGCGGAGAGGGCGGGACCGCCGCCGTGTATTTCGAGGCAGCGGCGGTGATCGTCACGCTGGTCCTGCTGGGGCAGGTGATGGAGCTGCGCGCGCGGAGCCGGACGGGCGCGGCCATTCGCGCACTGCTTGGCCTCGCACCAAAGACCGCACGGCGGGTGCGCGGCGACGGTGCCGAAGAAGATGTGCCGCTCGAGCACGTGCATCCAGGAGATCGGCTGCGCGTGCGCCCGGGCGAGAAAGTACCGGTCGATGGTCTCGTGCTCGAGGGGACCAGCGCCATCGACGAATCGATGGTGACCGGTGAGTCGATTCCGGTTGAAAAGGGCCCGAACGACCGCCTGATCGGCGCGACGGTCAACGGGACCGGGTCCCTCATCATGCGTGCAGAACGCGTGGGAAGCGACACGCTGCTCGCGCAGATCGTCAACATGGTCGCGCAGGCGCAGCGCAGCCGCGCGCCGATCCAGAAGCTGGCTGACGTCGTGTCCGGCTATTTCGTTCCGGCGGTCGTCGGCATCGCCATCATCACGGCGATTGTCTGGGCCACGGCCGGTCCCGAGCCACGTATGGCCCACGCGATCATCAACGCCGTTGCAGTCTTGATCATCGCCTGTCCGTGTGCACTCGGCCTTGCGACGCCGATGTCCATCATGGTCGCGACCGGAAGGGGCGCGACGATGGGCGTGCTGTTCAAGAACGCCGAGGCGATCGAAGTGATGCGGAAGGTCGATACGCTGGTCGTCGACAAGACCGGCACGCTGACGGTCGGGAAGCCCAAGCTGATGTCCGTCACGCCGGCGCCCGGGTGGGACGACTCGCGCGTCCTGCGACTGGCTGCGACGCTCGAGCAGGGAAGCGAGCATCCGCTCGCGGCCGCCATCGTCAGCGGCGCCGCCGAACGAGGCGTGCAGCTTGCGAAGGCGGAGTCATTTCAATCCGTGACGGGAAAGGGTGTGACCGGCCGCGTCGATGGGCAAGCGGTCGCGCTCGGGAACCCGGCGCTCCTCCAAGAAGCGGGCATCAGCCCCGGCGATCTCGCGCAGGCGGCCGACGAACCACGGCGCGAAGGCCAGACGGTGATGTTCGTCGCCGTCGATCGCCAGGTCGTTGGATTGATCGGCGTCGCGGATCCCATCAAGGAGACGACAGCGGAAGCCATCCGGCAGCTGCACGACGAGCGAATCCGGATCGTCATGCTCACCGGCGACAACCGCACGACCGCCGAAGCGGTCGCGAAGCGGCTGAACATCGACGAAGTGATTCCCGAAGTGCTGCCCAATCAGAAGGTCGATGTCGTGAAGCGCCTGCAGGGCGAAGGACGGTTCGTGGCGATGGCGGGCGACGGCATCAACGACGCGCCGGCGCTCGCGCAGGCGCAGGTCGGCATCGCGATGGGCACGGGCACGGACGTCGCCATGGAAAGCGCCGGCGTCACGCTGGTCAAGGGCGACCTGCGCGGTATCGTCCGCGCGCGCGTGCTCAGCCGCGCGACGATGGGGAACATCAAGCAGAATCTCTTCTTCGCGTTCGTCTACAACGCGCTCGGTGTTCCGATTGCGGCGGGCGTGCTGTATCCGTTCTTCGGGCTGCTGCTCAGTCCCGTGATCGCTGCCGCGGCAATGAGCTTCAGCTCGGTGTCGGTGATTACCAACGCGCTGCGCCTTCGACGGGTTCCGTTATAACTGGGCGGCGCGGACCTTACAAGATAGTGCGGGGCGGACCTTGCCAGGTCCGCCTTCCTACCGCTTCGGTGTGAACACCTGGTTCGGGTAGGGGTTGGTCGCCGGGCGCTGCACGACATTGAAGCCGAAGTTCATCGCCTGGTGACAGTCGTTGCACGCCTTGGTGAGCGCGTCGTACCCGTCCTCGAACGCCTTCCTGTCCTTCTTCATGATGGCGGCCTGCAGGTCGTTGACCGGTCCAGTCACCATCCGCGGAATCGCGTCCTTCGGCGCAACCGGCGCATCCTCATGTGTCGGGTGGAACTTGACGACATCGTCGAACCCTTCGCCGAGCTCCTTGATCTCGTAATCGGCGAGATCCCAGTTGGCCGCCTCTCCCGCGAGCCAAAGCTTGGTGTGGCGCATCTGCTGCAGCGTCATGATCTCGCCGAGACCAGGCGCGTACGCCTCCTCAGCTTTTGCAGGCGTGGCGGCTGCAGCAGCGGCTGGCGCCGCTGCGGGCGCGGGAGTGGACGATCGAGTGCACGATGGGGCGACGACGGCGATCACGACAAGGAGCGGGAGCGTCCGCATATGAATCCTCCGGGCTTGCGCCATAATAGATGAGGGCGAGGTGAGAATGCAGCGTATCAGCCGACGGACATTGATCAGCGTGCTGCCGATGACGATGCTGGCAGCTGCACGCGTGACGGCGCAGCAGGCGGTGGCTGTCTACAAGGATTCGAGCTGCGGCTGCTGCACGAAATGGGTTGATCTGCTACGCCGCGAGGGTTTCGCCGTGACGGTCAAGGACATTACGGAACTCGGGCAGAAGTCCTTCGCGCCGTCCAGCCTGCACGGGTGCCACACCGCGATCGTCGGCGGCTACGTCATCGAGGGACACGTGCCGGTCGCGGATATCAAGCGGTTGCTGAAGGAAAAGCCGGCTGTTGCCGGTCTCTCCGTGCCGGGGATGCCGATCGGCTCACCGGGCATGGAAGTACGAGGGGTGGCGTCGCAGCCGTACAAGGTGCTCGCGTTCACCCCTGACGGGAAGACGCGGGTCTTCTCGTCATACTAGTGCGCAGCTGACCGTTCCATGATCGCCCGCCTCACGGCATGTGCTCTCGTGTTCGCGATGGCCGGCGCGCCGCTGGCGACCGAAGCGTGTGAAGCGACGTGCGCCGCGCGCGATGCGCAGGCGCCGGCGTCGAATCATTCCTGTCATCAGCAGGCCGCTTCACGTGGCGCGACGATCGCCGCCGTTCATGCCTGCGGACATGAGGACGGCACACCAACGGCACTCGAGCGTGTCCACCACACCGTCATCGCTCCTGGCGTCGCATCCACCGTGACCCTGCCGACGCAGACGAGCCGGACTTCTCACATTCGTACCGCCGCGTTCGATTCGAGTCCTCCAAGCCCCCTCAATCTGATTTCGCAGCTCCGCGTCTAGACGTCGCCTCTCTGTCTGGCTACAACGGAAGGGAGATGGATGTCTATTCGTACGTATGTACGCCTTGGTGGCGTGATGACGTTGGCGTTATTCGTAGCGATCGTACCGGCGGCAGCTCAGGACGAGCACCAGCACGAGGCACCTGCTGCCGGCGCGCAAGAGGCGGGCCATGACATGGCTGCGATGGCGCGCGAGGGATCCGGAACGGCGTGGCTGCCCGACGCGTCGCCGATGTACGCCGTCCATCGCCAGCGCGGACCGTGGACGCTGATGGCGCATGAGAACCTCTTCGTGCAGTTCCTTCACGACTCGGGCGACCGCGGCAGCGATCAAGTGGGAAGCATCAACTGGGTCATGGGCATGGCCCAGCGTGAGGCGGGGCGCGGTCATCTCGGGCTGCGCGGCATGTTCAGCGTCGAGCCGTGGACGATCCGCGGCTGCGGCTATCCGGACCTGCTTGCATCGGGCGAGGAGTGTCGCGGAGCGACGATTCATGACCGGCAGCATCCGCACGACCTGCCGATGGAGATCGCCGTCGAGTACGACGCACCCGCCTACGGTGATGTGAGATGGCAGGTGTATGGCGGGCCAGCAGGCGAGCCCGCGCTCGGTCCGGTCGCGTATCCGCATCGGGTCTCGGCGATGGCGAATCCGCTCGCGCCGATCGCGCATCACTGGCTCGACTCGACGCATATCTCCTTTGGCGTCGTGACGGGCGGCCTCTATGGAAAGCGGTGGAAGCTCGAGACGTCCGCCTTCAATGGCCGCGAGCCCGACGAGCACCGCAAGAACTTCGACTTCGGCGCGCTCGATTCGGTGTCAGGCCGCGTCTCGGTGCTGCCGACGGCGAATCTTGCGCTGCAGGTGTCCGGTGGGCGACTGAAGGAAGCGGAAGCCGGCGAAAACGGCGGTCCGCGGACAGATGTGAGCAGGGTTACTGCGAGCGCGACGTATCATCGCGTTCGACCGAAGAGCATCTGGGCCTCTACCTTCGGGTGGGGCAGGAACGCGGAATCGGGCCATGCCACCAGCGCGATGCTCGTCGAGACCACGGTGACGATCGCTGACCGTGACACGTGGTTTGGCAGATTTGAAACCGTGGGCAAGACGGCACACGATCTCGACGTCACGAGCACGGCGGATGCCTTCACCGTCGCGAAGCTGCAAGGCGGTTACACGCGATATCTCGAGGGCGCGCATGGATTCAAACCAGGCCTTGGCGTAACGGCTTCATTGGGAGTCGTTCCTGCTGGGTTGCGCGCGGTGTATGGCGGTCGGGTGAACCCTGGGGCCGGGGTCTTTCTGACGCTCAGGCCCGCAGCGATGGTGATGGCCACCAACGCGGGCGGTGGTCGCACAATGGTGATGGTGCAAACGGCCTTCGATCCGGCGACGCTGACGTGTCCGGCGGGATTCGATCCGAAGTCGGCGGCGAGCACGATGTACGAGGGAAAGACCTACTACTTCTGCTCGGTCGAGGACCGCGACACGTTCCTGACGAATCCGGCGATGAGCCTGTCGATGATGCCGCCGAAGCAGTGAGGACGCGATGAAGAAGAGGTCCGTTGTCGAAATGCTCGTGCTCGCCGTCGTCATGGCGATCGCGCTCGGCATGCTGGCCGGCGCCTACTTCGTCACCGTTGGTGTCAGCGCGCGGCCGCAGCCTGGCAGAGTCGAATCGATTGCCGGGCAAATCGTCCGCGGCCTCGCGATCCGCACGCGGGTTCGAGGCCTGACGAATCCGATTCCGGCGAGCGCTGAAGTGATCGCGGAAGGGCGCGCGCACTTCGCTGACCACTGCGCGGTCTGCCATGGCAACGACGGCAGCGGAAACACGGAAATGGGACGGGGGCTGTACCCGCGTGCCCCGGACATGCGTCTCGCCGCCACCCAGAACCTCTCCGACGCCGAGCTTTTCTATATCATCGAGAACGGCGTTCGGCTGACCGGCATGCCGGGCTGGTCAACCGGCACCAAGGAAGGGGAGACATTGTCGTGGCATCTGGTGCATTTCATCCGCCAGCTGCCGCATCTCACCAGCGAAGACATCGAACAGATGGAAGGTCTCAATCCGAAATCGCCTGAGGAAATCCGCCAGGAGATTGCGGCCGAGCAGTTTCTCAATGGAACGGACACACCGGCGCCATCGTCCAGTGAATCACACGAGCACGGAGATCATCATGAATAGACGGACGGCGATGTTTCTCGGCGTCGCGCTCATCGGCCTGATGGCTCGCGGCGCGTGGGCGCACGACGGTCACATCCATACCATCATGGGCGTCGTCATGGAGCGCGACGCCCACGCGCTGCAGGTCAAAACGCCTGGGGGTGAAATTCTGTCGATTGCGATCACCGACAAGACGACCGTGGTCAGGGGCAAGCAAAAAGCTGCGATCGCCGACGTGCAGAAAGGCGTGCGCGTGGTCGTCGGCATCGGCAACGGCGAAGATCCGCTCATCGCGGGCGAAATCCGTCTTGGCGCGGCGCCGGCGGCCGCGAAGAAATAGGAGGGAACATGCGAACGGCAGCGTTCACGCTCGGTGTGTTGCTGACAGCGTCGCTGGCGCAGGCCCACGTCACCGTGTGGCCGCAGGAATCGAAGGCGGGCGCCGGCGAGCGATATACGGTGCGCGTTCCAACGGAAGGGAAGGTCACGACGACGGAAATCGAGCTCGAGGTGCCGGCCGATGTTCGCGTCAGCGGCGTGCTGGTTGGCGGCGGCTTCACCTATGACCTTCGCCGCGACGGCGATCGCATCGTCGCGGTGACGTGGAAGCAGGACATCAAGCCGGGCGAGTACGCCGAGTTCGTCTTCTTCGCCGTCAACCCGAAGACCGCGGGTCCCGTCGCGTGGAAGGTGCATCAGCGGTATGCGGACGGCACGAGCGCGGATTGGACCGGCGTGGAAGGCGATCGCCGGCCGGCATCCGTGACACGCATCACGGCGTCGAGGCCGGCCAAGGACTGATCGCAGTCGCGCAGATCAAGCAGATCAGATCGAGCAGATCAACGGGAGACAGCGCAACACAGCGCTCATAAGGAGAGAACAATCATGAACAGGAAGTTATTCCTCGTCGCTGCGGTGGTGGCCGTCCTGATGCTCCCCGCCGTCTCGCGCGCGCACGACAACGACAAGACCGTGATGGGCAACATCACCAAGGTCGACGGCATGAACCTGATGGTCAAAGGGGCCGACGGCAAAGAGATCATGGTGATGATGGACGCGAAGACGAAGATCACCCAGGGCGCGAAGAAAGTTGACGCGAAGACGCTGAAGATTGGGGATCGCGTCGTTGCGTCGGGGCCCGAAGCGCAGGGCATGATCTCGGCGGAGACGGGG
>Ga0209515_10009024_pt1 | contig 11452 bp, 8 predicted proteins | sample Subgroupgradi54m_FD_187454 | JGI IMG/M metagenome (GOLD analysis project Ga0209515, IMG submission 187454) | Subsurface groundwater microbial communities from S. Glens Falls, New York, USA - GMW60B uncontaminated upgradient, 5.4 m (SPAdes)... ...
GGCCGAGCGCGCGCAGCGCGCCGACCAGATCAACACGCAGGACGCCCAGATCAACGAGATCATCGGCCGCATCGAGACCATCTCCCACGGCAAGTACGTGATGTCCAACTACCGCCTGCCCGTCGGCGTGACGGCCGACGACGCGGGCGTGTCCCGCGTCCAGGGCACGGTCGACGCCCACGCCATCCAGAACCTCGTGGACCGCCTCAAGGCGGTGTCCGACGACGCGACGGCGGGGGCGGCGAGGCAGACACACGTGACGAAGGAAACACTGCGGATCAGGTTCGACATCCGGGCACGTTGCAGGCGTTCGAAGCGTATCACGACGCGCCGACCCTCTTGATGACGTCGCCGAGCAGGAAAATCGATCCGGCGACGACGATGCGCGGCGACGCGCGCCACGCGGCGTCGAGCGCGGCGCCGAGTGTTGGCTCGATCACGATCGGCAGCGCCGGCGCGACCTTGAGCGCCCGTTCCGCCAACGACTCCGGATCGGCCGAGCGCGCGTTCGACGCGCGGGTGAGGACGAGGCGGCCGACCGCCGGCAGCAGCGCGGCGAACATCCCCGCGGCGTCTTTGTCTCGCATGGCGGCGAACACGAGCGGACGCGGCTCGCCGCCTTCCGTCAGAAGATAGGACGCGAGCGAGGCCGCGCCGGCCGGGTTGTGCGCGGCGTCGAGCAGGAGCTCGCGGCCGTCCGCGAACCGGCGCGCATCGAGACGGCCGGGCCATTGCGGACGCGCCAGGCCGGCCGCGATCGCCTGAGCTGACACGGATAGTCCGCGCGCGTCGAGAAGTTGGAGAATGCGCATCGCGACCGCCGCGTTCGATCGCTGGTGCGCGCCAGCGAGGCCGATCGTCAGTCCGTCGCAATCGCGCGCATTCGCGCGAATCACGCCAGCGCCCAGGCTCGCGGCGACCTCGTCGATGGCTGCGGCGGCGTCCAGCTCCAGCGGTCCCATGACCACCGGCACCCCGGGCTTGATGATGCCCGCCTTCTCGAGCGCGATCTCGCGCAGCGTCGTTCCGAGATACAGCTGGTGATCGAGCGCGATCGAGGTGATCGCGGTCGCGACGACGTCGGACGCCGAGACGATGTTGGTGGCGTCGAGCCGGCCGCCGAGGCCGACTTCCAGAACGGCGACGCTGACGCCGGCGCGCCGAAACAGCTCGAACGCGACGGCGGTCGTGACCTCGAAAAACGTCGGCTGCACGTCCAGTCCGCCGTCGGCGCGCAGGCCGTCGATGGCGTGACGGACGTCGGCGGTCGCCGCCACGAACACGTCGCTGGCGACCGGACGTCCGTCGATCACGAAGCGCTCCGTGAGGTCCACGAGGTGGGGCGAGGTGTAGCGAGCCGAGCGGTGGCCGGCGGCGCGCAGCGCGGCGTCGACCATCGCCGTCACCGACCCTTTGCCGTTGGTGCCAGCGATGTGCACCGATCGGAATGTGCGCTCCGGGTGGCCGAGCCGCGCGACGATCGCCGAGATGTTGTCGAGGCCGAACTTGATCCCGGACTGCTCGAGGCCGAAGAGGTAGGTCAGGGGATCTTGCAATGGCGGATGGCTGATGGCTGGGCTGGCCTACGCGTATGGCGCGGGTTCGGTGACGGCGGTTGCGGGCGGCTCGGCTGCCAGGGGCGCCGCCTCCACCGACGCACCCATGAACCGCAGCACGTTCGCGATCGTGGTCTTCATCTCTCGCCGATCGACGACGAGGTCGAGCATGCCTTTCTCGAGCAGGAACTCGCTGCGCTGAAATCCTTCAGGCAGCTTCTGGCGGATCGTCTGCTCGATGACGCGGGGCCCGGCGAAGCCGATGAGGGCTTTCGGTTCGGCGATGTTCAGGTCGCCCAGCATCGCGAAGCTCGCGGTGACGCCGCCGGTCGTCGGGTCGGTGAGCACCGACACGAACGGCAGCTTCCGGCGATCCAGCCGTGCGAGCGCGCCGCAGATCTTCGCCATCTGCATCAGCGAGAGCGCGCCTTCCATCATGCGGGCGCCGCCGGAGCAGCAGACGATGACGACGGGCATGCCAGACTCGATCGCGCGCTCGATGCCGCGGGTGATCTTCTCCCCGACCACCACGCCCATGCTGCCGCCGATGAAGGCGTACTCCATCGATGCGATCATGGTCGGGATGCCGCCGAGGGCGCCGGACGCCACGATGACGGCGTCCTTCATCCCGGTGTTCTCGATCGAGGCTTTGAGGCGCGACGTGTATGGCTTGGTGTCGCTGAAGCTCAGCGGGTCGGTCGAGACGAGGTCTCTGTCGTACTCGATCCATTCGCCGTCGAACAGCATGCGCAACCGCTCGGTCGCGTTGATGCGGAAGTGATGCGCGCACTTCGGGCAGACGTTGAGGTTGGCGGCGAGATCCTTGTTGTAGATGACCTGCGAGCAGCCGGGACACTTCACCCACAGGCCTTCCGGCACCCGGCTCGGCTTTTCTTTAGCCGGGGTCGCCATCGGCTTGCGCGTCTTCTTGAACCACGCCATTGCGCGAAGGTTATCAGGGCTGACGGGTTGATGGCTAATGGCTAATGGCTAATGGCTAATGGCTAATGGTCATGGCCAATGGACAGACCATCTGCCATGGCCATCAGCCATCAGCCATCAGCCATTATTTCGTTCGGGGCACGTAGTACCTCGTCCCCGGGCCCATGCCGCGGATCTGCTTGATCAGATCGTCGAGCGCTTCGTCGCTGGCGTCGGAGTCGAACTGCGAGGTTTCGACCACGAGGAGCGGCGCGGCGTTGTAGTGAAAGAAGAAGTGCGTGTACGCCTCATTCAACTCGCGCAGGTAGTCGTCGTCGGGCTGAAACGCCACGGCTTCGGCATCCATGCGGCGGCTGTGGACGCGCCGCAGCAGCACGTCGGTCGGCGCTTGGAGATAGACGACCAGATCGGGCGGCGGCACGTCGCGGGCGAGCAACTCGTAGAGGCGCTGGTAGATGAACAGCTCGTTGTCGTCGAGGTTCAGGTAGGCAAAGATCTTGTCCTTGTCGAAGACGTAGTCACAGATCGTCGTTTGGCTGAAGAGATCGGTCTGCCGCAGCGTCGTCTGCTGGCGGTGGCGGTTGAGGAGATAGAAGAGCTGCGCCTGGAGTGCCGCGCCGGGGCGGTCGGCGTAGAAGTCGGCGAGGAACGGGTTCTCCATTTCCTCCAGTACGACCGTGGCGTCCAGGCGCGTGCCGAGGCGCTCCGCCAGTGCGGTTTTGCCCGCGCCAATCGGTCCTTCGATCGCGATGTAGCGGAACGGCAAGGCGGCCCGATGATATCATCGCGCCGTGAAGATCGAACGTCTGGAGCTGCGTCTGCTGAAGCTCCCGCTCGTCCACTTCTTCGAGACCAGCTTCGGCCGCGTCGACGACAAACATTTCATCCTGGTGCGCGTCGACGGCGGGGGCGCCACCGGCTATGGTGAGTGCGTCGCGGAGCAGGATCCGTACTACAGCGCCGAGACCAACACGACCGCGTGGCACATCATCGCGGACTTCATCGCGCCCCGCGTGCTCGGCGTTGAGTTCGCGCATCCGTGCGACGTGTTTCCCGCGCTCAAGGCGATCCGCGGCCACAACATGGCGAAGGCCGCCGTGGAAATGGCGGCGTGGGATCTGTTCGCGAAGCAGCGCGGCGAGCCGCTCAGCCGCGTCCTGGGCGGGACGCGCGATCGCATCGCGTCCGGCGTGTCGGTCGGTATTCAGCGCTCGCTCGACGAGCTGGCGGCGCACGTGGAACGGGAGCTCGCGGCCGGCTACCGCCGCATCAAGATCAAGATCAAGCCGGGCTGGGATCTGGACGCCGTCGAGATGGTGCGCGCGCGCTTCGGCGCGATCCCGCTCATGGTGGACGCGAACGCGGCCTACACGCTGGCGGATGCGGATCACCTCGCGAAGCTCGATCGGTTCGACCTCATGATGATCGAGCAGCCGCTGGACTACGACGACATCGCGGATCACGCGGCGCTGCAGCGGCGGTTGAAGACGCCGATCTGTCTGGACGAGTCGATCAAGACCGCCGGCATCGCGCGCGAGGCGATCGCCGCCGGCGCCTGCCGCATCATCAACATCAAGCCGGGACGCGTCGGCGGTTTTGCCGAATCGATCCGGTTGCACGATCTGTGCGCGGCGCATGGCATCCCGGTGTGGCACGGCGGCATGCTCGAATCGGGCATCGGCCGCGCGGCGAACGTGCATCTGTCGAGCCTGCCGAATTTCTCGCTACCGGGGGACATCGCCGCGAGCAAACGCTATTTCGATCCGGACCTGATCGATCCGCCGATTGTGGTCGCCGCCGACGGCACGGTCGCGGTGCCTACGTCGCCCGGCATCGGCGTGTCGATCCGCCTGGATCGGGTCGACGCCGCAACGCTCCGCCGACACACCGTAGGGGCCGACCCACGTGTCGGCCAGGGCGGACACGCGGGTCCGCCGCTACGCGAGGGTGTCTGATGATTCGAACGCCGATCGCAGGGCTGAAGCCCTGCGCCACGTTGTTGAGGCTGCGCTGCGCCACGTTATCAAAACTGCTGGCCACTCTAACGGTCGTGCTCGCGGCGTCGGCCTGCGCGAGCGCGCCGCCGGCGCCGCCGGCCAGGCCCGCAGGCGCCAGTTTCGACCAGAAGATGGCGTGGATTCTTCGCCTCGAAGACCACCGCATGCTGCGCGATCTGGCGCCGGCCGCGGCGCTCCAGCCTCCCGTCCTCGCGCCGCCGCGGCAGAAGTCGGTGCCCGTGGCCGCGCCCTCGGCGCCGCCCGATCTGACTCGCCTGCTTTCCGACGATGAAGCGCGCATCCGGCGCCGGGTGGCGCTCGCGATCGGACGCGTCGCGCTCGCGGAGGGGGTGCAGCCGCTCGTCGGCGTGCTGGCCGATCCCGATCCTGAAGTGCGGCAGATGGCGGCGTTTGCACTCGGCCTGCTCGGCGACACGCGCGCGCGCGAGCCGCTCATCGGCGCGCTCGCCGATGTGTCGCCCCTCGTGCAAGGCAGCGCCGCCGAAGCGCTCGGCCTCATCGGCGACGCCGCGGCCGCCGATGCGCTCGGCCGGTTCGCCGCCCAGGTCCTGCAGTCAGGCGCGCTGGCGCAGCCGCCGAGCGATGCCGAGGATGCGGCGCGGGATACGCCGGCGGCGGCGTGCCGCCTGGCCATCTTCGCGCTCGTCCGGCTGAAAGCGTACCCGCAGTTCGCGGCGGCCGTGCTTGATGCGAACGGCCAGCCGCGCGTGCGCTGGTGGCCGGTGGCGTTCGCGTTGCAGCGGCTTGGGGACATACGCGGGCTGCCGGCGCTCCTGACGCTCGCGAAAGACGCGCATCCGTATACGCGGGCGTTCGCGGTCAAAGGGCTGGCGGCGCTGAAGGATCGATCCGCGATGCCGGTGCTGCTGCCGCTCATGTCGAGCGGCGAACGGGCCGTGCTGATCGAAACGGTGCGTGCGCTCGGCCGCATCGGCGATCCGGCAGCGGTCGAACCGCTGCTGCGGATCATCCGCGACGCCGCAGCCGATCCGCACGTACGCCTTGAAGCCGTGAGCGCAATCGGGGGATTCCATCAGCCGGAGGTCGGCGACGTGCTGCTCGACGTCCTATCCGATCCCAGTCCAGCCGTGCGGGCGGCGGCGCTGCGGTCGCTGGCGGCGTCAGACCCCGAAGGCTTCGTGACCGTGCTCTCCGGCCTCGATCCGGATCCGCACTGGAACGTGCGCGCCGCGCTTGCCACGGTGCTCGGCACGCTGCCCCGCGAGAACGGTCTGCCGCGCCTCGAGGCGATGATGAACGACTCCGATCAGCGGGTGATTCCGTTTGCGATCGCGTCGCTCGTGAAGCTGAAGGCGCCGGCTGCCGCGACCGTGCTGCTCGACCGCTTGAAGGCCGACGACCCGGTCGTGCGCGCGGCGGCAGCGGCCGGCATCGGTGAACTGAAGCCGGCGAACGGCGCGGCGGCGCTCGCCGAGGCCTACCGTTTCGGGCAGCGCGATTCGACATATGCGGCGCGCGCGGCGGCGCTGGCGGCGATGACCCAGTACGGCGCCGTGGCGGCGACGCCCCTGCTTCGAAGCGCATTTGCCGACAAGGACTGGGCGGTGCGCGTGCGCGCGGTCATGCTGCTGAAGCAGGTGGATCCGGTCGCCGCCGCTGACGCCGACGCGCAGATCCGTCCGGCCCCGACCTCCGTTGAACCCGACGTGTACACGGCCGCGCGGCTCGTGAATCCGCCGGTCTCGACGCAGGTCTACCTCGACACCGATCGCGGCACGATTCAAATCGAGTTGGCCGTGCTCGACGCGCCGCTGACCGTCGAGAACTTCATCACGCTCGCGCGCAAGGGCTACTTCAACGGGCTCAGCGTGCACCGCGTCGTGCCCGACTTCGTGATCCAGGACGGCGATCCGCGCGGCGACGGTGAAGGCGGGCCTGGCTATTCCATTCGCGACGAGCTGAACGAGCGGCCGTACCTGCGCGGCACCATCGGGATGGCGCTCGATCCGTGGCCCGACACTGGTGGGAGCCAGTACTTCATCGCGCACTCACCGCAGCCGCACCTCGACGCAAAGTACACGGTCTTCGGCCGGGTCATCGCGGGCATGGACGTCGTCGATCAGATTCAGCAGTGGGATGTGATCCGGCAGGTGCGCGTGTGGGACGGGCAGGCGATGACGAGTCGGTAATTGTCCGTGTAAATTGTTGGTCGCGAGGTGGGTCAACAAGTGAAAAGGGGGCGACGGCCGCCCCCTTTTTTCGTACGGGTGAAGTTACCGCTTCTTGCCGGCCTTCTTCTTCCCGCCCTTGGCTTTCTTCGCCATGATTGTTATCCCCCCCTTCATGTTGGGATGACTGCGCAAGCGCTCACGCGCATCACCGTGGCTGCCGCCTGGCACGCTCACCCGATGTCGGCGCTCGTCGCCTCTCGGTACCCTCCACCAGAAGCGGAAGGGTGGGCTCGAACTCTTCAGTCGAGTTTCACTAGGGATGGCATAAGTTCACCACCCTCATACCAGATATAGATTATGAGCCCGAACTTTTCAGTGTCAAGCACAATGTGCAGGAAAAGTCAAAAATTCTGCGGACGCGACTCGTTTCACATGCTCGTGCGGAGTTGCTGTTTCTCGGCGTGGCGTTCGATCGCGAGCTCAATCAAACGATCGAGCAGTTGCGCGTACGGCAGACCGCTCGCTGCCCACATCTTCGAGTACATGCTGATCGTCGTGAAGCCGGGGATGGTGTTCACTTCGTTGAGATAGAGCACCTGGCTGTCGCCGGCGAGCAGGAAGTCCACGCGCGCCATGCCCGCGCCGTCGATCGCTTTGAACGCCGCGATCGCCAGCGTGCGGACTTCGGCCGCGCGCGCCTCGTCGATCGGCGCCGGGATCACCGTGCGCGATGCGTCGCTGACATATTTGGCGTCGTAGTCGTAGAACTCGCCGGACGGGATGATCTCGCCGGGCACCGACGCCTCGGGATCGTCGTTGCCGAGGACGCCGACCTCGATCTCACGCGCCTGCAGTACGGCAGCCTCGATCACGATCTTGCGATCGAACTGCGCGGCCAGCGCGATCGCCGTGCGCAGCTCGGCGGCGTGCTTCGCCTTCGAGATGCCGACGCTCGACCCGAGGTTCGCCGGTTTCACGAACACGGGGAAGCCGAGACGCGTGGCGATCGTCTGGAGAATGGCGCGTTCGTCGCGTTGCCAGTCGCGCCTGAGCACGACTTCGTAGTCGCAGATCGGCAGCCCCTTCGCCGCGAACACCAGCTTCATCGCGGCCTTGTCCATGCCGACGGCCGACGCCAGCACGCCCGCGCCGACGTAGGGGACGTTGGCGAGCTCGAGCAGCCCCTGCACCGTCCCGTCCTCGCCGTAGGGACCGTGAAGCACCGGGAACACGACGTCGAGTTTCACGCCGGAGACGGCGGCGACCTGCCCTGAGCGAGCGGAGTGCTCGCCGCGAGTCGAAGTAGCCTGCCCTGATCGAGCGGTCGTGGGCGTTTCGCCGCGAGTCGCGGCCTGCCCTGAGCGAGCGGCCTCGATCGTCTCGTCGCGAGTCGAAGGGTCGATCGTCAACAGCGTGTCGCCGCCGGGGTGGGCGATCGGGTGTGCTTCCCGAGCGGTCTCGCGATCCGCCGGGAGGCGTACATGACCGCGATCCGCCAGGGCACCCTTGATGACGTCGGCCGCCTTCATCACGGTCGGCGGTTCGGCGGGCAGGAGCCAGCGGCCGTCCTTTTCGATCCGGATCGCGATCGCCTCGTACCGCGCGGGGTCGAGATGCTGAAAGACGGCCGCCGCCGACGCGAGCGACACCTCGTGCTCGCCGGAGCGGCCGCCGTAGATGACGCCGACGCGGAGTTTCTTCATGCCTTTACTCTCCACCACAGAGGACACGGGGGACACGGAGGCCAAATCTTGTACGTAAGAGGGCTCTTCCTCGGTGTCCTCCGCGTCCTCCGTGGTGGCGCGCTTGAGCCGTCGCGATTGTAAACTGTTCGCGCCGATGTCTGTATTCGACTTTCACCTGACCCACACCGACGGCCTCGCCCGGCGCGGCCGCATGACGACGGCCCACGGCGTCGTCGAGACGCCGGCCTTCATGCCGGTCGGGACGCAGGGCGCGGTGAAAGGCGTCACGCACCGCGAGCTCGACGCGCTGGGCACCGAGATCCTGCTGAGCAACACGTACCATCTGTACCTGCGACCCGGCGACGATCTCATCGCGCGCCGCGGCGGGCTGCATCGCTTCATCGGCTGGACGAAGCCGATCCTGACCGACAGCGGCGGCTATCAGGTGTTCAGCCTGTCGAACCGGCGTACGATCGACGAGAACGGCGCGCACTTCCGTTCGCACCTCGACGGTTCGGCGCATTCACTGACGCCGGAAAAGGCGGTCGACATCCAGGCGCAGCTCGGATCGGACATCGCGATGGTGCTCGACGAGTGTCTCGCGCATCCGGCCACCGAGGAGGTGGCGCGCCGTTCGATGGAACGGACGATCCGCTGGGCGTGCCGCGCGCGCGATCGCTTCCTCGCGCTTCGTGACGGACTCGTCCCCGGCGTCACCGTCAGCAACCGCGGGCAGGCGCAGTTCGGCATCGTGCAGGGCAGCGTGTTTTCGGAACTGCGTGAGGTGAGCGCGAGGCAGACCGTCGAGATCGGGTTCGAGGCCTATGCGATCGGTGGCCTGAGCGTCGGCGAGCCGACCGACCTCATGTACGAGATGGTGTCCCGCACCACCCCTTGGCTGCCGGCCGACCGGCCTCGTTATCTGATGGGGACCGGGATGCCGGAAGACCTGGTGGAATCGGTCGCCCGCGGCATCGACCTCTTTGATTGTGTGCTGCCGACGCGCAACGCCCGGAACGGCCAGCTCTTCACGAGCGCGGGGCGGATCAACATCAAGAATGCGCGGTATGCGGAGGACGATCGCCCGCTCGATCCGTTGTGCGGCTGCTACACATGCCGCACCTGTTCGAGGGCGTATTTACGGCATCTGTTTCAGGCCGGCGAAATCAACTCGTCCACCCTTAACACGTTGCATAACTTACACTTTTACCTTGACACGCTGCGGCAGATTAGGGACGCTATAGCGTTTGGGCGGTTTGAAAGTTTCAGGCTAGCGTTCCATCAGAGCTTGTCCCGCCAACCCCACGATTCATGATGATGTTCGATACCGGTCCTCTGTTCGCCATGGGCATGCTCGCCGAGGGCGGAAGCCCTCTGCTGCAGATCGTGCCCTTCGTCCTGATCCTGGCGATTTTCTATTTCATCATCCTGCTCCCCAGCAAGCGCAAGCAGCAGAAGGTGCAGGAGTTTCTCGACAACCTGAAGGTCAACGACAAGGTCGTCACCACGAGCGGGATGTTCGGCCAGGTCATGCGCCTCGACGAGCAGAGCGTGCAGCTTCAGGTGGCCGACAAGGTCAGTATCAAGGTGTCGAAAGCGGCCATCGGCGGCTATCAGGGCCAGCCGCCGGTCGTCGAGACCGCGAACCCATAAAGAAAAAATATGTCGAACCTTCGCTGGAAGGTCATCACGATTCTCACGGTCTTCGTCGTGTTCTTCGGACTCGGCGTCTACCCGCTGATGGCCTCGCGCTACCACCTGCCGATCCCGGGCTGGCTGATGGACAAGCAGCTCAAGCTCGGTCTGGACCTCAAGGGCGGCGTCCACCTGGTCCTCCGCGTGCAGACCGACGATGCGTTGCGGCTGGTGACGGAGCAGGAAGTGGAGCGACTGCGCGAAGAGCTCAAGACGCGCAAGATCCCCATCGCGAACATGGACGCGCCCGATCCCGTCCACTTCCGCGTCGAAGGCGTACCCCCCGAGCAGGATGCGGCGTTCCGGACGGCCGCCAACGAAGTGCAGGCGAACTTCGACCGTGGCACCGGCGTGAACGGCACATACACGTTCACGATGAAGCCGAACATTCAGGTGAACCTGCGTGACGAGGCGGTGGTGCAGGCGCGCCAGACGATTGAGCGCCGCGTCAACGAGCTCGGCGTCGCCGAGCCCAGCATCGCGCAGCAGGGCACCGACCAGATCCTCGTCCAGCTTCCTGGCGTCACCGACGTCGAGCGCGCGAAGGGCATCATCGGATCGCCAGGCCTCCTCGAGTTGAAGATCGTCGAGGGCGCGCCGTCGCCGTCGAAAGACGCGCTGATGGTCAACGGCCAGGTGACCCAGGGCATGGAGATCGTGCCCGGCGCCGGGGCCGGCGGCGGAGCCGGCGACACCAGCACGATTTACTACCTTGTGAAGAAGGTCTCGGCCGTCACGGGCCAGGACCTGCGCAATGCCCGCGCGTCGGTCGACGAGAACAACCGGCCGGCGGTCAGTTTCACGCTGAGCAACGAAGGCGGACGGAAGTTCGGGAAGGTCAGCGGCGAGAACATCGGCCGCCAACTCGCGATCATCCTCGACGGCCGCGTGCAGTCGGCGCCGACGCTCGAAAGCAAGATCAACACGGAAGGGCGAATCACCGGGAGCTTCACGACGGAGGAAGTGCAGAACCTCTCGCTGATCCTGCGGTCGGGCGCGCTGCCGGCCACGCTGACGTATCTCCAGGAGCACACGATCGGGCCGAGCCTTGGCGCCGACTCGATCCGTTCAGGCGTCATCGCCTCGGCGGTCGGGCTGTTGCTCGTCATCGGGTTCATGCTCGTCTACTACAAGCTCTCGGGGGTGAACGCGGTCGTCGCGCTGGTCTTCAACCTCGTCATCCTGGTCGGCCTGATGGCGTATGTCGGGGCGGTCATGACGCTGCCCGGCATCGCGGGCTTCGTGCTGACGATGGGCATCGGCGTGGACTCCAACGTGCTGATCTTCGAGCGCATCAAGGAAGAGATCGAGGCGCAGCGCGGCGTCCGCGCGTCGATCAACGCCGGCTTCGGCCGCGTCTTCTGGACGCTGTTCGACACGCACATCGCCGCGCTCATCTCGGTGGCGTTTCTCTTCCAGTTCGG
>Ga0209515_10009025_pt1 | contig 11450 bp, 16 predicted proteins | sample Subgroupgradi54m_FD_187454 | JGI IMG/M metagenome (GOLD analysis project Ga0209515, IMG submission 187454) | Subsurface groundwater microbial communities from S. Glens Falls, New York, USA - GMW60B uncontaminated upgradient, 5.4 m (SPAdes)... ...
CCCAGTTAATGTAATTTGCGCGCATTTTGCCGGTAAATAAGCCCCTTGTCCAGCCCGGCTGCCGATCCACTATGGCTGCGCCATGACCTCATGAATCCAGGCTGTCAAGTCCAGCGTGTGGATCGGGCCCAGGTGCTGATGCTGGATTTTCCCCTGCCGGTCAAGCACCAACGTGAACGGCAAGCCGCCCATGGGGTTGCCAAGGGAGCGCATCAAGGACACGCCCGAAAATCCTGAAACCAGCAAAGGATAGTCAATACTTCTGTTTTTTGAAACAAATTCTTCGATGTTGTGCGCAGAATCAATGCCGATGCCGACAAACTGCACACCCTGATCCTTGAACTGCCGATGCAGCGCCGCCAGTTCCGGCATTTCTTCGACGCAAGGCGCGCACCAGGGCGCCCAGAAGTTCACCACCACCACCTTGCCGCGCCATTGCGCCAGCGCCTGCGGCTGGCCTGCCGCATCGGGCAGAGCTTGCGTCAACAGCTTGTGCACCGCTGCGTCCAGATCGGCCGGAGCAGGGTTGAACTGCTGCCAACCCAGCCACCAGCCGGCAGCGGCCGCCACTAGCGCGACCGCCGCATAGATCCCCCACTTTCTGCGCCTATTCAAGCTCCATCCTCCTGCAATAAATCCAGCACGGCACGCCGGTTGCCCCGTTTGGCCGCCGCGCCGTTGCGTTTTTCCTGAGCGCGCCCGGCCATCCCCTCATGGATAAACAGCAGCGCTTCTTCGCTCTGCCAGTCCAGCCGCAAAGTCTCGACTTCACCCAAGGCATGCACGCTGGCGCCTGATTCAAATACCAAGCCCTGATTGAGCAGAAAAATGGCGACCTCCTTGCCACTCTCTGTATACAGCTCGATGCGGATCTGACTATGCTCACCCGCCGTGCCATTCCACACGGCACCGGTCAGCCAGGGATGGAAGGGTTCGAGCAGTGCCATCAATTGCACGGCGCTCTGGCGCAAGACCCGCAAACGCTGCGGCTGGCTGTCCGCTTGAAACAGTTGCTGATATTCGCGCACGGCCGCTTCGATTTCCTCGTTGCCCGGCAGCAGATCCCCCGGCATCCGCGCCCCGCCAAACACCTGCTGTGCCGCCTTGCGCTTGGCCGCTGCGTAATCCAGCCCATCCTCGGCAATCAGGCGGGCGGCAATAGCGGCCAGTTCGGAACGGGTATGCAGCATGGTGGCCCGATTGTAGCCGTTCACGAAGCCGGAATGCGATTGGCGAATGCAATCGCGGACTTAGTCGCATCTGTCTTCCCCGCACCCACGGCCGCATCTAGGATGCGGGCATCACCCGTTCAAATTTTTTCAGGAGGCACATCATGTTGATCCAGATTCTGCAAAACACGCCACTCTGGGTATTCGTACTTTTCAAGGTTCTACTGGTGCTCGGCATCCTGCAAAGCAAGCAACGCAGGGTATCTGCCACGCGCCTTGTGGTCTTGCCCATTAGCATGATCGGCCTGTCGCTATACGGCGTAGGCGCCGCCTATGGAATGAGCGGGGCAGGTTTCGGCGCCTGGTTGTCGGGCATGACCATCGCCCTGGCCCTGAACCACTTCTTGCAGCAACCAAGGCAAGTCAGCTATTCAAGCACAACGCGCAGCTTTAGCGTGCCCGGCAGCTGGGTGCCACTGCTATTGATGATGGGGATTTTCTTTACCAAGTACGCGGTCGGCGTGGCGCTGGTACGCAACCCCTTGCTGCGTGAGGTCGGCGCGTTCGTCGTGGCATCGAGCCTGCTCTACGGATTCTTCAGTGGCATGTTCGTCGCGCGCGCGCTTCAGATACTGCGCAGCGGACGCGCAGCCAGCACGACCACTCCGTCGGCGCAGTGCGCCTGATCCCGGGAGAGCCTCCATGGAAACGACTTACGTTCTTTTGCGCGCCGTGCATATCGTCTGCGGTATGACCGCGCTGTTCGTCGCCCCCGGCGCGATGCTCACCGTCAAAGGCAGTCTGTGGCACCGGCGCTGGGGCAAGGTGTATTTCTGGGCGATGGCCGCCGTCGCGGTCACTGCGATCCTGCTGTCGCTGATCAAACCCAACCTCTTCCTGCTGATGGTCGCGTTGTTCAGTTTCTACCTGGCATTTTCCGGCTACCGCGCCTTGTATCTGAAACGGCCCAGCGATCGCCCGAGCGCACTGGACTGGATCGGGCTGGCCTTGATGGCGCTGGGCAGCGTCGGCTTGCTGGGCTGGGCGCTGCTGATGTTTGACAGCGGCATCACTACTAGCCGCGTCGCGTTGGTGTTTGGCGTACTCGGTAGCGTGGCGTCCCTCACCAGCCTGCGCCGTCTCATCAAGCCCGCACAAGACAAACAGGCCTGGCTCTATCGTCACATGATCGGTATGCTCTCGGCTTATATTGCGACCGTCAGCGCGTTCTCGGTGGTGAACTTCATGTTCCTGCCGCCGCTGGCACGCTGGCTCTGGGCGGGGGTAGTGGGCGGCATCCTGATTGGCGTGTGGGTGACGCATTACAAACGCAAGTTTTCCCGCCGTGCCGTTCTTGAACCCAGCGTCTGAACCACTCGAACCCATGCAAACCGCACGCTCTACAGAAAACCGCTGCGAGCCACCCCACAGCAGTCACCCGCTGGAAGTGTTTCCCCTGTTTCGCCGCATCCCCAGCAGTCTGGCGCGCGACCTGCTCTATACGCTGATCTGGAACAGCGGCCTGGCGTTGATTCTGGGTACGGCCAAGCTGATGATGTCGGCACATGAGGTCGGCCCGGCGGCGGTATTTCTCAGAGTCTGGGTGGTATCCAATTGCATTGGTTATCTGGTGCATTTCGGTTTCATCCTCAGCCACCGTGTGCTGGGTTTACCTACGGGCCAGAGTGCCTGGTCCTACAAGATCGTGTATTACGCGCTGATTCCCATACTCGGGGTTTTTATTGGTTACTGGCTCGGCCTGACGCTGCTCAACATTGATACCCACCGCTACTTGTTCACACCGACCACGCTGGTATCAACGGCTATCGTCAGCCTCTTGATTGCTGGCCTGCTCACCCGAATTTTTATCGGTCGCGCCCGTCAGGCCGAAGCCGAGGCAGAACGTCAACGCGAGCTGACGCGCATCGAACTGCTGGAGAAGCAGGCACTGGTGAGCAATCTGCGCATGCTGCAAGCGCAGATCGAACCGCATTTCCTGTTCAACACATTGGCCAATGTCGTCAGCCTGATTGACGCAGCGCCAGCGCAGGCAAAGCAGATGCTGGAAGATTTCATCGCCTATCTGCGTGCCTCGCTGAGCGCCACGCGTGCCGAACAACTCACGCTGCGCCAGGAAATGGAATTGATCCGCGCCTACCTGCGCCTGCTGGAATTACGCATGGGCGAGCGGCTGCGTTGGCGCATCGACATTCCCGACGCACTGCTGGATACGCCCTTCCCACCGATGCTGCTGCAACCGCTGGTGGAAAATGCCATCCGGCATGGGCTGGAACCGAACATCGGCGGCGGCCATATCGACATCACCGCCACGCAGAGCGCAGGCACCCTGCGTATCAACATTACCGATACCGGCCTCGGCCTAGGTGCGACGGTGCGTGAAGGCGTCGGACTATCCAATGTGCGCGAACGACTGGCGTCATTGTTTGGCACTGCGGGACGGCTGACCCTGGCTGATAATGCGCCCAACGGCACTCAGGCCATCATCGAAACGCCCGCGCCCCAAGCCCATTAAGCCCATGAATCCACACTGCATCATCGCCGACGACGAGCTCAATCTCGCGGAATATCTGAAGGCGCGGCTGGCCGCCCTCTGGCCGCAACTCAGCATCGACGGCATCGCCCGCAACGGCCCGGAGGCACTGGTGCTGCTCGACGAATACCAGCCACAGATCGCCTTCCTCGACATCAAGATGCCCGGCCTCACCGGACTGGAAGTGGCCGCGCAACTCAGTCACCCCACGCATATCGTGTTCGTCACCGCCTACGATCAATACGCCGTCGCAGCATTCGAACGTGCAGCCGTGGACTATCTGCTCAAGCCCGTCACCGACGAACGACTGGGCCAATGCATTGCACGATTGCAAAACAGATTGAACAGCAGCACAGCGCAGCCTGACTTGTCAGGACTGCTGGCCCAACTGCTGCAAGGCACGGCGGGCAAGCCAGGATACCTGCGCTGGATTCGCGCTGGCGCCAGCAGCGGCAACAACGTGCGCCAGATCGCCGTCGCAGACGTGCTCTACTTCGACGCCGCCGACAAATACACCCGCGTCATCACAGCCGTCGGCGAATCGCTGATCCGCCTCACCATCCGCGAACTCACCGAACAACTCGACCCACAGATGTTCACGCAAATTCACCGCAGCACCATCGTCAACCTCCACTGCGTCGCCAGCACCACCCGCAGCGACGATGGTCGCATCACCCTGCACCTGAAGGACCACACCGAACCCCTTCCTGTCAGCCGCGCTTATGCTGGGTTGTTCAAGCAGATGTAGCGTCAGAGAGACCGCCAGCCGGGCAAGTCTGAAAACCCGCGACACAGCGACCGAAACAGGATTGACCATTCCCAAATCGGGGTTTATCATTCCCAATATGGGTACACAAACAATTCCCCCTGTCAGCCTTGCCGATGCGCTATTTTCTCGTGTTCAGCAGAGGGTGCTGGGCATTTTGTTCGGAAATGCTGATCGCAGTTTCTATGCCAACGAGGTGATTCAACTCGCGGGGTCGGGGACGGGCGCGGTGCAGCGGGAGCTGACGCGGCTGGCGGCAGCGGGGTTGCTGACGGTGGAACGCCGGGGCAATCAGAAGCACTATCAGGCCAATACTACTGCGCCAGTGTTCGAGGAATTGCGCGGCCTGGTGCTCAAGACCTTCGGGCTGGCCGATGTGCTGCGTGCGGCGCTGTTGCCGCTGTTGCCGCAGATCCATGCAGCATTTGTGTATGGGTCGGTGGCCAAGCGTGAGGATACAGCCAGCAGCGATATCGATCTGATGATCGTAAGCGATGCCTTAGCGCATGCCGAAGTCTTTGCAGCACTCGAACCAGCACACGTCGCGCTGGGACGCACGGTGAACCCGACCATCTACACGCGCAAGGAATTGGAAAAACGCATCAAACAGGAAAATGCCTTTGTGACGCGCGTGCTGGCGCAACCCAAACTCTGGCTCTATGGAGACGAAGATGCCCTCACCACTTGAGAATCTGAGTGGCCCCGGCAAGGCGCTGCAAACCGAGCCGTCCGATGCGAAGGAGTTCGCCGGGTTGGTGCGTTCCGGTTTGGCCCGTCTGGCCGATGCGGGCAACGTGAGTCTTTCCCTGGAGGGTCGCTTCGATCTGGCCTACAACGCAGCGCACGCTTTGTCTCTGGCGGCGTTGCGCCGACTGGTTATCGCGCCAGCAATCGCTACGTAGTGTTTCAGGTATTGCCGCATACGCTGGGCATAGGGCCGGAGGTCTGGCGCGTATTGGCCAAGTGTCATGAGATGCGCAATCTGAGCGAATACGAAGGGCTGCTCGATGTGGACCAGCGCATCGTTGAGGATTTGCTTGTAGCGGCGCGCGCTGTGGCGAAGCGGCTGGGCGAGTTGTAGCGAGGTAAGAATCAAAAGTACAGCGACCGGGAATCGGTGTCAAAGCCGCTTTTTTAGTCCCTGCACTCCAGAAACAATGCGGCATTGGCACCGATTTCACCGCAGGTTACTCACCGGTAAGTGATTGCGGTACCGGAGACTGAGAGCTCCCGCCTGAAGACCTTCTCAGAACCCAGGCCAGAGACGGAGAGGTTCTCCTCTGTGGACCAGTGGATTTTCAGCGGAACTTTGCCCTCGACTACAAGCACGTTTCCGCCTTCGTTCGGAAGCGAGTCAGTGGCTTTGATGAGAGACACTTGGGTATTGAAGCCAGTCGTTGCACCGCAACCTCTATGGAATACGACTGCCTTGAGCTTTCCGGATGGCGAGGCGGTGCTTCCAGTGATTTCGTTCTCACAGCCTTGGTCGCAGCCACTGAGCAACGCGGCGATTGAAAGAGCGGAAAACCTGAGGAGGACGTACTTCATGCGGCCTAACGACGCTGTAGAAAAACCCCATTCTGAGCACTCGGCTCAGCGTGGGGCGGAATTTTTTCGAACCAGACGGACAGCTTCATTTTTGGCACTCCACAGAAAATCGGTGCCAAAGCCGCATTCTTTAGGCAGCTTCCAGCATTCCAAAAACAATGCGGCTTTGGCACCGATTTCGAGGAATCATTGGCTCTTGTACAGCTTCACGTTTGCGTCGATCACTTTTGCCAACTCATACATAATCTTCTGCGTTTCAGCCATCTCTTCTTTGCTCATGCCGTTAGCAAGTTGGCGAAGTTGATTCAACGAAGCGGCTTTCAATTGCTCGGATTTCGTATTGGTGGCCGCTAGAGAGGCCCACGCAACTGCAAGTTGTCTGTTTTTTTCAAGTCCTTGCCCAGTAGCGTAAATTGAACTGAGCGTGATCATTGCCTGATCATGCCTATGCTCTGCTGCTTTCTTGTACCAAACCGCCGCTTGTGCTTGGTCTTTAGCCAAGTCACCTTGCCCCGTCCAATGTAGAACCGCAATATTAAACATCGCTGTGGCTAAGTGCTTGTCTGCTGCACGAGACCAGTAACCATATGCCTTCGCAAAATCTTTATCTACGCCTCTACCAAAACCATATGCGTTACCAAGATTTCCCAATGCATCAACATCCCCTGATTCTGCAAGTGGCGTAAGAATTTCTACAGCAGATTTGAAGTCTCCACGCTCACTAGCTGCTTCCGCATCCTGCAATGGACCAGCGGATAACGACATCGATAGCGAGGCCAGTAGTAGGCCAAATAGTATGCGCATTTTTATTCCTAACGAATAGAGTTTATCTGCCGACGCGTTGTCGATGGCTGAGTAGAAGGCATCATATCGGCAGATAAACCTCGTTGGACAGAACCGCCGGGATGGCGGTGGTTATGGGGATTGTAAGGAAGCAGAGCGGGTTGTCAATCGGAAAATAATCAGTGCCAGAGCCGCATTGTTTCTCTGTTCAAAATAATGCGGCTCTGGCACCGATTCTCCCGATCAAGCAGTACCACGGGCCTGAACGCCGCCGGCACCAATCATGAATTGACAACATAGCGTTCGCTGCAATATTTGGTGGCGACTAATCGATTTTTTTATTTGCACACAAACAAAAAGGCATCCAAACGGATGCCCTTTTTGCTGTGGCAGCGCTACGCTGGATGGTCGAAAACATTTCGACTCCGGTACCTTTGATTGCTTTTTGATTGCTTTAAATGTTCACGCGGACGGCGTCAGGCTTCCTGCGCATGGCGAAGCCCACCGCGCCCAAGCCCAGCAGCAGCATCGCCCAGGTCGTGGGTTCGGGAACGGCGGCGGTATTTGCTCCGACCACATCGCCCCAGTACTGGTCCCAAATATTGCCGCTTGGTTCCACGAACGAAAGCGAGATGAACGGTGTGGCCGATGACACCTCAACCCAGGCGGCATAACCACTGCCGCTGTCGACAAGCGTGAGTGTGCCGGCATCCCCATTGCTCGCCGTGAGATTGAACACCGCGCCGGTATGATCGATTTGATTGGTAAAGACACTTTCCAGCCCGGTCGAAATGGCAAAGCCGACGCGGTAGAGCGGTGCCGCAAATGTCCAGGTCACGTTCTCGACACCGTTGATCGCCAGATCCCGGGCAGCGGGGCCGCCTTCGTCAAAGCCGGGGCCGTTGAGCCAATTGGTGATGTTGATCGCGCCAGCCGCCGTGCCGAACGATCCGGCCGGGTAGGTGTCCCAATCGAAAACGGTGAGCGAAGGGCCGAAACCCGCCTGGCCAGCGGCGATATTGGCATTCTGGGTAATCGTCAGCGCCGCATGCGCAGGCATAGCGGCGCCGGAAATCATTAAACCAAGCGCTGTCAATAGAATCTTCATTTTCACGTTGTCTCCCATTCAATAGATATTTTAAATATGTGACTACATCACCACTTTAGTTCGACGCATTTTTTGTGCCTGCCTAGATTGTCTGATGTGTAATTGAATTAAAACAATGGTTTGGCTATCCATCGGGGCGGTGATAAAAAGATTTCCGAGGGGGGCGTCAAGAATATCGACAAAAATTTAGGGTCACCCATTAGCGAGGTAGGGTGGGCAACTTGTTGCCCACGCGGATGTTCCAGTTTTCGAAAATCGTGTTGGAATTTGAGGAAGGCACGCGTGGGCAACAAGTTGCCCACCCTACGACTACTCTTTTCCATGCTGTATGGTGTCGGTTGAATCGGAGGTGCAAAACGAATCGACTCTGGCACCTCTGACTTAGCACCTTTGACTTAGTGTTTGGGCCCGTCGCCGGTGCGGACCTGCCACGCCAACAACAGCACTACAGTGACAGCTGCAAATACTGCGCCCACATAGAAAGTAGCCGGCGCTCCATGGTGATCCCACAACCAACCGGCAACGACACTGGCCAACAGCATGCACACCCCGCTTGCCAGACTGAACAGGCCGAACGCCGTGCCCTTTAGCGCAGGAGGCGTGCTGTCGGCGATCATGGCTGCAAGGATGCCCTGCGTCAGCCCCATATGCAGTCCCCACAACGCTACGCCGAGCAATACCGCTGCCACTGAACCGGCTTGCGCCTGCGAATAATAGATGCCGGAGTAAATTTAGTTTCCCGATGCAACCCTGGGCAAACGCAACATCAAAGTCAGCGGGCTTACGGGTGAATCGACGAACCCGTAACGCAAGTAAAAAGCCCGTGCCTTGTCGTCCAGCGCATGAACCAGCAGGGCGCGGATGCCGACGTTTTCAGCCACATGCAGGGTGCGCAGGATGGCATCTTTTAGTAGCGCTGATCCCAGGCCGTGTCCGTGACCAGAAAGATCGACAGCGAGGCGACCCAGAACCATGACGGGAATCGGATCGGGCATGTTGCGCCGGATTGTGCCGCTCGCTTCGGCATGCGCTACCGCACCGGCGGAGAGGGCGTAGCAGCCCAGCACTTTTTGTTGTGAATTCTTTTGGGTCACCACGAAGACGCGCGAGGCGCCGCTCAGATGGTTCGTCAACGCCTTGCGTTGCAGCCAGTGGTTCAGCACGGCTTCCCCGCAATCGAATCCGCTCGTGTCGTGCGCTTCTGACAGCGGCTGCGGCGCGTTGATGGCCAGGGTCATGTGCGCTTTTGCTTGCTGGCTTTGGGTGCCTTTGTTGCTGGCCGGGCGCTTGCAGTGTTGCTCTTTTCCCAGGGGGCTGGCGTGGCAAGCAGCTTTTCCAGCGCTGCGTTGGGTTTGATCGGGGCGTCGAGCAATTGCGCAAAGCGTTTGAAGTCGTTGCCCTCGAGTGCGAAATACACCTGATCCAGCATGACGCCTTGCGCCTTCTCGCACGAGGCTTCCAGCATGAAATCAGAACGGTTTTTGCCCAGCATCCGGGCGGCGCGGTCAATCAGATCGCGTTGCGCGCCCCGGGCGCGCAGGTTGATGGCGGTATCGCGCATGATTTCTCTTTCTTCCAGATGGGTGCGATGAGGGTGTCATCACAATAGATATACAACGCGCAGTCTAGGTAAGTGTGTAGCTGTTGTCAATGCACGGCAAATCCGCCGGATTGAAAAAACCCCCGTCCTCCCGTAAACTAGCGGTTCTTGCGTGACTGGCGATACGTTGCGGCTTTAGCAGCCTGTCAGGCTGCTGACCGCAACCCAGGTGGCAACACCGTGGAGCGCAAGAGTTCTCTGCCGTTCGCCTGGGCTGCCTGATTTGCATGGAGGGCGGCTGCCTGCTCCCACCGTACAAATCCCTTTGACGAACCTGCTTGCAGCCCGCAAGCTGCATCACCGTGAGGAACACCATGTTTGAAAAATCCCGCACCCTGGCCGACGCCGATAACGCGATCTGGAACTTCATCCAGCAGGAAAACGGCCGCCAGGAAGACCACATCGAACTCATCGCATCGGAAAACTACACCAGCCCGGCCGTGATGGCGGCGCAAGGTTCACAGCTGACCAATAAATACGCCGAGGGTTATCCGGGCAAACGTTTCTATGGCGGCTGCGAATTCGTTGACCAGATCGAAGCACTGGCGATCGAACGAGTGAAAAAACTGTTCGGCGCCGAATATGCCAACGTGCAGCCGCATTCGGGCAGCCAGGCCAACCAGTCGGTGTATTTCGCCGTGCTCAAACCGGGCGACACCATCATGGGCATGAACCTGGGCCACGGCGGCCACCTGACGCACGGTTCGCCCGCCAACATTTCCGGCAAGCTGTTCAACATCGTCGCCTATGGCCTGGACGCCAAGGAAGAAATCGACTACGACGAAATGGAACGCATCGCGCTGGAGAAAAAACCGAAACTCATCATCGGTGGCGCCAGCGCCTATGCGCTGCGCTTCGACTGGGCGCGCATGGCCGAGATCGCCAAGAAAGTCGGCGCGTATTTCATGGTGGACATGGCGCACTACGCGGGCTTGATCGCTGCGGGCGTCTATCCCAACCCGGTGCCGCACGCCGACTTCGTCACCTCGACCACGCACAAAACCCTGCGTGGCCCGCGTGGCGGTATCGTGCTGGCCCGCGCCGAGCACGAAAAAATTCTCAACTCTTCCGTCTTCCCCTCGCTGCAAGGCGGCCCACTGATGCATGTGATCGCCGCCAAGGCCGTCGCGTTCGGTGAAGCACTGAGCCCTGAGTTCAAGGTATATCAACAGCAAGTGCTGAAGAATGCCGACGCCATGGCGCGCACCCTGGCCACCCGCGGCGTGCGTATCGTCTCCGGCCGCACCGAGAGCCATGTGTTCCTGGTTGATTTGTTGCCGAAGAAACTGACCGGCAAAGCCGCTGACGCCGCGCTGGGCCGCGCCCATATCACCGTCAACAAAAACGCCATCCCCAACGACCCGGAAAGCCCCTTTGTCACCAGCGGCATCCGCCTTGGCTCTCCGGCCGGCACCACGCGCGGCTTCAAGGAAAAAGAGTTCGAACAAATCGGCAACCTGATCGCCGACGTGCTCGACAATCCGAACGACGATGCCACGATTGAACGGGTGAAGGTGCAAGTGGCCGCGTTGACTCAGGCGTTCCCGGTTTATGGCTAATCGGTCGGCGAATATGCGCTGCCGTCCCCTCCCCTTCAAGGGAGGGCTAGGGTGGGGACGGGTTCAGCCCATGACAGAATGACCCATCCCCATCCCAACCTTCCCCTTGAAAGGGAAGGGGTCATGCACGACTCCGCTCAAACAAGACAAATGCTGCATGGACTCGCACAGTCCGTGAAATCTGCCGACCGCCAACCGCCGACCGCCGACCACTCATGAAATGTCCCTTCTGCCAACACGACGAAACGCAGGTCATCGATTCGCGCGAGTCGGATGAAGGGACAGTGATTCGGCGGCGGCGGCGCTGCGTGGAATGCGACAAACGCTTCACCACCTATGAACGGGTGGAATTGTCTTTCCCGGCGG
>Ga0209515_10009027_pt1 | contig 11449 bp, 6 predicted proteins | sample Subgroupgradi54m_FD_187454 | JGI IMG/M metagenome (GOLD analysis project Ga0209515, IMG submission 187454) | Subsurface groundwater microbial communities from S. Glens Falls, New York, USA - GMW60B uncontaminated upgradient, 5.4 m (SPAdes)... ...
GAGGATGGTGTCGATGAGTTCTTCGCGGGATTTTTCGCTGAATTGTAGGATGCCGTCTTTCACATCTGTAATGACGGCAATTTGTTGGATATTTTGAGCAGATTACTTCAGAAGGCTAAACAATTACGGCAAAACAGCTAGGCGGGCCTTTATATACTCGGCATTTTCATGATCGGGATAAATTGCGAGCAAGTGGGACCAATATTTTTTTGCTGCGTCAAATTTTTTCTTCTCATAATAATATTTCCCTACATTAAAAAGGACTTCCGCAGAATCCGGAGCTAATCGCACCGCCTCCAAAAATTCCTTTTCGGCCGCAGGTTTTCCTATTCCGGCAAGAAGGGCGGCAAAATTGCTGTGATGCACCGGATCCTGAGGATCCAAGGCAATGGCTTTGAGAAATTCGTTCACGGCCGATTGCAGCTCTTTGTCCTGGACATAGGCCGCGGCCAGATTGCCGTGAAAGGCCGCCTCCCGGGGATTGACTTCAATGGCTTTCCTGAAATAATAAATGGCGCGCTCCATGTCTCCTTTCTGGGCATATGCGATTCCGAGGCCGTCATACGCTTCCGGATCTCTGGATTGATCCAAAATCTTTTGAAATTGCCGGATAGCCTTATCCACCTCATGCTTTTCAAATAGCTCTTGCTGCGCCTGATAAATTTCAGAATTTTCGCCCTGTTTTACGAGCCGCTCCTTCAAGGACTCCCACCCCGGCGCCTTAGCCCGGGGCCATCCTGTCTCCACCCACACGTGTAAACGGCTGGACCAGGTGTCCTGGCGGTGAAAATTTAAAAAAGCGCAAGCCACCGCGCTGACTAAAATCACTCCGGTCGTAATACCGGAACCGGCATATCGCTTGAGCAGCACAAATAGAAGCGTGAAAATCCCTATCATGGGAAGATAAAGATAGCGGTCATTCATCAAACTTGGGAAGGGGACAAAATTCATCACCGGCAGCAGCAAAATCAGATACCAGGCTCCCCAAAAAAAAAGTTTTCTCTCCTTTAAAAAAAGCCAAACCAGGCCGGCGGCATAAAGTGCAAGGAAAAGTACCGGAATATAGAGCTGACGGTAGGCCATGGAAGAGCGGATCCAAAATTCATAGTTCAGGCTAAGCCGTAAGGGCCAAAAAAGAAGTTCAAAATACTTTACCATGACAGCCATCATGGCCCTGGCCGTGGCTATAAAACTGCCGCCATAATATGTCATTATTCCCTGATTGCGAGTGATGCCAGCCGTCACTGCAGCAAAGGAAAGCGTTCCAAGAAGGAAAGGGATGTATCCGGCCATTTTTTCTTTTCTGAAATCCCCGAAGCAAAAATCAAAGGCCGCGAGCAACAAAGGAAATATAACCACATTGGGTTTGGCTAAACAGGCCGCAAAAAAACAGAGTATAGACAGCGGGCGCATCATCTTCGCGCCAGGCTTGTGGTTGGACAAAACATAATAGATCAATGCCAGGAAAAAGAAAAAGCTGGAAAGAACATTTTTCCTTTCGGCAATCCACACCACGGATTCAACCTGAACCGGATGAATGCCGAAAAGAAGCGCCACTCCCAGAGCCACCAGAGATTCCCCGGTGAGAAACGCAACCAGCCCGTAAACTAACGAGACATTGGCCAGATGTAAAAGAAGATTGGTCAAGTGATACCCAAATGCATCGTAATGAAAAAATTGATAATCAAGCACGTAACTCAGGAGGGTGAAAGGAATGTAAAGGGAAAAATAAGGCTTCGTGAATATGGCTTTCAGATGAGAAGGGGAGAAGCTGGTGATCAGGGGATTGAGGATGATGTAATACGGATCATCCCAATCGGTCATAGGATAAAAAAGGCTTCCCGCATAAACCAAAAAAACCAGGGCCAAAACCAAGGCCACTAAAAAAAATGGCTTCATCCCTTTTCAAAATCTTTCATTTTTAACTTCACTTCGCCGGCCTTCTCATGATCAGGGTGGATGGCAAGCAGGCGCGACCAATATTCCCTCGCCTCCTTCAACCGGCGTTGTCTGGAAAGTAAAAGCCCCAGATTGTACAACGTATCCGCAAAATCCGGATCCACCTTAAGCGCCTCTCTCAGCTCCCGCTCGGCGTCCGCATCCCTTCCCATTTTGATGAAAATAGATCCGAGATTGTTCCGGTACTTGGGGTCACGGGAATCGAGCGCCGCTGCCTGCCGGAATTCCTCCAGCGCAGCCTCAAAATCTTCCTTTTTCTCGTACGCCATCGCCAGATTGCTGTGAACACCGGCTTGGCGGGGCGCTTTTGCGACCGCCTGCTTGAAATAGGAAATGGATTTTTCGAGGTCCCCTTTTTCAAAATAAGCGATGCCCAGTCCGTCATAAGCCTTAGGATCATCAAACATGGATTTCACCTTTTCAAACTGTTCAATGGCTTTGTCAATCTGCCGCTCTCTCAAATAATACATGCCCAGGTTAATATACGGGCTCTGATGCTTTTCGCCGATCATGGCCTGCGTCTCAAGCCAGAGTTTTTCCGAATGAGCCCACACCTGCTGCCGGTTCACATTGAGGAAAATAAAACCAAAACCAATGACAAGCAAAAAAACCGCCAGACCAATCCCTTTGCCGAATCTTTTAAGCAACATCAAAAGCAAGGTGAAAAATCCAATCATCGGAAGATAAAGGTAGCGGTCATTCATAAGACTTGGGAAAGGCACAAAGTTCATCACGGGAAGAAGCAGGATAAAATACCAGGCCGCCCAAAAACAAAGCTTTCTATCCTTGTGCCAGAGATATGCAACCGCAAAGGACAAAAAAAGAAGCACCAGAAAAGAGGCCCCCACGTGCGGGTGCGCTATCGAGGAATACGGCGGAAATTCATAAAGAAGGCTTTGTTTTACGGGAAACAGCAAAAGCTGAAAGTATTTCATCATCACCACCATCATCGTCAGCATAGTGGCACCCAAACTGCCGCCGTAATAATTCATTTTGCCCTCCCCTTTGGTGATAGCGTACGTGATCACGGCAAAGGCCAAGGCTCCGGCAAAAAATGGCAAGTATCCCAAAATTTTTTCCTTTTTAAAATGGTCTCGGCTGGCGTCAAAAGCCAGGATTAAAAGCGGCAAAATCACCGCGCTGGGTTTAGCCAGACACGATGCGAGAAAAGATACAAAGCACAAAACAAGCGCGGGGGTCTTGCTCCCCTCGCTTTTCTTAAAAAAGACGTAGGCAAAAAATGATGGCAGAAAAAAGAAAGCGGCGAGCACGTTCTTCCGTTCGGCAATCCACACCACGGATTCGATTTGAACCGGATGGATTCCAAAAAGGAGCGCCACGCCAAACCCCACCGCCCATTCGCCCGTCAGACAGCCAACCAGGCCGAAAGTTAATGCCACATTCAAAAGATGTAACGACAGATTGGTCAAATGGTAGCCAAAAGCATTGAAATGCCAAAACTGATAATCCAGCGCGTAGCTCACCAACGTGAACGGAATATAAAGACTGAAGTACGGACGGGTAAAAATGGCCCGCAAATTTGCGGGAGACAAGGTCCTTATTAGCGTATTTTCGGTCACATACTGGGGATCATCCCAGTTGAGAAAAGGGTGGAATAAACTTTTGTAATAAACAACCGCGGTGATGACAAGGAGCACAGCAAGACCTGCCCACCGCATCCCCGGTTGCATGGGTCCGGATTTTTTTTGCGGCGGCACCGGATGGGGCTGGGCTTGGCTCTGAGCGATCAGACTCCTAAGCTCTCGCTGGATTTCTTTTTTATCCAGCTTGAGCTCTTCGGCTAACTGTTTGACCGATCGGGTCTTGTAATTCTTGAGCAGATACTCGCGCTGTTGATTGTTCATTCCCATTCTACATCGGCTTCCGTTTTTTCAAAATCAAGACCTTAGGTTTATCGGCTGCGGTGCGGAAAAGATGCATTTCCGGCTCGGGGATATTTTCAAAAGTATAGTCCGGATAATCGATTTCGATCTTTTCATACCGCGCCATGTCCGCATGAGCAAGAAGATATTCATTGACCGGCCTCACGCTTTGCATGGTGTAATGCCTGGGAATCATCCAATCCGCCTCGCCGGCACCCTCCTTACCCAGGTTCTCGCCCGAAAGACCGCCCAAGATCCTAAGCTTCGGCAGATAATACTTAAGCGGAAGATCGCCGTACGTGATGGCCACTTTTTCGCCGTCTCTGACGTTCTGCCTTAAATATTCCACGATTCCCCGGATCGGGCCCCGGTATTGATGTGTGATTTCATAAAAGTAATCCAGCAGCGGGAATCGTAAAAAGGATTTGTTTTGAATGTCCCAGGTGCTGAGTTTAAATGTCCTTTCGACCGGCAGGGCAAAAAGATTGGATCCCGCCAAAATCGCCACGACGAGAATACCGGCTATTTTTTGCCGCTCAAAAACTTCCATGCACAAAAAAGCCTGCAAAATCAGCGCCGCGGGAATGACTCCGACGAGATATCTGAAAAAATATCCCGTGGAAAGGCCGGCCGCTGCAATATTAGTCATGATCAGAATGGAAAGCAAAGCCGCCATTTTTTTTGAGGAGTCTTTCACCTTTTTCCCCGAAAACCAGAGGATCAGAAAAACCGCAAGAAGGAATCCCAGCGGTAACAGATAATTATTAACCCCGATTAAGAAATTCCTGAAAGTCTCTACGTATTTTGCCGCATCCGCGATATCGCGCCTCACCTTCCCGGCGGACATAAATACCCAGGGTAAATGAAAAATTCCAGCCGCAAGCCCCAGAAAAAAAAGGTCTTCTCGTCGCTTTTTGTCAAAAGCGACGAGAAAGAAATGAATCGCCATGCCGGCCGCCATACCGGCCCAAATCATATAGTTGGTGTGAAAAAGAAAGAACTGGGAAAGAAACACTTGCCAGAAATATCCTTTTCCATTTTTCAGGAATTTATCGTAGCCAATCAGAAGCCATACGGAAAGAAACATGGCCATGGAATAATAGCGGCACTGGCGGGCATAAAGAAAAAAAGGGACGCAAAGCACCAAAAAAATAGCGGATGCCGCTGCGGTTTTTCGGTCAAACAACCGCCTGGCAAGCAAATAAACCAGCGGAACAGTAAAAATTCCGAACAAGGCAAAGGGCAGGCGAAGCAGCCATTCCATCCCCTCGGTGGGCAGAAGCGTAAACGGCGCTACCACATAATAAGAAAGCCACGGGGTCAAAACCCAGGTGCCGTTCTTGTCCATATCCGAATTGTTTCCGGTTGGATCTACGGAATAAGAATTGAATCCGTCAGTCCCCTTGGGCACGCCGTGGGACAAAATCGTCCGGCCCAAAAGCGCGGTATGCGCTTCATCCGACCATAAATAGGTATTACCAAGATTGGTGAGAATAAGTAAAGCGGCCGCAAGAGTTGCGGCTAAAATAAAAATCTTTTCGCTGCCCGATAATTTTGTGTCGGGAACAACGGGGGCGACGGCCGGCTTTTGTTTTTGCTTTGTCATGAAACGTAACGCATCCGGTAAAGGTAGTAACGCTCGTCTTCCCAAAGACTGTCGGTGAATTCCGCGATTTTCCTTATATTGCCGGGCAGGAGATCTTGAACCTGCGCATTGCCCGTAGGCACCAGATCATAGTTAAGAAGAATCAAGACATCGCTTTTTTCCTTGCGCGCCATGTCATCGGCCGCGCGAAAAATTTCTTCGGGCATGATTTGACGGTTTCTTTTCTGATCCAGAATATAATAAGTGCCGAAGCGTCCGGGCCGCGGATAGTACGCTTCTTTTTTATTCAAATAACCCATCACCGAAACAGCGTAAAGATCCGAATCCGCGATAATCGGCAGACGGTCCAGCCCTTCCTTTTTGATATAACGCGCGGTTTCCTTGCCCGCTGAGTAAGGTCTTTGCCAGTCCAGCACATTGGCGCGGATTCCCGTAACGGCCTGCCAGCCCAGGATTCCCAGCAGAAACCAGCGCCGCCAACCCGCAAGCGCCTTGGAATTGCTTCCTGCCGGGCTTTCGCGCCAAATCCAGATTGCGGCGATCCAGGCCAAAAAAAGATGCCCATGGTGCCAGATGAAGCCGAGATATTTCACATAGAAAAAAATTAACATAAACGCGGACGACAAACCATAGAAAAGCAGAGCGCGTGTCCGGCCGCTAAGAACCGCAACCGATCCGGCAAAGAGGACCACCGCCGCTATGCCGTCCGCCGGAACCGCCCTTATCTTCAGCGTCATATCCCCCAAAGTCGGCAGGAAGGCGACACGCAGGGCGGCGACAACTTCCAAAAACCGTTGACCGTTCCACCCCGGATACCATTCCGTCGCAAAACCGCTGTCTGCGGGAGGGCGAAGCTGGAGAAATGCGGTTACAAAACCGGCAGCAAGAATTCCTCCGGCCGCGAGAAAGGACAAGACTTCGCCCCGCCCTTTGTTTCTTTCGCGCGCCAAATCAAAAAGAATCACCACGCCGAAAGCCCCCGCCAGGATGAGCCCCAGAACGCTGGTATGGCAAAGAAAAAATAGAAGGATGCCTAGCACGCCGTAGCGTTTTTTCTTGCCGCTGTAGAGGGCGCAGGCCGCGTAAAGAAACAGAATGCCAAGAATGTAGCTCCGGCTTTTCACGCAATACTCGTAAAAAGGAAAATACCCGAGTAAAAACAGGGCCTTTTCCATTTTTGAAAATGGCGAGAACCGCAGGAAAATCAAAGCCGCGAGGGCGGCGAGGAAAAGATGGAAGTATTGCATCACTGCCGGCTCGGTCATGAATCGGCTCAAACCGTAAAGCCCGGTAAACCACAACGCGGGATGACCGCCGTATTTGATCACACGCAGCATTTCGGCAAAGGATGAGCTGTCCCGCGCGATCATCCACATGACGATTTCATCCCGCCACATTTCGTGATGCCAAATATTCAACAAGCCGAGAACAAAAAACAAGGCAAGCGCCGCGCCGGTAAAAAGCCAGGGGCTGGCCGGTTTTGTCTCATTCTGCGGAGCGGAGGCAATTTTTCTTACCTCACGCTGTACCAGCTTCCGGTCCATGCCGAGCTCGGCCGCCATTTCCTTCACCGATTTCGTCCGAAAGTTTTTTTGGATGTATTCGATTTGTTTTTGATTCATCAATCAGCGGGGAAAAGCTTCGCGCAGGCCGCCGTCCACGGGAATCATGGTACCGGTGGTTTTAGCGGAACGCGAAGAAGCAAGAAAAAGAACGGTTTCGGCTACATCTTCGGGATCCACTCTGACCTGAAGCAAATTCCGTTTGCGGTAAAATTCCTCGAGTTCCTTTTCTTGAATCCCAAAAGTTTTGGCGCGGTCCGACTTGATGCCGGCCCAAAGCCCGGATCCCTGAAACACGCCATCCGGATTCACCATGTTGGAGCGAATCTTGAGGGGCGCTCCTTCAATGGCAATAATTTTGGCAAGCTGCGCGGACGCTGCTTTGGACGCACTGTAAGCCCCGAATTCCGCGCCGGGTGCGACTACATTTTTGCTGGCGATAAAAACAAAACTTCCGCCCAACTGCTGAAGCCGCATAAGCCGGAACGCCTCGCGCGCCACCAGAAAATGTCCCGTGGCATTCACTGCCAGATTTTTCTCCCACTCGGAAAGCAAAAGCTTTTCGACCGCAGCCACAGTCGCGACGCCGGCATTGGAAACCACAATATCCAGGCCTCCAAACTCCGTAAGAATCTTTCTAAAAACTGCGCGCACGCTTGACTCGCTGGTCACATCCATTTTAAAACCAAGGGCCTTGGGCCCCTTGAATTCCTGATTGATTTCCTGCGCAAGCGCGGCCGTTTTTTTCTCATCCACATCCGTGACTACCACCTGCGCACCCGCAGACGCCAGCTTTTTTGAAATGCCACGGCCAATGCCGCCCGTTGCGCCCGTCACGAGCGCGATTCTTCGCGCCAGCTCTTTCTCGGACGGCGCGAGCGTCAATTTGTAAAGCTCAAGCGGCCAGTACTCGATTTCAAAGGCCTCGCGCGGCGGCAGCGAAACGTAGTGGTTGATAAAATTCGCGGCGCGCATCGCGGAAATGGAGTGCTCGTAAATTTCGGAAACAATCAGCGCGGACTGCAAATCCTTCCCTGCCGTCACCATGCCAATCCCCGGAATGAGAATAACGGTTGGAAAAGGGTCCAGCATATACATCTCCGGCTTTTTATATTTTTTATAGTATCTCTCATGCGCCGCCGCATACGCCTCAAGCTGGCGCTTGAATGACTGCCTTACTTTGAGCGGATTGCCTTGAAGTCTAAGAAAGCACGGGATTCTCTTGGTGCGAAGCATATGATCGGGCGTGGCCGGACCCTGCTGCGACACCCACGGCGCATCCTTGGAGCAGACAAATTCCAAAACAGCGGCTGAATTATTGAAATGCAGAATCACGGGTTTATTTTTGCTGAGCACACGCCGGAATTCTGGCATAAATGTAACGATAAACTCCTCGCGATCTGCCCGGCTGAAAGGTTTTATTTTTTGCCCGCCGAAGGCGGCTTTCTTCCCCGCACATTTCTTGATGTACGATTCCGCGCGGCTTACCATCTCAATGGTCCGGAGATAGCTGGTTTTGGAATCATCGCCCCAGGTCATGAGCCCGTGCTTCTCGAAAATAGCGCCCTTGGCTTTGGGGTGCTTCGCGACCTCGGCCGCCATTTTTTTCGCCAGGTCAAAGCCCGGCTTGATATACGGAATAAAAACCAATTCGTCACCGAAAACTTTGCGGCAAATTTCACGCGGCAAAGAAGTATTGGTGAGTGAAAGAATGGCATCCGCGTGGGTGTGATCCACGGCCTGAAAAGGAAGAAAGGCATGAAGAAGCGCCTCAATCGAAGGCCTGGGCGACTTGAGATCCATGAGACAGCGGTTCATATAATCCACCATCTCTTCATCGCTCATGGTCTCGCGCTCAAACGCCGGCAGCATATCTTCAATTCGGAGCGGCGAAAAATCCCGGGGCTGGCAGCTTTTGAGGTCCGAGCCGCTTCCCTTCACCCGGAGCACCCGCACATTCCGGCCCAGATGGTCCCGTTCGATCATTTTTGAAGAAGTGTTGCCGCCTCCCCACACACAAAGTTTGGGCTCGGAACCAATCAAACGGGAACGGTAGACCAGAAGATCCAGTAAACTTTTGCCTTTTGTATCAATATCTTTCCACAAGGATTTCATACTTAACCTATTATATCGGATAGCTTTCCTCTTGCCATCACGTTAATTTTTAATTAAACTTGCCTCACCAACATTCCCTGGTAGCTCAGCTGGTAGAGCAGGTGACTGTTACATAGGTTAGCAGCTTCCGGTAGAAATATCGGAATGATAAGCGGGCTAAATCAGGAAACCCCCTCTGGGGCAATCCTGAGCTAGCACTGTATCCCAAGTGCGAAAAGGGCCGCGAGGACAGAGGAGGATCATCAAGATCCTGCCGAGCAGCCCTTGCACATGGGTGCAAGGGCAAGTGCAGAGACTTTACACCCGCTGCCTAAACCGCTTCAAACGGTATGGCAAAGAGAAAGTCCGACTCTCCGAGCAATCGGAGTCAGATCGTAATCACCGTGTCGGAGGTTCGAGTCCTCCCCGGGGAGCCATTCAACACGCCCAAGCGAACCAGATTTCTGGTTCGCTTGGGCTCTTCTACACCTGATCCACCGGAACCTTTTGGAGTGTAGGGCTTGTCGCCATCATCTGGCGGCGGAGGGGTCCAATCGGGCGGGTTTTTCAAATCAAAGTTCATTTCAGGAATATCTCCCCAAAATAAAACTCTCAGCTTAGTGGGCGTGTAAATTACTTGCTTCACAAGAAGCAGAATCAAATTTCTTTTTTCATCGAAAGAGAAAGTTTCAAAAACTTTCGGGAATTCCTTAAAGAGCCTCATAAACGCATCCGCATCGATTACTTGCTGGCTCAAATGCTGCATATTGGTTTCAATTCGGTGGATTTCACCTTCTAACTTTTCTTTAGACGCTTCAAGGTCTGACATTTCCTTTACAATCCCGCGAGACCTTTTTTTGTCCAATTCCCCGGTCTTAACAAACTCGATCAAATGCTTTAATGCCTGGTTAGTCTTCGTAAGCTGTGACTCGGCGTGTTCCTTATCCTTCCGCAAAGGGGCCAGTCCCTGATTGGCTAAACTATTGGCCTTTTCGACAGATTTTTTAAGCAGCGTTTGATTGTTTCCTAACTCTTTAAACTTTTGAATCAGGAATTCCTCAAGTTCATCTGCGGCAACCGTTCTGATCGAGCAAGCCTTTTTGCCTTTAATGACTGCCGAAGTACAGCGGTAATAAAGATACATTCTCCCTTTCTTCTCTTTGGAAGAATTGGTCATCGTGCTTCCGCACTCTCCACAGGTCAGGAGCCCAAGGAAAAGCATCTCGTATTTATTTTGTTTGTATGTTTTATGGGTCTCGCGATTATTAACCAGTATATTTTGAGTATCATCCCAAAGTTTTTTATCCGTGATAATAGGTTTATGCTCTCCGTCAAAAACGTATTGTTTCTTGTCTTTGTCTTGAAAGCGTACCTTCCCGATATAAAAATGATTGTCCAGGATGTTTGAGATTTTTTTCTTATCGAACCTTGTATTGCCAGAGGCATCTTTCCCTTTGGCATAAAACTTCTTGGTGCGATACCCCATTTCATTGAGCTTTTCAGCGACTTTACCCATCGAGGCCAATTTGATATAAAGCTCAAAGCAAAGCTGAACAATCTTGGCTTCCTCTTTATTGATCACAAGTTTCTTATTCTTCACTTCATACCCCAGCGGAACAAATCCGCCGCACCACATGCCTCTTTTAGCCATGGCAAAGCGTTTGTCGTAAGTCCTCTCCTGAGACATTTCCCGTTCAAATTGGGCAAATTCAAGCATGACATGAAGAAGAAGTCTTCCGGCGGGAGAGGTTGTATCGAAATGCTGAGTGGTCGAAACAAATTTAACATCGTGCTCATTGAAAATTTCAAGGAGCGCGTAAAAATCTTTATGGTTACGCGTGAGCCGGTCAATTTTATAAACCACGACCACTTGAACCCGCTTCCGCTTGATATCTTCAATAAGCTGTTTCATGGCAGGGCGGCTGAGCGATCCCCCTGATTGCCCGGCATCTTCATAAACTTTGAAAAGTTTCCAGCCGACAGACTTTTGACTTTCAATGTAGGAAAGACCGCTATCCCGCTGATTATCGAGAGTCGAATAGGTCTGCGTTTCTGCCCGTTCATCCACAGAGACCCGCGTATAAACCGCGCAGTTAATATCTTGATTCTTCGCATTTGAGTGCATAGCTTAATTACTTGAGTTCTGCAAATTTTAGGTAACCGACAATGATAAATCCTTCAAGCAAAATGGCTTCCGGCCGAAACCTCCTATGCCAGCCAAGGCAAGGAGGACACGGAAGCCATGGGAAAAATTATCCCGAAGAAAACTACGTCCGCTCTGAAGCATTTCTTGAGCGTGTTGACGAGACCCCAGATCAAACACTTCCTGGTTTACCTGGTGGGGT
>Ga0209515_10009028_pt1 | contig 11449 bp, 10 predicted proteins | sample Subgroupgradi54m_FD_187454 | JGI IMG/M metagenome (GOLD analysis project Ga0209515, IMG submission 187454) | Subsurface groundwater microbial communities from S. Glens Falls, New York, USA - GMW60B uncontaminated upgradient, 5.4 m (SPAdes)... ...
CAATTCAGAGGCACCGCCAATGGAGCCGCTGTCTATGCATCCAAATACATAAACAAAGCTGTACCGCAGGAGGATGTCGAAGTATACATTGCTGTACACCGGTTTGCAGATTTCGCTATCAACAGCCAACTCAAAGACAATATCACTTCTCATGGCTACACCACTCCCACGCCCATCCAGGACCAGACAATACAGCCTATTTTAGAAGGAAAAGATGTGGTGGGAATTGCCAATACCGGTACCGGAAAAACTGGGGCATTTCTAATACCGCTTATAAATAAGGTATTTGCCAACACATCCGAGCGCGTCTTGATCATGGTGCCCACACGAGAACTGGCCGTACAAATCCAGGACGAATTTAGGGCCTTTGCCAAAAATCTGGGTATTTCATCTGCTCTTATTATGGGAGGATCAAATATTCAGCGGCAGATGGATTCGTTGAGAACAAATCCCCATTTTGTGATCGGCACTCCGGGTAGGCTTAAAGACCTCATCAACAGGCGCAAATTGCATTTAGGAGAATTTAAAAACATTGTGCTTGACGAGGTCGATCGTATGGTGGATATCGGTTTTATCAGGGACATCCGCTACATCATTTCCATGCTTCCGACCCAGCGTCAATCGCTCTTTTTCTCGGCAACAGTCTCGCCGCAGATAAACGGTATCATTCAATCGTTTTTGCGCTCTCCAATTACTGTATCGGTAAAGAAAAAAGAAACAGCCCAGGGCATTGATCAAGACGTGATCCATGTTAAAGACAGGGATGAGAAAATTGCCAAATTACACGAGCTTCTGAAACAGGAAGATTTCACCAAAGTCCTCATCTTTGGCCGGACCAAATGGAACGTAGAGAAACTAGCTAGAATACTTGAGCAGCACGGGTTTTCGGTAGCATCGATTCACAGTAATAAATCCCAAAGTCAGCGCCTCAATGCGCTCAATAGATTTAAGCAAAACCAATTACAGGTTCTTGTTGCCACAGATATAGCCGCCAGGGGACTGGATATTGATGATATTTCCCATGTGATAAACTTTGATGAGCCGGTAAGTTTTAACGATTACATCCATCGCATCGGTCGCACAGGCCGCGCTGATAAACAGGGTAAAGCTCTCACCTTCGTCGGCTCCTACAACTAATTTCCAACTTTTGCCACAATCTCGGGGTACTTCGATTTAAATGTAGCACTAAACGGACATGGGCCCATGCATTCGGGCGCCCACCAGTCAACTTTCCCACTCGTTCTTGTAATTACAAAGTCATAGGTGACACCATTGGTAAAGCGTGAATAAGCCAGATATGGGTACTGTGCTTTATTGGCATTGGTATTAATTTTAACCGTAAACTGTTTAAGGACCCCTTGGCCGGGATTATCTTGGTAGTAAAGGATGAAAGGCTCAATAACTCGCTTCGTGATCCCATCTTTGTCCTGTTGGGGTATTGCTCCTTCATTTTCAAAAATAACGATACTTGAAGTATCAAGAGCTGTTGTTGGTGTAACCGTGGGTGTGGATTGCGTACTTGCCGTCGGTTGAGCGGATGTGGGTGAGGATAGAGGTGGACTGGCTTGTGTTTGTTGGGTTGGTTGAGCCGCCACCGTTGGCGAGATTTCTATATTGAGCTTCGATGTCAACGAGTGATCGATGGGAGCCTTGGGACGAAGCAGAAAGTAAGAACCACCGATGAGTCCGACGACGACGATGCCAATAAGGATAAAAATAGGTGCAAAGCCCTTCTGCTTCTCCATGTATCTAGTATTTCATGAACGCTCGCGAAAAATCAATCCTCTGTACTATCCAAGGATGGAAGAGAGGTAAATTCCATGATAGTATAAGAACTAATGGATACGGAAAAGACACGGTCTGCCTACAAATCAACTCTTCCTCTGACCAATACCAATAGTAAACGTATCATCCGAAGTCTCAAGGGAAAAGCAGATGCACGAAGAACCCTATCAGAACGTATCGCTGACTGGATGACCAAGACATTTGGCAGTGTTCATTTTTTAGTAATTAACGTTTGCTGGTTTGTCGTATGGATTGGAGTAAATATTGGCCTTTTACCGGGTATCACGCCGTTTGATCCATTTCCGTTTGGACTCCTCACAATGATTGTTTCGCTTGAGGCGATCGTTTTAGCCGTATTTGTACTTATTTCCCAAAATAGGGCAGCTCAAATTGACGATCTTCGTGAGGAAATTGCGCTTCAAATTGATATCATCACCGAGCAGGAACTTACTAAACTTATGGATATGGTCGCTGCTATTTCTAAAAAACAGGGGATAGATGTAGATAGTGATGAAGTACTCCAATCCATGCTTCAACCCACAAACTTGGAAAAAATCGAAAAATCCCTCGAGAGACAAGTGTTGGATAGGTAAAAAACTTCCTCAATTTTTTTAGATTCAAAAATCATTTCTTGCATCCGGAATAGCTCTGGAGTGCTGATGCATTCTCGGCAGCCACAAGACCCTCTTCTTCCAATTTCACACTCATATCGTCGGCTTTTTGGGATTCACCTTCTTTTCTCGCTTGCAATGCGGCAGTCGCCGTCGCCCCCAATTGTCTTGACTGTATCTTCGCTGCCGTAGCGGTGACTCTGAAATCTTTTGCCTTGAGCATGGGTGAATCGGGACAATCTGGTTTTGCGGGAGCACAGCCGGGTACCAAGGCCGCACCAGCTATTCCAAGAAGGAATCGTAGTGCGGTTCGTCTTGAAACTTGTATATTCTCTATTGGTGTCATAGTTTTTAAACAGGAATTTTTGTCAACCAAGATTTACTCCTACAAAGTAGTGATCCGGGCGGATCGCCATCGTGCTGCCTTCCACCTCGTGTAGCTGTCGAGGAGCTCCAGAATATATGTCAATCTCTGGCGTTATTTTTTTCTTCTGCTGCATCACTCGGAATAGCGCTAGACTTTCGGCATAGAGGTCGGTTGAGGCACAAAAACACCCTTTACCTATAAATTGCGCCCAATCGACGCATGCAGAAAGGACACCTTTTTCAAAAATATCCGGGTGGCGGACCAAAACAATTTGGGGAGGGATGCTGCCAATTTCCTGAAGAATCCCCGACCTTTCCATGGAGACGAAATCTCCATTTATAAAATGCGTCCCTGTGGCCGCAACAATATGCATACCTTTTCTCGTAGCTTTACCTGTTGCCCACAAGTTGGCATAGGGATGAAGTACTCGTAAAGCCACAAGCTCTTCACCATCTCCTGACCCCAAAGCCAATATATTCACTTTTTTGTCCCAATGCATATCCTTAGGTAGGCGAACCGCCAGTGCAGGTACGAGCCATGGCGTTTGTGAACGCACCATGTCTATCCTGGGGGCAAAGATATTCTTGAGTATAGGTCGGGTCTGATCATTCAGATATCGCGGCGCCTCTGCTGGCTGCCTAGAGCTTTCATCAATAAATGACCGGATGGCCTTTTGAATCTCTTGGGGATAGCGTTCTCCCTCAAGGACTTTGGGTAGTTTTTGGTCGGGCAAGATAAGATGAAGACTAAGAATCTCATTTTTAGATAACCCTGCGGCAAGTCCGGCTGAAAAAGCACGCTCCAAGCTTTGTATTGCAACACCTTCAAGTTTATTTCGCCGATCGGGTTGCTCCTCTTCATTTTCAAGGTAAATGCCTATTCTATTATCCGTCGGGTTTATACCCATTTCTATGCCTCGTGCTTTTAGGGAGGCTAAAATTCTATCTACTTCGCTCTTACTTATACCCGTAACGCCGGCGACCTTCCGAGCGTTTAAGCCACACCAGCGTGTGAGATGGATTATCGCAAGGACTTTGTCCGGGGTTTCATGGGGATTATATTCGGGAATAACAATCTCATTCGGTGCCACATCTGTGGTTGCTTCATGGGTCATCAAAGCTTGGATATTCATCTGCGGGTCATCTGCATTAAATCGTAGAGGCAATGGGTCTTCTCTTGCAAATCCAACAGATTGAGACACGGTGTCCTGTCTCGGGGACGAACGTCGTATAAACAGTTTTGCAATGGCTTCAGGTAGGCATCCCGAAAGATTTTCACGATTTTGCGGCATGAAGGGAAAAAATAAATAAGACCTATATTATATAATTATATCACTTTTAACTCAAATAAACCCGCTTATTGACGATTAAAATAAATAGCTTATAATCATACAACTTATGTCTTTAACTCCTGATCAAAGAGAAAGAGACGATAGTGCTGTCGGGCAAGAAATTTCTGCGTCTTCAGAGGGCGCCTCGGGTCGGGCCGCGGAGGCGTTACTCGACCTGACAATTCTTGGCGCAATCAAGGATCAAAACCCTGCCCCAATTGATACATTTCTCTCGCATCTTTACCCTGATGGAAGGGCCTATTTTTTTTTGAAAGTTTCACCGGAAAAAGGGAGTCCTTCTCGGCTTCGAGCTGCCAGTATGCGCGTTTGGCGGATGAGGGCGGAACATGCCAAACTTAAGGATCTTTCAACGCCACGTGAAGATATAAGCGGCGCGCTTATGAGTGAGTCTTCGGTCATCTATCGCCGGTCACCCGCTCCCGTGAATCATCGGCCGGAGGGATTTGGCGAGCGAACACTTAGCCGCGAGGATGTAGAAGATGTTCGCGTGTTTGGTGCGTTTGGAGTCTCTCCGCTTGCTTTGGCTCTGTGGATGGGGATAAGTACCAGTACGGTTCGACGGATCATTAGATCGCCGGAGAGCACACCACTTGATTTATCCTGGGTGACCCAAAACAACAGAGAAAAGGCGGCGAAACTGCTTTCTAGACAAGATGGAGGTATGACGAATTTTTTAAAAGCAAGTAATCGCAGAGAGTATTTAAAGAGTCACCCCGAGGATGTACGTACAATTACTATAGAGCCACTCCGCCAAATTTTACCCTACCTGGAATTTAAGTGCCACCCGTTATGCTCTGTTGCGCGGGGAGAAGCAATTGCGGATTCAGATATAGATGAGGGTGTCGTTGTCCTCCCAAGGGGTGGGCATCACAAAAGAAGAGAGTATGCATTTATTAAAGAATTGCGACGCCAAGGTTACGACGTTTATCATGACGATGAATGGCAGGAGCTAGGGGAACAAATTCAAAGCGCGTCAAAACCAATGCCTGCAAAGCTCGCTTGGGAATTTTTGGAAAAAGCAGGGAAAATGGAACTCCAGAGAATTCAATTTCTTACTCTTGATGAGCTTCGTGCACGAAGTAAAAAAGATTCTGATGTCATGCCCGTACTCATTTTTCTCGCCGGATACAACATTGACCCCGAAAGAACGCTAGGCGCAAGTGTTCCATGACAAAAGGTCGAAAAGCTATGATCGAAGGATGGTTCCCGCCCGAGGAGTAGCCGCTTTCAAAAAAAGTATCTGGTTTTCCGGACAAGTGAGTGAAAAAACGGAAAAGACGCAACGTCATTCTTGTTGACAAAGTTATAACTTTGTACTAAGATAAATATATGCAAATCATTTCCACAAAAGATCTGCGAAACAATTTAGCTGAAATTTTGGAGCTGGTAGCTGTAGGAAAGCAGACATTTGTTGTGGCTAAATTTGGGAGGAAAAAAGCAGTCCTTGCACCCCTCAAAGAGGAGAAAACCAAGCAGAAAGTCGATACTAGCAAATTTGCGGCATTTGGCATCTGGGAACATCGGAGAGATATAACCGATAGTGCTCGGTGGATTGCTGATCTTCGTACTCGGCAAAGTAAGCGCGTAAAATAAAACAATGCAAATGTATCTTCTGGATACCAGCGTACTTGTTGACTATCTGCGTAAAAAAAGCAATGCTGCTTCTTTCCTCAACTCTCTCGACAGGATAACACTTTCTTTGGTTTCCGCTGGAGAACTCTACCAGGGTGCTCGTAATCGCCTAGAATTGAGAGCACTTGATCAGTTTTTAAAACTCTGCACCATCGAACCGGTGACTCCGGCGATATCGTTTGAAGCACTCGAACTTTTACGCACGCATACCCTATCCGCCGGGCTACTTATTCTTGATGCACTCATTGCCGCCACTGCTTTGTCCCACGGGTACACCCTGGTAACTGCCAACCAAAAGCACTTTCGCATGATCAAAAAACTCTCACTTGCTCCATGGCCACGGCTGGAGAAGTAGAGATTCAATAAAGGTTGCGAAACTATTCAATCTGGAAAGTCGGGATTCACGCAATTTATTTTTCCATTTGACAAAAGTGGACTGGAATGAAATGGTAGGTGTATGGGAAAAATTGTTGTTATCGTTGGCATTCTTTTACTTGTGGGAGGGGGAATTTACCTCCGGATGCGGTCGCAGGGGACGGCACCAACTTCTCCAGTTGTATCTCTGCCTACTGCTTCTGCCCCCCAGCAGCCGGCTACCTCTTCATCTGACAAAAAAGTGGAAGAGACACCACTAGACTTACCTCCCCTTTTTCCTGAAGCCTCATGGAAAGAGGAAGGAGCTGGCACGTCGCCTATGGAGGTTATTTCTGTCGATGGCAATGGAAAAAAACTTTCTGGGAATCTCTGGTCGTATGCCGAAAACTTTGCCACCATGGAAGCATTCAACAGCGGAGGCAAAGGAGGGGAAATTTTTTCCTACTACAATGATACGTTTAGTAAAGACGGTTGGATAGATAAAATCACCGCCGGTGGACACACGATTACGGCAATCCGCGCCGATGGGGGAGGTGCGAGTTTGATGTCATATATTCGCTCGGAAGGAAAAGGATTTCGGGTGTTTTCACTTCTTACTCAAACTTCATTTGCGAAAGGCGAATTTCCCGTAGACGCCCAGTGTCCGTGCGCTTCCACGTACAGGGTGTTTGTAAGTGATCTCCTTTCACCCTCTGATCTATTGAAAAAATAGCCTTCCACGCTCCAGGAATGAAATAATTTTGTTTTTTTCTGCAAATTTTCGTCATTGCCCAAGAGTAATACTTAGGTTCTAAAACGAAATGCACCACTTAGGGTAAAATCACCGGTCTAGGGAGATGCAAGACTATGCGATAATTCAAGAAATCGCGAAGCTATTCAATCTGGAAAGTCGCGATTTGAAGCTCATATTTTTAAAATTGTTTGACCCCTTTTGCCCAATCTGATAGCGTAGAAGGAGATGAACAATGTTCAAATGTCTTCTTCTGGCACAACACTACCCCAGCACATTGTCGATGCGATGGCGGAAGATTTTGCCATACTTGAAGAGCAGGAAAAGAGTGTCAAGCGATCTCTGGTGCAAATTCGCAAACGTCTGGCAGATCCCACACTTACAAAAGGCCAACTCCACCAGCTCAAACTTCATGCCATAGCCCTCCATCGATCATTCCTGTCGGTAGCGGAAAAAGTGGATCAAAATGCCCGAGAACTTCTGCAGGAAAACGATTTATCACTAGTTCGGAATACCATTGCCCAAGAAAAAAAGAAGTAGTCATTTATGACTGAAGTTTCAGTCCCAACAGCAAATGCTCCCGAGCGAGCGCTACGAAATAAAGTTATCCGCGCTTCAGAACTGCCTCTTGCCAATATTACCGGCGAAGGGTCAACCACCATTCACGCAAAAACGCGGGCTAGAGAAGTGGAGGGACCAATAACATACGCTAATCTCCGGGAAATGTGGAATGATAAAGAGGCGGATAGGCTTATTGCTAAAAAGTTAAAAATAGACGCTTCAGCTCCTGCCAAGCCCGAGCAAGTGGTTTCAGACACAGAGAGAGCGGAGTTTTCTCAAAGTCTTGTGGATTTGGAACAGGAAATGGCAGAAGTCAGTGAGGTTTTGAGGCAACGATTGGGAGAGGAAGCAGAGAAACGCTTTGGAACGGAAAAAATCCTCAAACTTGTTGGTGAAGAGAAACTGCGCCGGCTCAAAGAGCTCGTGCGTACGGATGTCGAAGCGTCATTTGTTAAGCGGGTAGCCGCTTCCGAGCGGGGAATACTAAATAAAGCCTTGCGGGATCGATATAAATCCGTTTTGAGTTCCCTGGAAGAGAGTCAGTACACAGAGGAAGTTGCCCGGCATCAGGGGATTACCGAAGTGGAAGTGCAAACGCTTCGTGACCAAGGGAAAACAGATGAAGACATTGTTAAAATTTGCAAGAGAAAAGCCACGCCCAAAAATAGACTCCAGCAGATTTTGCGTGATCCTACTTTACCGGCGGGAGAAAAACGACGAATCATGAGCGGACTGACGAGTCCCCTTGAAGGGTTTGAGGGCAATCGATATGTGGAACCCTATCAGGCTAATCTTGCCAAGACGTGGGAAAGCTATGCGCCGACAGAAGCAGAAGCCAAGCCAATTACCACGCTTGCCGAGGCATGGAGTGAAACAAGGCGAATTATTGGAGAAAATCCTCTGATCACTGATGAAGAACTAGGACCTCTTACCCAATTCCCCGACGCGCATCTCAATTCTGTGGAGAAAGCGGTGGTATTTACCAATCTCCGGCTTGCCTGGCAAATGATCGAAGGCGCAAGAGCGGGCGACGGGTATCACCGCATGGAGATAGGAATTGGAGTACAGGGCGAGTCGGATTTTGATAGAAGAATCGCTCTCATCGAAACCTCTTTACCTCTTTATGCTGACGAAAAAAATAGACCTTTTTATGAAGAAATATTGAAAGAAACGCGGGAAGAAGGGGGAAGAGTTAAACAGATGGCTTTGGAACAAAGAGTGCAACAGGAGCAAGCGGCAATTGAAGCAAGAAGATTAGCAGCTGCCCAGCATGCTGAAGAATTAGCTCGTGAGAGTGGTGGCACCGACGCTACAGTTACTCCACAACCCGTTGATGGTAAAGAGACAGTTTCTTCTCGTTCAGATTTAGCAAGCGTTATTGATCAGGTAGATGAAATCATTGACAGTGATGGAGGACCAGATGCATTGCGGGTTGCTTTTATCAGGCTTGGAGATGTTGCTCCACCCGAGATCGCAGGACCCTTAAGCGATATTCTGTTGGCGAGAAACAGTTTAGCACATGCGGCTCGGGCTGGATTTGAAACGGATTTTACCCCCATAATGATTGAAGTCGCATCCGAGCATCTTGAAGCCTGGCAGAAAGCTATAGAAACGCTTCCGGAAGGAGAAGGCAGGACACTTCTGGAGGCTCAACTGGCCCAAGTCACGGGCACTGTTACTTCCCTTCAGGGTGGGCTTGAGGCACATAAATTGTCCGTACAGGAATCACTCCGTCCGAAACCTAAGGCGGAGCCAGAACTGGAGCCGCCATGGAAACCGGAGATTGAGTTTAATGGGCAATTTGAAAAAGAATTTATCCGGCGGGTGACGGATATTCTCGCCGGGTCCGAAAATGTTTTCACTCAAATTTCTCCAGAAATGCGTGACGCATTGCATCTGACTGACGAGGAATTTACTCTTCAGCGTCGGGCACTTATCAAAGTGCATGCGCAGTTTTTCTTTGATCGACAAATTTCCCCCTTATTGCCTAGATCCAACGATCAGGAAGCGTACGCAAAAGGATACCTGGCTGCATCCGGAGGCAAAACCGGTGCGCAGGTACGGCAGGAATACAGGGAGAGATACCAGCAGGCTGAAGCGATGGTTAAATCACTACTGGAGCGGCCCATCGGGGGTGAGGGAGCAAAGCCGAACAATTTGACCATTGATATGAGCCAATCGATTTTCTCTCTCATGGAATCAGTGAAAACTCCTGATAATTTTGAGCAAGCGGTACGTTGGGCAAACAACATGGGTGACAGTGATCCTGCTAAGCCTATCGCACTGCGTCTTCTGACGCTGACCGGCTACGTGCGGGGCGGATTTCGCGTGGGTGTAATGCAGCCGCCGAATAATACCTGGCTTGGGTCGAAAGAAAAGAACCAATATCTTGAGCGTCTTACGGATAAAGGCATGCGGAGTAGCACCAACTACGCCTTGATCGCCCAGTCAATACCTTTGCAAAATGATTATTTCAGAGTTGGTAGAGATGATCGTGCACCATACGAGCATCCGGTGCTGACGTATTTGCTTCCTCATGTCAATGCCACATTGCATGCGGTCAATGCCTACTTACATGATTTAAAAGATATTGATGACAAAGAACATCCTGGTAGCATGTGGACAGCTCGAGACAACATCGGCGCTTTAGCGATTGTGTCACCAAGCCTTTTAAAAATAGCTGGAAATATTTACCGGGGAGAATATATTTATCGGACTTATCAACCGACGCAGATGATCATGGATATCTATGAGGATTTGGGTATTGCCAAAGCCTATGCCGCCTCCTACCAACCAAGAGGGTCTACATCTCATTCCAACACTGCATACAGCTACTTGGAACAATTGGTGCCAGATACGCATGTACAACCGGAAGATTATGTGCGTGGAAATGCGATGATTACTCATCGGGGGATGAATGATGAGCAGAGAGATGCTTTAGAGGCAGATGCTATGCTGACTAACCAACCTATTGATACCATCATTGCACATAATCGTCGATTTCAGGGAGGCGTGCGGTTGGAAAGTGAGATAAGCGCCACAGGTGCGATACTTGTCCAAAATAGACAAGTGTTTAAGCAGCTTGAGGATCGGATAAACCAGTTTAAGGGAATATCTACACGTGGCAAATACGAAACATATCGAAGGCTCCATGGTCAGTACGCAAAGAAGACAGGGGAACTTAACGCATTACGCGCAGAACAGGGAGCGCTTTCTATCCAAATTGCCGCACTTACGGTTCAGGACAAGCGGTTTGCTCAAGAAGATCCCAGCTTTCGCTTGTGGGAAGGAGATTTAAAAAAAAGTTTCCAAGAACTTCAAGCGCTCCACCGGCGACTTGGAGAAATTCCACGCAATATTAGCGATTATGAAAGTGATCTGAAGATAGGTGAAGCTGCATTACGACGTTTATACGGTGATGATCCCTCAGGGGAAGTTCCGTCGTTTGATGTGGCGAGAAAAGCAGAAAGCGCGGATGACTATTTTCTCCCCAACGGAGAATGGGTTGTGGAGAGAAACGCGCTTTCTCGTTCCATCTCTGACCGAGAACAAACGCTTAGAAATCGAGAGGATGATTTTCAACGGATAAAGGGGCGGTTGGCTGGAGACCGGCGAGCACTCGCTGCATAATTGTAACAATCTTTACAAGGTCAGTCCTTGTGTCAATGACTGACCTTAGATAGAATATTAGAGCATGACGACAGGTGACTTATTAGAGAAAGAATTTAAAGCGGGGAAGGTGCCCAAATCACTTGACGGGTTTTACCGGGGAGAGCTTACGCTTCTTCTTCCCGCAAAACCTCTTGAACACATTGGGGGGATCATTTCCAAACTTTATCTCCCTTGGAAAGGGAAGACGTTTGATGGGAAAAAAGGCATGGGAGACAATAGTCTTTCCCGATTTGTGGCTTCTTTGCTTACATTGGGGAATGAGAAATCATTTGTCGTCAAAGAAGAGGGAAGCATCGCGCGCGTTTTTCCATTTAAAACAAAAATAACGCAAAGTGTGGGAGGGAAGAGGGAAGTTTTCCAATTGG
>Ga0209515_10009031_pt1 | contig 11447 bp, 4 predicted proteins | sample Subgroupgradi54m_FD_187454 | JGI IMG/M metagenome (GOLD analysis project Ga0209515, IMG submission 187454) | Subsurface groundwater microbial communities from S. Glens Falls, New York, USA - GMW60B uncontaminated upgradient, 5.4 m (SPAdes)... ...
TCCTTCGATCCCTTCCGGCACGAGCTTGTCGGTGACGCGTCCGCCTTCGAGGTCGAACTCGTCCTGGAAGTAGCGGTCGCGGCTGCCGCGGCGCATGGCGCCGATCGAGCCCATGCCGCGGTACTCCTTGTAGCTGCGTCCCTGGAAGAGAATCATCTCGCCGGGGCTTTCGTCGGTCCCGGCAAACAGATTTCCGATCATCGTGCAGCTGGCGCCGACCGCCAGCGCCTTCACGATGTCGCCTGAATAGCGGATGCCGCCGTCGGCGATGATCGGCACATTGCGCGCCGATGCCGCGCGCGCGCATTCCATAATCGAGCTGATCATCGGGACGCCGATCCCCGCGACGACGCGCGTCGTGCAAATCGAGCCGCCGCCGATGCCGACTTTCACCGCGTCCACGCCCGCGTCGATCAACGCTTCGGTCGCCTCGGCGGTCGCGACGTTGCCCGCGACGAGCTCGGTGTTCGGGAACTCGCGGCGGACGCGCACGATCATGTCGATGACGCCCTGCGAATGCCCGTGGGCGGTGTCGACGACGAGGACGTCCACGCCGGCGGCGACGAGCGCCTGCGCGCGCTCGAACGAGTCCTTGCTGACGCCGATTGCCGCGCCGCACCGGAGCCGGCCGAGCGCATCCTTGCACGCAGCCGGGTACTTCACCGCCTTCTGAATGTCCTTGACGGTGATGAGGCCCTTCAGCCGGTAGTCGCGATCGACGACGAGCAGCTTTTCGACCTTGTGCTGATGAAGGATCTCGCGCGCCTCGTCGAGCGTGGTGCCGACCGCCACCGTATAGAGCGGATCCTTCGTCATCACCTCGTCAATCGCGCGGTTCACGTTCGTTTCAAACCGCAGGTCGCGATTGGTGAGGATGCCGACCAGCCGCCCCTCCTTGCTGCCATCGTCGGTGATCGGCACGCCGGAGATTCGGTACTTCTTCATCAGGTCGAGCGCTTCGTGGATCCGGTTGGACGGGCCGAGCGTGATCGGGTTGACGATCATGCCGCTCTCGGAGCGCTTCACGCGATCGACTTCGGAGGCCTGCTCTTCGATCGACAGGTTCTTGTGGATGACGCCGAGGCCGCCGTGCTGCGCCATCGCGATCGCCAGGCCCGATTCGGTGACCGTGTCCATCGCCGCGCTGAGCAGCGGGACGTTCAGCCTGACATTGCGCGTCAGCCGCGTCGACACGTCCACCTGCGTCGGCAGCACCGTCGAGTGCTGCGGGACGAGCAGGACGTCGTCGAATGTCAGGGCTGTGGCGAGCTCGGTTCCGGTGGGGAGGAGGGTTAGTGAGCCGGTCTTTAATTCCATTGAATCCTCGCGGCGGGCCTTACAAGGCCCGCCCTACGCAGCTGCACCGTGGCATTTCTTGTACTTCTTGCCGCTGCCACACGGGCAGGGCTCGTTGCGTCCGACCTTCGGCTCTTCGCGCCGGACGGTTTTGATCACATCGTCGCCGCCGGTCCGTGCGGGCTGGAGCCCTTGTCGTGACGGCATGGGCTCCGCCGTTGCGGCCCCCGCGCGCGCGCCCGCGAAGGCGGGGATCGCGGATTCAGCGGCCGGCTTGTTCATCGTGATCGGCGTCGCACGCCGCGCCAGGGGCCGCGGTGCCGCGGGCGCTTCCTCGTTGAGCACAGGCCGCAGCCACATGACGTAGCGGACGATCTCTTCCTCGACCCGGTCTTTCATGTCGGTGAACAGATCAAAGCTTTCCCGCTTGTACTCGACGAGCGGATCGCGCTGCCCGTACCCGCGAAGGCCGATGCCTTCCTTCAGGTGATCGAGGGAGTAGAGGTGGTCCTTCCACTGCGCGTCGACGATCTGCAGCATGATGTCGCGCTCGACGCGCCGCAGCAGGTCGGCGCCGACCAGCTTTTCCTTCTCCTCGTAATTCGTCTTGATCAGCGCCCACACATCGTCGCCAATCTCGTCCGAGTTCTTGCTTTCGAGCTCCAGCTTTTCCAGCTGCCCGGTCTCCAGGCCGAACACGCGCGACAACTCGCGCATCAGCGCATCGAGATCCCACTCATCGGCGTCGACCTGCTTTCCGGCGAAGCGCTCGATCTGGTCATCGAGGAGATCCTCGGCCAGTGCCAGCACGTAGCCGCGTGTGTCGGCGAGCTCCTCTTCGGCGATATGAATCTTTCCATCGAGAATCTCGCGGCGCAGCGTGTAAATGCTCTCACGCTGCTTGTTCATCACGTCGTCGTATTCGAGGAGATGTTTGCGGACGGAGAAGTTCTGCGCCTCGACCTGCTTCTGCGCGCGCTCGATCGCGCGCGACACCATCCCGTGCTCGATCGGGACGCCTTCTTCCATCCCGAGACGCTGCATCAGGCCGGAGATGCGCTCGGAGCCGAAGATGCGCATCAGGTCGTCTTCGAGCGAAAGGTAGAACCGCGACGATCCCGGGTCGCCCTGGCGGCCGGCGCGGCCACGCAGCTGGTTATCGATGCGGCGCGCCTCGTGGCGCTCCGTGCCGAGGATGTGCAGGCCTCCGAGCTCGACGACCTTTTCGTGCTCGGTCAGAGTGGTTTTACTGAAGTGCGCGAAGATGCGCTCCCAATCCTGGCGCGGTACCCGGTAGAACGAATCGACGTGGAAGAAGTAGACGAACTCCTCATCGTCGACGTACTTCTCTTCGCCCTTCGGGACCTTCTGCGCGACCTCTTCCGAGAGGCACTGCTGCCGCGCCATGTGCTCGGCGTTGCCGCCAAGCAGAATGTCGGTGCCGCGGCCCGCCATGTTCGTGGCGATCGTGACGTTGTCCTTGCGTCCGGCCTGCGCCACGATTTCGGCTTCCTGCGCGTGGTACTTCGCGTTGAGGACGACGTGCTTGATGCCACGCTTCCGCAGCAGGGTGGAGAGGCGCTCTGACTTCTCGATCGATACCGTGCCGACCAGCGTCGGCCGTCCGCTGGCCTGCTTGTCGAGAATGTCGCTGACGATCGCGTCGTACTTCTCGTGCTCGGTCCTGTAGACGAGGTCCGGCTCCTCGACTCGCCTCAGCACGCGGTTTGTCGGGATGACGATGACGTCGAGGCTGTAGATCTTGTTGAACTCGGGCGCTTCGGTTTCCGCGGTGCCGGTCATGCCGCACAGCTTCTTGTACTTGCGGAAGTAGTTCTGGAAGGTGATGGTCGCGAGCGTCTGGTTCTCGCGCTCGATCTTCACCTTCTCCTTGGCCTCGACCGCCTGGTGCAGTCCGTCGCTCCATCGCCGTCCGGGCATCAGGCGGCCCGTGAACTCGTCGACGATGACGACGCCGCCGTCCTTGATCATGTAGTCGACGTCGAGCCGGAACAGCGAGTGCGCCCGCAGCCCTTGGTGCACGTGGTGGAGCAGCGGCATGTTGGCGGGATCGTAAAGACCGTTCGATCCCGGCACGAGGCGGTGCGCCAGCAGCTGCTCGGCCTTCCCCATGCCGCTCTCGGTCAGCGTCACGGTCTTGTGCTTCTCGTCGACAATGTAGTCGCCGGTCGATTCGAGCGCTTCGCGATCTTCCGACTTGACGTTGCCCTGGGTGACGGCGCCCTTCTTGAGGCGCGGGATGATGCGGTCGACTTCGTAGTACAGGTCCGTCGATTCTTCCGCTGGCCCCGAGATGATGAGCGGCGTTCTCGCTTCGTCGATGAGGATGCTGTCCACCTCGTCGACGATCGCGTAGTGGTGCCCGCGCTGCACCATCGATGCGAGCTCGAACTTCATGTTGTCGCGGAGGTAATCGAAGCCGAACTCGTTGTTGGTGCCGTAGGTGATGTCGGCGCCGTAGGCGACCTGCCGCTGTTGATCCGTCAGCTCGTGCTGGATGACGCCGACGCTCATCCCGAGGAAGCGGTAGAGGCGCCCCATCCATTCCGAGTCGCGGCGCGCGAGGTAATCGTTGACGGTGACGACGTGCACGCCTTTGCCTTCCAGCGCGTTGAGATAGGCGGGGAGCGTCGCGACGAGCGTTTTGCCTTCGCCCGTCTTCATCTCCGCAATCTTGCCGCTGTGCAGCACCATGCCGCCGATCAGCTGCACGTCGAAGTGCCGCATGTTCAGGACACGGCGGCCCGCTTCACGCACGACGGCAAACGCCTCGGGGAGCACATCCTTGAGCGACTCGCCGGCGGCGACGCGCTTCTTGAACTCCACGGTCCTGCCGCGAAGCTGTTCGTCGGTGAGCGGCTGGATGTGCGGTTCGAGCGCGCTGATCTCGGTAACCAGCGGACGGAGCCGCTTGATTTCACGCTCGTTTTGCGTGCCGATGACCTTGGCGAGAATTTGACCGAGCATGCCCTGTAGGACGCGCCGTGTACACGGCGGGATATCAATCTAGTTTACGGGAAAACGGAACCGCGGACGTAAAAGGTCCGCGCCGCACGTGGCAAATGTCCCGGTAAATCGGTGGAGCGGCGCGGACCTTTCGGGTCCGCGAAGGATTACTGGGCGCGGGGCTTCTGTTGCGAGAGGAGCTGGAGCGGGTTGAGCAGCTTGCCGTTGGCGAGCACTTCGTAGTGCAGGTGGTACCCGGTGGACCGGCCCGTATTGCCGACGTGACCGATGATGTCGCCACGCTTCACCTTCGCGCCCATCTTGACGCCGTAGTTCAGCAGGTGGCCGTACCGCGTCTCGAGGCCGAAGCCGTGGTCGAGGACGATCAGGTTGCCGTAGCCGCCCTGGAAGCCGAGATGCGTGACAGTTCCCGCGGCGGTTGCAAACACCGGCTGGCCGCGCTCACCCGCGATGTCGAGTCCCGCGTGGAAATCGTCGTCGCCCGTGAACGGATCCGCGCGATGTCCCATCGTCGACGAGAGCCAGCCCTGGGCGGGCCAGATCGACGGCGTCGCGGCCGCGAGCGCGTTGCGGCGATCGACGGTGCGGCTCACGACGTTCAGCCGCGACTCGAGGCTTTCAAGGAGCGTTCGCAGAAGACCGAAGGTATCTTCCGGTGTTCCGAGCGAGGAGAGCGTTCGCTGTGCGGTGCGATCGGCTTCGGTGCTTCCACCCATCGCGCGCGCCTTCACGAGTGCCGGCAGTTTCTCCATCGTCTTGGCGACGCCCGGATCGAGTGCCGATCGTGCGCCGAGATCCTGGATGGCCGCCTCGAGCGACGCGATCTGTGTCGCGAGCTCGTCGGTGGCCGCACGGAAGCTCGCGTTCTCGGCTTCGAGCGCCTGATGGCTCGTGCGGAGGTCCGCGACGTCGGTCTTTGCTTTCCACGCGGCGCCAATACCGATCAGCACCGGAAGCGCGAGAAGAATTCCTGAAGCGATGAGTACGGGTCGAAACGACAGCGTCGCGCGGCGCACCACGCCCGAGCTGCGGTCGGCGACAATAATCGTGTATCGCTTCGAAGCCATTACATCCTTGATGTATTGCTGGGCCGATTGCTGAGTTCGCCTGGGGAGCGAACAGACTAACACAGGGTTTCGGGGTTTTAGCCCTGAAACATTAGCCGCGGGCGAATATCCGGCGAATATCCGATTCCCGACCACGTGGCCGCGCAAGCGACGTCACTCCACCAGCCGGTACTGGAGCGCCTCCGCCACGTGCTCTCGCTCTACGCGGTCTGACCGTGCAAGATCTGCGATCGTTCGAGCGACCTTCAGCACGCGGTCGTAACCCCGTGCGCTGAGGCCAAGCTGGTTCGCGGCAGCCAGCAGCAAGGCGCGTCCCTTCGCATCAGGCCGGCAGTGCGTCGCGACCGCGCCGCCGCGCACGTCGGCGTTGGTTCGAGGGCCATCGCCGCCGTCACGCGCGCGCTGGAATCGGCGGGCGGCGAGTACCCGTTCACGAACCGAGAGCGACGACTCGCCAGGCGCGGCATCCGCGATGGCGCTGATCAGCACCGCCGGCACTTCGACAATCAGGTCAATGCGATCGCGGAGCGGTCCTGACAAACGTCCGCGGTAGCGCGCGATGTTTGCCGGCGTGCATCGGCACGCCCGCCGCTCGTCGCCGAGAAATCCGCAGGGGCACGGGTTCATGGCGGCGATGAGCACGAAGCGCGAGGGGAAGACCGCCGTCCGCGCCGCGCGCGCAATCGTGACACGCCCTTCCTCGAGCGGTTGGCGCAGCACCTCCAGGACGCGGCGATCGAATTCGGGCATCTCGTCGAGGAAGAGCACGCCGTTGTGCGCGAGTGAGATTTCTCCGGGTCGCGGATTCGCGCCGCCACCGACGAGCGCGACGTTCGAAATCGTGTGATGCGGCGCCCGGAATGGCCGCCACGTCAGCAGACCGGAACCCGGCGGCAGCGTTCCCGCCACGGAATGAATGGCCGTGCACTCGAGCGCCTCTTCAAAGGTGAGCGGCGGCAGGATGCCCCCGAGCCTCCTCGCGAGCATCGTCTTGCCTGCGCCAGGAGGACCGACAAGGAGGAGGTTGTGGCCGCCGGCAGCCGCGACCTCCAATGCGCGCCTCGCGAGCAATTGGCCGCGAACGTCGGCGAGGTCGCCATCGCACGGCGTGGCGGTCATTTCGGGAACCGCGGCAGTGCTCGCGACCGCAGCATCCGGCGATCGCAGCGCCTCGAGCGCGTCCGCGAGCGATCGAACCACGCAGACTGTCAGGCCGTCGACGACACAGGCCTCGGGGGCATTTTGAGGCGGCAGGAGAAGACGCGTCAGCCCGAGTCGTCTGGCGGCAACGGCAATGGGCAGCACGCCGCGGATGGCGTTGATGCCCCCGTCGAGCGACAACTCGCCGAGCACCAGCGTGTCGTCGAGCGCGCGCGGCGCCAACTGTCCCGTCGTGGCGAGGACGCCGAGGGCAATCGGCAGGTCAAACGACGAACCTGCCTTGCGGACGTCAGCTGGCGCAAGGTTGACCGTGATTCGATGAGGAGGGAAGTCGAGTCCGGAATTTCGAATCGCGAGGCGCACCCGGTCGCGGCTCTCGCGGACGGTCGTGTCGGGGAGTCCGACCATCGTGAAGGACGGCAGGCCGAACGAGACGTCCACCTCGATCTGAACGGGGTACGCTTCGACGCCGAAGACCGCCGCCGACCGGAGACGCGCAAGCACGCCATGCTCATCTGCAAAGAGCGTGGTTGCCGGAATCCTGAGGAATTGCCGCCGTCGCGGTTCCTCTGGCGCAGATTCTGCTACCTGAGGGACGCGTCCGCGCGTCTATTTCCGCCACCTGCCCCGGCCGATAACTATCCAGAAATTATTGATATTCTCTTGGACGCGCGCCGGATTCACCCGGCGGCCGATTCCACTCCCATATCGAAGAGGAAACAGCATCATGCTGGACGCTCTCAAGGGCCTGACCGGCGGCGGGAAGGCACAGAAGCAGACCGACGATCTCCAGGGCCTCATTGCCACCGCCAGGGAAGAGCGCGGCGCGCTCAGCACGATGCTCACGCAGATCTCGATGCGCAGCGCGAAGCTGTCGCAGCTGGGCAAGTCGCTCGAGCAGGTCGATCAGAAGGCTGCGAGCACGACGGTCAAGCTCGACGAGATCGTCAAGCGCGTCGACGGACTCGAAGATCGCGCAAAGGCGTTCGCCGAGATCGAGAAGCGCGTGCAGTCGCTGATCGAGTCTGCGACGCAGGCGCAGGTGGCCGCCGAGAAGCTGATGGCGCCGGACGGCGAGCTGCAGAAGCACCGCCAGCAGGTGCAGCAGCTCTCCTCGCAGGCGCTCGAGACGCAGGCGAGCGTCGATGCGCTCAAGCGGGAACGTACCACGCTCGAGGAGTTTCGCAACCAGCTCCGGACCGCACAGGGAGAAATCAAGCAGTCGGTCGATCATGCCAACGCGCTGCGCGGCGAGCTCGATCAGGTCCGCGGCACCGCCGGCCAGCTCTCACAGGAGTACACCAAGCTCCGCGACACGTCGCGCGAGGCGCGCGAGGATTCGATTGCGGCCACCGAGGCCGTGAAGGACGTCGAGAAGCGCCTCGGACCGCTCGTCCAGCTGCAGGAATTGAGCAAGACGACGGAAGAGAAGCTGACGTGGCTGAACGCCTTGGCCGAGCACGTCACGCAGAAGTCGAAGGCGCTCGAGTCGCAGAAGCACGCCGTCGAACGAGCCGTCGTCGAAGCGAACCGGCTCAACGAGCTGGTCTGGAGCATGGACGTCCAGATCAACAAGCTCAATGAGGGGCTGAAGCAGGCGGCGCGCAGCGAGGAATCACTCGGCAAAGTCGAAAAGCTGGTCGCCGAAACCAACACGCAGGTCGAGGCGGCGACGAAGATGCGCGACGAGTTCGTGCGCGAAGCGGCGCGCTTCGAAAAGGATGGCCGCGGCCTCGTCGACGTGCTGCGCGTGAACCTCGAGAAGCTCTCGCTCGAAAAGAAGGAGTTCGAGTCGTTCGATCAGCGCCTTCGCGCGCTGCAGACGTCGGTGCGCGAAGCGGAGAACCGCGTCGACGCGCTGAGCGCGAAGGAAAAGAACCTCTCGCTGCTCAATCAGAAAGCGGACGCCCTCAGCAAGGAATTCCAGGCGCTGATGACGCACGCCGACGAGCTCACCAAGAAACAGGCAAGCCTCGAGACGCTCCAGGAGCGGCTCGTGCAGGTGGACGACCTCTCGAAGCGCACGGCCGCGCAGTACGACGGTCTCAAACAGAGCCGCACGGATCTCGAGACCCTCAGGAAAGACATCCAGGAGTTCCACAAGTCGCACGTCGAGATCGCGCAGCTGCGCGACAAGCTGGGCGCCGACCGCGCGGCGCTCGAGGCGTTCGGCGATCGCCTCACCTCGTTCCGCGCACGGACGCCGGAGCTCGAGGCGACGATGGATGCGATCCTCGGGAAGCTGGGGCAGGTGGACGAGGGCGCGAAACAGGCGATGCGGTTGGGCGAGGTCGCCGGGGAGCTCGACGCGCAGCTGACCCGTCTCACGAGCCGCATCCAGTTCGTGGACAAGCTGGAAGCGCGCATCAACACGCTGCATGTGATGACCGCCGACGTCGATCGCAAGCTCGCCGAGCAGCTGGCCCGCCGGACGGAGCTCGATACGCTCAAGACACAGTGCGACGGCGTCGTCGCGCAGATGCTCGATGCGCAGCAGAAGATCGAGCAGGTCGCCGCGGCACAGAGCAAGGTCATGCCGCTGTCGAACCGGCTCGACATCCTCCAGTCGCAGCTTGACAAGGCGCAGGCCCGCTTCAAGGAAGTTCAACGGGACGAGGCGTCGATCAACGAGCAGCAGGCGCGGATTGCGGAGCTCGCCGAGGCAGGCCGCGTTCTCGCCGCGGAAGCCGCCGAGCGTATGAAGCAGGTGCAGGCGCTCGGCGATGAGTTGAATCGTTCGTCGGCCGCGAAAGACGAGCTCATCGCGGAGCTCGCACGCATCCAGGCGCGCCAGCGCGACGCGGTCGCGCAGGCCGAGGCTGCCGAGGACCAGGTCAAGCGCGCGGAGGCGATGTACAAGTCGCTCGAGCAGCGGCGGTCGCAGCTGGCGTTCTCGGAGAAGAAGATCAGCGCCGTCGAAGCGAAGATGACCGAGCTGGCGCAGAAGTCGAACGAGATCGATCAGAAGATGAAGGCGATCACCGAGCGCGAGTCGCTGGTGAACGCCGTGAAGTCAGAGGTCGACAACGTCTATCAGATCAGCGCGCGGAGCCGCGCCGACCTGCAATACGTCAGCGATCACCGCGAGGAGGTGTCCGCGCTTCGCCGGCAGGTGCAGGACCTGCTGGCCACCGCGTCGGACACCGAGGACAAAATCAACGCGATCGACGCGCGGCGGAAGACCGTCGACGAGGTCCAGTCGAAGACCAGCCTCATCTCGAACCTGCTCGAGGACGTCCGCGTGAACCTCGAGACGCTCGGCGAGCAGAAGGCGGTCATCGATCACGTCGCCGAACGGCTGGCGCGGCTCGAGTTCGTCATGCAGGAAGCGCAGAACACGATGCAGAACCTGCAGCACGAGCGCGAGCTGGCCGAGCGCATCGAGGAAAGCATCAAGCAGCTTCGCACGCGGACGGCGGCGAAGCCCGATGAAAGCCGGAAGCCTGCGGCTTCCGCATAAATCCATTCGATTGTCAGAGGAGGGCGGGCCTTGTTAGGCCCGCCAGATCAGCGAGTCGCGACTGCGGCCTGGCGAAGCGTGAGGATCGTCAGCTGCTGGCCGATGCGGAGTGAGTTTGTCTGCAAGCTGTTCCACTTCTTCAGCGAGGCCACGCTCGTCTGGAACACGCGCGCGATTGACGAGAGCGTGTCGCCCTGCTTCACGCGATAGACCAGCTTCGCCTGCGCCGAGCCCGCCGGGGCGGGGTTCGGCACGGTGGTGCTTGCCGTCACGACAGGGTCCGCTTTGCGCGTCTCCACGAGCGGTGCCGGATTCTCGGTGCGCGCAGCGAGCAGGAGCGTCGGCGCGCGCGGAACGATCAGCTGCTGGCCGGGCGTCACACGAGACTTCACGGACAGGTAGTTCGCATCCGCCAGATCCGCGCGGTTCACCTTCAGCTTGTTCGCGATGGAAAGCAGCGTCTCGCCCTTCCGCACCGTGTGCCAGGTGAGACTCGCCGCGTCGGGACCAGAGTCCGCGAGCCCCGCACGCACCAGCTCGGCCGTGCCCTCCGGGACTTTCAGCTCGTAGTCCTTCGCCCGGACCGGCGTCGTCCAGCGGCGAAGCTCGGGATTGAGGTCCTGGATGGTCTGGACCGGTGTTCCAGCCCACTCGGCGACGCGCCGGAGGTCAACAGCGACGGGAAGTGTCACCTTCTCGACGCCAGTCGTCTCGGGAGGTGCCGGCTCGAAGTCGAGGCCGTACTGCGCAGGGTTACGCGCGACGATCATCGCCGCAAGGATCAGCGGCACGTAGTCGCGTGTCTCGTTCGGCAGATATCGCTTCGAGGCGCTCAGGCGCCAGAAGTCCTTGACGCCGCCAGAGCGCTTGATGGCACTCTGTACGCGCCCGGGGCCGCCGTTGTACGACGCCAGCGCAAGGTGCCAATCGCCGAACATGCTGTAGAGGGTCTTGAGGTACTTCGCCGCCGCGCGCGTGGCCTTTTCCGGTTCGGCGCGCTCGTCGATGTACCAGTCGTGCTTGAGCCCGTTTTCGAGCGCCGTCCCGCGCATGAACTGCCACATCCCCTTGGCTTTCGCGCGCGACAGGGCGTCCGGCTTGAACGCGCTTTCAACCAGCGGAACGTAGGCGAGATCCAGCGGCAGGCCCTCGGCCCTGAAGACGTCCTGGATCATCGGCAGGAAACGGGCGCCGCGGCTCAAACCGTCCTGCAGATATCCGCGCAGCCGTCCCGTGAACAGCTCGACGAACGACAGGACGCGGGCGTTCAGCGGGATGGCGATGTCGTGGTTGCTTGACTGAAGGTCCTCGGCAACGGCTTCCTTGGTCTGGGCGGATGGGCTGCTCTCGAACGTCGAGATCGCCAGTAGATCGTCGATCGATGCGGGCTCGTACTTCTTTTCCGTAAATCCGTCGCCTTGCGCGAGCGAGGTGAGCTCGGTAGCGCTGATGCGCTCTACCAGCCGGTCGAAATG
>Ga0209515_10009032_pt1 | contig 11445 bp, 11 predicted proteins | sample Subgroupgradi54m_FD_187454 | JGI IMG/M metagenome (GOLD analysis project Ga0209515, IMG submission 187454) | Subsurface groundwater microbial communities from S. Glens Falls, New York, USA - GMW60B uncontaminated upgradient, 5.4 m (SPAdes)... ...
AGCCCGCTCCGGCGAAGCCTGCCGCTGACAAGCCCGCTCCGGCGAAGCCTGCCGCTGACAAGCCCGCTCCGGCGAAGCCTGCCGCTGACAAGCCCGCTCCGGCGAAGCCTGCCGCCGACAAGCCCGCTCCGGCGCCCGCGCCTGCTCCGGCGCCCGCGCCCGCCAACCCGTAGGCCCGCCCATGGCGCGCCTCGAGTTCGCCAAGTACCAGGGCCTCGGCAACCACTTCGTGGTCGTCGACCTGCGTCGCGGTGAGCCCACGCCCACGCCCAACGAGGCGCGCGCGGCCGAACGGCTGTGCGAGCCCCACTTCGGCGCCGGCGCCGACGGCGTGCTGCCCATCCTGCCCGCCACCGTGCCCGACGCCGACGCGCGCATGCGCGTGCTCAACGCCGACGGCAGCGAGGCGGAGATGTGCGGCAACGGCCTGCGCCTCGTGGTCAAGCACCTCTACGATCGCGACCCGTCGATGCGCAAGCCGGTCCTGCGCATCGAGACCGGCGCCGGTGTGCTCGCGTGCAGCGTCACGGCGGGAGCCGACGGCCTGGCCGACACCGTCTCCGTGGAGATGGGCCGGCCGCGCCTGACCCGCGGCGAGATTCCCATGACCGGCGCGGCGACCGAGCGCTGCATCGAGCAGCCCATCGACATCGCCGGGCGCGAGACGCCCATCACCGCGGTCTCCATGGGCAACCCGCACGCCATCACGTTCGTGAGCGAGACCGGCGCCGCGCTGCGCACGCTGGCCGAAAAGTTCGGCCCGCCGCTCGAGACGCACGCCGCCTTCCCACGCCGCACCAACGCCGAATTCGCCCACGTCGTCTCGCCCGAGCACATCGAGCTGGTGGTGTGGGAGCGCGGCTGCGGCATCACCTTCGCCTGCGGCACGGGCGCCTGCGCCACCGCCGTGGCCGCGTGCCTGACCGGGCGCGCCCAGACCGGGCGCGAGATCCGCGTGCAGCTCCTGGGTGGCCCGCTCGCGATCACGGTCGCGCCGGACTACTCGGGCGTGACCATGCGCGGCCCGGCGCGGCTCGTGTTCGACGGCAGCATCGACCTGGCCGCGCTGCTCGCGGGCTAACGAACCAGCGCGATCTGCGCCTGCACGGGGAAGTGGTCGGAGCCCACCGCCGGGCCGACCGCACGCTCGAGCACCACGATGCGCGGGCTGACCAGCACATGGTCGATGGGGATGCGTAGCGCCGCCGTCGCCGTCGGCCACGAGGTCTCCAGGCCGAAGCCGCGGCGCGAGTCGGCGAGGCCGGTGCGCGCGCGCAACCGGCGCAGCGGGTACGACCAGGGCGTCGCGTTCATGTCGCCCATGACCACCACGTGCTCGCCCAGGGTCGGGCGCGCGTCGGCCAGCGCATCGAGGAAGCGACGCTGCACCTCGGCCATCTGGCTGCTCACCGGCGGCGCCGGGTGCACCAGCACCAGCGTGACCGGCGCGCCGTCCATCTCGATGGTGGCCACGATGGCGGGCGTCAAGGACACGCCGAAGGTGCGCACCTCGCGGAACCTGAACGGGCGCCGCGAGTAGAGCGCCAGGCCGAACTTGTCCTTGTCGTGCGGCTGCGGCATCCGGTACGGCCACGCGGCCATGGTCGGCTCGAGATCGTGGACCCAGCGCGAGTCCATCTCGAGCAGCCCGACGATGTCCGCGTCGCTTCCGGCCAGGAAGCGGGCCACGCGCGCATGATCCCGGTTGTCCTCCTGCACGTTGAGCACGAGCAGCGAGAGCGGCTCGCCGTGGTGCGTGGGCCGCTCGGGCGAGAACCACGTCGGCGCGATGGCCGCGACGTTGAGCATCACCGCCAGCGCCGCCAGCGCCGCCGGCCCCAGCCGCCGCGCCACCGCCGCCGCGACGGTCACCAGGAGCGCCGCCACCGCGATCTGGACGCGGAAATGCTCGAGCAGCCCCAGCTGCCACGACCAGCGCGACAGCCAGCCGAGCAGCGTGACCAGGAGTCCCACGCTCGCGCCACCCCACAGCGCGCCACCCGCGAGGCGCGCGGCGACACCGGGACGACGGAACGCTGCTTTGGACACGCGAGCGGAACGCATGGGGCGGCCGAGTCTATTTCAGCGGGCGTGACGGAGCCACATTCCTGCTTCTGCCAGGGCCGCCTCCCGCTCGCCTGCGCGCCGGCTCACCTCACCGCCGCAGCCACACGAGCCCCAACGCCAGGGCCACGAGTACCACGGCAGGCACGAGCACCCACATGAGCACCGTCGCCCAGCCGCCGCCGAGCGCCCCGGCGCCGCGGCGCGCGCAGCTCAGGCAGACCGCCCAGGTGCGCACGCCACCGTCGGTGAGCTGGCAGCAGTCGCCGCACACCGGGCGCCGGCAGGTCGCGCACGGTCCGACGGCGGCGGCGCCGCACAGGGCGCAGCGCTCGGGGCCCGCCCCGCCCTCGTCGCCCACGTGGCGTAGTTGTCCGCTCACGTCAGCCACTCTACTATCAAGCATGATGCCCACGGAGCGGCCGAGCTTCCACGAGACCAGCATCTGGTCCACGCCGATCCGCGACCTGGGCCTGCGCATCGCGGGCACGCCGCTCGAGCCGGTCATCGACGAGTTCCTGCTCGAGCTCGACCACCTGGGCCTGGGCCGCCTGCGCCCGCGCTTCTACCTGTCGACCGAGTGGGGCGTGCCCATGGACACCATCGCCATCGCCATCCCCTTCTACCTGGCCCACCCGGATCTGACCGAGATGCACGCCAAGAAGGTGGGCCACGTCGAGGGCATGTCGGGTCGCGATGTGCTGCGCTACGTGCGCCACGAGATGGGCCACGTGCTCAACTACGCGCACAAGCTCTACGACCGGCCCGAGTGGCAGTCGCTCTTCGGCGCCATCACCCAGCCGTACATCGACGACTACCGGCCGCAGCCGTTCTCGCGCCGGCACGTGCGCCACCTGCCCGGCTGGTACGCGCAGAAGCATCCCGACGAGGACTGGGCCGAGACCTTCGCGGTGTGGATGACGCCCGGGCACGACTGGCGGCGCGACTACGCCGGCTGGCCCGACGCCCTGGCCAAGCTCAACTTCTGCGACCGCGCCATCGCCGAGCTGCGCGAGCGCGAGCCGGTGCAGGTCGACGACGAGCTCGACGAGGACGTGGGCGAGATCGGCTACTCGCTGGCGCAGTACTACGAGAACCTGACCGAGGAAGCCATCGCCATGCCCGAGGGCCTCGACGGCGCGCTGCGCGCGGTCTTCGACGACGGCCAGCCGGGCGGCGACGGCGTGGCGCGCCAGCCCGCCTCGGGGCTCCTGGGCCGGCTCGAGCGCAGCCTCGCTGCCAACGTGTTCGTGTGGACCGGGCACTTCCCCGAGAAGACGCTGGTGCTGGTGCGCCACCTGGCGCGGCGCTGCGACGACCTCGGCATCACCTACCCGGTCGCCGCCGAGCGCGACGTCTCGCTGGCGCTGACCACCATGGTCACGGCGCTGGCCATGAACCACGTGCACCGCGGCAGCTACCTTCCCTAGCCTGCTGCCCCGCCCTACTTCTTGTATCGCGCCACGGCCAGATCGACGATCTTCTGCACCAGATCCGGGTATTCCAGCCCGGCGGCGCGTGCGGCCACCGCGAACTCGGAGCTCTTCTCCAGGTAGCAGCTGGCGTTGACCTCGAGCACGTAGATCTCGCCCGTGTCGGTCAGGCGCAGGTCGACGCGGCCGTAGTCCTTCACGCGCAGGGCGCGGAAGGCGTCGGTCGACACCTTCTGCAGGCGCGCACGCATCTCGTCGGGCAGCTGGGCCAGCACCGTGCGGGTACCCTTGTACTCCTTGCTCGACTCGTCCCACTTGGCCGCCTGGTCGGCCACGCGCGGCGCGCCATCGGGCAGGCCGGAGAAGTCCATCTCGATGGGCGGCAGCGCCTGCAGGTCGCGGTTGCCCAGCACGCCCACGTAGAACTCGCGCCCCTCGATGTACTCCTCGGCCAGCGCGTCGTCGTCGAGCTCCTCGTGGATGGCGACCACCCGCTTCATCAAGGTGGTGATGTCGTGCACCAGCGACTTCTTGCCGATGCCGATCGACGCGTCCATGCGCGACGGCTTGACGAACAGGGGCAGACGCAGGTTGCCGCCCGTCTCCAGGTTCGCCGCGGTCGAGAACACGGCGAAGCGCGGGAACTGGATGCCCTCGAAGGCCAGCACCTTCTTGGACAGGACCTTGTCCTGGGTGAGCAGCAGCTCGCTCGGACCCGATCCGGTGTAGCGGATCTTCATCACGTCCATGAGCGCGGCGATGGGGTAGTCGGCGCACACGTCGTCGCCGAACATCTCCATCATGTTGAAGACCAGGTCGGGCTTGCGCCGCTTGAGCCCGCGCATGAGCTTGTCGACGTCGCCGTGCACACCGAGGATCGACACCTGGTGATCCTTCGAGCGCAGCGCCGCGGCCACCTGCTTGACGACCGGATCGACGTCCTTGTCTTCCTCGCTGTCGAGATAGGTGAGGACGGTTATCTTCATCCGACGCTGATCATACACCGCGGTGCTGTAGCATGCGCGGCGTGAACGACTCGGCAGGGATCTGCGTCTTCGGCCGCATGGCGCGCGCGCGCAAGCGCTTCGTCGACGGCACGCACCGCGCGCGCTCGCCGCGCGCCACGCTCGCGCGCATGCGCCCGCTCATGCCCCGGCTGGGCATCACGCGGCTCGCCCGTCTGACCGGCCTCGATTGCGTCGGTGTGCCGGTGTGGGCGGCCATCCGGCCCAACGGCCGCAGCCTGTCGACCTCGCAGGGCAAGGGTCTCACCGACGACGCGGCGGCGGTGTCGGCGCTCATGGAGAGCATCGAGACCTGGCACGCCGAGCGCATCGAGCGCAAGGTGGTGCGCGGCTCGTGGCGCGCGCTGCGCAAGCGGCTGCCGCTCGTGGATCCGCGCCTGCTGCCGCGCGAGCCCGACGTGCGCACCGATCTCGACGCACGCCTGGAGTGGATCGAGGGCTGGGACCTGGGCGCCGACGACGGCGCGGGCGCACCGGTGTGGGTGCCGCGCGAGGCGGTCACGCTCGACTGCGTCATGCCGGCCACGCGGCGGCCGCGCTTCGCCATCTCGTCCAACGGCCTGGCCTCGGGCAACCATGTGCTCGAGGCCATCGTGCACGGCGTGTGCGAGGTCATCGAGCGCGACGCCGAGGCGCGCTGGCGCGCGGCGCGCGGGCAAAGGCGCGTGGATCTCGCCACCGTGAAGGATCCCCACTGCCGCGCCCTGCTCGAGCGCGTGGCCGCGGCGAAGGTGCACACCATCGTCTGGGACATCACCTCGGATGTGGGCGTGCCCGCCTACGGCGCCGCGGTCATGGAGGATCCGCGCGAGCCGGCCTGGCGCGCGCTCGGGCTCTACCAGGGCTTCGGCTGCCACCTCGATGCGAAGATCGCCCTGGCGCGCGCTCTCTCGGAGGCCATCCAGACGCGCGTGACCTACATCTCGGGCAGCCGCGACGACTTCTTTCCCCACGACTACGAGCGCACCACCGACGAGCAGCTGCTGCTCGAGATCTGGGACGAGGTCATGGCCACGCCGGGCGAGCGGGTCGACTTCCGCGCCGCGCCCTGCGACGCGGGCAAGAGCTTCGAGGACGACCTGCGCACCCTGGTGGCACGCCTGGCCGCGGTGGGCGCGCAGCAGGTCATCGCCGTGGACCTCTCGCGCGCCGAGCTGGGCGTGCCGGTGGTCAAGGTGCTGGTGCCCGGGCGCGCCACCCACGTGGAGCTGATGGGCTGATGGCGCGCAGCAAGTCGAAGCCGACGCCGCGTACGTTCGTGTTCCTCGGCCCCAGCCTGCCGCTGGCGGCGGCGCGCGCGCTCCTGCCCGACGCGACCTACCTGCCGCCGGTGCAGATGGGCGACGTCTACCGGCTGGTGCGTCACCACCGGCCCGCGCGGCTGGCCCTCATCGACGGCTACTTCGAGCGCGTCGCCGCGGTGTGGCACAAGGAGATCCTGTACGCGCTCGAGCGCGGCGTGGAGGTCTGGGGCGCGTCGAGCATGGGCGCGCTGCGCGCCGCCGAGCTGCATGTGCTGGGCATGCGCGGCGTCGGTCGCGTCTTCGCCGACTACCGCGCGGGCCGCCTGGTCGACGACGACGAGGTGGCCATCGCGCACGGGCCGGCCGAGCTGGGCTACCCGCGCTTCTCCGAGGCCATGGTCAACCTCCGCCACGGCCTCGAGCGCGCGCACGCGGCCGGGATCATCACCGCGCGCCAGCACGACCGTCTGGTCGCGCTGGCGAAGTCGACCTTCTACCGCGATCGCACCTGGGACGGCTTGCTCGCGTCAGCACGCGTGCCGGCGCAGCCGCGCGCCGCCCTGGCCGACTTCGTCGCACGCACCGCGCCCGACCTGAAGGCGGCCGACGCGCGCGCGCTCCTGCGCCGTCTGGCCCGCACGCGCCCGCAACGGCCCCGCGTGGTCGAGCCGCTCGCGCGCACCTGGTTCTGGCACCGCCTGGTCGAGACGCAGTAGCTCGGGGATGGTATGACCCGCGACATGGAGTCGACCTCGTCGAGTCGTGGCCGGTCGTCGAGTCGCAGCGGGTCGTCCAGCCGCGGCGGGTCGTCGATGCGCCGCCGGCGTCGCACCTGGGCGCGTCGCCTGGCCATCGCTGCGCTCATGCTGGTGGGCGGGCTCGCCGCGTCCACGCTGCTGGTGTGGTGCACCCTGCCCGACGTGCGCTCGCTCGTGCGCGACAACCCGAAGACGACCGCGTTCATCGAGATCCGGCGCGTGCAGGCCGCGCACGACGGGCGCAAGTTCGAGCTGCGCTGGACGTGGAAGCCGCTCGCGCGCGTGTCGCCCTACCTGCGCGACGCGGTGGTGCACTCGGAGGATCCGCGCTTCTGGCGCCACGAAGGCATCGACTGGGACGCGGTGCAGCACGCCGCGCGCGCCGACTGGAAGGCGGGCGAGATGAAGTACGGTGCCAGCACCATCACCCAGCAGGTGGCCAAGAACCTGTACCTGTCGCCGTCGAAGAACCCGCTGCGCAAGCTGCGCGAGTGGCTCATCGCCGGGCGTCTCGAGCGGCACCTGTCGAAGGACCGCATCCTCGAGATCTACGTCAACATCGCCGAGTGGGGCGACGGCGTGTTCGGCGCCGAGGCGGCGGCGCGCAGGTGGTTCGGCGTGTCGGCGGCGGAGCTGTCGCCAGTGCAGGCGGCGCGCCTCGCGGTGGCCCTGCCCAACCCCAAGCGGCGCGCGCCCAGTGTCAGGTCGCGCGAGCTGGCGCGCAAGGCCGCCAACCTCATCATCGCCATGCGCAACGACGGCGTGATCGACGCCGGCGCGATGCAGGCCGCGCTCATCGAGCTGGGCGTGGCCAAGCGTGCCCCGGGCGGCGTGGCACCGGTCGAGCCCGAGCCGGAACCCGCGGCCGCGCCGGACGAGCCCGACGAGCCCGACGTTCCGGACGTTCCGCCCGCGACACCCGACACGGCGCCGGCGCCCGCGCGCGACGAAGCTGACGCTGCGCCCGCCCAGGCCGACGCCACGTCCGGCTGATCCGCGCCGCTACTTGCGCACCACCTTCGGCACGTCGCGATCCAGCACGGTCTTGCGCCCGTCCGCGCCCGCGATGCGAATCGCCTCGTCGCAGACCGCGCGCACGTGCTCGCTGAGGGCCACCGCCACCGCATCGGAGGTGTTCATGCCGCTGCGATCGCGGATGTACTTCTTCATGCGCGAGACCACGATCAGCACGTCGTCGTCGCTCACCGCGGTGGCGCTGCTGCTGCCGGAATCCACGACGCGGCGCGTTGCAGGACCGGGCGGCGGCATGGAGCGGAGCGGCATGGGCGTGGGACCAGGAGTCGGGGCGTCGTGGACGTCGACCGCGTCGTCGTTGTCGTCGCCTGACGCATCGCGTCCAGCCTCCCAATCCGCACGGCTGGGCGCGCGCGCCTCCACGGCCCACGCGTCACGATGACGCAGCACCGACAGGTGACTGTCCCAGCAGCCCACGCTGCAGAAGACCAGGCGGGTGCGCTGTCGGTTGCAGGTCGACACACTGCATACCCAGTGCTGCGCGCCGAAGCCGATGCTCTTCCGGCACGCGCTGCATACCATCCAGGTTTGCGAATCACTCATCGGCTCCATCTTACAGGGCCGGGACAGGCGAGGTTAGCCACCCTGTGCGGAAGTTAGCGCGTTTTGTGCCCGTCCTCGGCTACGATGCCCGGCATGTGGTCCCGGGCTGGAGCTCGACTGACGCTGGTGTTTGCGCTGATCCTGTCCGCGATGAGCGCGGGTTGCGGTCGCGCCTCCGCTCCGGCCGCCGCCACCAGCGCCACGCGCACGCCCGGGCCCGATGGCATCTCGGTGGTCAAGGCACCCGCGGGCCTGCACGTGGTCATCAACCACCATCCCGTGCACATGACCCTCGAGCTCGACGGCGCCGAGATCGGCGTCAGCGAGGACGACCCCGCGGTCTGGCTGGTCGACGGCCAGATCATCCAGGTCGCGGTGGTGCCGCGGCAGGCCATCTACGGCGCGGCCTCGTCGATGGTCTCCGACTCGCAGCTCTTGCTCGATCATCTGGCCTGGGAGTCGAGCTACGTCGCGTCGGAGCTGGGCACCGAGGTGCGCGCGCGCCAGCAGGCGTGCCGCACCGCGCTGGGCGCGCAGTGCCTCATCTCCGACTACGCCGTGGCCGCCGCGCGCAAGAACCTGCTCATCACCACCGTGGTCGCCGACCAGGTGGTCGGCCTGGCCAGCCTGGTGCCGTCGGGACGCGACTCGGGTGAAGCCGAGGCGCGCCTGCGCGCGGTGCTCGAGACCATCCGGCCGCGCGACGGCTGGATCGACCCCGCGGCCGAAGCCGCGCGCCTGCACGCCTCGCCGTGAGCTCGAGCTACCGCGCCGTCGTCATCGGGGCGACCGGTGCCGTCGGTTCGGCGCTCACGCACGAGCTGGTCGCCTCGCCCCGCTGCAGCCACGTCACGGCGCTGGTGCGGCGCAAGTCAGACTTGCTCGGCACGGCCGCGAAGCTCAGCCAGCACGTGGTCGACTTCGACCGGCTCGAGGAAAGCACGCGCGCCGCGGCCCACGGCTGCGAGGTCGCCTTCTGCACCATGGGCGTCGGACAGCCGCGCAAGGTGCCGCGCGAGGAGCAGTGGCGGGTCGACGTCGAGCTGGCTGCCGCCTTCGCGCGCGGCTGTCGATCGGCCGGCGTGCGGCACATCTCGCTGCTGACCTCGGTCAGCGCCAGGCCGACCGCAGGCAACTACTACCTGCGCGTCAAGGGCGCCGCCGAGGAGGCGGTCACACAGGTCGGCTTCGCACGCACCAGCTTCTTTCGCCCCAGCCTGCTGGTCACGCGCGACGTGCGTTACGGCCTGCAGGATCGTCTGACGCAGGCGCTGTTCCCCTGGGTCGCGAGGCTTTTGCCCAGTCGCTTCCGGCAGATACGCGTGGAGACCCTGGCCCGTGCCATGCGGGTCAATGCCGAGCGCGAGTCCGACGGGATCGAATTCCTGCACTGGTCGGACTTCACAGCGCTCGCCCGCTAGGCCTGCGGCTCGGATAAAATAACTCTCGCCCGATGCGAAGTGACACCGACAAGCCATTCCGCCCGGATACGGCCTGGGCGCCCTCACTGAGCTGCGCCACGTGGAACGACGCGCACCAGACCGCTGCCGCCATGCAGCGCGGCGGTGTGCTCCTGCGCACGCCCACGCCGCCTCCGGTGGGCGCCGGGGTGCACCTGACCTTGCGCTTCCCCGACGGCAGCGATGTGGTCCTGGTCGGCGACGTGCTCGAGATCAAGGCCGCGCAGGGAGCGGTGGTGCGCTTCCGCGTGGCCGCGCCCATCCTGTCGCAGCTCGAGTCGCGCGCCTCGGGCGAACGCCGCCCTGGCCGCCCGGCGCCTCCGCTCGCGCGCGGCACGGTGCCCGCCAGCAGCGACCCGCCAACGGCCGCGCCCGCCGACCCGGAGGCGGGGACGACGTACTCGATTCACCGGCGCAAGAAGTAGATCGAAGGCGGCTCACGGCAGCCAGCGGCGCCAGCCGGTCCGGCCCAGCGACGCGGCCGCCTGGTGCAGGTCGGCGATCATCTCGGCGGCGGTCTGGTGACGCTCGCCCGGGTTCTTGGCCATGCCGCGGCGGATCACGCGCGCGAGCGCGTGCGGCACCGGGCCGTGGGGCGAGACCGGCACGGGCGGCGGCGCGCCGATGTGCTGCGACAGCACGTCGAGCGCGGTCTGGCCCTCGAAGGGCGGCTTGCCCGAGACCATCTCGTAGAGCACGCAGCCGAGCGCGTAGAGATCGGTCCGACGATCCACGGGCAGGCCGCGTGCGTGCTCGGGCGACATGTAGTGGGGCGTGCCCACGGTCGTGCCTTCCTGGGTCAGCTCGGGGCCGACCTGGCCGACGATCTTGGCCGCGCCGAAGTCGGACAGCTTGACGTTGAAATCTTCGTCGACGAACACGTTGGACGGCTTGAGGTCGCGGTGGACCACGCCGGCGTCGTGCGCGGCGCCCAGCGCCTGCGCGATGGAGCGCGCCACCAGCACCGCCTGCTCGAGCGGGAAGGCGCCGTCGGCCAGGCGATGCTCGAGCGTGGGCTGCTCGACCAGCTCCATGACCAGGAAGGAACGCCCATCGGTGCACTGACCGAAGTCGAGCACCTCGACGATGCCGGGGTGACGCGCGCGGCTGGCTGCGCGCGCCTCGCGCAGGAAGCGCGCGGTGGCCATCTCGTCGTGCGCGCCCTGCGCGTGCAGCACCTTGACCGCGACCGGACGCTCGAGCGCCTCGTGCACGGCGCGGTAGACGATGCCCAGGCCACCGTGACCGATCACGCCCAGGGTGCGGTAGCGACCGATGAAGTCGCCCGAGCCCGTCGGTGACGAGGGCTCGGCCTCGACCTCGACCTCGGCCGCGACGACGCGGCGCAGCTCGACCGCGAGGCCCATCGAGTTGGTGCGGAAGGTGATGAGGAACTCGACCTTCTCGCCGTTGAGCCGGAAGTTGGCCCGGCCGACCTGCTCGCCCATGCCGCCGATGTCGAGGCCGCCCATGATGGCGAAGCGCGCGACCACGGTGTCACCCAGCCAGCGCGGCAGGGTCATGAGCAAGTTGGTGGCCACGCCCGCCTCGATCGAGGCGATGTGAACGTGCTCGCGCGGCTCGATCACGACGCTGGCGCAGGGCTGGCGCAGCATGATGGCGGCGAAGGCGTTGGCGAGCGCGACCGGCGTGGCCTGGGCCGCCTGCGGCTCGGTGCGCTTGCGCAGCTCGTCGACCGGGCTGCGCGCGATCACGCCCGCGGCCAGCCTGTCGATGGCGTCGGCGATGGGATCGATGATGAGCTCGTGCGTGCCCGAGGCGACGTCGAGCAGGCCGGGGTGCTCGCGCTCGAGCTCCTCGAGCATGGCGCGGCGACGGTCAGAGACCGCCGGCTTGACCGGCTTGCGCTGCGCGGCGGCCCG
>Ga0209515_10009033_pt1 | contig 11445 bp, 15 predicted proteins | sample Subgroupgradi54m_FD_187454 | JGI IMG/M metagenome (GOLD analysis project Ga0209515, IMG submission 187454) | Subsurface groundwater microbial communities from S. Glens Falls, New York, USA - GMW60B uncontaminated upgradient, 5.4 m (SPAdes)... ...
CGCGAAAAAGGGACAGAGCATCCTTTTACAGGGAAATATTGGAATAATCATGAAACAGGAATGTATCAGTGTGCTGCTTGTGGAAAGCCGCTTTTTTCATCTACGGCCAAATTTGATTCAGGAACAGGCTGGCCCAGCTTTGACAGGCCGGAAAATCTGGCTAATATTGAGTTTCGGGATGATGACAGTTTCGGGATGCACCGGACTGAGGTAATCTGTAAAAACTGCGGTTCCCACTTGGGCCATGTATTTGATAGTGGTCCAACAGAAACCGGAAAAAGCTATTGCCTTAACTCCTGCGCGCTGGATTTTAAAGGAAAGTAGTTATATAATATCATCAAAGTGAAATTCTCGAATGCTGTTTTTTTAATCATTGCAGTTGTTTTACTTGGCGGGCTGTTTTATTTTTTTAAATCACAAAATCAAACCCCAAACTATTCTGGACTAGCCAGTTCACCCAGTTCTGCTGAGACGAGTTCATCTTCTGCGCAGCTATCTAGTTCCAAAAACTTTGAGCTGGTAGTAAAAAGTCGAAAACTGGTATCAGGGTCAGAGACAATCTCTGTTACTCAGGGTGATGATGTGGTGATAAAAATTACTTCCGACGAAGATGAGGAGCTGCATTTACATGGATACGATAAAAGTGTTGACTTACAAAAAGATACACCAACGGAGTTAAAATTTAATGCTAATTTAACCGGTCGGTTTCCATATGAGTTGGAAAAATCTAAAACCGAAATTGGTGCGTTGGAAGTATTGCCTAAGTAATTAGATTCTTCGCTCCGCTCAGAATGACAAAAAAAGTATTCGCATTATTCATTATTCTTTTTGCACTATTCATGCCAAAACCTGTTTCTGCCCATGCTTTTGGAATCTTATATAATTTGCCGGTTCCTTTTTGGCTTTATTTATACGGTGCTGCAGCGGCATTGTTAGTGTCTTTTCTAATCATTGGTTATTTCATAAATAAAAAAGATCATGAGATTGATTATCCAATTAAGCCGCTATTCTCACTTTCAAATAATTTTCAGCCTTTCCTAAAAGCAATCAGTGTCTTTTTATTTTTGCTGACCATCCTGACTGGACTCTTTGGAGATGACAGCTCCTTTTCAAATTTTAACATGACCTTTTTTTGGGTGTTATTTTTACTTGGGTTTACTTATTTTTCGGCTATAGTTGGAGAGGTCTACTCTGTGATGAATCCATGGAGAGTTTTAGTAGAATGGTTTGAGAAGTTTCATGGTCAGATTAAAGGACAATTTAAATATCCGAAGAAATCGTCCTATTGGCCGGCTTTTGTGTTATATTTTCTTCTGATTTGGATTGAACTTTTCGGGACAAGCTCACCTTATAAATTGTCGCTAATTTTGTTGCAGTACACTTTAATTAATTTTTTCGGGGCATTTGCGTTTGGCAAGGAGTCCTGGTTTAAATATTGTGAATTCTTTTCAATTTTTTTCAGATTGGTCTCTAGGGTTTCCATTTTTGAAAAAAGAAATAAAAGGGTTTTTTTGCGGCCACCCTTTGTTGGTCTAATTAAAGAATCAGTTGAGAGCTTTAGTCTACTGGTGTTTATTTTGTTCATGCTTTCGTCAACAGCATATGATGGATTTCACACGACTCTTCCTTGGATTAGGTTATCAATAAAATTTTCAGAATCATTTGGAGGCGTATTAGGGGATAACGGCTATCAAATTATTCAAAGAACAGGATTGCTTTTATCCCCCTTTGTATTTCTTGCTATTTACCTAATTCTGGTTGGATTGATGAAGATACTAATGAGGTCAAAACTGACTCTTAGTGAACTGGCCAGAAAATTTGCCTTCAGTTTAATTCCAATAGCTTTAGTTTATAATGTAGCTCATTATTATACGTTACTTTTAACACAAGGGCAGGAGATTATCAGATTAATTTCTGATCCGTTTGGTTTTAACTGGAATTTATTTGGCACTGCCGGGTATTCATCGAATTTGGCAATTTTGGATGCCGGTTTTATCTGGCATTCTCAGGTGGCCATAATCCTAATAGGGCACATTGCGGCAGTTTATTTGGCTCACCTGATTGCTCTTGAAGTTTTCCCTAACAAAAAAAGGGCGATTGTTTCTCAATTGCCAATGTTAGCTCTGATGGTTATTTACACCACAGCCGGTCTCTGGATTCTTTCACAACCTATTCGCTCAGGATTTTAATCACTTGACATATTGCAAATCATTTGCAATAATGACAGAATGGATCTTCAAACTACCGGATTAAAAATTACTGCCCCGAGAAAAGAGATATTAAATATCCTCTCGTCTGACCCTTTGTCAGCCCAGGAAGTTCATCAGCTTCTTAAGGAAAAAGGATTTAATGTAGATCTGGTAACTGTCTACAGAACTCTGGAATTATTTGATAATCTAAAGCTGGCCCGAAAAACACAATTTGAGGATAAGGTGGCCAGGTTTGAGTTGCCCTCGGATTCACACCACCACCACTTAGTCTGCATTAAGTGTGGACTAGTGGAGGATGTAGAGGTAAATGAGAGAAAATTTGTGAAGAAAATAGAAGAGACATCTAATTTCAAAGTAGAAAGACACTCCTTAGAGTTTTTTGGATTCTGCATAACGTGTCAAAGGATTAATATTTAAAGATGGCCATTTTTTTTACGCTACTAACTTTTGTCTCCACTCTAATTGGGGGGTTAATTGGCCTAAAGTTTAGAGATAAACTGCATCTTATTTTAGGTTTTACGGCCGGGGTGCTTCTGGCGGTTGTATCATTTGACATTTTCCCGGAAATTATTAACTTGGTTGGAGAAACTGGAATATCACCAATTAATCCTATGATAGCATTAGTTTTTGGTTTTTTAATATTTCATGTTTTTGAAAAAATGCTGCTTATTCATAATGAAGATGAAGAAACTTATGGAAAACATAAACACCCGACTGTCGGAGTTTTATCGGCGCTGGCACTATCTGGTCATTCATTTATAGACGGAGTTGGCATTGGTTTAGGCTTTCAGGTTTCATCAACCGTTGGACTATTGGTGGCCCTGGCAGTTATAGCACATGATTTTTCCGACGGATTAAATACAGTGTCACTGACCATAGTTCACAAAAATACCAAAGAAAAAGCTTTTAAACTTTTGCTTTTAGATGCCATAGCCCCGGTTTTAGGTTCAATCTCAACATTATTTTTTAGAGTTTCAGAAGAAGTTTTAATTCTATATCTAGGTTTCTTTGCCGGTTTCTTATTATACATCGGTGCTTCGGACATTTTACCGGAAGCTCATCATCAACATTCGTCAGTGAAAACTATTTTAATGACGCTTTTGGGAGTGGGTTTCATTTTTATAATTACCAGGTTTACTTAAATTTATCCCAAGGTGTTAAAATATAGGAATGAAAAAAGCCTTTATTTTACTGGGCATTCTTTTTTTGTTTTTTCCCAAAATAACTTTTGCTCATTTAGTAGGCCAGCCACCGTTTTTAAAAATAAATGGTAAATATGCCAATCTTTATCCTGTCCCACTGACTTCTTTGAATAATTTTAATCTGCCGCAGGATGCCGCTTCGGAAAATTATTTAGTAAATACCATAGTCTCTTTTGAGCTGGATCAAAAAAATTTGCCGGCCCCGCCGGATGTTATTGCCAAAACTAAATTTACCTGGGATTTCGGGGATGGAGCAACGCTAGAAGGCTTGGTACAAAAACATAGCTACAGTAAAATTGGTTCTGTAATCCTTGATGTTTACGCCGATGATAGGACTACCCCTAAGCCTCAGATAATTGAAAAAGTAATGTTAAATATTTTACCAAATCATGACTATCAATTGCCCCAGGCTGTTATCTCTGTGAATGGTCAAATGGGCAAAGATCCACTAACAGATATTTTACAATTTAAATTCGGGGAAGAATTAAATCTTGACGCCAGAAATTCTAAATCATCTGGGAAAATAGTTTCTTTTCTTTGGGATTTGGGGGACCAGAGTTTTTCTGATAAAGCTCAAACTCCTCACACATACGCCAAAGATTTGACTCAGGTTTTTCCGGTTCTTAGAATTAAGGATGATAACGGTTTTATCTCGGATAGTTTTGTGGAACTGCAGAATCAAAGCTTAACGCAAACCACAGCCTTAACTGATCTTAAAAAAGCTGCAGTAGTGAATAAGAAATCAGATTCTCCCAGCCAGCTTAAAACATCTCTTGGAATCTTGGCTTTAATTTTAGGAGGTTTTGGGGTATACTTTTATCTCCGCAACAAACATGACAAACATCATTAGTGTTTCCAATTTAACCAAAAAATTTAAGGAATTTGTTGCCGTTGATGACATCTCATTTGAAGTGAAAAAAGGCGAAATCTTTGCTTTTTTGGGACCAAACGGAGCCGGGAAATCGACAACTATCAAGATGTTAACTACTTTACTTGAGCCAACTAATGGACAAATTGAAGTTAGCGGCTCCGATCCAAAGAAACACAAAGATGAAATCCGAAAATCTTTTGGCATAGTTTTTCAGGATCCTTCCTTAGATGATGATTTGACAGCTTATGAGAATATGGAGTTTCACGGAGTTTTATATCAGGTTCCTCGAAGTGCTTTAAGCAAAAGAATTGAGGAGATGTTAAAGTTTGTTGATTTATGGGATAGACGTAATGATTTGGTTAAGAACTTTTCCGGTGGAATGAAAAGGAGACTTGAGATCGCCAGGGGTTTACTGCATCACCCCAAAATATTATTTTTGGATGAGCCAACCATTGGACTGGATCCGCAAACCAGAAACCATATGTGGAGTTATTTAAAAGACATTAATAAAAAGGAGGGCATGACTATATTTTTTACCACACATTACATGGAGGAGGCAGAAAGAGTGGCCGAGCGAATAGCTATTATTGATCATGGGAAAATTATTGCAGTCGGAACTGCCAAAAAATTAAAGGCTGACACAAAAACTTCATCATTGGAGGAAGCATTTTTATCATTTACAGGTAAAACTATCAGGGAAGAAGAGGCCTCGGGGTTGGATGGCCTCAGAGTTATGAAAAGAATGTGGAGTAGGAGATGAGTACAATCTATATTTTGTGGCTCAGGCAAGTTAAAAAATATTTTAGGTCCCGTGCCAGAATGATAGGATCGCTTGGCCAACCACTGCTGTTTTTACTGGCTTTTGGATATGGTTTTGGCTCAATTTACTCAAAAGCCGGCGGAGGAAACTACATCCAGTTTTTAGCTCCCGGAATAATTTTAATGGGAGTAATGTTCACAGCCGTTTTTTCCGGGATTGAGATAATTTGGGACCGGCAATTTGGGTTTTTAAAAGAAACTTTGGTGGCGCCTGTTTCCAGGTTTGAGATTATGCTTGGCAGGACTGTGGGAGGGGCAACTGTGGCCACTTTTCAAGGAATAATTGTTTTTGTAATGACTCTGGTTGTTGGATTCAGGCCGGAAAATTGGTTGTTTTTGCCTTTGGGATTAGTATTTGTTTTCCTGGTGGCATTACTTTTTACATCTTTAGGAACTGCCATTGCCACGAAACTGGAGGATGCCCAGGCTTTTCCCTTAATCATGAACTTTTTGGTAATGCCTTTATTCTTCCTGTCCGGATCTTTGTTCCCGCTTCAGGGTGTGCCAAAAGCAATGGAGATTATTGCCAGGTTTAATCCAATGACGTATGGAATCGATGGCCTTCGGGCGGCCTTAATAAATACTTCCAGTTTTGGAATATTAACAGATTTGGTAATTTTAGCAGCTGCCACCTTTTTACTACTTTTAATTGGCAGTGTTCTTTTTGAAAGGATACAAGTTTGATAAAGATTATTTTAAGATGGCTGCCGTTTGCTGTTTTGGCCACTATAATTTGTGGTTTGGTTTACGCAACGGTTCAGCAAAATTATCGCCAAAGCGCCAATGATCCACAAATTCAAATGGCCGAGGATACAGTCAATGCTTTAAATGGTGGCCAGCCGGCTGATTCTGTCATCCCCAAAAATCAGGTGGACATCTCCAAAAGTTTAGCGCCATTTGTGATTATCTACAAAGAAAATGTTCAAGTGTCTACATCTTCTGCCATACTGGACGGACTGCCAAATCCTCCATCGGGAATTTTTGATTTTGTTAAAATTCAAGGCTTTGAATGGTTCACCTGGCAGCCAAGACAGGATTTAAGATTTGCAACTGTTGTCCAAAAATACAACGGCGGATATGTTTTAGCTGCAAGATCAATTCGGGAAGTTGAGAAAAGGGAAATCAGGATGTCATTTGTAGTCCTCGCCGCCTGGCTAGTCAGTTTAGCAGGAACCTTTATTGCGTTATTAATTTCTCCGTTATTTAAGAAATTATTTTAGTTTCACAGCGAGTTTTAAGTTACAAGAGATATAATATAGTTTATGGCGCCTCAAAAGTGGGTGATTTTAGCCTTGTTTTTAGTAATTTTAGCAGTAGTTGTTAATATGGCGGGCAAAAAGAATAGTTCAATTAGCACTGTAAGTAATAGCCAAAATATTCCGCAGGTGGAAACAGATCAGAATCCACTTTCAATTGATGCGATGAGAAAAAGGCAATATCCCGGTTCAGATGTTACTATTGAACAAACTTTGGAACAGGGCTCCAACTACCAGAGATTTATTGCTTCATACAAATCCGAAGGCTTAAAAATTTACGGACTTTTAACTATTCCAAATGGGGATGCGCCAAAAAGCGGCTGGCCGGCCATAATTTTTAATCACGGATATATTCCGCCGACTCAGTATAAAACAACTGAGCGCTATATTTCCTATACTGATAGCTTTTCCAGAAACGGCTATATTCTTTTTAAACCGGATTACCGCGGTAACGGTTTATCCGAGGGTCAGCCTGAAGGAGCATATTATTCCAGTGCCTACGCGACGGATGTTTTAAATGCACTCTCATCCATCAAAAAATATCCCGGAGTTAATCCGCAAAAAATTGGCATGTGGGGACACAGCATGGGAGGAAATATTACTCTTCGAAGTATAGTCGTTGATCCAAAAGATATTAAAGCAGCCGTCATTTGGGGAGGGGTAGTTGGGACATATGATGATTTAATAAATAACTGGCAAAGGAGAGTAACTTACAATCCGCCGCCGAATGAGCTGGCGCTTAGAAACAGAAGCCGAGCCAATTTAATTCAAAAATACGGCACACCAAAAACCAATCCGGATTTTTGGAATTCAATTGATCCGAATTATTTCTTAAAAGATGTTACTGCTCCGGTACAATTACATGCCGGGCTCTCGGATGAAGAAGTACCCTGGGATTTTTCCAAAGGGTTGTACGACCGGTTAAAAACAGCCGGAAAAGAGGCTGAATTTTATACATATGAGGGAGCTGATCACAATATTTCCGGGCCGTCTTTTGATATAGCTGTACAAAGATCAGTAGAATTTTTTAACAAATACCTTAAAAATTAGAGGGTGATATTGCCGCAGGAGACGTAGACTGTGGACTGGGTGCCGGATTTGTGGATATTAACTGCCAGAGGTAATTCATTTTTTAGGTCATTAAAAGTGGTGTCCAAAGTGGTATCTGATTTTCCATCAACCGGGGAGGTTAACGGGTATAAAACGACTCCCGGCGTTGGGCAAGCGCCTTTGTGAATATGAGCCGGTTGAGTGACTCCCTTTGGAGCTCCGGTTAAATTAAGAGTCACCATTACTTTACCATTTTGTTCAGTTAAAACAGCTGTTCCCGATTCCGAAGAATTATTTTGGGCGCTTAAATTAACTGTCAGAGTTTTTGGAGCCGAGGTTGGGGATGGAACTTCAACAACTTGAGTCTGTACTGGTGCAGGAGTTGGGGTGGCTGATTTCTGCATATTGGAATAAAGGAGAAAAGCAACTACTGCTAGAATAATTACTACTGGAACAATCCAAACACTTTTATTCACAACTACAAATTACAACAAACTTAAACCATTTGTCAACCCGGCAAATTAACTAAACTTATCTTATAAGGTTGTTTCTTTAGAAACAGGCTTTAATCCATATTCGAAGGGGGAGAGTAAGATTCCTCCAGAGCTTCTAGTAATATTTGTGGTTGATCTGTCTGATTCTCTAGTCCTAAGTTCCTTCATTAGCCAGTCTGGAATAGTGTCCTGGTCTTGAGGAAAGACAAACCCGTAGAGTATTAATTGTGCATATAAAACTTGCCAATCTTCTTTCATATATTGCCATATTCTTCCCCAATCCAGTTCCGCCCCCAGCGCGTGGGTCAACTTGTAAACATCATGACCATGAAAGCAATCCCGAGCCATAATATATAAATTTGAACAGATCATCTCCTCGGGTGGAATGAGCATAACCGACTGATTAAGAATTGTATCCAAAGGTGCATTTTCTAACCAAACGTCTGTAACAGGGATTCTCCCGTTGGCAGAGTTGAAAATTAGATCTACATAAAAATCTCTGTCTATTATTTTGGCTAACCAACGATGATCGGTAAGTTCTACATGAAACTGTTGGTCTCCTAAACTTCTCAAAATTCTAATTACATCATCGGGTTTACAAAATAAGTCTAGATCTTTTGTAGCTCTAGATAAACCTGTATATCTTTCGAAAGCATAGTTACCACCTACCATAAATGGTATTTGGCTTCTAATTGCTCCCGTAAGAACACGACTGTAAAATTCCTCAGCCTGAATTTCTGCACTCATGGTAGGAAATTATACTCTAATTTTGTAGAATTTGTATTCAAGTTGATTTCTGATAGAATTTGGTAATGACACTAAATGAGATTTATACAAGCTTTAAAATTACACCATCGCTTCAGGAGCATATGATCCGGGTTCATGGAATTGTAGTATTTTTGCAAAAACACTGGAAAGGAAAAGAGGTAAATTGGGACTTAATTAAAAAATCAGCTTTAGTTCATGATTTGGGCAATATTGTTAAATTTAATTTGGATAAATACCCACAGTTCTTAGGATCTGAGCAGAAAAATATGGAATATTGGAAAAAAGTTCAAAGGGAGATGATAGAAAAATATGGCAGAGATGATCACGAAGCCACCAGACAAATGCTAACAGAGATAAATGTTGACCCCAAAATAGTTCAGGGAATTTTAGGAAAAAGTTTTCATAATGCTGTCGAAATAAAAAATTCCCACAACTGGCTGACTAAGATATTGTTATATGCTGATTTAAGAGCGATGCCTTTTGGAGTGGTACCACTTTCGGAAAGACTGGATGATGTTAGAGACAGAATGCCCCAATATACCAGCCGAGCTGATTTTGAAGATTTAGTGGGTGCTGCGCTAGATATTGAGAAACAAATTCAGCATCATTTAAATGTAGAAGTTTCAGAGATAGCTGATGATTCAATCGACACAGATGAGAATTGGCAAAGCGTTACTTTTTAGTTAAAGTTTGGTTAAAAGGGGAATCAATTTTCTTTTTATTTTGATCCAGCATCTCCAGCTTTTCCGGGAAGTAAGTAAAATAACTTTTGTCTCCGGTTTCAGATGTTAAATCTAAAATATTACTTTCTAAAACCCATTGTCCTTTTGTTTCAATAGGAGGTCCTTTTTCCAGGTAAGTATCTTTTTGCAAGTACGAGCCGCCGGTGGCCTCTGGAGCATCTTTAGTTAAAGTAATTCTCTCAACAATCCCGGGACAATCCCCGCAGGGTAATTGTCCTTCGTAAACAGAAGTTGAAGAAGCGCTGGGTGAACTCTCAGTGGAAGTGGCTGTCGAAGGATTTGATGGTTGTGCGTGATTCGATTGGTAAACACTAAACCCGACAACAATGGCAATAAAAGCCATAAATAATGCCAGCGGAGTTTTACTGTCCCAAAGCTTCATAATTATTTTGGAGAATGATTGAATAAATCCTCAAAAGTTGGGACTTGCATAGTTGAAACATCCAATGATCCATTGTCGATGATACCTACCAGCAGTAATCTACCATCAAGAAGATCTTTACCTGTAACCATGGAAACCAGTGGCTGTTCTACTCCGGGGAGGTTAATTTCCTGAAATTGCCATCTTTGACCCGGGTCGTCAGCGACAGAGGGAATAAAATATGAAGCTATTTGTCTAAAATCTTCCAATGATGCCTGATTTTGCAGCAAACGGTTAATTTGATCCTCTATTGGTGAATTACCACTGCCGCGAGAGAGGCTTATGCTGATATTTGTTTGGTAAGGAGTCTCAGCTTCGGCATAGAGATTTTCTACTTCCATTGGCCAGTCGCCCTGATCTATTCTGCCGAATAATCTTGTTATTAAATATGGGGGCTCAGCTGAATCTCTAGATTCAGTATTCGGCATGGACCAGTGTATTTTAAGTTCCGGATCGAGAATATTTTCCGTGCCGACTGGTGGTGGTTCCGGAATTTGAACCAGAAAAGCATCTCCATTTTTATCAACTAAACGGGGGAGAGATCGGCTTTCGGTTAACACAAGGTGGTGATGGTCTGTTGTCAAAGTTGACTGAATTGGGGGAGCCTCTGGTGGTCTTAAAGCTAATAAGGCTGCAGCGGCGAGCTCAGCTAGTTCTAAATTCATGGTGTCATTTTAGAACTATGTTAAATATCTTGTCAATCATGTTCCCGATACTCTTCTTTTATATCCTCAGAAAATTCCCTCATTAATTTTTGGATTTTGGGATCTATGACTAGGGGACAATATGGATTTGAATTTTTCTGGTTTTCATAATAATTTTGATGATAATTTTCAGCAGAGAAGAAGTTTTTAAAGGGTTCAAGCTTGGTCACAATAGGATCATGATATTTGCCGGACTTGGTTAGTTCCTTTATTGTTTCCTGGGCAGCTTCTTTTTGATCATCACTATGGTAAAAAATCACCGATCGGTACTGAGTCCCCACATCCCCTCCCTGTCTGTTTAGGGTCGTGGGATCATGTGTGGCAAAAAAGACATCCAATATTTTTTCAAAAGAAATTATTTTGGGATCAAATTTAATCTGGATAGCTTCAGTATGTCCGGTTTCGCCTCTAATCACCTGTTCATAGGTGGGATTTTCTATTGTCCCTCCGGCATATCCTGAAACAATAGATTCAACCCCTTTGAGTCTTTGATAAATGGCCTCCGTGCACCAAAAACAGCCTCCGGCCAAAGTTGCAGTTTCCATCTCCATATTTTTATCCTGCTGTTACATGAAATAATTTGGCTATCAAAAATCCAATAAAGGCAGCTCCCAAACCAATTAACACCATTCTTAATCCCTGTTTCCACCAGGAACCAACTAAAGTTACTGCCTGATAAACTCCGACGGCAAAAAGGGTGATGGTTGTGACAATAATAGCAGCCACAACAGCCGGTTCATGGGCAATAAAGAAAAAAGGAACCAGCGGAATTAAGTGTCCAATGGTGGTGGCAATGGTGACAATGACAGAACTTTTTAAAACAACTCTCGTGTTAATTGGCGCCAGGTGAAGTTCCTCAGCCATCATAATATCCACCCAAATTTTTTTGTCTTTTGAAAGAGTCTCT
>Ga0209515_10009034_pt1 | contig 11445 bp, 14 predicted proteins | sample Subgroupgradi54m_FD_187454 | JGI IMG/M metagenome (GOLD analysis project Ga0209515, IMG submission 187454) | Subsurface groundwater microbial communities from S. Glens Falls, New York, USA - GMW60B uncontaminated upgradient, 5.4 m (SPAdes)... ...
AAGAGAGCTTCCATTTTCCCGGCATTGATCCGGATGCCTATTCAAAAATGAGAGCAACAGATGAGGAATTTCCGGGTTATACGACTCCTATAGATGAGTTGATAGAAAGATTCAAGAGTGAGGGGATGAAGGTGGTCCCTGGCAAGTATGCGGAGAGTGGTACTGTTTATATTGTCCCTTCACAAAGCGATAACGTTGAGGATCGCTATGTCATCCCTCGGCAGCTGCAGGTCACCGAAGTAATGGACGAAAAGCTCAAGAAATTGATTTTGATGGGTAGAGAGTTTTACATTTTTGATAGATCGGCGTAGATGAAATGATCGTGATCTTTGGATGGGTATCGGTATTGTTATTGACAAAATTTTGGAGAGGAGTATACTGGAGCAAGCTTAGTACTAAACCGTTCGTGCGTAATCGCGGATCTTGCGAGGCAGGCGAAAGGTTTTAAGAAGAGCAGAGGTCGTTTATATATCAATTGGCGGCTTATGGATTTGGGGTGTGCGGCATTTTAATACGCCGGACGCACATTTCCATAGGCATATTTTCGTGGCCTTTCAAGATCAGCGAAGCGGAGGCAACGGTGGTTGGCAAGACGACCGTCCCCGCTACGACATCACGTGCTCCAAGTGCGGCGCGCCGGACAGTGTTCCGTTTCCGCCCACAGCCGGACGCGATGTCTACTGCAAGAATTGCTGGCGCGAAGCAAACCCCCGCCCCCCGATGGGTGGCGGTGGCGGACGCGGTAGCAACCGTGGCTTCTCGCGGTAATTTCTGCACAAAAACCCGCCCCCTTTGGGGCGGGTTTTTGATTTCTGTGTCCTTGTGCTACAATCGGAGCGCACTGACTTATGAAGACGACATTCCAACATTCTCAAGAATGTTGGAATGTCGGTTGGATATGAAATCATCGTTGTACTATGAGTATTTGATTATTGGCGGCGGCATTGCGGGCGTGACAGCCGCAGAAACCATTCGGAGTCGCGATGCCATGGGCTCCATTGCTGTTTTGTCTGGGGAGGCGCATCCGCTGTATTCGCGGGTGTTGCTCCCCGGGTACCTCAAGGGGCGCATGGCGCGGGAGCGCGTTTTCTTGCGTACTGCTGATGACTACGCGGCCAAAAGAATAGATTTTTATCCGGGTACGCATGCGCGCGCGGCGGATGCCGCGCGCCGTGAAATTAAGACTGCGGACGGTCGAATCTTTCATTTTGGCAAACTACTCGTAGCATGCGGCGGCAAGGTGAAGCCGTGGGAGTATGAGGAGAAAGCGTCACCCCGCGCCTATCGCCTGCAGACCATTGATGATGCGGATCGCCTGCTCGCTGATTTTCCGGATATCCGGACGCCGCTCGTCATCGGCTCGTCTTTTATCGCGCTTGAATTCATTGAGATTTTTTTACAGCACAAGATCATCCCGCGGGTTCTCGCCGAAGCGGACGGATTCTTTCATGCATTTTTAGATAAAGAGGGGAGCCGGATTTTGGAGCAAAATTTCAGGCGGCACGGCGTGTCGTGCGCGTTTGGCGAGAAGATTATCGGGTGCCGCCGCGAGGGAGCAGGGTATGAGATTACCACATCGGGCGCAGGAGCGATGCGGGTTGATGCATTTGCCATTGGCATCGGGATTGAGCGGAACAGAGATTTTCTCGCGGGCTCCGGCGTTGCGTTTGGCAGACGGGGGATCAGGATCAATGAATATCTTGAGGCGGATGCCGCGGGCATCTGGGCCGCGGGCGATGCCGCCGAGTATTATGATCCGGTTTCCGGCGAATATCGTACTGCGGGCAATTGGGCCCATGCGGTTTTGCAGGGTATGCGTGCGGGGCTGAATATGGCCGGCGATCGTGCGCCATTTACCCATATTCCGAGTTATGCCATCACGAATTGCGGCATGCAAATTGCCGTTATCGGCGAATGCGGCGTCCCCGCCAATCATGGCGGGGGGGCAGGTCCCGGGGAAGGATTGTCAGCGCTCGCGCGCCGCGGCGGATCCGATGGAGAATACACGCGATTGTTTGTGCGCGGCGGCGCCATCGTAGGAGCATTTCTGATCAATCGTTTTCAAGATCGGGCCGCGCTGACGGATTTGATTGCTCGACGGATTGATGTCAGCGCCTATGAGGATCAGCTTCGCGATATGGCATTTGACATCCATACAATCACCGAGATAAAATAGGATTATGGAACAAAACAACAGCGAACAAGAGGAGTTTATTGAAATTATAGATGCATCTTCTTCACAGGAAGATCCATCGGTGAGCGAGCCGCGCAGGAGTGGGCAGAGTCCTTATGTCATCCCCGCCGCTATCGTGATTGCGGGCATTTTGATTGCGGGCGCGGTGATGTATTCAAACCGCGGGGCATCAGATACCGCGGCCATCAAAAATGCGGCGACCGGAGGAGTAGGAGCGCCGGGAAGTCCGCCGTCGCTGAGCGATCTTGCGGGTGATGCGCCGTTCCTGGGAAGTCCAAAAGCGCCCGTGACCGTGGTGGAATTTGCCGACTTCCAGTGTCCGTTTTGCGGGAGATTTTTTCAAACCGTGGAGTCCCCGCTCATTGATCAGTACGTGAAAACCGGAAAAGTGAGATTTGTGTATCGCAATTTCGCGTTTTTGGGTCCCGAGTCGGAAGATGCCGCGGCCGCGGCCGCGTGCGCGGGCGAGCAGGGTAAATTTTGGGAATACCACGATTATCTTTTCGGGCATCAGCAGGGAGAGAACGAAGGCACTTTTGCCAAGGCGAATCTGAAAAAATTTGCGCGCGCCGTGGCAGGCATTGACGGTGCCAAGTTTGATCCCTGCCTTGATCAGGGCCGATACATGAATGCGGTACGCGCCGATACTGCGGCAGGAAAAAGCTATGGCGTGAACGGGACGCCCGCGACATTTATCAACGGGCGGCTTGTCTCCGGCGCCCAGCCCATTGCGCAATTCGTCTCGGTCATTGAAGAAGAATTAAAGAAATCGCGATAACGAAAAGCATCTTATGGCCACGGTTCCGAAAGTGATTATCTACAGTACGCCTTCTTGCGTTTACTGCAAAATGGCGAAGGAATTTTTCAAAAAGAATAATGTGTCGTACGAAGAGAAAGACGTGGCGAGCGATATGGCGGCGCGGGAGAATATGCTGAACAAATCGGGTCAGATGGGCGTGCCGGTGATTGAGATCAACGACAAAATCATCATCGGCTTTGATGCCGCTCGTTTGCGCGAGGCGCTTGGCATCTCTGCATAATGGATTTCTTCATACCGGTTATTTTAGGTACTGCGCGCGAGGGCAGGCGGACGGAAGCGGTCGCGCGTTTTGTGTACGCAGACCTCAAAAAACGGCCCGCTATTGAGAGCGAATTTTTGGATGTGCGCGATTTTCGCCTGTCCGCGACTGACGATAGAGAGGATACGCCGTTGGTTAAAAAATACCGGGGAATCATCGCGCGCGCGGATGGCATTATTATCACTTCGCCCGAGTACAATCACGGCTACCCGGGGGAGCTTAAGATGATGTTGGACATGGCTTATGAGGAATATGCGCGTAAGCCGATGGCGATTGTAGGCACGGGCGGAGGTATGGGCGGGGTGCGCGCAGTGGAGCAGTTGCGCATGGTCGCGATTGAACTTCGCGCAGTACCGATTCTGGACGCGGTTTATTTTTCCAATGTCAGCAAGCTTTTCGAAGAATCAGGAGTAATGCGGGATCAGGCGGTATATGAAGGGCGTGTCGCCAAAATGCTGGATGAGTTGATATGGTATGCGGCCGCACTGAAACGCGCTCGGGAAGAAAAAACTCCGTGACGATTGATGTTTTACGGTCGTTTGCCGCGGGCATGCGTGCCCGCGGTTAATGCCGAGCGAGTGAGCGAAATGAAAAGCTATGCTTTTCATTTCCGAACGAGCGATGGCACGATAGGGTATTACCCTATATTTGCCGGTTCTTCCCGCAGGGGAATGGCTTCTTCTGTCGGACGGCCGGCGGCAATCCATGCCTCCGAAGTGGGGAATATGCTGGTATTGATCACGAGGAATTCTTCGCGGGTCTCACGCGCTTCGTCGTACCAGCGGGTGTACGGGATGATGTAGAGAGAGGTTGTCTTGCGTGACGGGATCGCGCGCGCAAGAAGAAAAAGCTCTTCGATGCCTGCCACGAGTCCCGTATGGTATTTCTCATGGGGAATTGCTTTGACGATGAGCCGTGGGTTGCCGCCGACGCCTTCCGCCAGCACATCGGCCTCCGGATACTGCCATCCGGCGTTGGATACGATAGGGATCAGCTCCTGCACATGGAGATGCGCGAGGCGATAATGATATTTTTCAATCAGATCAACGCAAAATTCCGCAATGACGCGCTCTTTTTCTTTGCGCGTCTCGTCCCACATCTCGTCGCGCGCATCGCGCAGGACCATGTGCGGGGCGTGGCGGGAGAAGACAAAAAACTGCTCATTGAGGCGCATATAGCGCAGTGCTGTTTGCATAAAATAATCGATAAAAATTAGTAAATTCTTTGTTGATGGCCGATAGGGACGACGAGGACGATGAGTTCTTGTTTTTTGATCCGGTAGAGAATTCTATAAGGCCAGACGCGATATGACCATTCTCCCGCGTGACCCCCCCGGAGTTGTTTGCCGCGATAGGGTTCATTAGCAAGTATGGTTAATACGGCGAGAATGCGTTGACGATAGCGGTTATCTATTTTTGCGAGGCCTCGTCGGACTTTTTTTGGCACGATGACGCGATACAGCATATTTCTTCTTACTTTTATCGGCGACCACGAATCCTTCCTCGGCAAGAAGTTCTTCCAGGGTCACATATTTACCCTGTGCGAATTCTTGCTCCGCTTCCGCGATATCCTTTTTCAGATCAGGAAACTCACGCATGACCTCCATGGTTTCTTGCCATGATTCAAATTCCTCGGCGGACATGATGACTGCGGCCGGTTTTCCGTTTTCGGTGAGCGTAAAGTAAGTGTTAGGTTTTCGCACCTCTGCCGCGATTTCAAAAATGCGCCTGCGAGCTTCAGAGATGGGGAGCGTTGTTTTAGTATCCATAAGTTCTCGAAGACTCAAAGAGAGGGGTGGATGACATACGACCTTTCTCTATAAGTACATTATAGTGTACATAATAAAATGTCGTCAATGCTCGAGTAATCCACAGGCCTTCATGCTGCGAAATCCCGCGGCACTGACAATGACGTGGTCTACGATTTGGATGCCCAGTATCTTCCCGGCTTCCGCAAGCTGTGCAGTCACACGGATGTCTTCGGCCGAGGGCTCCGGATCGCCGGACGGATGATTGTGCGCGAGTAGGATCTGGCCTGCCGAGCGCGCGATCGCGGATTCAAACACTTCGCGCGGGTGCACCACGCTCATCGTTAGTGTTCCGACTGATATTATTTCGCGCGCAATCTCCTGATTGCGCGCGTCCAAAAAGAAAATTACGAAATGTTCTTTTTTCTGGCTCCGGAGATCTTTGAGCTCCTGCCACACTTCTTCGGGCGAGAGCAGGAGCGAACTCTTTTTCCCCTGCAGGAGCCGCCGCCCCAGCTCGAAACAGGCGACAATCTCGCACGCTTTTGCAAGACCGAGCCCCGGGATGCGCCGGAGTTCTTCAACAGTTGCTTCCGCGATTGTCTTGCCGTTTTTGTGATTAAGGATTTTGCGCGCCAGCTCTACGGCGCTGATGCCTTTGGCACCGGTACGGAGGAGTATTGCAAGCAGTTCCGCATCAGACAATCGTTCCGGCCCGTATTTTTGCAATTTCTCCCGCGGCCGCTCCACCCTCGGCAAATCCTTTATTTTCATCCCCCCATCATACCAAAAAACGCGACAGGTGGGAAAGAAAAATGTTTTTTAACAGCGTCATTGCGAGGAACGAAACAAAGCATGCTTTACCATATTGGAGATTGCTTCTCGCCACGACAAGCACGATTATTCGTAACGCAATGCGTCTATGGGGTTGAGGCCGGCGGCGCGGCGCGCCGGGTAGTACCCGAAGATAATGCCGATGCCGGCAGAGACGCCGAAGGCCAGCGCCACGGACGCAGGCGAGACGCTGGTCGCAATGCCGGCAAGTCTGGAAACGGCAAAAGAAATGCTCCAGCCGAGTGCGACGCCGATAATGCCGCCTAGAAACGTCAGGAGTACGGCCTCGGCCAAAAACTGCATGCTGATATCGCGCTTCTTGGCGCCGATGGCTTTGCGCAGACCGATCTCGCGCGTGCGTTCGGTGACGGTGGTGAGCATCATGTTCATAATGCCAATGCCGCCGACGACAAGCGAGATGCCGGCGATGGAAGCAAGGAAAATGGTAAAGGTCGTCGTCACTTGTGTCAGGGTGCCGATGATATCCGCTTGCGAGACGATGGAAAAATCCGGACTTGCGGGATCCACGCGGTGTTTTGCCGCGAGTGCGGCCGTCGCGTCGTCCTGTACTTGCGGCATGAGTTCTTTGGTTTGCACGCTTACCGCGATAGTAGAAAGATAATCCGCGCCCGCAAGAATCTTTTGCATGGTGGAGAGCGGCACGAATACCGTATCATCCGGATTGAAAAATCCCGAACTGCCTTTTGCCGCGAGCACGCCGATGACTTTGAAATTGACTTTGCTGATGCGGATGGTTTTGCCGAGCGGGTCCTGATCAGCGAAAAGATCCGTCGCGGCGGTGGGACCAAGAACGGCGACGCGCGATAAGCTCCGTACTTGTCCGTCGGTGATGAAGGAGCCGTTGGCAGTAGTGACATTGCGCACGAGCGCGTAATCCGGGAGCGCGCCGATGACCGTAGAATTGGTATTGTTGCCGGCGGGTGATACGATTTGGAATCTGCGCTGGAGTTCAGGAGATATCGCGGCAATGCCCTGGATCTGCCGGAGAATGTCCGCATCTTCGTTTTTGAGCGTCTGCGCGGATCCGCGGCCCGAGGATACAATGCCCCGACCCGGCTGGATAAAACCCGGGATGATCGTAAGGAGATTGGAACCAAGCCCCTGGATGCTTGACTGGATTGTCGCGGATGCGCCAGTACCGATTGCAATCATCGCGATGACGGAAGCAATGCCGATGACAATGCCAAGGATGGTCAGGCCCGAGCGCACTTTGTTGGCCGAGAGCGCATGATAAATTTCTTGAAAAAGATCAGAAGATCTCATGAGGTATGATGGTTAATAATACGCCGTTGTTGGTTTTTCTCGTCTTTGATTATCTCGCCGTCGCGGATGTGGATGATGCGCTCGGCGTGCCCGGCCACATACGGCTCATGGGTGATGAGAATAATAGTGCGGCCTTGATCTGTATGGAGCCGTTGAAAAGTATCCAGCACCACTTCGCCGGTTTTAGTATCGAGGTTGCCGGTGGGTTCGTCGGCAAGCACGAGCGCCGGATCATTGACGAGCGCGCGCGCAATCGCGACCCTCTGCATCATGCCGCCGGAGAGCTGGTTGGAAAAATGCCCCCAAAATCCTTCGGGAAATGCGGCGTGCGCGAGCGCACTGCGGCCGAGCGCCTCGCGTTGTTCCCGAGGCACGCCCGCGTAGACGAGCGGAAGCGTGACATTGCGCATGACCGATGAGCGCGGCAGGAGATTGAACGCCTGGAATACGAAGCCGATTTTTTTCATGCGGATATCGGCGAGCTCGTCATCCGAGTATGCGCTGGTATCGTGTCCGTCCAAAATATATTTTCCCGAGGTCGGCGTATCGAGACACCCGAGCATGTGCATGAGCGTCGATTTGCCGGAGCCGGACGGCCCCATGATGGCGACGAATTCGCCGGTGTTGACGGTAAAGGAGATATTTTTGAGTACCGTGGTTTGATTATCCCCGTTGGTATAGATCTTTAGAATGTCGCGACATTCAATCATAGAATATTTATCTGCCCGCCCCGCCTCCGCCGCCGCGGAAACCCCCGCCGCCTCCGCCGGGCAATCCGGGGATTCTCAAGCTGTTTGACTGCGAGGATGTCTGGGTTGTCGCGGCGGTCGCCTGTATGGTACGCACGACGATCCGGTCGCCCTCGGCAAGGCCTGCGGTGATTTCGGTAGAATCATCATTGGAGAGGCCGATTTCCACGCTCTGCTGGCGCGGAGGATTTTTCAAAAGGATGCCGGTTGCGTTGGAAGCAAGATCAACAGGAGAGAGGGCTTCATCTACTATCTGCGCGATATGCGTGTTGCCTTGGGTTTTGAGCGCGGCGTTCGGGACAAGCAGGATGTTTTGTTTGACGTCGGTGATGATGGCTGCAGAGATGCTCATGCCGGATTTGACCCGTTCGTCCTGCGTGTCAAAGACGATTTTCACGTTGTAGGTGACGACGCCCTGCGCTACGGTGCCGATCGCATCAATCTCCGCAACCTCTCCGGCAAGCGTCAGATCGGGAATCGCATCAAACGTCAGCGTCGCTTTTTCGCCGAGTTTTATTTTAGCGACGTCCACTTCGTTGAGCGAGACGGTCGCAATTTTCTGTTTGGTGATGAGGGTGCCGAGCGCGGTTGCGGGCGATACTGCGTCGCCCTTTTTTACCGTGAGCCCCGAAATCGTGCCGTCAAATTGGGCATGGATGAAATAATTGTTGAGCGTTTCTTGCGCATCGCGGAGGGCGTTCTCGCGCTGGGTGATCGTCAGCTGTCCTGACTGGATGTCAATAGTATCCGCGCCTTCCTTCACTTTTTTCAGCGCGGCGGTTTTTTCCGCAATCGTATTATCGGCATTGGCGAGCGTTTGTTCATTATCCGTGATGGTTTGCCTGATCGCGAGGAGATTGGAAAGGTGGGTATTGGTTTTTCCGGTGTACGTATTCAAACTCGCCAAATGCGTCGTGGAGAGAGGATTGGGTTTGATGGCGTTGTCCAGAAGTTTTTGCTGGTAGAACTGGATAAAATTATTGGCGGTTTTTACGGATTCGGCGATCGCTTTGGTGGCGGTGTATGTCTCATTGATGAGTGCCGTGATCGTCGTACTATCGGAAAATCGCGAGGATGCTTTATAGTCCGTAGCATTTTGGTCATATGCTTTGCGCGCGGCCTGATAGGCGTCAAAGGCATCTTGCCGATACACCGGCGCTTTGCTTTCACTGTCGTAGGTATGCACAGAATCCGCATAAAAATCGATATTGTATTGCTGTCCTGCGCCCAGCGTATTGGAAAGCAACATATCTTGCAGGCCCGCCATCACCCCGGGCAAATCCAGGAATGCATTGGATACGGCATTGAGACCGTCGTCTTGGGCTTTTTTGATGGCATCTTGCGCATTGGCTTTGGATTGCTGGCTTTGGACAAGGGCATGTTTGGCCTGCAGGAGTGATAAGTCATCTGCCGGCTGTTGGAGTTTTTGCAGAGCGAGTTTTGCGCTCGCGAGATTCACTTGCGCATCGCGCATCGCCTTTTGGGCATCCTGCGTATCCAGCTGTATCAGGAGAGTTCCTGCTTTCACGTCGCGGCTGTTGGGCGCGACGTATACTGCATCTCCCGAGACTTTTGATTTGAGCTGGATTTCCGTCGAGGCGGATACTTGTCCGGTTGCGGAGAGTGATGCGACCAAGGTGCCTTTCTGTACAGTAGCCGTCACATACCGCACCGCCGCGGTCGCGCCGAATACCCATTGATAGAAGAAATAGCCGAGGATAAGCAGTGCCGCCGCGGCGGCGCCACTTATTACTTTCCTTCTTCGGGCAAAATGCGTCAGCGCGCGGATCTTTTTTTTCATGGCGGATCAGTTAGTTATTGGACCGGTAATGAAGTTGTTGCAGAGGTAGGCGCGTCAAAAACGCGGATGAATTTGGCTTCAATCTGGCCCTGATTATTGGGTGCGCCGATAATGATGATGCGCATATCGGGTTTGAGATCTGCGGGTGTGATGGCGTCGCGTCCGCGGCGGATGGCGGTCGTGGTTGCCACGAGCACGGCCTGCTCGGTATTGCCGTTGCTTTTGACCATGACGGTAGTACCGTCAATTTTCAGAATGGTGCCAAACAGGCCGTGGCTGTTGAGAAAATCGCGCCCGTTGAAATCTTTGAATAATCCGCCCCGCGGCCCGCCGAATATCCGATGATAATTCTCGCCCCAGCGGTACGAGAAACGCGCTTTATGCTCGCCGAGCGCCTCACCCGCTTTGAAAATAAAAAGAAGCGCTATGATCGCGGCAAGCACTATGAGTGCGAGCTTCAACTTTTTTGATTTAATTAACGCAGTGATCTGTATCATAAAAAAGAATGGCGGATTAGATTAATTGTTCACGAGTTGACGATCCGTGACTCTTTCAAAACTCGTTGCTATCATGCGGAGCGATGCGAGTGACGCAAGCAGGACGGCGAGTGCGGCGTCGATACTGATAACCGGAAGGGATTCAAGGAGGGAGAAAAGGAATTCTCTCCAGAGCGCGGCGATGATTGCAGGATCCGATGCGGCGAGAGACAGGAAATGGGGAAGTCCGGAGCTGGCAATATCCGCGGAAAGCGCCTGATACGCGGGGATGAGTGCCGCGAGCGACACCAGTCCGGCAGGGCTGAAGATGAGGAGATTCCTTTTTGCCGTCCGCAGACGCTTTTCTTCATGCCGCAGGCGCATCAAAATGCGCTGGAGGAGTCCTTCCGGCGCTTCAAAAGCGGTGAAAGAGGGGTTGTCCATATAGGAAGTAATACGCCATCAGGGCGCACTTTGGTGCGCCCTGATGGCGGAGAAGTAATTTAGAGATTATGCGCGCGGGAGGAGTTTTCCCAACACGGCGAGGGCGCGGCGGTTGCGGGATTTTACGGTGTGGAGGGGTTCGGCGAGTCGCTCGGCAATGGCGCGGAATGTGAGGTCGTCGTTAAAGCGGAGTGCGAGGCTCCGGCGTTGTTTTGGCGATAGATTTTTCAGCACGTCTCTTATGATCGTACCTGCTTCCTTGCGCTCCAGCATCTCGTGCGGCAGGGGAGCCGCGTCCGCGAGCGTCTCCAGCAGGAGATTTTCGCCTTCGTCGGTTTCAAACGCGGAAAACGGCACCGCACGTCTCTTTTTCAGAAAATCGAGCGCGGTGTTTTTTGCGATCGCAAAAAGCCATGTTTTGAAACTTCTTTCAGAGTCAAATCTTTTCAGATGCCGCCACGCTTTAACAAATGTTTCCTGCGTGATGTCTTCGGCGTCCTCGGCATTACCCGCCCAGCGAGCGGCAAATCCATAGATTTGTTTGAAGTATCGCGCCACCAAAACATCCAGCGATTGTCGGTCGCCGTCAAGATACGCCGAAATAAGTTCTACATCTGATCGTATCATACGGCCAGTATAGCACGATTATGAAATTTCAAAAACTTTTTGTTTTGCCGTGGCGCCGGAGACGAGCCGCACGCGCGACGGCGCCACATCAAAATATACCGCGATTGCCTCCGCAATCGCGGTATTGGCCCTGCCTTTTTCCGGCGCGGCAGACACCGCCACTGCATACCACCCTTCCCTGATCTTCTTTACATACTCCTCCTTCGCCCG
>Ga0209515_10009035_pt1 | contig 11444 bp, 11 predicted proteins | sample Subgroupgradi54m_FD_187454 | JGI IMG/M metagenome (GOLD analysis project Ga0209515, IMG submission 187454) | Subsurface groundwater microbial communities from S. Glens Falls, New York, USA - GMW60B uncontaminated upgradient, 5.4 m (SPAdes)... ...
CATCTGCAACATCTCCAACAATTAAAAAAGAAACACTGCTCATTCCTTTTTGAACATCAAGAAAAAATTCTCCAGGACAAAAATGCATATCCTTAAGAGAAGAATCTTCAAAAGAATCTTTTTCATAGATAATGTTTTCTATCCATACTCCTCTCTGTCTATAATGTGCACGATCACTCCCCATAATCAAAACAGGAGAACCTTCATAACTAGGACGTAAAACTGTTGTTTTTTGACTTGCATGTTGATTAAAAACAAAAGCTGGATTTTCTAAGGTTGTAGTAATTTCTCTACAGTTAATAAAAGGTTTAACAAGAAATTTAAAATGTTTAGGACTAATAAACTTGTAAGAAACAATAAGAGCATTTTTTCCATGAACCATACAAACTGATTTGATAATATCAATTCCTTCTACGTTATAATTAAACGTAGGATAAGAAGTAAAAACAAAACCTTCTAAATACGTATTTCCTAAAGGTTGATACACATTTCCAGAATATTTATTGATACCTAAAGAAAAAGCTTTATTGCCTAAAACAATTTCTTCTTCAACTTTACTTAAAAGTAAGTAACAAGAATCATTAAAAGAAGAAACAAGTAATCCATGATGTTTTCTTGTAGCAAGTCCAATAATTGTAGAAGAAGAGTATCCTCCAAGTCCATTTGTTAATAACCATTCCTTCTCTTTTCCTTTATAGAGAAGTAAATCCTCTTTTGTAAATACTAACATAATAAAAAAGAAGAACAAATGGATATTTTAATGTTATTATTAATAATTAATATTCTTTTGGCCTCCATTTGTAAACATTATCATGATGATCATAATAAGAGATGGTTATAATTTTTAATTCATACGATATTTTAAAAACAGGAACTAATTCATAAGAGACTATAATTGAATACATATTTTTCAAATGAATCACTAATTAATAAAACTTAAATAGCTTAAATTTTTTTTCTAGAAGTTATGCCTGAAGAAATAAGATGTCTTGAAAAGTACCAAACAACATTAGAGACAATTGTAGAAGGCCCATTAAGAATAACTGCATATTCAAAAACAAAGTTTCCTAAAATAAAAAAAGCACTAATTGATACAGAAGAAATTCCAATTCCTTTAACAACGTATGAAACAGGCTTACTTACTTGTGTAAATAGAGGTGCAAAGTTTTCTAGACAAGTCGATTTAGGAGTAAAAACCTATGTTGAAAAAGATCTTATGACAAGAGCCCCAGTAATTGAAGCAAATAATGTAGCACAAGCATTTGAAATAACAGAATATATAGAAAATAATTTTGAAGAATTAAAAATAATTGCAGAATCAACAACCAAATATGGAAAAGTAATCACCATTAAACCAGAAAAAGTAGGCAATGATATTTACATAAGACTAGCAATGCAATGTGGAGAAGCTTCAGGCCACAATATGACAACAAAATCAGGAACACTCCTAGCAAAATATTTAGTAGAAAAATTTCAAGGAACAAAATATGGTTCAGACTCTGGAAATTTATGTACAGATAAAAAAGCAGCAGCAATAAATGCAATAAATGGAAGAGGAAAAAGAGTGATAACAGAAATAACAATTCCAAGAGATATCTGTGAAAACATATTAAAAACAACACCAGAAGAATTACAGAGATTAAATGTTATAAAAAACTATCAAGGTAGTATAGCAGCAGGAGCACAATTTTCTGCAAACGCGCATTATGCAAATATTATCGCAGCAATGTATATTTCAACAGGCCAAGATACAGCAAATATTGTAGAAGGTTCTTATGGAATAACACAAGTAAAAATAACTAAAGAAGGTTCTTTATATTTTACAACAACAATGCCTTGTTTAATTGTTGGAACTGTAGGTAATGGAAAAAATGGAGAAAGTCAAAGAAAAAGTCTCAGTCTCTTAGGCTGTTTAAAAGAAAATGAAGAACGAGGATATAACTCACAACGTTTAGCAGCAGTAATAGCTGGAGCAACAGCAATGGGAGAACTTTCTTTACTTGCAGATCAAACAAAATCAGGAAGATTAATGCAGGCACATCAAAGATTTGAAAGGTAAACCCCATAAAGACAAAACTTAAAGTATTAACCATCAATAAATTATTCGATAAGCCGTTCTTTTCTCAAATCTGAAATATTTAAAGGAACAACAAGAACAAAATCAGATTTTTTGTTTGCAGCTTCAATCAAACGTTTTAGATAATAGTCCATAAACTTTAAAGAATCTAAAATTTTAGGTTGAACAATTCTCCCAAAATCAGCAAAATAAAGTAAATTTGCCTCTAAACCAAATCCTGCAACGCCTTGTATGTTAGAAAGACTTCCCGACATATCATATCTAAGTGTTTCAAAACGAAAATCCTTTTGAATATTAGACCCTACAATATTTGCAAGTCCATCCCAATAATTGGTCCGTTGGGGTTCATCATAACGTCCATGACATCCAGATTCACCAGGTTCATAATGTTCTCTTAACGTCCCAACAAAAATTCCATTGTATTCTCTTCCTATGAGTTCTATTTTTTCTTGTACCATGTTTAGTTTATAGTGTTTTATACTATTAAAAGATTAGTGAACAAAAAGATTATATAGTGTTTAATATTTAAAAAAATATGCTTACTCCAGATGCAATAAAAGCAGTAAACGAATTTGTTTACAAACAACCAAGGAGTATTAAAGAAATTGGAGAATTATTAAAGTGCAGCTGGGTCACTGCAGACAAATATGTTACAAAGATTATTGAAAAGTATGGAACAGTAAAATTAAAAGTATTTAGAGGCGGAACAAAAGGCGCATTAAAAATAGTTTATTGGGCAAATTTGGAAGGCATGCGTGCAAGTACAGCTCAACAAATTTTATTAGATCAAATAAAAAGAAGTAGAAAAAAACAAGATTTTAATCCTTTTGATATTTACACGTTAGTCAGTCCCTTAAAAAGAACATTTTTAGCAACAAAAACTTCAAAACCAGAAGATCAAAATATTTTAAGCCTTTTAAAAAATACAAATAGACAAGTCTTCATATTCTCAGGAAATATTTCTTTTATAAATAATGAAGAAAAGGGAATTAAATTAATAGAAGCAATAGGAGAATTAGCAAGAAGAAGAATAAATATAAAAATTCTCTGTAGGGTAGATTTAGCTTCAATAAAAAATGTAAAAAAAATTCTAGAACTTAACACAATCTTGGGATATGATGCAATAGATCTAAGGCATATTGAACAACCATTAAGGGGATTCATTATTGATGATAAAATTGCAAGATTAAGAGATGAAAAGAAAATAAAAGATTACAAACAAGGAGAGTTAGATGAAGATACGTATATTATGTATGATATTAACGATAAAGAATGGGTAGAATGGATTGAAAAGGTATTCTTCAATTTGCATAGTAATGCTTTACCTATAGAAAATAGACTAAAAGATTTAGAGGAAATAGAGAATTTATTAATTTCAAACTAAGATTTAATTTTCATCAAGTTTAATTTCTAAAAGCATTAAGTCTCTTCGAAGTACAAAGATATATCCTTCTTTTGGAGTAAATTTTTGAAATGCAATTTTATAAAGCGCAGGAAGATAATTCGTATTCACTAAAACAATAAGACTCCCCATAACTTCTCCTGAAAATTTTTTAAACTTTGGAAATTCTTTAAGAACAAGATCATGTATTTTTTCAAATTCAGCTAATAATTGCATAAATAAACCATTAACCTTTTTTTCAAGTTTTCGTTCATTATCACGCGTACTATTAAAGACGAAATCTCCAGAATTATTAATAGAATAAAAAACAAGTGCATCTTTAAGTTCTTTTTCTGCAGTTTTTAAGTTTTCTTTAAATAATTGAATTTGTAATTTAATATCCTTCATAAATAACTTAAAGAAAACTACTTATTAAAGAAGAGGGAATACTCTAAAGTAAGAACATTTCATTTCTGTAAAAGTATTTTAAAAGATTCACAAGTTAATTGAGCATCGCTAAGAGCATTATGAACTCCTTCTCTGGGTTTTAAATGTAAATAGGTAATAATAAAGTCCAAATCAATGCCACTAATTCCTTTATTCAAAGGAAAAGGAATTGAATGTTTAAGACAATGAAAATAAAAAATAGAATGTAAATCAACATATCTGTGTCTAAATGCCCATTTTATATGATAAAACTTAAAACCTTCTCTAAGAAAACTAGCATCAAACCAGACATTGTGTCCTGCAATTGTTTTATGTTTAATTGTTTCAGTCCAAATTAAAAATTCTTTAAGTAATTGTTCACAACTTTTTTTAGTAGATTTAATATGATCTAAAGTAAATCCATTAATTTCTAAAGCAACAAGATCAACAACAGCACCTTCTCTTAAAGTACATTCTCCATAAAAAATATTTTTAGGATTATCATATTCTACTGCACCAATACTTAAAATAGAATGAGTTAAAGGATCTAAACCGCTTGTTTTTAAGTCTAAAACAATCATTTAAAAACTTCACCCGTTTCTTCGCTCCAAAATAATAAATCAAGTTCTTCCATAGAAATTCCAACAACAAGAGCAAAATTTTTCATTTTCTTTTCAATCTTTAAATAATTCTTTCTATTTAAATTCTTTGGAAGAGTAGCAAGAACACCATATTTTACAAGATTTTTTAAAATATGCCTATCTAAAATAGCTAAACCAGAAAAAATTCCAATATTACGCATAAAATGAACTGATTCCTTATAACCAATTCCTTTAACATGTTCAACAAGCCAACTTCTTAAAGAATCATAATCCTTAAAGGTTAAAATCTTAGTTTTCAAAGAACCATAAAATAAAGTTCTTGCTTCAAAAATATATCTGGCTTTATTATTATGAAAACGTACACCTTTAAGACAAGATTTAATTTGTTCGCAAGTTCCAGAATAAAGAAAATTTGTTTTAAGTAATTGCTTAACTGCAAGATCACAAGATCGAGCTTTACTCTGCGGTGTAAGTAAACAAAAACAAAGTTCAGCAAAAATTATTTTCTCATCTTGAAGGAAAATGGATTTAAAAAAAATTAATCTTTCTTGAATCTGTTTTTTTCTTTGTGAATAAGAAAATTTTAAAGAAAAAATATTTTTATAATCAAGCATCATAAATTAAAATTTAAAAGATTTATAATGATTTAGTTAAAGAAAGTTTATTCAAAATTCATACCTAATTGTCCTTTTGGAATTCCAAGAAGAATTTCAAGAGTAGAAAAATCAGGAGAGGGTAGATGATCTCCAACACTTTCTTCATAAAGAAATTCAACAAAATGAGGAAAAAGATCTAAATTTAAAGCAGGTATAGACTCTAATCCTGGATTGACAAACGTTAAAACTCTTGTATCTTCTTTTGAATAAGATTTTGGGAGTAAATGCATAATAAGATTATTCTCAACATCTTTCAAAATTTCAGAAAGATCTAAAAAAGAATGCCCGTTTAAAGCAGCTAATAAAGCAGATTTAAAATCTTGATAAGGAAGAATAAGAGGATCTATATAAGAAGATTCTAAATAAGCAAGAGGAGCTACTAAATAAAAAAGACCTTCAAAAGAATCAGTGAAAGAATGGTGTAATGCAAAACCCCTTGGATAAATTCTAGTTTTTTGAGGTTCACAAGTAATATCATAACGCATAACAATTCTTCGATCAGTAGGTTCTACTTTTGCAAAAAAGTCAATAAAGTTTCCATCTAAGTATTTTGAAGGTTTAGAAATAAAAGTTAAAGGAATTCCATCAGAATCATATTCTAAAATATATTTACCCTGACCATGAATAATATTATTTGCTCGTTCACCTTGAAGAACAATTCTTTTAACAAGAGAACCACGAGAATCTAAAAAAGCACCAGAGAGAAGGTCAATTGAAGCAACACCTTGATAAACAGAAATATTTTCTTTTTCTTGTCCAAAATCATAGACATCATTAACGAGAATTTTTCCCGTTAATGTTTCAATTCTTTCACTTTTAAAAAAAGAATTTCTAAAACTATTATATGTTGCATTTGTTATTAAATTTAATCCTAAAGGAGAGGTAATCTTTAAAATATCTTGATAACTAAGACCAGTAACAAGACCTTGATATTCTAAAACGTCAATGCCAAGTTCATAACTCTTACTTAAAATTTCAGGAGTCATAGGAAGAGGAAGAATACTAAGCAAAGAGTCCATATCTTGGGGTTTTAAAGGATCAATAGTCATAAGAGGTAAATACATAAAAGATGAAAAATAAAATCTTTTATATAGTTTTCCGTTAAACACCACTATGGAGTAATATAATATGTCCTTAGAAAAAGAGATCAAAAGAAAGTTAGTGCATATGATCATAGGACTTAGTTTAATTATTCTCCTAGATCTAAAAATAATAAATAAGGAAATAATAGGCTTAGCATTAATAAGCACAATAATTCTTTTCTTTGTAAATAAAAAAAGAAGATTATACCCTCTACATTGGTTTTTAGATGAAATGGAAAGAAAGGAGGATATAAAAGAATATCCTGGAAAGGGGGCAATATTCTTTTTAGGGGGTGTATTTCTTGCCCTTTTATTCTTTAAAGAAGATATAGCTCTTGCCTCAATATGTATTTTAACAATTGGAGATGCAATTAGTCCCTTAGTAGGGATGCATTTTGGAAAAATAAAAAACCCCTTAAACAGTAAAAAGGTAATTGAAGGAACAATCATAGGAATTATTACTGCTGCAAGCATTGCTTCAATATTTATAACTTATAAAGAAGCAATAATAGCAGCAACAGTTGGAATGATATTGGAATCAATTGAACTAAAAATCAACAAAGATCTAAGTATAAATGATAATCTCACAATACCTTTAGTTTCAGGAATAACAATAACTCTTCTTAGAATAATTAGTTAACAAACTAAATAGTTATTAGAATTTAAGCTAAATTTATTATCAGAATAAAAACCAAACAGGGAACATTATGTTGTGACCAATCTTTCAAACATCAAATAAAAAACCAAAAAATAATTTAAATTAGTTTTGTGTATTTTTTGTTGTTATAATCTAGAATTATTTTTTTCAAAAAAAATTGATTAAGAATAAACATCCCAGCTGCAGCAAGTTATTGAATATTATTATAATAAAAAATTAGAGAGATTGCATTAACCTAAAAAGTTAAAAAAAAGAAAACTTTAGTTTTAGGGTAATCCATAACATTCTTAAAATATCTATAATGGAAAATTTTTCAACATCACCTATAACTAAAGCATATTTTCCTAAATTAAGTTCATTAAAAACTTTTATAGTATAAACTCCAGCAGAAACATTATGTGTAGAAAGATAATTATGCCCATATTCTGGACCAGCAAGATAATAGTCTTTTCCAAAATTTTCATAGAAAAGAGACCAAGAAAAATTTTCACCATTTCCAGAATAAAGTAAGACCTTATTTTTAGTTAATTCAAAAGATAAAGTATAATTTAAAACTTTTCCAGGAAGAAGAACACCTACATAAATAGGAAACTCCTTTTTTGAATCTATAATATAATAATGAGGATTTCCAGTAAGTTCGGAATAATATGCTTTTGAAATTTCAGGATTTTGAACAACAATTCCTTTTTCAGCATCTGCAATTTCAACAATCTTTGGTTGATGTGCAAAAACAAGATTTGAAAATGAAAAAATCATTAAAATAAATAAAATTAAAATAATGCTCTTTTTTCTCATAGAAGAAAGAACAAAGGTTCATATTTAAATGTTTTTAGAAGAAGAAAACAAACACAAGTTTTATATCTCTTATAAAGAATATTTTTTTATGAAAAGAAAAGTAATACAACTAGCAAAAAAAACACATGTTATTTCTCTTCCAAGTAAATGGATTAAAAATTTCAACATAAAAAAAGGAGATGAATTAGACCTAGAAGAAAGAGGAAACAGCCTTCTCATAGAATTAAAAAATAAAGAAACAGAATTAAAAAAAATTGCAGTAAATATAGATAAATTTAACGAAAAAACATTAAAATATGTTATATCCGCACTACACAAATTAGGATATGATGAAATTACATTCTATTATGAAAATCAAGAAATAAAAAGAACATTAGACGAAGTAATCCCTGAAATAATAGGTTTTGTAAACATAGAACAAACTTCAAAGAAAACAATTCTAAAAAGTATTTCAAATGAAAAAGAATCAGAATTTAATGCAACATTAAGAAGGGCTTTTTTAGTAACCCTTTCTCTTGCAAAATCAAGTTTTGAATTGATTTCTTCTAAAAAATTTTCTGAATTAGAATCATTAAAAAGTTTAGAAAAGACAAACAACCAATTAACAAGTTTTTGTATAAGAACAATAAATAAAGGACAATATAAAGACGAAGTTAATAAACCATTTATAGTAATAATAATTTGGAGTTTAGAAAAAATTGCAGATGAATATAAATCAATAATAATAAACATTTCTAAAAACAAAGAAGAAATAAATGAAGAAATCCTAAAAGTATATGATGAAATAAATAAAAATTTTAATAGATATTATGAACTATTTTATAATTTCTCAATTAAAGAACTAAACGAAGTAGCAGATAACAAATATGAACTAAATAAAAGACTAAAAATGCTTAAATCAAAAACAGAAGAGGAAACAAAATTAATAAATAAAATAGCAACAATACTTTCAAAAACAACAGATTTATCCTCATCTATCGTTGCAATAAACCATGAAAAATTAAGAATAAAAGAATAAAAAAGAATAGTTTAAACAACAATAAACTATTTAGATAAGAAAATTAAAAACAAAAGTGTCAAAAAATTATTTAGAAGACATTGTAGAAGAAGAAAAAAGATTTCTAGATAAAAGAAAAACAAATTTAGTAAAAAAATTTCTAGATCATCCAATAATAGCAAATCCAGCATTAACTTCTTTAACAATGATTCTATCAGGAATATATGGTATCGATTACATCGAAAAGAATTATAAAGAACTAGCAAATAATGCAAATTTTCCAAGTTTAGTACTTGCTTCTTATATAACTTACTCTACCCTAGGAATAATTAAGGAATATCTTCTTGAAAATAAAGAATTGAGACTAAAACAAAATAATCTAAAAAAATGGATAAAAGAAAATCCAAAGATTATTGGAATACTCGGCGCAATAGCTGGATCATTAATAGCTTACAAAGTAGAAGGAGATTTACAAAGTCTAATAAAAATTAAAGATGAAGGTCTAAAAATAGGAAAAATGATGAATGGAATGGCCCTTGGTGGAATTTTAAGTGAAATAATAGTCAGAGGACTAAAAAATATGGGTGAAATAAAGAAGAACATTAAAAAGAGAGAAACAACGACAAAAGAAAAAATTTGGAATTTTACATTTGAACATCCAATGATTCTATCAACAATAGCAACACTAGCAACATTTAAAAAAATATATGAAAATCAAGAATCTGGAATTGTCAGAATAGGAAAAGAATATGGTGCAAAATATGGAAAAGACAGAATAGCTTATCTTCTAACAGATAGTTTATTAGAAAATATAATAGAATATCCTGAAAAAATAATGGGATTTTTTATGCAATCAGGAATTATTGGAGGTATCACCCTTGGTACTATTCTTACAACGGGTTCATTATTACATTCTCAAAGCTTAAAAGAATCAAAACTAAGAATAAAAAAGACTTATTACGAATTAATTAAAAATAAAGAAAAAACAATAAAAACCCAAGAAGAAATAATAAGTTTACCAAAAAGCAATGAAAAAACAATTGAAGATTTAGTAGAACTTGGAAATATTTACTATCCTGAAAAAGAAGCATATAATTATTATAGACAGGCATTAAGGGTATTTTCAAAAAAACAAGATGAATTAAGTTATTCAGACCTCTTTAGAAAAACATTCAAATTAAACACCTTAGGAAGATTAATTAATAAAGTAAAAAAAAGAACAACAGAAGAAGAAAGAACAATAAATAAGATGTTTATTTCTTTATTAAATAAAGATAATAAAGCTTTAGAAGAAATAAAAAAATTTGTTGAGAAAAATAAAGAAAATTCAGAAGCAAGATATATGTATGGGAAAGCATTAGAAATTTTAGGATATAAAAAATCAGGCACAATACAAAAAATAGAAGCAATTAAAAAAGCTCAAGAAAAAGAAACAGAACTAAAACCTTTTGAAAAAAGTAAAAATAAAGTGGTACTCCTAGAAGGAAAAGTATTGCATGGTGAAATAGTCGGAAAAGAAGCAGAATTAGAAGACTTAATTAGAGAAGAAAAAATAACAAAAGAATTAAGAGAACTTATTATTGATTTTGAAAAATACGATACACCAATACCTCTAGGAAGAATAGAAATCAAGGGGAAAATATATTATGCAATGGAATACATTCAAGCAGAATCACTAAAAAGCAAGATAATAAACTTTAGAGATATCAAAGATAAAGAAGAAAAAATAAAAGCAAGAGTATATCTCAAAGAAAAAATAAAGGAAATAATTGATTTCATGGGATTAATACATGTAAAAATAGAAACAGATAAAGAAAAACAAGAATACGTTAAAACAAAAGAATTGATAAGATCAAGACTAGAATATGTAAAAATAGAAAAAGAAAAAATTGATTCCTTATGTAATAATCTATATCCAATATTTAATCCAATTGTAAATATAAATAATGTCGTTAATAAAGATGCTCATCCTGGAAATTGGTTAATAGGTAATGATGAAACCATTATAGCAATCGATTTAGAGGTAGATAGAAAAATACCAATGACTTATGATACTGCAAATTTATTAGATCTAACCAGCTTCTTAGGAGAAAGAGAAAAAGAAGGAATGTTAGAAGAACATTTAAAAAGCTTTAAAAAATATTCGGAAAAAAATATAACTTTAAATTTTAAAGAATATTATTTAGCATATCTTAATTCAATAATTATGAGAAACTTAACAATATATAGTATTTATTTAAAACATAATAAAATAATAAATGAAGAGGCAAAAGAAAACATAAAAGAAGCAACATCAAGAATTGAAAAAAGTTTTAATAATTACTACGAAGCAAATAAAGAAAGTTATAAAAGTATTAATCAAACTTTAGAAGAAATAAAAATTAACGAGTAACATTAAAACTCAAAACTTTTTCTTTAAGTTGAAATATTTTATTGAATAAAGTGGTAAGTTATATAAATGTGGAAACCATTAATTAATAATGGAGTTTAAGGTAGAAAGAGGTAGAATCTGGTTAAAGAACAATAAAGAATATTTTGGTAAATTTATCCAATTTGAAATAAATAACAATGAAAATAAAACTTCTTTTATTTCATGCATTCCTGAGGATGGCAGATTCTATATTCCAAAAAAGATTAGATTAGATTTAGAGATTAACAACAAAGTTAATGTTACTAAGATTAGTGTTCTAAATAATCTTAAAAGGGATAAAAGCTTGATTAAAGATAAATTATTATGGGCGATATTAAATCATAAAAAGTATAGGGTGAT
>Ga0209515_10009036_pt1 | contig 11443 bp, 7 predicted proteins | sample Subgroupgradi54m_FD_187454 | JGI IMG/M metagenome (GOLD analysis project Ga0209515, IMG submission 187454) | Subsurface groundwater microbial communities from S. Glens Falls, New York, USA - GMW60B uncontaminated upgradient, 5.4 m (SPAdes)... ...
AGCAGCCGTCGTCAGACGGCCGTTTCGACAGGCTCAAGGCCCAGAGCTTGTCGAGGGGCTGGTCAGCGGTGTCACCACCGCTGCTACATCCAAGCCGGAGCACCTGTCAGCCATAGGCTCGGCAAAGGCTGAAGCTCCGGGGTATCAGACCCAACGAGAATGAAAACGATTTCGGTATTATTGATTGGGCTGCTCAGTTTGTCGGTGGCATCGCCGGGCCGTGCGTCGGCCGTGCCGGAGATGCCGCGCGTCACCCTGGGGGCGGAGGGGATGACGCTGCGGCGCTGGTTTTTGCTCGGGCCGTTCACTGGCAAGCCGGGTGAGGCGGCGATCGACGTGGATTTTCTGGCGCCGCTGGGCCGGCCGGAAGCGGGGTGCGGCAGCGATGACCTGCGGCAATGGGCGGAACGGCTGACGACCGGAAAACCCCCGGCCGGCCCCGCGGCCCGCATCGCCGACGGCGCGGACATCGTCGATTTTTCCCAGCAGTTCGACGTGCCGTTGCCGATAGCGTGGGGCTCGCCGCAACCCACCGTCTATGCGGCGTGCGAGATTGTCGCGGAGTCCGCGCACGAGGCGTATCTGTTGTTCGGCAGCGATGATGGCGCCATCGTGTGGCTGAATGGCCAGCAGTGCCATCTGGTGCGCGATGGACGCGCGCTAACCCCCGGGGAGGATGCCATTCGCCTGCCGCTGCAACCGGGGGTGAACTCATTGCTCGTCAAAGTGGTGAACTACGCCGGCACCTGGAAAATGAGCGCGCGACTCGAACCGAGCGCGAATGCCGCGGCGGCTTTCCTGTTCGAGCAGAGGGGGGCATTGTTGCAGCAGGCCGTCGTGCCGGACGAAGGCGGTTTGGCACTGGATGTTCGGGGCGTCCCCCGGGCGGCGGTCATCGCGGCCAAGGTGGAATCATGGTCGGGCGCCGAGGTCGGGTCCTGGCAATGGGAGGCCGCTCCGCCGCCTAGTCTCGCGACCCTGCCGCATGGTCTCTACCAGGTGACTCTGTGCATCGATGGCCGGGCGTTCCGTCAGGTCTTTTATCGCGGAAGCATGGCTGGGCTGCGTGACGAGATGACGGCGCGTTGCCAATCGATAACTCCCGGCGAGGATCGCATTGCCATCAACCTAGCCACGCTGGCGCGAAGGCTGGAGATCCTGAATCGTCCCTATGTTCCCGATCCGGCGGGAGAGTCGCCCTGGACGCAACGCATGTTCGAACAGGCGGGCGGTTACAAGGCCGTCTATGCGGCGACCGAATTACTGAAGGCCATGGATCGCCTGGCGGCGGGCGAAGAGCCGTTTCGCCACCGGCCCGGGCTGCACCTGCGCGGTTTCCGTTCGCGCATCGACGATCAGGTGCTGCACTACCGGCTGTTCGTGCCCTCGAATTATCGCGCCGATGGCACCGGATTGCCGTTGGTGATCGTGGCGCCGACGGTTTTCACGCGCCCGGCGCCGTATCTGGAGAGCATTTATGTCGCCCAGCACGAGGAAGCAGAGCGATGGGCGCGGGTCGCCGAGGCGTCAGGCGTGGGGGTGCTTTGGCCGGGGTATCGGGTCTCGCCCTATGGGAACCCGATCGATTTCACGCAGCTCGATGAAGCGCTGGCGACCGTGGCGGCGGACTACCAGCTCGATCCGGCGCGACTTTATCTCCACGGGGCTTGCAGCGGGGGAATCATCGCGGCGATGGAAGCGACGCGGCATCCCGGGCGTTACGCCGCGGTGACCCTCGTGAATCCGGTGCTGCACCGGATGAAAGGACGCTACGACGAGAATCCCGATTTCGTCGCGGAACCGGGGTATCAGGCGTGGCTGCGGGCGACCGATCCGCTGCGGGCGTTTGCGACGCTTCGCGATCTGCCGGTTTGGATTATCCACGATGGAGTGGATCCGGATCACGGTCCGTTGGCGCACTCGGTGGATTTGGTGGAGGAATCGCGCGCCGTGGGCAACCGGCCGCGCTTCGACCGCGATCGGGCGAGGCAATGGGAGCAATTCTCGATCGCCGAGGAGCATTTTCGCTGGATGGCGCAACAGCGGCGAAAGGAGGTCCAGCCGCTTGATTTTTTGGCTGATGCCACGGCCGGCGGGCCGCTGGCTCGGGCGTTGGCGGAACGTTTCATCGTGGTCGAGGCCACCGGCGGCAGTGAGGCCGAACACGCGGCCAATCAAAAACTCAGCGTCGCGTTTCAGGAGGCCTGGCGCCGGACGAACTACGTGTCGTGCCGCGTGGTGGCGGATACGGACCTGCCAGCGGACGAAGAACGCCGGAGCAATCTCGTGCTGCTGGGCAACGCCCGGACCAATGCCGCGTGGGCGCGTTTCGCGGGAAATCTGCCCGTGATGTTAACCGACGGCAGCGTGACCGTGGCCGGCCGAACCTGGGAAGGTGAATCGCTGGCGCTTCAGGCGTGGTTCCCGACTCCGGGCGTCGCCGGAAAGAAGCTCGTGCTGGTGGGCGCCGCCCAACCAGCCAAGGCGATCTTCGGCACGCTGGAACTCGCCCTCGACGGCTGGTTCGACTACGCGGTGTGGGACAATGCCGGCGATCAACCCCGGTTGATCGCGGCCGGGCGTGATCCCGCAGCGTCGCCCATTCAGCGACCGGGGATGACCATCAAGTAGGCGAGTTTCTCGCTACTTTCAGTGGGTGCCGTGAAGCCAAACCGTCGGAAGTTTGGTAAAGATCCCCGGAGCAAGCTCCGGGGCGGGTCGGGCTTTATGCCCGACAATGCACCGCAGAATATCAGGGAAAAACCCCGACCTACCACAAACGAGCGGCCAATTCCATCGCGCTGTCATTGGCAGCGCAGCGCCGAATGACGAAGCGGGTTTGAAAGCTCACCCTGACCCCTGCTATGGGGCTCCGGGTAGTGCCGGCGGTTGCCCGCCGACACCCCCACAGACCCGGACTAGCGCAATTAACGCATCCGGTTCTCCAGAGAGAAGGTTCTCTCCTGCGTCACCCCCCATGATGCCCTCGGCTGGTTTGCCGCCTGTGGCTATAACTTTATTTGAAACGCTCTATACAGAACGCCATAAGTGGAGGGCGAGGTGGAGGGCCGAGCTCCTGCGAGGCCGTTGTACTGAAAGAATCGGCCTCGCGGGAGCTCGGCCCTCCATAAATGTGTCGGAACTTCCGATGCCTTGTATAGAAGAGGCGTGCCCAACAGGACGGGCGGCGGGGGATCGTCTTGAGGTGTGAAATATGGCGGCTAAAACTGGCGGCGGATCGTCGCCCGCAGCGTGCGCGGTTCCACCGGGTGAAAATGCACGTCGTCCACGCCGTCCGCCGGTTCGCCCGGGAGCCGCGACACCGAGGCGATGCCGAGCAGATCCGACGCCTTGCCGGTAATGACGACCGGCGGGAGCTCAAGCGGTGGCGGAAGCTCGGTCGTATGGGCGCGCAGTTCAGGGCGGCCCAGAACGAGCAACGCCGCTCCGGACAGGAAGATTGCTGGCAAGTGTCTTTTCACAAAAGCGGGAGCGAGGGAAACCAGGACGCCACAGCTTCGTCGGAAGCCGCGGCGAACGCGAGAGGTCATGAACCGGAAAAAGGGTCCGGCCTCCCCGGGGGCCGGACCCTTTCCGTTGGCAATGTTTGAACTGACGACAGGATTTACTGGTAGGTGATCGTAAGGATCGGCCGCTGCGAAACCGTGCCGGCTTCGCTGGAACTCAGGTCGAGTCCGTTGGACACCGTGTAGTCCTGGATGATGAAACCGTTGTTGCTCGACGGCGTGTTGATCCAGGCCTGGACCTTGGCAATGCCGGCCGAGTTCAGCGTGATCGTCTTGCTGCCGCTCGCCGTGGAGGAGATCGTGCCGAGCACGGCGGTTTCGCGGTCGGAGCTGGTGTTGCTCGCGCCGGCGGTGCTCCAGTTCGTGGTGCTGGTGGCCTTGATCCACGTGGCGTCGGATTCCGACCAGACGCGCCTGAGCGCGTAGAGTTCATAGACGTGGCTGCTCACGTCCACGACGTTGAAGGTGAGGGTGACGTTCGTGACCGTCACGCCCGCCGGGATGGGGCTCAGATCCCACTTGAGCAACGCCGAGTAGTCGGGATTACCGTCGATCAGGAGGGTCGTCGCGCCGCCGTAGTTCGTTGTCTGGCTGTCGTAGCGGATATGCGCATCCACCATTCCAGCGTAGCCGTTGGTCCCGTTCTGGAAGGACGTGGTCGTAGAGCCGCCGGCCGGGTTGACGGTCACGGACACCGCGGACGAGGTGCCGGTGGCGCCGGCGTTGTCGGTGGCGACAGCCGTGAGGCTGTAGGCGCCAGCCGCCACATTGGTCCAGGCGAAGCTGTAGGGGCTGGTCGTGTCCGTGCCCAGCAGCGTGCCGCCCTGGTAGAAGTCCACCTTCGTGACAGTGCCGTCGCTGTCCGAGGCAGTGGCGTTGATCGTGATGCTGGCCGGGGCGGTGTAAGTCGCGCCGTTGGCCGGGCTGGTGATGCTCGCGGTCGGGGCAGCGTTGCCCGGATTGTTGACCGTTACCGAAACCGCCGTGGAGGTGCGGGTGCCACCGGCGTTGTCGGTGGCGACAGCCGTGAGGCTATAGGCGCCAGCCGCCACATTGGTCCAGGCGAAGCTGTAGGGGCTGGTCGTGTCTGTGCCCAGCAGCGTGCCGCCCTGGTAGAAGTCCACCTTCGTGACAGTGCCGTCGCTGTCCGAGGCGGTGGCGTTGATCGTGATGCTGGCCGGGGCGGTATAGGTCGCGCCGTTGGCCGGGCTGGTGATGCTCACAGTCGGGAGGACGTTGCCGCCGCCGCTGCCCTTCAGCATCGTAAACGAGTCGCGCACAGCGCCGTTGTTGTCGAGATAGACCGCGTCAAGGCGGTTGCCGTCGATGTCGAGGACCATCGAGCCGAGGACGTTGAGCGAGATCCACATCGCGGGGTGGTTCAGGGTGCCACCGCTGACCTGGCCCGACGCGCCGGCGATGGTGTAGACCGTGCCGGCGTGCGGGACCGGGCCGGTGCCCGACTTGGTGTAGGCGCCGGCGCCCTGGCCGCTGCCGGACTGCACGACCATGGTCGCGCTGTCGAAGGTCGTCGAGGCGCCATAGTGCCCGTCGATGAACTTCGACCGCTCGTAGGAATGGCTATGACCGCAGAGCACGAGGTCCACGCCGTAGTCCTCGATGATCGGGTTGAAGTTCTGCCGCATCTCGATGAGGTTCGATTCGCTGTCGGAATTGTGCGACCCCTTCGAATAGGGCGGATGATGGAAGAACACCACCGTCCAGTCCTTGGTGTTGTTCTGCAGGTCGCTGCGCAGCCAGTTCGCCATCGCGCCGGTCGCGGAACGGGGCGTGTCGTAGGAGTCCAGGCATACGAAGTGGATGTTGCCGTAATCGAACGAGTGGTAGGCCTCGGTGCCGGAGGCCACGCCGCCCGCCTCCGCCTGCTTGGGCAGGGTGAACACGGAGTAATAGGGGCCGGTCTCGGTCGCCGAGTCGGCGCTGTGTCCGTCATGGTTGCCCAGCGTGGGCCAGAGCACGGACTTGCGCAGCATCGTCGGGTAGATGTCGAACATCTTGCTCTGATATTCGGCGTCGGTGCCGTCGTTGTAGGCGTTGTCGCCGAGCATCAGCCAGAGGTCCGTGTGCCGGGCGCCGGTCCAGTTGTAGTAGGCGGTGCGCACCGCGGTTTGGCTGGAGCTGCCGGTGCCGGGGTCGCCGAGCACCCAGACGCGCGTGGGCTTCGCGCCGGCGGGGGCGGTGACGACAAAATAATCGCTGCCGCTCGCGAGCGTGGTGCTGCCGTAGCCGACCGAATAGTAGTAGGTCGTGTTCGGGCTCAGGCCGGTGAGGCGGATCTCGTGTTCCGTCTCGACCGTCGCGTTCGAGGCGGTGAGGTTCAGGTTGCTGGGCGACGTGCCGTAGCGCACGACGCTGTCCGTGGCGCTGCTGGTGCGCCAGCGTACGGTGGTTGCGGTCTGGCTGCCCATCTGGAGATAGGGGCCGCGGGTCAGGCTCTGGGCGAGCATGGCGCAGGGCACCGTGCCCAGCAGGGCGAACAGGACAAAAACGAGTGATTTTTTCATTTGGATTTTCGGTTGGATGTGGGTTGGTGTGTGGGACTGGCTGAGGGGGAAATCGACGGCGCGAGGATCCGGCGCAGGCGCGCTTCCAGATCCCGCATGGGTTTCACGTTGCGGTGGCGTGGCGACAGTTGCTCCAGCACCGCGAAGGCCTGGTCGTATTCGCGGAGCGCCTCGTCCCGACGGCCCGCGGCCTCGAGGACTTCGCCGCGACGGACCAGCCACGTCTCCTGACGCGGCAGACCCGCCCGCAAGCGGTCCAGCCGGGCCAGAGCGGAGTCCGTACGGTTGAGGGCGACTTCGAGATCGATCGCGGCCATCTGGAGGGTCACCAGGTTGCCGAGCCGTTCGATGCCCTCGTCGAGGCTCCGCACCGCAGCCGCCCGGTCGCCGAGCGCCGCGAACGCTTCGGCGCGCTCGAGAAAACACTCGGGCAGCGGCTCGGGCGCAAGGGCGATGTTCCGGTCGAAATCCGCCACGGCGCCGGCGTTGTCGCCGATCGCGGCCCGCACGCGGGCCCGCAGGAGGAATCCGGCAGCATGGCCGGGCTTGCGGACCAGATAGGTGTCCAGCACCTGACGGGCTTCCTCGAACCGCGCCAGCTTGAAGAGTGTCCGACCGCGGTTCAGCCCGACCGCGTCGAGCGAGGGATCCAGCTCCACCGCGCGATCGTAGTCGGCCAGCGCCTGCGCGTAGTCCTCGTGTTCGTGCTGCAATTCGCCGCGCTTGAGGAAAAGCGCGGCCGACGGCGCGGCGACGAGCTGCCGGGAAACTTCCGCGATCTGGATCTCGAGATCGCCGTGGGCACGGAGGAGAGTCGTCCCGCCGCAAAGCACGCCGGCCAGGGCCAGCCGGGCCATCCAGGCCGCGACGAATCGGGAGCGGAGCGAAGAAAAGAAGGAGTTGACTTGGATCACGAGGGAAACGCGTTGCCCGGGCGGGTGGGCCGTGAGTATATCGGGTTTCCGCCGGGCGGGTGTTACATGTAAGTGCCATTCCCGTGAACATGGTCAGGGGATTTCAGCTACGGGAATTGAATCCCGTTGAAGAGAGGTGGCGTGCCGCGACAGGGTGTGTCGCTTCAGGTAACCCTTGATCGTGTCGCTTCGGTGACAAACACACCATCCCGGCCCGCCGCACGTTTTTGTGTTTGCTACGGCAAAACTTCAGTGACTTAGGACAAACGTTCGCTCGAGTAATGCCGGCTCACCAGTGACCATGTCCCCACCTCGTCTCATCCTTGGCATCGTCCTCGCCGTCGCAGCTCTCCTCCTGCTGCTCGGCCTTTCCCGGTGGGCCGCGGCCCGCTCCGACCACGGTCGGAGCCAGGCGGCATCTGAAACCCCGCGCCCTCGACCGGCGGGCAGCGGTACGGCAGCACACGATGACGGATCCGGCCGCCCGGGTCGCGCCGCCATCGATGCGAAGTCCGCCGCCATCGTGAAGCGCCTGCGCGACCTGCTCGCGACCCTGGAACCCGTGCTGCCGGGAGAAGTGGAAAGCAAGGCGGCGATAGAATTGTTCACCTGGTGGGCGGAAATCGATCCGAGCGCGGCGATCATGGAGGCCGCGGAACGCGCCGCACTCCACGGTCGCACGGAATTGCCCGCCGAGCTGTTCGTCTCGTGGCTCGATGCGGACCGCGAAACCGCCCAACGATGGATGGAGGGGCTGCCGCCGGGCGGGCTGCGTGCGCAACTGCTGCCATCGATCATCGCGCTCGTGTCCGAAGAAGACCCCCGCGAAGCCCTGCGCCTGGCGACCGAACTCAGCGGGAACGACCGCCAGCGCGCGCTGGCGGCGCTCTTTTCGGAATGGGGAAGCGTCGACCCGTGGGCGGCCGCGACCCAGGCCAGGCAGCTGCCCGATGCCGAGGAGCAGAGCCTGGCGCTCCGGCAGGTCGTGGCCAAATGGGCGGATCATGACCTCGCCGCCGCGGTCGCCTGGGCAAAGCAACTGCCCCTGCCCCCCGACTCCGGCACGCTGGATCCCGATTTCGGCGTGCTGGAAGCCGTGGTCGACAAATGGGCCCGGCACGCGCCGGCGGACGCCCTCCAGCATCTCTTGTCGATGCCGGCGACCGCCCGGCGGATTCAGATGCTGGGGTCCGTGGCCGAGCAATGGGCGGCGCAGAATCCGACGGAAGCCCTGCAGTGGGCGGCCGCGATAACCGCGGAGGCGGACCGCCAGGTGATGGTCCGCAGCGTGCTCGCGGCGATCGCGCAGTCGAGTCCCGCGTCGGCCGCCGACCTGGCGATGGGGATTCCCGCCGGGACCGCGCGGCAACCGGCGCTCGACATGGTCTTGAGCCAATGGATTGCGCGCGAATCCGCCGCGGTCGCCTCATGGGCCGACCACCACCTCCAGTATAATCCGTCACAGGACCGGGCTGACACCATCGTCACCGCCTGGGCCCGCTCCGATCTCACGTCGCTGGGCCACTGGCTGAACGCCCAGCTATCCGTGAGCGTGCGCGACGCCGGCTATGTCGCCCTGGCGCGTTACTTTGCTCCCACGGACCGCGACCAGGCTGCGGCATGGGCCAACGCCATCAGCGAGCCCGAGCTTCGCGCCCGGCAGCTCCGTGAACTCAGATGACCTGAACTGGCGAAAACCCTCAACCTGAGCACAGCCGGAATTTATCAACGAAGGCACAGAGATCGGAGTCGATCAGTTGGCCCGAGCATTTCGATGCCCACCCCACACACCCATCGCTCCCGCCGTCGCCCAGCTTCGGCGCGGCCAGTCGCGCTACCCCCTCTTCATCCGGAGTCATGCAGTGGGAAACCACGAATGGACACGAATTCACACGAATCAGGAGGCGGCCTTGACCAGACAGGGCTTTGGAATTGAGCAACGGTTTGGTGATCGGTCCAGACAGGCTTCCGGCAAGGCAACCTTCATTCGTGTCTCTTCGTGTCCATTCGTGGTTGAACTGAATTGTTCCGGTTCACGGCAAAGCGGGCCCCGCGCCGCCGCCCAGGCGCACGCGGCGGTTTCTTTCCAGGCTCTGTTGCAGAAATCTCCGGGCGGCCCGCACCGCCGCTTCCACTTTTTGTCCCCGCGCGAGAAACGCCGCAATCGCGGCCGAAAGCACGCACCCCGTGCCATGGAGGTTGCGGGTGATCACCCGCGGGCCTTCGAACCAGTGCACCTTTCCCCCGGCGGTCACCAGGCAATCGCGACAAATCCGGCCCGGCCCATGCCCGCCCTTCACCAGCACCGCGAGGCAGCCGGTGGCGAGCAACGCCCGCGCGGCATCCTCCGCCTCGGCAAACGTCCGCACCCGCCGGCCGGTGAGCGCCGCGACCTCCGGCCAGTTCGGCGTAACCAGGGTCGCCCGGGGCAACAGGTGGCGCCGCAAGGCGCGCACGCCCGTCGCCGTCAAAAACGGGGTGCCGCTGGTCGAGCCGATCACGGGATCGACGACCAGCGGAATGTCCGGCGGCAAAGCGGCCGCCACCGCCCGGATCACGGCTCCGCCGGGCAGGAGCCCGGTCTTGATCGCGGTCACGGCAAAATCGCCCGTGACCGCCGTGATCTGGGCCGCGACCAGCCCGGCCGGCATCGCCCGCCAGGCGGTGATGCCCCGCGTGTTCTGGGCCGTGACCGCGGTGATCGCCGTCAGGGCATGGCCGCCCAGCGCGCGGATCGTCCGCGCATCGGCCTGGATGCCGGCGCCCGCTCCGCTGTCGGAGCCAGCGATGGTGAGCACGCAGGGCGGTGATTTCATCGCGGCAGCATCCACGCCTGGTAGCCACCGTGCAGGCTCGTCACCGCGCGGAAGCCGTGGCGCTCGCGCAAAATAGGCAGCGCCCGCAGGCTGCGGACGCCCGCGGCGCAAAACACCACGGTCGGCGCCGCGGGGTCGAGCCGGGCCAGGGCCGCGCTGCCGCGCTCGAGTTCGCCGAGCGGCGTATGCACCGAAGGCTCGATGGCTCCCTGCGTCCGTTCCCAGGCCTCGCGCACGTCCAGCAATTGGGGAGCGTGCCCCCGGGCCAGCGCCGCACGCAGTTCGGCCACCGTGATTTCCTCCGCCGCCGCGGACGCCAGTCCGCACGTTTCGCCGCAGCCTTCCGGCGGCAGCTCGCGGATGTCGCGCGAGCGCGGATCGGCGGCGAACCGCACGATCTGCGTGGTCATGCCAAGCGCGTCCCAGAGCAGCAGCCGGCCCGAGAGCGGCTCGCCGAGTCCGGTGAGCAGCTTGACGGCCTCCGTCGCCTGCACGGTACCGATGAGCCCCGGCAGCACGCCGAGCACCCCGGCCTCGGCGCAGTTCGGCACGGTGCCGGGCTCGGGCGGCTCGGGAAAGAGGCAGCGATACGTCGGCCCGCCGCGCCAGTTGAAAACACTCGCCTGCCCCGTGAAGCCCTGGATCGCGCCGTAAACGAGCGGCCGGTCCGCCAGCACGCAGGCGTCGTTGACGAGATAGCGCGTGGCGAAATTATCCGAGCCGTCGAGCACGACATCGGCGCTGCGCACGAAGTCCAGGGCGTTGGCGCGGGTAAAGCGCGTGGCGTGCGGCTCGATCGTGATCGCCGGGTTCAGCGCCCGCAGGCGTTGCGCGGCGGTGGCCGCCTTCCCTTCGCCCGCATCGCTCTCGCGGTAGAGCACCTGCCGCTGCAGGTTGGAAATCTCCACGCGGTCGGAATCCACGATCACCAGGCGGCCCACGCCGGCCGCCGCGAGGTAAAGCAGCGCCGGGCAGCCGAGTCCGCCCGCGCCGATCACCAGCACGGAGCCGCGCTTCAGCTTCTCCTGCGCCGCCGGCCCGAAGCCGGCGAGCGTCAGGTGGCGCTGGTAGCGGAGAAGTTCGTCAGAGGAAAAAATCATGATTCGTGACTACTCAGGCTGTTTCGGGGGCGGTCATTGAGGTTGCTAAGATGCTCCTCGCCCAAGACGGAACGAGAGGAAGATTCATGACAAAAAATGAAAGGAGATGAAAACGCCCGGTTTGGAATTTTTCTGTCGATCACTGGTTTGCGCGGCGCCTGAGCAGTTACAACCAAGGCATGATAAACACCGAGGGCGCAGAGAAAGACACCAAACCTTTTAACCTGGAATGGACACGAATCACTGAACGGCTCGTTTCCGGTTCCGAGCATTCGTGTCTATTCGTGTTCATTCGTGGTTAAAATCCGGGGATCGGGTTCGGAGCTAAGGCAGGGTGCGACACGAATGAGCACGAATGGTCTCGGAAATTCGCATGCATTGGTGAAATTCGTGTCTCTCTCCTTTTTAAAACCAAGGGTGGGTTGTCCTTAACGCGCGGCTTCGCGCAACGCGGGAGACGGAGGGACAGGGACAACGCGCCCTGCGTCCAGGCCATCGTAGGTGGCGTCCCAGTCCTTCCACACCGGCTCGTAGCCCTCGGCGCGCAGGAACGCCGCCACT
>Ga0209515_10009037_pt1 | contig 11443 bp, 14 predicted proteins | sample Subgroupgradi54m_FD_187454 | JGI IMG/M metagenome (GOLD analysis project Ga0209515, IMG submission 187454) | Subsurface groundwater microbial communities from S. Glens Falls, New York, USA - GMW60B uncontaminated upgradient, 5.4 m (SPAdes)... ...
TTTTTGTTTTAATTCGTTGTATACTTGTAGAGTTAGTTTCATACAATTAAAGACGGCCCTTGCGGGTCGTCTTTAATTGTATCCTATTGCATTTCGTAATTCAAAGTACTATATAATTTTGCTGTCTTATTTTATCCGCATATGTTGTTATTTTCAGCATTGGACAGAGTTGGACAGAGAAGGAAGAAAATGGCGACCTTTTGTTATTCCGATGTTATTCCAACCTTTACTCCGCGAGCAACGCCTCCTTCGTATATCTATTTCCCGCGTTCCAAAGCATCCACGAATCAAGTCCGGCATCGTAAGTCGCGGAAATTTGCGCCCGAACCATGGCGGGCGTGTAAGTGGCGCCTAAATTAAAATCTTGAAGCCACGGTCGAAGTTTGTTTTGGTCAAAAGATTCTTTTCTGTATAAAAACGGTTTTGTGCTTGTTGAAATCGGTTGCGCGTCGGCAAGTATCAAAGTTGATGAAGTGGCAATTGCTCGTCTGACAGCCGAGTCCATGGAAAATTTTACTACCTCGTAGGGTTTGTCGGCCGGATTGGCAAATCCCATAAACGACGGCGGATAATGCGACGGGTAAACCATCGGCGACACGAAATCAAAATACTGGAGTGCGTACTCAAGCATTTGGCCAATGTTCAAATCATCTTTGTTAGTCGTTGTCATACCGAAAAGGTCGGCAGAAAGTTTTACGTCTGTTGCATTCAAATTCTGGCGCAAAAAGCTAAAAAAATCTTTCAGCACTTCAGATTTTGCGCGATGACCGTTCGCGAGATATTGAATGTCTTTCATGTTGCCGTCGGAAGGAAACCGAATATAATCAAAATTCAATTCATCAAAGCCGTCCTTGTAAGACTCTTTTCCAAGCGCCACAGTATAGTTCCAAACATCTTTGGAGCTGGCATCAAGCCAACTGATGCCTTTGTAATCTTTCCAAATGAGTCCGTCCGAAGCGCGCCTGACAGCAAACTCCGGCTTGACCTTAACCAAATGCGGGTCTTGAAAAACCGAAATTCTACCAATGACATAAATATTTTTTTGATGAAGCGTGGCTATCAAACTGCGAATATCGGGAATGCGTTTTTCCACCGCGCCAATTTCTTTTAGATACGGGTCTTCCACTTCAAATGAGATTCGGCCAGTGTAGTCTTTGATATCTATCACGATTGAGTTGAGCTCCGTGATATCAATCAAATTTATCAGCTTGTCCCGCAAAGCCTTTGAACCAGCCACCCAACTTGTCATGTAAATTGCTTTGACCGGAGTCGGAGTCGCAATATGCGTAGCCGTAAATTCTTTTTTGGTTGGAATTTCTGGCGCCACCAAAGTTCCCGTTGCCACCGAAACCACTTCTGCCTTTTCATAACGGGTTTGCAAAATCCCGGGAATGGCAAAATATGAAATGCAAAAAATAAAAATGGCTACAGCTAAAAAAACCAGCCCCTGCAAAAAAAAGCGACGGGGATTAAGCTTCAAAAACCGAAAATATTTAGACCTGCGGATTTGTACCATGGTTGTCTGCTTGAGAAACTGAATTTGAGATGGATTCGGGCGTTTGACGATTTGGTAAAAAAGGCGAGGCTACGGACTCGGTAGCGCGGATTTTCTTGTATCGCGCTTTTTTGCCGTGAGGCAAGTTGAACCGCACAAACACAAAAGTCCCGCAAAGCCACAAACCGCAAAGCGTGATAAAAAAGTTTTTCCAGCCTGTCGGAAAACCAAGGAGAGGCATTAGTATTAAAACAACACCGACGCCAAAAATGCTTTTTGTGTTTCGCATCGGACAATTATACATCAAGACTCATAACAAAAGAAATTGTAAAAAATCTTCTGGAAATGCTATACTTCTGCGCAGTTTAGAAACAACCTATAGGAGCTGAGAACTATGTCAGATACAGCAAAGGCAACCGCCCCTTTTTCAAGAGATGACACACTCCCACTTCGTGGTGGCATTGCAGAAATCTTTATTGATAATGAAGACCTTTGTGGTGGAAAAATCGCCGAAATTACAGTACACGAACCAACGCAAGAAGGTTCAGAGGCAAGTCAGCTCGTGAGCATAATATTCTCCCTGTTTGTTCAACGAAACGGAACTTTGTTCGAAAAACTGACGAGAATAACAGGTCAAGAGATGACATTTCATGTTGACCGAGTTTGTCGGGTGGGCGGAAATATCGTCGTCTTATGCGAGAATGGCACTAAAACACGAGTGGTGATGCACCCTTCTGCCAAATACATACTGTCGCTGTTGGATAGGGACAAAAAATAAATCTCTCCCAACAGACCCTTCTGCAACAATAGCAGAGGGGTTTTTCTTTGCCAGTTTGCATGAGGTATAATAGAAACATGGAAAACTTGGCAAACAAAAAATGCAAACCTTGCGAGCTCGGCGTTGGCAAACTTGGCCCCGATGAAATTGCGGGCTTTATGACCCATGTCCCGAATTGGACTGTAAAAGACAATCGCGAAATTTCCCGTAAATTCAAATTCAAAAATTTCGCCGACGCTTTGGCATTTGTAAATAAAATAGGCAGCCTCGCCGAAGCCGAAGGCCATCACCCCGATATAGAATTCGGCTGGGGCTTTGCCAAAATTTCCCTCTCAACCCACGCCATAGACGGCCTCTCCGAAAACGACTTTATCTTGGCGACGAAGGTAGACCGGTTGCGCTAAAACATCATACGGTCAAATCAAAAAGTTGCAAACCCGAGATTCTCTTAAAATCTCGGGTATTCTTTGTAACTAATGTTGCATTTGTGGTTAATGCTGTTGCGGCCACGATAGCATCAATCAATTTGACGCGATATTTTCTCCGCATCTCTGCCGCCAGTTCTGCTAGCGCAAAATCCAAGTTCACAATAATCGTTGTAACTGTCCACACCTCTCATTCTCCCTTTCCTAAAGGTCGAAGTCTGCGTAGATACGTCGGCGAGAGTGGCCGTAGGCCGAGGGATTTTTAAAATCCTCCGGCCTCGAAGACTCGTCCACCTCCTTTAAGAAAGGAGGAATTAAAGCCATTTCTTGGCAGGTGTGGACAGTTACTAATCGTTTGACTGACAAAACTCTTAAAAGCATGTACTGCGGATTCGGTGATAAGTGGATATGAAAGAAATTCCGCGGCTACAACGCTTGGCATGTAGAAGATGTCATTCTGGTGTTCATTGAAAAATGTTGCGACGGCTTCTTCGCCAGCCGCATGATAAACAAGAATATTTGTGTCCAGTACATACATTGCTGTACCAGATTATCGCGAGGCCTCACGGCGAATCTTCCTCTGCCACACGACTGGATCAGTAAGTTTTTTTCCTTTCCATATGCCAACCAAAGCACGCCACGCTTTTACGTCGCGCCGTATTTCTTTTTTTGCGCCCAGTTCTATAATATCTATTTTTTGAATCACAGGTACCATACGGACCAGTATACCATACTGAAAATGAAATCGGCAACTTGCCGTATTTCGGTTGGGGCTATGTCATCATCACCCTCTTCACTCACGCCGTAGACGGCCTCTCCGAAAACGACTTTATTATGGCGGCAAAAATAGATAAATTGGAAAAATAAAAAAACCGACGCCTGTAAGGGCGTCGGTGACGAAAGTTGAATCTGGCAATTATGTCCCAATCGTCGAGTAGGTCAAAAACACAATATCTCCAAGATTCCCTCCATCCTGATTCGGAGGATTGTGTTCTGTAATAAGATTGGCGCCGGGGTGCCAACCGCCACCTTCCTGCTCGACCCGCACCACCCAATTTGTTCCCTCGACGTGGAAAATGTTTTCCTCGTAGAGACCGACCCGCAGAAATTTCCTCATACCGTCAGAAATTTCGCCATTCGGCTGAAGCTTCAACAATTCAAAAACATGCGCGAGTGCGACTTGGGTGCCTTCCCCGGCCGCCGCGTGAATCTCCTCGTTTGTCAGATGTTCGGTGAGTCGTACCGCCTCTAAGCGTCGCGCGGGAACATACAATTCGACAACGCATTGCGCGAGGGTCTTGAAGTTTTTTCCGAATTTGGCAAAACGTATCCCATCAACAACGGTGTCTTCGTGGAATACGGTCCGAGCCTCAAAGTGAGCTACCGCCGGCACGTCAATAAACGCAACGTGTTCCAGACCTTTCCTTCTTTGACCTTTCGGCGAATAGTCACTTAGATTCATTACCGCGTCCTTAAACGCTCGCGGGTTATCGGGCGGTCCTGAACAAAATTGGCCGACAGCTGTCCTTGCACTACTCATAATTATCCTTATTGTTTTGTGGGTGCTTTACTACCGGATTGTACTATAACACACATCTCTTGAGAATACCAGAATAGATTTTCCAGCAAGACTGGTTCCAAAAGTATCTGAAACTGGGTACCTAAAAAGCCCCTGATTTGCAAGGGTTTTTCGGGGGGTGTGGAGAGTTACTAGATTTTTGGCTTATTCGTATATTCGTACAAATTCGTAATTCGTATTAAATGACAATGACCACAAACTCCCCTCTCACTTTCTCCTTATTATTCTCAAAAAAACCCAAAAGCTCGGCAAGGGTTCCGCTCACAACTTCCTCGTGAATTTTAGTGAGCTCGCGGGCAATGGTTACTTTTTTGGCAGGAGCAAATTTCACCAGCGACTCGAGGGCTTTGAGCATTCGATGCGGGGATTCGTAAAAAATCATTGCTCGTTCCGACACGGCAATTTCTTTGAACAAGGTTTCTCGCCCTTTCTTGTGCGGTAAAAATCCAAGAAAAACAAAGTCTGTTACTGGCACGCCGGCAATTGATAAAGCTGTGGTCAAAGCGCTCGGCCCCGGCACTGACTCAATTTTAATTTCGGGCATCGCCTCGCGAATTTGCTTTACCAGAAACGAGCCCGGGTCGGAAATCCCCGGAGTACCTGCGTCCGAAACCAACGCCAAATTTTTCCCCGCTTGCAACAATCCGATAATTTTTACAATCTGAATACCGCTTTTCTGTTCGTTGTAGGCAATCAAATGTTTACCTGTGATTTCGTATTTCTCCAGCAATCTTTTCGTTACTCTGGTATCCTCGCACAAAATCACATCCACCTCTTTGAGCACTCTCAAAGCGCGAAGCGTGATGTCTTCCAAATTGCCTATCGGCGTTCCAATCACAAATAATGTAGCCATAATAATTTTCTTTATTCTAATGTTCTCAAGAACATCAGAACATCACCGTTCCGCCACTTATAATAAATAATAAAACCCCCTACTCTTATTCTAATGTTCTCAAGAACTTCAGAACATACTCGGCGCGTGGAGTTAGCTTGTGTCTAATGGAAACACTATCCGAACGCTTGAGCAACATGCCGGCAATAGTGAGCCTACGAAGGTGGTCGGCTGCGGTTTTGTAATTAATTTTTAATTTGTCTGCCACCTCATCAACAGAAAGTTCTGGCTCTTTCTGCAAAAGCTCTAGCATCGCAATACGGCGATGATTTGAAAACCCGCGCACGATGCGTTCCAGCGTTCTATAATTTTTCTTCTCATTTTTCTTTTCCATATGTGCAGTATATTCTAATGTTCTCAAGAACACTAGAATATACATAATTAGATTTTTGTGTCTTTATTTTATAAATTTTATAAACCATTTTGTAAATCTTATAAATCCCCCACTTTACGAACTAACGAATCGGCAACCTTGTTGGTTTCTCCTGCTCCCATGGTTATGATGATTCCGTGAGTCCCGGCGAGCTCGGCGGATTTTTGGGAGGCTTCGGAAAAAGTTTCCACAAAGCAGGCCAATTGGCCGTTTTTTTTGATTTCCTCAACGACCATTTCGGAATTGATGTCGCCGGGGTCAATTTCTCGCGCGGGGTAAATTGGCAGAAGAATCACATAGTCGGCGCGGCCGAAGGCCACGCCGAATCCCGCAAGATGATCCTTGGTGCGACTATACAAATGTGGCTGAAACACCACCACGACTTTTTGCGTTGGAAAAAGTTCACGCACACCCTGGAGCGTAGCCGAAATTTCGTGCGGATGATGGCCATAGTCGTCATAAACAAGCGCGCCATTTTTTGTTTTGCCTCTGTATTCAAACCTGCGCCATGTGCCGGAGAATTCGGATAGAGATTTGAGCGCTTTTGTGCCGGGAATGTTAAGCGCGCGCGAGACAGCGAACGCGACTTTGGCATTCTCAAGATTGTGTTTGCCGGGAATCTTCAACTTAAACCCTTGTGGAAAAGAAATCTTATTAAAATCATTGATTAAAACTCCATTGGCAGGAAGTTTCGCCGTAAGCTCCGCGAAAGCGCTCTTGATGTCGTCAAGGTCTTTGTAGTAATCCAAGTGATCGGCGTCAATGTTAGTAATCGCTAAAATCTTTGGGTGCAAATTCAAGAAAGAACGGCGATATTCGCAGGCTTCCACAACCAAGTATTTGCTTTTCCCCGCAATAAAATTAGTTCGCATTGTTTTCTCATCAGCGTGAATCCGTGTTTTCAATCCGCGTGAATCTGCGTCCAGAAGAAAGCTGCCGACAATCACAGTTGGGTCAAGTCCTGCGTCAGTCATTATTTTCGCAATCATTGCCGTCGTCGTAGTTTTGCCGTGCGTACCAGAAATTGCAATGGTGTATTTTTCTTTTGAGATAACACCGAGCGCTTCGGGATATGAAATCATGGCCAAACCTCGTCGTTTTGCTTCGGCGAATTCGGGATTGTCGGGTGTAATCGCGATTGAGTAAATTACCAAATCGCAGTCATTGGGAACATTCTCGGCGCGTTGATTTAGGAAAATCAACGCGCCGACCTTCCGCAACCCTTCCGTCACCTCGCTCTCCGCCACATCCGACCCGCTTACAATTTTCCCCTCATGCAAAAACATCCTAGCGATTGCAGAAATGCCAATCCCGCCAATGCCGATGAAGTGGATATGCTGAAACTCCTCAAAACTATGTTTAAAATTCGTAACCATGTACATATCCTAACGCAATAAACAAATATTGACAAATAAAAACTGCATGCTATTATACGAGCAGTGAAATCTCAAACCGAATTTTATGACCAAAAAGATCTTCGAAAAACTTAACCAGTCAACGAATGGAACCGACGGTTGGAATTTTTGCACTGGCAGTCGTGTACAGGGCACACTGGATAACGCAAGCCTCACGAAGTTCATCCACATCTACGAAGCACAAGAAAATAATGGGGGCTACAGCAAATGCTATAAATCCGGACTCACAAAATATAGAAATTTCGGCAAAAAATCCCTTGAGGAACTAGAATCGAAATTAAAAAATAATGGATTTCCAAGCCTTCCGGAGGCACCAACGGTGATAAGGGAATTTAAAGAATACGAACAAACACACTATACTGCTGAACCAGAAGTGTTTTCGGATGATTTGGCAAAAAGAATCATTGAGGGCGTTCTAGTAGCACTCGGCAGAAAAAAGGATGCCGATACTATACAAAAAGTTATCGACATCACCGCCTATTCCATCCATTCCATTTGATTTGTTTTCCCTGAGTTCGCTCCGCGAACTCAGGGATTTTCTTTTTTCACTTTATGAACTTTAAAAACTTTCAACTATTTTTAGGAACTGCTCTCCCCTATCATACTCGTTCTTGAACCATTTACCGAATGAGGCAAAAGGAAACTATTTATACAACTCACTGTGCGTACCGATGGCAAACAAGTGAAAACCGCCCGGCACGCGCCCATACGCGATACGGACATCGCCCGTTACATTGATGCTTCTATATTCGGCATACTTGCCAGAAAGAGCGTGGTTATTAAGCAATGGGTCATATTCACTTCTCACCAACATCAGAAGACGCACAATCGCTTCATCCCTGATTTTTGTGGAGAGGCGTTTCCATTGTCTACGAAAACGAGATGAGCGGTATAGCATAGTTTTAAGATTCCAAGTCTTTTCGCAAATCTGCCACAGTCGCAAAGGGTCCTGCCGTTTTTCCATCTCGCCATTCACATTCCGCTTCATCTATGATTCGCTCCAGATACTTGGAGGGTTTATAGGGTGCGGAAAAAGCAATCTCCTTGTCACGCGCGAACTGACGCAAAAAAGCGTTTACAATGGTACCGAGTGGCATCCCGAGTTCTTCGGCGGCCCGCTTCGCGCCAAGCTTCACGGCTTTATCGGTTTTAATGTTTAAGATAGTTTTCATATACCGAAGTGTATACTATGGTATATATCTGTCAATATCTGCTATAACCTGCTCACTAACTTCACAAACTGCTCACCCCTATCATACTCATTCTTAAACCATTTGCCGAACGAAGCGAAGGCTGGCGAAAAAAGCACAATGTCTCCTTTTTTCGCCAGCCTCAAAGCCTCCTCCACACACTCTTTCAGCGTTTCTTTCTTGAAAATTGGAAATTGATTGATAATTGATAATTGATAATTGATAATTAGTTTTTTTGTCCCAGTTCCTTTCAAAAAAACCACTGCCTTGCAGTGCCTAGGCATCTCCTCCACAAGCCCCGACATATCAAGTCCTTTGTCAGCGCCTCCCATTATCAATATAATGTTTTTTCCTTTTTGGGATTTCGGATTTTGAATTTGTTTCGGATTTCGGATTTCGGATTTGGTGCTTAACGCCCTTAAGGCGACTATCGTCGCATCTGGTGTTGTCGCATTATTGTCATTATAAACCTTAACTCCGCGAATGGTTTTAAGGTACTGTAGTCTGCCCGGAACGGCTTTGAAAGATTCCACCGCCTTTTTGATAACTGAATCGGAAATGCGAAGCTCTCGCCCGGCAACAATCGCGCAAGCGACATTTAACCGATTATGCTCGCCTAAAATTTTTAGTTTCCAACCTGCTGGCACATCAGAACGACGCGCTATCTTAAACTTAACTTTGGAATTTTTAATGCGACTTGCAACATCCTCGCCGACAACGAACGAATCGCCAGGCTTTTGATACTTATAAATATTTTCTTTGTCGCTAAAATATCTGTCCAAATCTCCTTTGTAATAATTGAGATGGTCTGGCAAAAATGTTGTAAACACAGCGACCTGTGGCGAAATTTTTGCGTCGTGAAATCCTTGCAACTGCCACGAATCAAGTTCCGCCACCACAAAGTCGCCTTTTTTTACTTTCTTAAGAAGTGGCAGAGTGGCAATTCCCTTAATGTTGCCAGCAAGATGCGTTCGTTTCCCTGCCGTCTTAAGAATTTCGTACAGTAGACTTGTGGTGGTAGTTTTGCCTCTTGTGCCGGTAATACCGATAAAACAAATCTCTGGCGCAAGTTTAAGAAAAAGTGAAGCGTCCATTTCAATCGGCACGCCGTGTTTGCGCGCTTCGGCAATAAAAGGGGAATCTAACGGCACACCGGCGCCTTTGAGAATAAAATCTCGGTCGCGGAAATCTTCCAAACGGTGTTTACCCAGGACAAAGTTTAGAGGTTTTGAAGTTTTGAAGTTTTGAAGTTGGGAAAGAGAAGACGCGAGTTCTTTTTCGGTTTTCAAATCGGTAACAAGCAGTTCGGCTCCGCACTCCGCCAAAAAGGCAACATCCGCAACACCCCGTCCAAGAAGGCCCAGTCCCATGACTGTTACGCGCTTTCCTTTGAAAAAAGTTTTAAAATCTTTCATGTGGGCGCGGGGAGATTCGAACTCCCAACTCTTACGAGACACGCTTCTGAGGCGTGCGCGTATACCAATTCCGCCACGCGCCCTATGTTTAGGAGTATAGCCCTGAAAAATAAATAATCAAACGGATAAGAAAGTAACCTAACTGTAAAAGGAAACTTACTAAGCGATACTGCCTCTTAAATGTTTCAGCAATCGACTATACTCCTCTGGATGCGGTACAAGTCTTTCTCCTTGTCCTTTAGCCCACAGCTCAAAATCTTTTATACTTATCCATCGTACCTCTTCCACTTCTTCGGAGGATAGCTTTAAATCTGAAATGGAAATGTCCGACCGAACAAGGTACACATCCTGAAACTCATTGTTAATATATACACCATTATTAATCACAACATGTTCCTTGATAGTAAAAAGGTGTTTAAAGATTAGGTCAGGCAAAATTAGGCCGAGTTCCTCTTGGGTTTCTTTTTTTGCAGCTTCTAAGTTTGTCTGCCCTGCGGACACATGACCTCCAACCGATATGTCCCAATAGTTCGGATAAACCCACTTATTCTTAGAACGCCTTTGTAAAAGAATTTCCCCTTGCGAGTTTAAAAACCATACATGGACAGTTCGATGAAATAGTCCATGTTGATGTACATATTGATGAGGTTGAGGCTCTCCAATCTTTTCTCCATTCTCATTAAGAACATCAAAATATTCTTTATATTCTTCCATAGTACTCATATACCTAGAACTCGTTTCCTTTATATTATACAGCGTGGGCGTGTCATAACTCGAATCTTACAGCTTCAACTATGACCCCCTGTCATTAAAAATCCACTAACGAGCGGAGTGCGTGTGCCAGGAACTTTCCCCTTACAGGGGCTGTACACCTTTCGCATTCTGAATACAGAACACTCAAGGTCTTGCGAAGCTCCAAGTGTTCGCTTCTCACCTTACGGAATACGATTCTGAATCGTACGCGTCTGCCAATTTCGCCACTCGCCCAATTTTTAATTATCCTGCACCAAAATCGTTTTAAGTGCTGTTTGATATTCCTTATAAACTATCGGAAGTGTAAAAAATTCTTTTGGGTCGCACCAACGAAAATCGCCAATTTCGGCTTCCTCTAATTTAAGTGATTGATTTTCGTCTACAAGCGAAGCTTTGTAAATCAGGAAAAAAACTTTTTGGTCACTAAGGTTGGTAAAAGCTCCAACTGCAAGAATTTTCTCCACAGCAATCTCCACACCTATCTCTTCAAAAACTTCACGCTTGAGACCTGTTAACGCATCCTCCCCTTCATTGAGCCGACCTCCCGGCATATCCCACTTTCCTCTCGCCAATTTAGCATTTTGAGGATATTGAACCAACAAAATTTTGCCTCTATTAAATATAAGAGCCTTTTGGCCAACTTGGCCAAAAAAATGTGTTTCGTGCGATTTTAACATGGTAAAAAAGGGATGGGTGCCAGGAACTCTCCCCCTACAGGGGCAGTACCCCCGATGGAGATTTTTATCGTTCGGGTACGAACTCAAAAATCTGCTCATCGGGGCTTCGAGTCCTGGACGCCCCGCAATGCGGGGCTCACGCGCAAATACGCTTCGCGTATTGTGCGCGTGCCAGGACTCGAACCTGGGACCTTACGATTATCAGTCGTACGCTCTAACCACCTGAGCTACACGCGCATTATATTTAGAGATTGGCTCATGCTAACAAAAATATTCCCAAACCGCAAACAAAAACACAACAATGTAGTAGCAAAATGAAAATGTCCCCCCCAGCAAAGTAGAACTGTCACCTCTCCCCATATATCGCCAGATTTTCTGGGATACTGGGGGTATGAAAACAATAACCATGACGGAGCAAGAAGTGTTTAGGTTTGAAATTATCAACAAGCTC
>Ga0209515_10009041_pt1 | contig 11441 bp, 11 predicted proteins | sample Subgroupgradi54m_FD_187454 | JGI IMG/M metagenome (GOLD analysis project Ga0209515, IMG submission 187454) | Subsurface groundwater microbial communities from S. Glens Falls, New York, USA - GMW60B uncontaminated upgradient, 5.4 m (SPAdes)... ...
GGAGCACCACCTGGCGCGGCCGCATCGTGGCGAGCGGCAACAAGTCGCACGTCCTCGACCTGGGCGACAACGAGTGGTCGAGATAGCCCCGGCTCAGCTCAGCCGACCGCTTCCATGCTCTCGAACGAGTCGAGGGTGATGGCCGGCACCTGCAGCTCGACCCGACCCTCGCGCAGGCGCACCGGGTAGACGCTCACGCTCACGCTGGGATCGTCCAGGCACTCGCCGGTCAGCAGCGAGAAGCGACGCAGGCTCACCGGCGAGGCCACCCGCGGCACGCCGTCCTGCTCGTCGACGACGCCGCGCGCCAGCACGTAGGCCTTGCTGTAGGGATCGAAGCTGTCGATGGCGTAGACGCCCTCGCCTTCGCCTTGCGCCACGCGCAAGATGGCCACCTGCAGGCGGCCGACCAGCGCGCATTCGACGCCCTGGGGACCGATGTCGTCGAGTGCACAGACGTCGACCCAGCGAGTCCTCGTGATGCGCGCGTTCATGAACGCAAGAGTCACCGATCAGGATTTCACTGCAAGATCTTCAATGTAAATTTCTTGTAACTCGCCTCAAGGGGTGGCCACGCCGCGCGGCGCCAGCGGAATCCCCGTCGGATGGCGCTGCTCGCGCACCACACCGACCGTGGCACCGGCGATCGCCGAGGCCAGAGCCAGCAGCAGGGCGAAGAAGAAGCCGACCAGCGCCTTGCCGGTGGTCTCGGCCGCCTGCAGCGCCTCCTCCTGCAACTGCTGGGCGCCCGCACTGGCGGCCGCATACTCCTGGCTCCAGCGCTGCGCGATGGCGTCGGCGACCTGGGTGGCGTCCTCGCGCGCGAGCGGCGTGTTGGCGGTCAGCGCGGCCACCAGGACATCGCGGTCGACCCGGCCCTGCCGGACGGCGCTGCGCAGGGCGTCGCGCGCCGCCGCGCTCAGCTGCGCTGCGGTCACCGTCAGTTTGCCCTGGGCGGCCAGGCGCTGGTTGATGGGCGCGAGCAGGTCGTCCGACCGGATGCCCAGCGCGCTGAGATCCGACATGTCGACGGCGGCGCCCGCCGCCGCCGCGCCCTGGGCCATGCCCGCGGCCGCGCGCCCACCCAGGCGCGCCGCGTTGCCGACCAGCGCGCTCAGCGCCGAGACCAGCAGCAGCATCGACACCACGGTCACGACCGACCACAGGATGGCGCCGTGGATCGCGCCGCGGAAGCGGTGCATCGGCCCGGTCAGGCGACCCATGACCAGGCCACCCACGAAGAGGGCCAGGATGGGCGCGATGAGCGACCAGATGGTGGTGCCGATGCCGACCCCGCGCAGCGAGTTGGGATCGTTCGGATCGATGGCGGTGAGGCCGATGCCCAGGCCGAGGATATGGAGCAGCATCCAGGCGCCGATGCTGACGAAGGCACCGGCGAAGATGGCCGCCCAGCTGACCCGCGGGACGATCGAGACGGCAGCGAAGTTGACGGAGGAAGCGCTATCGGGATCGAGAGTTGTGTCCATGGCCGCTCACGGGTGCATCCGGTGTGCCCCCGAGTTGCGCGGTCCCTGACGCGTCACTGCGCCGCTCGGAGCCGCACGCCGCGCGCAGCGCGCACAGCGAGCGAAATCGACACAGCGCAGGCGCGGCGGACGGCGAGAGGAGCGCGGCTACTTCTTGGCGAACTGCGTGCGCGCCTGCGCCTCGCGCTCGAGCGCGCGGAACATGTTGGGGATGCTCGTGCCCATGAGCGCGTTCGACACCTTGTTGATGACGAACTTGGGCAGCGGCGCACGCACCGCCATGCCGGCGTGGTAGCGGATGCGCGCGTCGTCGCCCTCGGCGATGAAGTGCCAGCCGCCCTTCGAATCGGACACCACCTCGCCCTCGACGAAGGTCCACTCGGTCTTGAAGTTGCCGTCGTCGTGCACGATGTCGAGGACGTAGCGGACCTCGACCATGGCCACGCGGGCGCGGAACTCGACCCGCTTGCTCGCGCCGCTCTCCGACACCACGCGGCACCCGGTGAACTCGGGAAAGATGCGCGGGTAACAGGAATAATCGGTGACCACGTCGTACAGCTGCTTGGGCGAGAGGCCGCGCACCAACTGCTCGCGTTCGATGGTCTCTAGCGACATGTTGTCAACCTCGGGGCGCACGCTACGCGGCCGCCCTTGCTCACGCAAGAGGGTTCTGCGAAATTGTCCCGCAATGCAGCGGCCTTTTGCTTTGCCTGGTGCCCGTCCTCGTTATGCCCCTGACCGTCCATGCGATGTGCAGCACATTCGCCTCGAGCTGAGACTCGATGTGGAAGACCGAAGGATCGACGGTGTCTGCCGCACGACGGTGGCGCCGATTGTTGCCGACGTGCAGACGCTCGAGCTCGACGCGGTGGAGATGGATATCCACGCCGTTTCGCTTGCGCCCTCGGGCACGCCGCTCGAGTTCGCCTACGACGGCAAGCGTCTGCGCATCGATCTCGGCCAGGGCGAGAAGAAGACCAGGCGCCCCGAGGGCAAGCCCTTCGTCGTCGAGGTGAAGTACTCCTGCCATCCGCGCCGCGGCCTGTACTTCATCGGTCCCGACGCCGCGTATCCGGATCGGCCGCTGCAGGTGTGGACGCAGGGTCAGGACGAGGACTCGCGCCACTGGTTCCCCTGCTTCGACGCGCCCAACGAGAAGGCCACCAGCGAGGTCATCGCGACGGTGCCGGGCACCTGGTTCGCGCTCTCGAATGGCGATCTCGTGTCCAGCAAGAATGGCGCCAAGGGCTCGGGCGAGAAGACCTACCACTGGAAGTTCGACATCCCGCACAGCTGCTATCTCATCACCCTCGCCGCGGGCGAGCTGGTCGAGCTGCGCGACAAGTGGGGCGACGTCGACGTCCTCTACTACGTGTCGCCCGGGCGCGAGGCCGACGCCAAGCGCGCGCTGGGCAAGACGCCGCAGATGCTCAAGCTGTTCTCGGAGAAGTTCGGCCTAGCCTACCCGTACTCCAAGTACGCGCAGGTGTGCGTGGCCGACTTCATCTTCGGCGGCATGGAGAACACCACCGCGACCACGCTGACCGACTCGGTGCTGTTCGACGCGCGCGCCGCCATCGATCACGAGATGGAGTCGCTGGTGGCGCACGAGCTGGCCCACCAGTGGTTCGGCGATCTGCTCACCTGCCGCGACTGGGGCCAGGGCTGGCTCAACGAGGGCTTCGCCACCTACAGCGAGTACGTGTGGCGCGAGCACGCCGAGGGCCGCGACGCCGCCGCGCTCGAGCTGGTCGACTGGGCCGACCAGTACTTCTCCGAGGACTCGCGGCGCTACCGCCGGCCCATCGCCACCAACGTCTACGACGAGCCCATCGACGTCTTCGACCACCACCTGTACGAGAAGGGTGGCCTGGTGCTGCACATGCTGCGGCGCGTGCTGGGCGAGGCCGCCTTCTGGAAGTCGATCGGGCACTACGTGCGCAAGCACCGGCAGGGATCGGTGGAGACGCGCGATCTGTCGCGCGCCATCGAGGAGACCACCGGCCGCAACCTCGACTGGTTCTTCGAGCAGTGGATCAACAAGGCGGGTCATCCCGAGCTCAAGGTCGAGTACAGCTGGGACTCGCACACCAAGCTGGCCAAGGTCACCGTCAAGCAGACGCAGAAGGTCGAGGGCGAGACGCCGCTGTTCCGCCTGCCCGTCGAGCTGCGCTTCCGTGTCAGCGGCAAGGACAAGACCTTCCCGGTCGAGATCGACGACTCGTTCCAGATCTTCACCTTCCCGCTCGAGGCCGAGCCGACCCAGGCCATCTTCGACCCGGGCAAGCACACCCTGGCGCGGGTCTCGACCGAGAAGTCGCGCAAGCTGTGGCAGGAAGAGCTGCGCTCGGCCGAGGAGGCCATCGACCGCATCGCCGCGACGCGCGCGCTGTCCAAGCACGCCACCGTCGAGGTCGTGGGCGCGCTGCACACGTCGCTGACCGGCGACGCCTTCTGGGGCGTGCGCTGCGCCGCGGCCGAGGCGCTCGCGGTCATCCGCACGCAGCACGCGCGTGACGCGCTGGCCACGGCGCTGGGCAAGGAGAAGCATCCCAAGGTGCGGCGCGCCATCGCGCGCGCGCTCGGATCCTTCCGCGACGACGCGGCGGCGGCGGCGGCGCTGACGCCCATCGTCACCGGCGGCGACAAGAGCTACTTCGTCGAGGCCGAGGCCTGCCTGGCCCTGGGACGCACACGCACGGCGGGCGCACCCGCGGCGCTGCGCATCGCGCTCGGCCGCGACTCGCACCTCGATGTGGTGCGGCAGTACGCCTACCGCGGCCTGGCCGAGGCGCGCGACGAGTCGGCGGTGCCGCTCCTGCTCGAGGGCGCGACCTACGGCCGGGTCTCGCAGGGCCGGCGCGCCGCGGTCATGGCGCTGGCCGAGCTGGTGCTGGGCCGCACCGATCGCGACGCGCGCCAGGTGCGCGAGAAGATCGAGGAGCTGCTCGAGGACAAGGACTTCCGCGTGCAGACCACCGCCATCGAGGCGCTCGCCGCCATCGGCGATGCGCATGCCATTCCCGCGCTGCGGCGCGCGGTGGAGCGCGAGCTCGACGGCCGCATCAAGCGCCGCGGCCGCGAGGTCATCCGTGACCTGGCCGAGGGCCGCAGCCGCGAGGAGCAGGTCAAGGAGCTGCACGACGACGTCGACAAGCTGCGCAACGAGATGCTCGCGCTGCGCGAGAAGATCGCCAAGCTGGAGGCGGGCCGGGGCGGCAAGACCACGGCCGCGGCGACAGCGACGGCGGCGCCGAACGGTGCGATGAAGAAGGCGAAGGCGAAGCCGAAGAAGAAGCGCTAGCGGGCCTCCCATGATCCTCCCCATCCTCGCGCTGGTCGTCATCGTCACGCTCGCCCTGGGCTACCGCTTCTACGGCGGCTTCATCGCGCGGCAGTACCAGCTCGATCCCAACGCCACGACGCCCGCGGTCACGCACGCGGACGGGGTCGACTTCGTGCCCACGCGGCCGTTCTACCTGCTCGGGCAGCACTTCTCGGCGATCGCCGCCGCCGGGCCCATCGCCGGGCCCATCCTGGCCTGCCAGCAGTTCGGCTGGCTGCCCTCGATCCTGTGGATCACCCTGGGCGTGGTCTTCATCGGCGCGGTGCACGACTTCTCCACCTTGCTGGCGAGCGTGCGCCACGACGCGCGCTCGATCGCCGAGGTCGTGCGCGTGTACCTGGGCCGGCGCGCCTGGCTGGCCATGATGGCGTTCATCTGGGTCGCGCTCATCTATGTGATCGTCGCATTCACCGACATCACCGCGGCCACGTTCGTGAGCGGCGACGCCGAGGTCAAGGGCCTGGTGACGCGCTTCAACCCGGGTGGCGCGGTGGCCATGGCGTCGGTGCTGTACCTGGGGCTCGCCGTGGTCATGGGGCTGGTCGAGCGCCTGCTCAAGCCGCCGCTGTGGCTGCAGACGGTCATCTTCGTGCCCGCCACCTTCGTGGCGGTGTGGGCGGGCACACAGCTGTCGACGGTGCTGGTGCTCGACGCCAGGACCTGGGCGGTCATCATCCTGGCTTACTGCTTCGTCGCGTCGCTGACGCCGGTGTGGGCGCTCTTGCAGCCGCGTGGCTACCTGGGCGGCTTCGTGCTCTACGCCGCGCTCGCGGTGGGCGTGGTCGGCATCTTCTTCGGCGGCTTCGAGGTCAAGCAGCCGGCCTGGAAGGCCTTCGACTCGGGCGGCCCGACCGGCCTGCTCTTCCCCTTCCTGTTCGTCACCATCGCGTGCGGCGCCTGCTCCGGCTTCCACGGCCTGGTCTGCTCGGGCACCACCTCGAAGCAGCTGGCCAAGGAGACCCACGCCCACCCGGTCGGCTACGGCGCCATGCTGCTGGAAGGCTTCGTGGCCCTGATCGCCCTGGGCACCATCATGATCGTCGCCGGCGGCAAGACCGGCAAGCCGCCCGGGCTGGTCTACGGCGAGGGCCTGGGCCGCTTCCTCACCGTGGTCATCGGCGAGAAGCACCTGGTCTTCGCCACCACCTTCGGCGCCATGGCCTTCTCCACCTTCATCTTCGACACCCTCGACGTGTCGACGCGCCTGGGCCGCTACATCCTGCAGGAGCTGTTCGGGCTGACCTCGCGCGCGTCGGCGGCCGTGACCACCGCCATCACCTGCGCCGCGCCGCTCGCCGCCCTGCTCGCCGCGGGCGCCGGCTCGTACCGCTCGTTCTGGACCCTCTTCGGCACCTCGAACCAGCTGCTGGCCGGGCTGTCACTCCTGGGCATCTCGGTCTGGCTCAAGCGCACCGGCCGGCGCACCTGGTTCGCGCTCGCGCCCATGGCCTTCGTCATGAGCGTCACGGTGGTGTCGCTGCTGCTGCAGGCGCGCAGCGCGCTGTGGCGGCCGACCGGCTTCGCCTTCGACATGGTCTTCGCCAACGGCATCGTGTCGCTGGTGCTGCTGGCGCTGGCCGCGCTGCTCGGCGTCGAGGCCGCGCGCGCCTGGGGTCGTCCCGGCGGTTCGGCCGTCGCCCTTCCGCCCCCGCAAGAGGCACGCTAAGGTCGCGCCATGAACCTCGACAACCTCTTCCGCGCCTTCCACCTCTTCGGCGTCATCCTGTGGATTGGCGGGTTGCTCATGCTGACCTTCTTCCTGACCGCGGTGCAGGCGGAGACCGACGCGGCGGCAAAGAAGCGCCTGGCCGCGTTCGCGCGCAAGCTGGGCCGCGTCCCCGACGTCGGCTTCACCATCGCGCTCGTCTTCGGCCTGCACATCCTGGTCAAGTTCAAGCTCTACACCGTGCACTACATGCACGCGAAGCTGCTCTTCGTGGCCTTCCTCATCGGCATGCACGGCTTCCTGCGCGTCAAGAGCAAGCGCGCGCTCGAGAGCGGCGACGTCAAGCTGCCCGCGTTCGTGCGCCCGCTGCTGCTGCTGTTCGTGCTCGCGATCCTGGTCTTCGTCATGACCAAAGTTCCCGCGTGAACCGGCTGGTCTGCGGCGATGCGCTCGCGGTGCTGCGCGGCCTGCCCGACGCGCACGTCGATCTCATCTACGTCGACCCGCCCTTCGCCACCGGCCGCAAGATGCACGGCACGCGCGGCAGCTACGACGACCGTACGCCCGGCGGCCTCGACGCCTACCTGACCTGGCTCCAGCCCATCCTGGTCGAGACCCGCCGCGTGCTGGCGGCGCGCGGCTCGCTCTTCGTCCACCTCGACTTCCGTGCCGTGCACCATGCGCGCGTGGCGCTCGACGGCATCTACGGCGGCGAGCGCCTGATCAACGAGATCGTGTGGTGCTACGCGGTGGGCGGAAAATCGCCGCGCTCGTTCGCGCGCAAGCACGACACCATCCTGTGGTTCGCGCGCGACGCGCACCACCGTTTCTTCCCCGACGCGGTGCGGGTGGCGCGCCGGGCTGGCTCGCACATGAAGGTCGAGCTCGACGAGGAAGGCCGCGCCGTGCAGGTCAAGCGCGACCGCAAGACCGGCAAGCTCTACCGCTACCCGGTGCACGCGGGCAAGATCCCCGAGGACTGGTGGACCGACATCGAGACGCTCAACCGCGGCGATCGCGAGCGCACCGGCTGGCCCACGCAGAAACCCGAGGCGCTGCTCGAGCGCATCATCGCCGCGGCCAGCGCGCCCGACGCCCTGGTGGCCGACTTCTTCTGCGGCTCGGGCACCACCGCCGCGGTCGCGCACCGGCTGGGCCGCCGCTTTCTCGCCGTCGACGTGGCGCCCGACGCCTGCGAGACCACGCGCGCGCGCCTGGCCGCCGCCGGCTGCGCCGTCAGCATCGAGCACGCGCCCGAGCGTCTGCCTATTCCCATTCGCCTGCGATGAGCGGGCGCACCGGCGTCTCGGCACGCTCGAGCTCGAGCTCGCGCAACAGGGCCGCGTTCTCGATCGACTCGTGCTCGCGATCGAGCCGCAGGCCCAGCTCGTCGGCGACGTCCTCGCCGGCGCCGATGAGCACCAGCTCGCAGGCGCTTCCTGCCCACCACGATGCGCCGGTAGCTGGGTCGGTCGCGCGGGCGCAGGATGAAGAACATCCGCTGCACGTCGTCGAGGCCGCGCACGACCTCGAAGTCGTCCGCCGAGTGCACGCGCGGCCGGTAGAAGAAGTAGATCTCACCGCGTTCCAGGATGTCCGCCATGGTCGGCTCCCGGCGGATACCCGCGCAGATGAGGGGATCGGTGCACACGCTCGAGCTGGGAGACGAACCAGTCGGCGGCCAGCTGGGCCACGTGCTCGAGCGCGCCCGGCTCGCCGAAGAGGTGGGTCGCGCCGGGCACGAGCTCGAGCCGCTTGTCGCAGCGCAGCGCCTCCAGGGCGGTGCGGTTGAGCTGCAGCACCTCGGGGTCCTCGCCGCCGACGATGAGCAGGGTCGGCGCGCTCACGTCGAGCAGCGCGGGCCCGGCCAGATCCGGTCGGCCGCCGCGCGAGACCACCGCCAGCAGGTCGCCCGGCTCGCGCGCGGCCGCCACCAGGGCGGCCGCCGCGCCGGTGGAGGCACCGAAGTAGCCCAGCGGCAAGAGGCGCGTCTCGGGCTGCTGGCGCACCCAGTGCGCCGCGCCCAGGAGCCGGCGGACCAGCAGCTCGATGTCGAAGCGGAGCTGCCGGGTCACCCGCTCCGACTCTTCCTCCTCCTCCGTCAGCAGGTCGAGGAGCAGGGTCGCCAGCCCGGCGCGGCGCAGCTCGCCCGCGACGTAGCGGTTGCGCGGGCTCATCCGCCCCGAGCCGCTACCATGCGCGAACAGCACCACCGCGGCGGCCTCCGCCGGCACCTCGAGGTCGCCATCGAGGACGGCGCCGTCACCCACCCATACACGCACCATGGTGGTCACCTCAGATGCCCGTTGGATAAGTCTCGGGCACCTCTTCCGCAACCCACTGGCTGCTGCGCTCGAGCGGCTCGACCGCACGAGTGGCATCCAGGTGTATGACCGCATCGAATTGATCGGGCAAGCGGCAGTGGAAGTAGTGACTCTGGCGCTCGGTGTCGGGGCGGTAGATCACCCCGATGGCGCGCTGCAGGCGCGGCTCGCGCAGGCGAGCGCTCAGGCCGCCCAGCTCGTGCGCCAGCAGGAGGAAGCGCGGCACGGCCACGTCGTGGAAGAGCCGCTCGTAGCTACCCGCCAGCCCGGGTCGCACGCGCTTGCGCTCGGCCGGCTCGCCCCAGTCGGTGGCCGCGGTGACCGAGCCATCGAAGGTCGAGAAGCCGATGAGCACGCTCTCGCCCGGGTGACGTTCGCGTGCCAGCTGGCCGATGTTCAGCTCGCCCGCGCCGCCCATCTCGGTGGCTCGAGCGTCCCCGACGTGCGAATTGTGCGCCCAGACCACGATGCGGGCGCCTCGCTCGCCGCGCGCGCCCAGGTGCAGCGCCAGCGCGTCGAGGGTGTCGGCCATGTGCGAGTCGCGCACGTTCCAGGACGAGACCCGGGCGCGGAACATGGTCCGGTAGTACTGCTCGGCGTTGCGCACCACGCGTGCGTTCTGCTCGGCGTGGAAGGCCTCGTCGGCGCTGCTGAAGCCGTCGCGGGCCAGGTACTCCGAGCGCTTGCGCTGCAGCTCGATGAGCTGCTTGACCACCTCGGTCTCGCACGAGCCGTTCATGCCGAAGCCGGCGACCATGCCGTAGGTCTGCGGATCCTCGCCGAACTGGTCGAAGCAGGCGTAGCGCAGGCGCGCGCGCTCGGCGGCCTCCGGGTCGTGCTCGTCGAGGTATGTGAGTACCTGCTGGATGGACGCGTGCAGGCTGTACAGGTCGAGGCCGTAGAAGCCGACCCGGTCGTCGTCGTCGCCGATGCGCTGGTTGTGCTCGCGCAGCCAGCCGATGAAGTCGAGCACGTCGGCGTTGCGCCACATCCAGGCGGGGAAGCGGCGGAAGTCGGCCAGCGCGTCGATCGCATCGGTCTCGGTCGAGCGCCCGCGCACCCAGCGGTTGACCCGGTAGGCGTCGGGCCAGTCGCCCTCCACGGCCACGGCCTGGAAGCCGCGCTCGGCGATGAGCCGCTTGGTCAGCTCGGCGCGCACGCGGTAGAAGTCGTGCGTGCCGTGCGAGGCCTCGCCGATGAGCACGAAGCGGGCGTCGCCGATGAGCTGCAGCAAGGGATCGAAGTCGTCCCAGCTGCCGTGCAGCGGCCGGACCACCTGGCGGAGCGCCGCGGCCAGCTCGCCGTTGCCGTTGTCCCCAACCCGGGCACCCTGGCCGGCCCGCTCAGCCACGGCTCTGGGCCTCCGTATCCGAGCGGTGGATGGGCCGATTCTGCGCCTGCCCGAGCAGCTGCCGGACCTCGTCGTCGCTGGTGGGGGTGAAATCGTCGTACCAGAGCCCGACGGCAACGAAGGGCTCGGGGGTGACCGCGCAGATCATGTCGTCGACCAGGGCGCCGATCTGCCGGCAGGTCGACGCCGCCGCGATGGGCACGGCGACCACGATGCGACGCGGATGTCGCTGGCGCAGGCCGGCGATGGCCGCGCGCATGGTCGAGCCGGTGGCCAGGCCGTCGTCGACCAGGATGACGGTGCAGCCGCTGACCTCGAGGGGTGGTCGGCCGGCGCGGTAGAGCTGCTCGCGCCGCACCAGCTCCTCCACCTCGTCAGCCTCGACCAGATCGATGACCTCGTCGGAGATGCCGAGCTCGTGGATGAGCTCCTTGTTGCGCACCAGCACGCCGCCCGAGGCGACCGCGCCCATGGCCAGCTCCTCGTGGCCCGGGACGCCCAGCTTGCGCACCACGAAGACGTCCAGGGGCGCACCGATGCGGGTGGCGATCTCGAAGCCGACGGGCACGCCGCCGCGGGGCAAGGCCAGCACCACCAGGCAGGGATCGCGGGTGTACTTCTCGAGCACACGCGAGAGCAGCCGGCCTGCCTGTCTGCGATCGGCGAAGACGCTCATGGCAGTAACGATCGTAATTCGCCGCCCTCGCCGGGAAAGAGGGCAGACGAAGTGCACGTCGGACCCGGACGCGGGCGGCGACGGCTGGCGCGGTCACATGCCGGCGCCGTGGGGGCGCGGCAGAGGCGGCGGGTTGAGCGTCTCCCAGGGCGAGGTGACGCCCAGGTACTCGAGCGGGTCGAAGCCGGACTCCTCCATGACCGCCATCTGCTCGGGCGTGAGCACCGTGCGCAGCCGCTGGTCGAGGGTGTCCACGGTACCCACGGTCGAGCCGACGAAGGCGAGCACGCCCCGGCTGTTGCGCTGGTAGGGGGTGAGATCGCCGCTGGCGATGGCGGTGTTGGCCAGGCCGACGACCTCGGCGGTGGCGTCCTGGAAGGCGGCGTCCATCCTGGCGCGCTGCTCGGCATTGACGCCGGCGGCCTCCTCGAACTGGCGGCGGCGCTCCTTGATCCGGTCGCGCGGGATGGACAGGAGGGTCTCGACCATGGGCGCGACCCGGGCGCGGTAGTCAGCGTCGGATTCGCCCGGGCGGCGACCGAGCAGGTCGCGCAGGCGCTGCTGCCGCTCGGCGCGCCGGGATTCCCAGTC
>Ga0209515_10009043_pt1 | contig 11440 bp, 8 predicted proteins | sample Subgroupgradi54m_FD_187454 | JGI IMG/M metagenome (GOLD analysis project Ga0209515, IMG submission 187454) | Subsurface groundwater microbial communities from S. Glens Falls, New York, USA - GMW60B uncontaminated upgradient, 5.4 m (SPAdes)... ...
GAATCTGTGACTCAAGAAAATAAAGTAATGGCAGGGGAGGGGTGGACAGATATTTTTATTTATCCCGGATACAATTTTAAGTTTCCCTACGCGGGAATGATAACGAATTTTCATCTTCCTAAATCCACTCTATTTCTATTAGTTTGCGCTCTGGCGGGAAAAGATAAAATTTTGACCGCTTACAAAGAAGCAGTGGAACAAAAATATCGCTTTTATAGTCTAGGGGACGCCATGTTTATTTTGAGGTAATTTATGCCATTCGAAATTGTAACAACAGATCCAAATACTCAAGCGCGGGCGGGAATGCTTCACACCGAGCACGGCTCTGTGCCTACGCCAGCTTATATGCCCGTGGCCACTAAGGGAGCTGTAAAAACTATTTCGGTGAACGAGCTGGAACAAATGGGAACCAACGCCATTATTGCCAACGCTCTTCACCTTTACTTGCGCCCCGGACAAGAAAACTTGCGCCGAGTCAACGGCCTGCACAAATTTATGCGCTGGGAAAAAACAATATTTACCGATAGCGGCGGGTTTCAAATAATTCGTAAAAAATTAAACATTAAAAGAAGTGACGATGGTCTGATATTTAAAGATTTCTTTAATGGGTCCACAAAACACTATACGCCTGAACTTTGTATGGATGTGCAAAAAGCAATTGGATCGGATGTGGCCATGCTTCTGGACGATTGCCCCCCATTCGATGCCACGCCCCAAAAAGTAAAAGAAGCGTTGCAGCAAACTTTGCAATGGGCTAAAAGAGGGATCAAGCACGGTCGCGCCATTGGAATTCCACAAATTTTTGCCATTGTTCAAGGCGGTACGGATGCCGCTCTACGACTCCACTGCACGGAAGAATTGGAAAAATTAAATCCAGATGGATATGGAATTGGCGGACTCTCTATTGGGGAACCTAAAGAAGTTATGATCCAAACTCTTACAGAATCTAATCACATTCTTCCTCCCAATAAAGTTCGTTATCTTATGGGAGTGGGCTCCGCGAAAGAAATGTTAGACGCCATTGAGCTGGGAGTCGATTTCTTTGACAGCACATTCCCCACCCAATGCGCCCGACACGGAACCATTTTTACTTCCCTGGGCCGTCTAAACATGAAAGGATTGCGATTGGAAAATGATGACCGACCACTCGATGAAAATTGCAACTGCGAAACCTGTCAAAAATATTCCAGATCCTATATTAATCACCTTTTAAGGGAGCACGAAATGCTGGGAATGCGGTTGACTTCTATCCACAACCTTTCCTATATTCTTAACCTCATTCGCAATGCCCGCTCTTCCATCCTCAACGGTAAATTCTCCGAATTTAAGCGATCCATTTTGTCCACTTTAGACTAATTTTAATTGTGATACAATATTCGAAAATGAAATCGTCGATTGTCGCGACATTGAGCAATTTTTCAACTTTAAAATCTTCTGTGGAAGAGGCAGCTCTTTATGGCGCAAATATGATTGAGCTTCGACTAGATGCATTTTCAGAAAAAGAACGAACACTATTAAAAGTACTCCTTCCAGAAATTAGAAAAAAAAGTTCTTTGGAAATAATTGCCACTGTTCGTGATCCCAAAGAACAAGGGCTTAAACCAATAACACCAAATTTAAGTGATGAGGAAAGGTTAAAGATTTTTGAATCTGTCCTCACTCATATAGACTGGATTGATATAGAACTTGAAGCAGACACTATCAATAAAAGTTTGGTCAAAAAAGCGCGCCTCCTAAAAAAAGGTGTTATTCTTTCTTATCACGATTTTAAGTCTATTCCCAGCGAAGAAAAAATAAAAGGACTCCTTAAAAAGTTCCACCGTCTTAAAGGGGACATATTTAAAGTAGCAGCCACACCAAAAACCGAAGAAGAATTGCTTCGATTTCTTACGGTTGCCTCTCATATAGAGAAGACTCCAAAAGTTTTTATCGCCATGGGGGAGTTGGGGCAAATTTCTAGAACAAAAGCATTTTCATTTGGCTCCTGCCTTACTTATGGGCACATTGGAAAACCCGCTGCCCCGGGTCAAGTTTCAATTAACGAATTAGTACGGGAAATTAGGGACGGAGCCCTATTTGTTGGGCAAATAGGGCTCCGTCCCTAAATTCCTAATGGAAAACAAATGAATCTATTCTTAAAAACGTTATCGGAAAGAGTGCTTGTTTTTGATGGGGCTATGGGGACTAACCTCCAGAACCTGAACTTAAAAGCGGAAGATTTTGGAGATAAAGATAAGGAAGGGTGCAATGAATTTTTGGTGATTACAAAACCAGACGCAATTACCCATGTGCATGAAGGCTTTTTAGAAGCTGGTTGCGATGCAATAGAAACGGACACTTTTGGCTCTAATCGAATTGTTCTTTCCGAATATGATTTAGCAGATAGAACGATAGAACTAAACCAAAAGGCAGTTCAGCTGGCGCGCAAATCAGCAAACAAATTTTCTACTCCAGACAAACCTCGCTTCGTCATAGGTTCCGTAGGTCCAACCACTAAACTTCCCACTCTAGGTCACATCAATTTTGATGAAATGTATTCGGTCTTTTCCGAACAAATAGAAGGACTTCTTACGGGCGGGGCCGATGCCATTCTTATAGAGACTTGCCAAGACATCTTACAATCTAAAATTGCGGTGATCGCCGCCAACGAAACCATGGATCGAGTTAAAATTCGTGTTCCCATCCTCTGCCAAATCACCCTAGAACAGACTGGGACCATGCTTTTAGGAACAGAAATTAGCGCCGCCTTAACCACTTTAGAAATGTTACCCATCGATATTATTGGAATGAACTGCGCCACAGGCCCACAAGAAATGGTGGAACATGTTCGTTACTTAAGCCAATATTCTCGGGTTCCAATCTCCGTGCTCCCCAACGCGGGGCTTCCAGAAAATGTGGGCGGTCATGCCGTTTATAAACTGACCCCTCACCAACTGGCGGATTATCATGAGAGATTCGTGGATGAATTTGGAGTGAATATTGTGGGCGGCTGTTGTGGAACCAGCTATGCTCACCTGGCAGAAGTGGTAAAAAGAATTGGCCGCAGGGCTCCTAAAAAAAGAGAGATTTTAAGAGATAGAAGTTGTTCCAGCCTCTACAGCTCCGTCTCCTTTACTCAAGAACCAGCCCCTTTAATTATTGGAGAAAGAACCAACGCCAACGGATCGCGCCTCTTCAAAAAACTTTTAGAGAAAGAAGACTTTGATGGAATGGTACAAATGGCGAAAGATTCCGTTAAAGAAGGTTCTCATCTCATAGACATTTGCGCCGCCTATGTGGGTCGAGATGAAAAAAAAGATATGTCCAAACTTATTTTTCTTTTGAACCAACAAGTGACCGCCCCCCTTGTTATAGATTCCACCGAAGCCGATGTTATCGAAGAATCTTTAAAACGAGTCAGCGCTAAAGTGATTATAAACTCCATTAATTTAGAAGACGGTGAAGAACGAATGAAAAAAGTTTGCCCCCTCGCCAAAAGGTTTGGAGCCAGCCTTATCGCTTTAACGATTGATGAAAAAGGAATGGCGAAGGATCGATTTAAAAAGTTAGAAATAGCGGAAAGAATTTATGATCTAGCGACTAAAAAGTATGGAATCGACCCAGAAGATCTCTTCTTTGACACTCTGACCTTCACACTCGGCAGCGGGGACGATGAATTTAGAAATGCCGGAATAGAAACAATGGAAGGGATTCGTTTGATTAAACAAAAATTTCCTAAAGTAAAAACCTTGTTGGGATTGAGCAACATTTCCTTTGGGTTAGATCCGGAAACAAGAGTTGTTGTGAACAGCGTTTTTCTCCATTACGCAATCCAATCTGGGCTAGACTGCGCCATTCTACACGCAAGCAAAATTCTTCCTTTAAGTGATATCGACGCGGAGTTGTTGGAAATGACGCGGCGGCTTATCTTTAACGAAAGAACGGAGGGGCACGACCCTTTACAAGATTTAATTTTCGCTTTTCAAAAAAGAAAGGGAGAAAAGAAAGCGGACACCTCCAAAGTAAACACAGGGCCCGTGGAAGAAAGATTGAAAAATAAAATTATCCATGGAGAAAAAAATCATTTAGTTGAAGATTTAGAAATTGCCTTGAAAAAGTATAAACCATTAGAAATTATTAATACTTTCTTAATGGATGGGATGAAGGTCGTGGGAGAACTTTTTGGAGCGGGAAAAATGCAGCTTCCTTTCGTTTTACAGTCGGCGGAAGTCATGAAGCGGGCAGTGGCTTACCTAGAACCATTTATGGAAAAGGCGAGCAGCTTAGAGAAAGGAAAAATTGTTCTAGCGACGGTAAAAGGCGATGTGCACGACATTGGAAAAAATCTAGTGGATATTATCTTAACCAACAACGGCTATAAGGTGTTCAATTTAGGAATTAAGCAACCTTTAGATGCCATTTTAAATTCCGCCACAGAAAATAAGGCGGATATCATAGGAATGTCTGGTCTCTTAGTAAAATCTACATTGATTATGAAAGAAAACCTTATGGAGATGAACACCCGTGGAATTTCTATTCCCGTTATTTGCGGTGGAGCCGCCCTCACGCGCAAATATGTGGAAGAAGATCTTACAGAACTCTACAAGGGAAGAGTTTTCTACGGACAAGACGCTTTTTCCGCTCTAAAAGTTTTAGAAAAACTCAAAAACGGAGAGGTCCCCGAAGCTCCAAAAAAGAAATTAGCAAAAGGGAAATTGGGGACTGACCCTACTTTGGGTCTGTCCCCAATTTCCCCCTCATATGCCCCCATTCGCTCCAATGTTTCTAAGGAAAACCCAATCCCAAAAGCCCCCTTTTGGGGATACAAAGTTTTAAATCATATTCCCCTACAAGAGATTTTTTCTCTCATTAATAAGACCGCCCTCTTTAAAGGCCAATGGCAATTTAAGCAATCCGCTTTATCTAATGAAGAATACGCCAAGATCTTAAAGGAGAAAATTGAACCTCTTTACATAGATATAAAAGAAAAATGTATTCGAGAGAAAATTTTAGAACCTAAAGTCATTTACGGATATTTTCCCTGTTATTCGGATGGAGACGACCTAGTTATTTTAGAGGAAGATCAAAAAAGAGAAAAGATAAGATTTACATTCCCCCGTCAGAAAAACGCGCCCTACTATTGTATTTCCGACTATTTCCGTCCGAAAGAAGAAAAATGTATAGATGTTGTAGCCTTCCATGTCGTGACCGTGGGGGAGCGAGCCACTCTAGTGGAACAAGAACTTTTTAATTCCAACCGCTACACAGACTATTTATACCTCCACGGAATTTCAGTAGAAGCCACCGAAGCCTTAGCAGAATTTATGCACAAGGTGATCCGAGACGATTTGTCTATTTCCAGAGAGGATGGCTCGAATGTGGAAGAGCTATTCAAACAAAAGTACCGCGGCTCCCGTTACAGTTTTGGCTACCCCGCCTGCCCCAATTTAGAGGATCAAGAAAAACTATTCAAAATCCTTCCCGCCCAACAAATTGGCATAACCCTGACCGAAGAATTCCAATTAGTCCCCGAACAATCCACCAGCGCCATTATCCTCCACCACCCCCAAGCCAAGTATTTTGTTATTTAAAACTGTCGGCGGAGGAGGTCTAGGGCAAAGAGGGCGGACTTTTCTTTGATTTCGTTGCGATTTCCGGTGAAGTAACGATGCGCGGAAAACAGCTGTTTTTTGTTGGCGAGAGTGAAGAAAACTGTGCCTACTGGTTTAGCGGCAGTTCCCCCGGTAGGACCTGCGATGCCCGTAATAGAAATAGCCCAATCACTTTTTGATCGCTTTAATATTCCTCGAGCCATCTCCTCTGATATTTCTTTACTAACCGCGCCAAAACGGTCTAATGTTTTTTTCTTTACATCCAATAACCGAATCTTGCTTTCATTGGAATAAACAACCACTCCTTCTTTAAAATAGTTAGAACTCCCAGGTACATCGGTAATTTTGTTGGCGAGAAGTCCTCCTGTACAAGATTCCGCAACTGATAAGGTTTCACCTCTGCGATTTAGCAGAAATCCAACTACACTTTCCAAGGTTTCTTCATTTTCACCATAGACATCATCCCCTAAAACTTTTTTTAACGCAAGTTTGATCTTAAATAGATGCGCATCCATTAATTCTTTTGTTCTACCCTGTGTAAAAACACAAACATCTATAATATGTTTGTGTGCCAAAATTTCGAAAATTACTTTTAAATCTTTAAGATTCCAGTTCTTTCTTACAACGGGCTCAATTTTTTCGTCAATTTCCGATTCTGGTTTTCCAAAAATATGTAGGATTACTTTTAACCTATAACCTACAGAAAAATTCTTCTTAAAATAATCTAAAACTGCGCCGTCTAACATGGGCAGAAGTTCTCGCGCGGGGCCAGGAAGCAAAACAATACACTTTTTCCCTGCTGAAATAATTTGACCGGGGGCTGTTCCGCATTTGTTTAGAATAGGGATGGCATCTTTTAGAATATAAGCCTGCCTTTTATTCTCCGCTGGCATTTTAGCGCGCGCAGTTTTAAATTGTTCTTGAATCTGCTCAAAAATTTCTCTTTTATATTGAAGAGGCCTCTTTAAAACTTTAGAAAGACATTCCCGAGTGAGATCGTCGAAGGTAGGGCCTAAACCGCCGCAAGTTAGAACAATATCGGATCTTTTAATTGCTTCACGGAAGGAATGCTCTATCTCTTTTTTTTCATCCCCAACCGTTGTGACCCTGCTAAGAGAAAACCCAACCGTTTCTAATCTATCTGCAATTATAAGAAGGTTACTGTTAACTTTATTGACCAACAACTCCGTCCCAAAACAAAGGAGTTCTACTCGTACCATTTTATATTAGTGAAGTTTCCAGGGTTGTTTAACTAGGAGATAGATTAGGCAGATAAGGGCGCCAATAACAAAACTAATTCCACCAAGCAGAAGACCTATTTGAGAAGCTTTCTTTCGCGCGGCTTTAAGATCTTCGTCCACGACGGTAGACTATTGCTCGATCTCGGTGTTCCAGTAAACATTGTCGATGAATTTTTGCCAGCTGGCTTTAAATTTAATGAAGGAAGGTAATACTAAAGATTGAGCTCCCTTCCATTTAGGTTTGGTGGGGCGAATGAGAAGTTTCATTCCCGCTTCTTTGGGAAGGCGATCCGCCTTTTTAATATTGCAGGCAATACAAGAGGTCACCACATTATCCCATGTAGATTGTCCGCCTCGAGAGCGAGGAATAATATGCTCTAAATTAAGATCTATCGTCTGAAATTTGTGGCCGCAATAACAACATTTGTAACTATAGTGATCATAAATATTGCGCCGAGTAAATTTTACTTGCGCGGCCGGCACTGTATCGTAAAGTTGAAGAGCAATCACTTCTGGAATAACAATCTTAAAAGAGGGGGTATGGATAAAACCAGCCGGGTGATCTTTTACAAGATGGGAAAGCTCTTTCCAATCTTCAAAATTATAGGTGCGGTATTCTTCGTCGATGACTCGCGCGTGATCCATATAAACCAGACTCAACGCCCGACGCCAACTGGTAATATGAACAGCGTACAAGTTTCTATTCAACACCAGAACATCACTCGACAATTTTGTTCACCTCCCAAAAAAAGCTAATTTAATTTTAGCCCTTTTACCCCTTCCCGTCAAATTGTGTTAAAATTGTACACATGAGAAAATGGACTAAAGATGGGTCGGAAAAACCTAAAATTTCCGTAGTGATCGCGGTTTATAATAAGCCCAAGATATTGCGGTTTTGTTTGGACGGATACCGAAGACAAAGTTTTTTAAAAAGTAAGAAAAACTTTGAAATTATTTTAGCAGACGACGGCTCCAAACCAGAAATTGAAAATATTTTTCAGGAATTTTCTAAAGAGGTCTCCTTCACTTGCACTTATCTTTATCAGGAAGATACTGGTTGGGGCAAAATCCGCATGCTCAACTGGTCTATTCTGGAATCACAGTCCGATTTTCTCATTTTTACGGATGGGGACTGTATTCCACACCGCAACTTTATTAAGGCGCATTTTGAAGGCCAAGAAGAAAAAACAGTTCTTTGTGGGCGGAGAGTGGATTTAATGGATAAGATCAGTGAAAAATTAACGCTAGAAGATGTTAAAAATGGAAAACTTGATTCTACTTTTTGGGTTTTAAAAAATATGGCCGCCAACAAAATGGATTTTGGAGAGCAGGGTCTTTACTTCCCATCTTGGCTCTCCAGACTTTTAGATCTATTTTCCAAACATAGAAATCCTACTTTATTAGGATCTAATTTTTCTATCCATAAAAAATGGCTAAGAGAAGTGAATGGTTTTGATGAATCCTATCAGTCCCCGGGGTTAGGGGAAGATACGGACATAGAAAGAAGATTTTTATTGTGTGGGTTAAAGTTAAAGTGGATTACTCACCGGGCTATTCAATTTCATGTTTGGCATTCTCTAACAAAGGTGGGGCAACAATCTCGAGAAACTTTTGAACTCCATACACAAAAAGGAAATATTAAAGCACTGCTTGGTCTTAAAGAGTTTCAAAAATAAGGACTTCTCCGGGGGTTAAAGTAAATTCAAATGTTCCATTATTCCCGGAAAGTTTTCGATCAGTGATAAGATCTTCTACCGTGGCTAGGCTTGGATTAAGAAATATTTTTATCCAAGAATTCTTTTCAAAATTTGTATTTCCTACAAGCACTAAACTCTGAAGGGCGTTTCTTCTCTCGAAAGCGAAGGCTCCCCACTCTTCGAAATGGAGTAACTTCACGCTGGTGGCCCTAGAATTTTGGATCAATCCTAAATAGCGGTTGCGTATTTCGGCTATTTTTATCATCCAACTGCAAAACTGATCCGCATTTTCCCAATCCAGTTGAGCGCTGCTAAATAGAGGAAGATTGGAAGCGTTATGCTGATTAACTTCTTCCGGAGTAAAATCTAACCCCGTATTCACAGGAACTTTTTCACCTAATTCAAATCCATTATGAAGGAAGGGAACCACAGGTAAAAAATTGTTAATGGCCCAACTAAATTTAGAGAAGAGAATTCCTCCCGGCCTCGAGGAGGAACGCGGAGTATTGTGACTTTCGCTTGTGCCAAAAAATGGAACTGGAAAAATTTCTTTTTCAAACCTTTGAAATAGTTCTTTTAACTTGTGGGGGTGATGTTCCACTGCCCAGAGGTACCCTATGGCGGCATTGTACCCTTGCTCTTTACTTTTAGGCGTTAAATGAAAATTCTCCTCCCAAAAGGCAAAGTCCGGATTTAAATCTCGAGCTGAAGAGACCATTTTCTTTAACAGCTCCGGAGGAAGCGCGTGCCCCATATCGATCATGACTCCATCTATTTTATAGTTCTTTTGATAATGAGGAATCACCTGTTCCATCGCGCTCCATAATTCTTCATTTCTGTGCGACTCCCGCGCAAGATCAACATCGTACATGCGCACGGTATTGTAAGCGATGTAATTAAATTCTGGATGGTGATACATCTTTAAATAAGTGACATCCTCCCAAGGAGGCTGTACATCCGAGGGAGGCCAATCGGAAAAGGCACCCGCCACTTTTACGCGTTTACCGTTAGGAAGTGTTCCAACCCAACGATCCCCCTCTTTTGCAATTCCATCTTTACAGGGTGCTTCCGTAAACATGGACCGATGCTGTAAGGAAGGCGCAATACTATGCAAAAAATCATTTTTCTGAACTTTATCTAAAATTCGGGTTAAAACATCTGAATCAAAAAGTGGAGATCCATAGAGAGATTCATCTTGAGAAACATGAGGACGATCCTCAATTTCTTCCTTGATCCAATAAAACCAGTCTGGATGCTCTTTAACCCAATCCGAATCTCTAGAAGCAGTACGGAATACAAATTCTAACACTACTCTTATTCCTAAATGGTGCGCGGCTTCCACTAGAGCTTTAAACTCTTTTTCCGCGCCTAAATTCAAAAATGGTTCCGATAAGTTAGAATCTAATTCAAATAAATTCCGCGTGGCGTAGGGAGAGCCCAGAGATCCTTTTTTATGAGCTTCCCCAATAGAAGTAATGGGAAGAAGATGGAGCGTATTTATTCCAAGACGCTTCAAATAAGGTAGGAGAGCGATGGTTTTTAAAAATGTTCCAGTTTCCCTTAAACCATTAGAATTTAAAGGGCAATCGATCTGGCCATTTCGATTGTGATCGTAGGCGGTGAGAAGTCTTATGTGGGCATTGTAAATAACAGCCTTACGGCTCCACTCCCCATTTTCCCCCTCTATTAAAGGAGATTGTGGGCTTTGAATAATCGATTCAATTTGCCTTAAGAAATAAGCGCATGGGTTAAAACTCGATCTATTCCCCGGTCTTTTTAAATCGTGATCAAACCATAATCCTGGGACAGAATAAGGAATTCCTTTCGAGGAGACTTCCTTATTCTTTAATAGTTCTTGAATTTCTTTTAAGTGTGTTAAATCCATTATATTTTTCTTCCCGTGCTACAAACCTTTTTCAGAGGACATTTTTCACAAAGTGGCGTGGGGCGACAAAATTCTTTGCCCAAAGCAACAAAAAGCGCGTGAAACTCATTAAAAAGAGCAGGGGACTTTTTTAAGTGAGAATGAAAATAATTCTGTACCTCTGCATACTTATCCGAATGGAACAATCCCACCCTTTGTCCAATACGTTTAGTATAGGCATCCACCACAAATATTGCATGACTTCCCGCATAAAGCAAGATGGAGTCTGCAGTTTCTGGCCCAATTCCATGGAGAGCCAAAAGTTCTAGCCTCAATTTCCCTAGAGGCTGATTCAAGAAAGAACTTACTTTTCCGTTATAGTTTTGGACCAAATATTTTGAAAACGCCTTCAATCGCTTTGCTTTCTGCCTAAAGTAACCCGACGATCTTATAAGACTGGCCAAACTCGGAAAAGGCGCACGCAAAAGCGCTTCAGGCGCTACCAAACCCTGCAAATGAAGCTGGCTAAGAGCTTTTCCTACATTACTCCAAGCGGTATTTTGCGTAAGAATCGCTCCCAAACAAATTTCAAATTGCTCTTTCTCGCTTAGATTTTTTACCCGCGGCTTAGGATGATAACTCCCATCGACATCTCCTTCCCGAGTGGTTGGCCACCACCCCTGTGAACCAAAACGGTCCAAAAGGAGATCATAAATTTTAAGAGTACGATTCATCGGAAATTAGGGACAGTTCTCTATTTTTATTTTCATCCGAGCGCCTATGAGCTAAAAGTTTTTTCTAAATAATTTTCCTTTGCCCTCGCATGTCTGAGCCTCTACACCTGCCGAAGGCAGATGTAGAGGCGAGTTCGAGGGCAAAAAAAACTTTTAGCGAATGCGAGTTGAAAATAAAAATAGAGAACTGTCCCTAATTTCAGTCGCGGACGCGATTGTAGGTTTTACGGTAAACTTCGGATAAACGAAGATATTCTTTGGCGTTCCAGTGAATATGTTCTATTTCATCTGGGCGAAGAGCCCTCGTTACTTT
>Ga0209515_10009044_pt1 | contig 11436 bp, 7 predicted proteins | sample Subgroupgradi54m_FD_187454 | JGI IMG/M metagenome (GOLD analysis project Ga0209515, IMG submission 187454) | Subsurface groundwater microbial communities from S. Glens Falls, New York, USA - GMW60B uncontaminated upgradient, 5.4 m (SPAdes)... ...
GGTGGCCGACGCGCGCGCCACCGGCCACGCGCCGCTCATCGCCGCGGCCCTGCTGCTGAGCGGCAGCCTCGCCGGCGACGCCGACGACGGGCAGCGCGCGCGCGACGAACTGCTGGGCGCCGCGGCCGCCGCGCTGCAGGGTGGCGACGACGAGACGCTCATCGATGCCTGGCTGCACCTGATCGAGAGCTCCACCGATCTGCTCACCGACCACGAGGGCGCGGCGCGCTGGGCCCAGCTGGCCGAGGGCACCCTGGCGCGCCTGGCCGAGCCGGCGCGCGCACAGCAGGAGCTGCACCAGCAGCGCGGCCGCCTGCTGCGCGCCCAGGGCAAGCTGCCCGAGGCACGCGCCGAGCTCGAACGCAGCCTGGCCGTGGCCGAGCAGCACCTGGGCGAGCAGCACCCGGCGGTCGCCGACACGCTCACCGACCTGGGCACGCTCGCCCTCGATCTCGGCCAGACCGACGATGCCGAGCGCTTCCTGACCCGCGCGCTGACCCTGTCGCTGGCGCTCTACGGCCCCGAGCATCCGCGCGTCGCGACGGTGAAGCACGACCTGGGCGTCGTGGCCTACCAGCGCGGCAAGTACGAGGACGCGCGCCGCCTGTTCGCCGAGGTGCTGGCGCTGCGCGAGCGCACCCGGCCCGACGACGAGCGGCAGATCGCGCGCACGCTGTCGTCGCTGGGCGCGGCCGAGCTGGGCCTGGGCCACGGACGCGAGGCGCTCGCCCACCTCGAGCGCGCGCTCGCCCTGGTCGAGAAGCGCGTCGGTGCCGAGCACCCCGACGTCGCGGTCGCGCTCAACGAGCTGGGCGGCGCGTACCACCAGCTGGGCGACTATGTGAAGGCGCGCGACGTCAACCAGCGCGCGCTCGCCATCCGCGAGAAGGCCTTCGGCCCCGATCATCCCGACGTCGGCTTCTCCTTGATCAACCTGTCGATCGAGGAGAAGGCACTCGGCCAGCTCGCCGAGGTCGAGCGCAACTACAGGCGCGCCATCGCCATCTTCGAGACCAAGCTGGGCAAGGACAGCCCCGAGACCGGCATCGCGTACATCAACTACGGCGAGGTGCTGCGCATGACCGGCAAGCAGGACGCCGCGCTGGCCGCGTACGAGCACGCGCGCGCCATCGTCGCGAAGAGCATGCCCGCAGAGCATCCCGTCTTCGGCCACGTGTGGAACGGCGTCGGGCAGGCCGAGCTGGCGCGCGGACGCGTCGAGCCGGCCCGGGTCGCGCTCGAGCGCGCGCTCGCGATTCGCGAGAAGGATGCCGACCAGGAAGCCCTGGCCGAGACCCGCTTCGCGCTGGCGCGCGCGCTCGTCGTGGGCGATGCGCCTGACCTGGCGCGCGCACGCACGCTGGCCACGCAGGCGCGCGACGGGTATGCGCAGCTGGGCGCGCCCTTCGCGGCCAAGCGCGCCGAGGTCGACTCCTGGCTGGCCAAGAAGGCCAGGTAGCGCGCGACCTTACCAGCGCGCGGGAAGATCCTCGGCGGCCATCGTTCTCCCTCCGTGCAACCCACGGAGAAGCGAACCATGCCCAGCCGAATCCAGCTCTCGACCTCACTCCTGCTCGCGCTCGGCCTCGCCGCCGGCGCCGGATGTGCCAGCGACGGCGACGACGTCCTGCCCGGCGAGGAGATCGCGGGCGGCGGCCAGGAGCCGGCCGAGGCCACGCCGCTCACCGCGCCCGATCCGCTCGACAGCTACGAGCTCGCGCCCGCGAACGACGACACCTTCGCGGTCACGCACGACGACCACGCCGACGCGGCGCCCGCCGCCAAGCTCGACGTCACGCCGGTGCCGACGCCGAACGGTGCGCCGCCCAGCTGCGCCGCCGCGGACCTCAAGTTCACCGTCTGGCCGCTGACCGGCTCGAGCGGCAAGCACTGGGTCATCAACAACTACGTCGATCTGGACCCCGCCGCGTCGGCGACCCGGGACTGGATGAGCTTCACCGGCTCGCAGGCGCGCACCTACGACGGCCACCGCGGCATGGACGTGGACATCTCCTCCTTCCGCGAGATGGACGCCAGCACCATGCTGGTGCGCGCGGCCGCGCCCGGCGTGGTCGAGGCGCTCGACGAGTCGCAGTTCGACCGCAACACCAGCTGCGTGGGCAACTGGAACTACGTCAAGATCCGCCAGGCCAACGGCTACGCCGTGTTCTACGGCCACATGAAGAAGAGCTCCATCGTCGTCGCCGTGGGCGACTCGGTGGTCGCGGGGCAGAAGCTGGGCATCGCGGGCAGCTCGGGCTGCTCGACCCAGCCGCACCTGCACTTCGAGGTGCAGAACTGCGCCAACGTCGCGGTCGAGCCCAACCTGCTGTCGATGTGGGTGGCGCCGCCCGCGTACAACGCGCCCTCCGACGTCATGGACGTGATGCTGCGCAAGGACGCCTTCCCGGCGGGCGCGGCGCAGATCAAGGATCCGGTCGCCAACCCGACCCTGTACAAGCCGGGCGAGACGCTCGGCATCGGCCTGTCCCTGGCCGGCAAGGGTAACGACGTGGTCACCCTGTCGCTGCTCGCACCCGACGCGACCACCGACACCTGGACGTGGACGGTGCCGAGCACGTGGCGCTACTCGCACCTCTACCCGACCTGGTCGAAGACGGTCGGCTCCACGGTGGGCACCTGGACGCTGCGCGTGTACGTCAACGGCAGCCTCAAGGCCACGCGCACGTACGGCGTGTCCAGCTACACGCCCGGCTGGGCCGAGGTGGCCAAGCACGGCGTCAGCGGCGCGTCGTACCAGACCGTGTTCACCGACATCACCACCGCCGGCTACCGCCCGGTCTGGGTGGACGGCTTCGACGTCAACGGCACGGCCTACTTCAATGCCATCTTCCGTCCCACCGGCGGCAAGGCGTGGGTGGCGCGTCACGGCCTCGACAGCGCCGGCTACCAGAGCGAGTTCAGCTACTGGACCGACCCGGCGCGCGGCTACCGCGTCACCCAGGTGGACAGCTACCTGTCGAGCGGCAACGTCCGCTACGCGGTCATCTTCACCAAGGAGGCGAGCCCGGCGCAGGTGGCCTACCACGGCGCGAGCGAGGCCACCCACGTGGCCAACTTCAACTCGCTGGCCCAGCAGGGCTACCACGCGGTCAACGTGTCGGTGGTCGACGTGGGCGGCGCGCGCCAGGTGACCGCCCTCTTCGAGCTGGCCAATGTGGGCGGCTGGGTCGGCCTGCACAAGATCCCGGCCGCGCAGTACCAGAACGAGTACAACAACCAGGCGAACGCCGGCCGGCACCTGAAGTACCTGAATGCCTACACGCTGGGCGGCGCGGTCTACTACAGCGCCATCTGGGACGGCGTGGCTAACGGCGCGTCGGAGCCGGCGGTGCACGGGCAGACCGGTGGGCAGTACCAGACCACGTTCAACAACTGGACCGGCCAGGGGTATCTGACGCGCTTCGTCACCGGCGTCGAGGCCGGCGGCACGGCTTATTACGCCGCCTTGTGGTCGAAGTGATTCGCTGAGCTATAGTGGTGAGATGGCCGGATACGTCACGGTCCATCGCACATACGACCCCCTCACCGCCGAGATGTTCGGCGACCTCCTGCGACAAGACGGCATCGACGCGCGCGTGCTGGGCAGCCAGACGAGCGCGATCTTCGGTGCCGCGCAGACCTTCCTGCAGACACGCATCGACGTTCCCGAGGCCGACGCGGCCCGCGCGCTCGAGCTGCTCGCGGCGATCCTCGCCGAGCCGCAGCTCGACGACGAGGGCGACGACGCGTCAGTCGACGAACCGTCGCTGCGGCCGCCCATCCTGGCGCCCGAAGTGCAACCACCGCCGCACCTGTCGGCGGTGCGCGCCCTCGGCATCGCGCCGCTCATTCCCGGCGGCGGTCACTTCGTCGCGCGTCGTGGCATCGTCGGTGGCGCGGTGCTGCTGGCACAGCTGGTGGCGGTCGCGGCCATGGTCGCGGGCGATGCGAGGCAGGCGACCGCGGGCGCCATCACCGCGGTCGGGTTGCTGCTCTTCGACGTCGTGGGCGGCGCGCTGGCGGTGCGCTCGTTCAACCGCGGCGCGCGCGCGTCGCACCTGCGTCAGATGGCCACCGCGGTGCTGGCGCTCTTCGGCCTGGGCGCCGCGGGTACGCTGCTCGCGCCCAGCGTCATGCGCATGAAGCCTCCCCACCGCGCGGCCGAGGGCGGCGGCGGCGACGAGAACGCCATCCGTCCGGGCGGGCTGACGCCGAACGACCTGCCGTTCCCGCTGCGTCCCGACCCGTGGGCCGGGCACTGAGCTAGAACGTCACGCCCAGCGTCCCCAGCACATCCAGATCGTACGTGGCCTCGTGAATGAAGCTGCTGAACTGGTACGGGCCACCGAAGCTGCTGGTCGACGAGGCGCCGTCGAGGCTGTAGAACGCCATGGGCAGGCCGACCTGCGCACCCACGACGACGGGACCGAGAGCCACCTGCGCGCCCGCGCCCAGCTCGAAGGCGAGCGCCCAGCCGGTCGCGCGTACCGTCTGCAGGGCGGCGGGATCGCCGGGCGGCTGGAACGAGAACTCGGCCGTGCGGTAGTAGTCGATGCCGGCGAGCGCACGCGTGAACAGGCGCACGTGCGACGTGAGCCGGTACTCGAGCCGCGCGCCACCCAGGCCGCGGAAGCGCTTCGTGCCCAGATCCGCCCAGCCCTTGCGCTCGAGGCTCATGCCGTCGACGGCCAGCTCGACACCGAGACGCCAGGGCTCGGCGGTCGTGGGCGCGAAAAGCACGCCGCGCACGCCCAGCTTGACGATGTCAGAGAACTGCTCGTCGTAGTCGCCGCTGCCGAGCGGGAACGCCGTTCCCGAGGCGACCTCGACCTCGGGCTGACGCTCGGCGCGCGCGCTACCCGCCGTCGCCAGGATGACCACGAAGACCAGCGCGAACGCGCGCGTCAGAACGTCACCGCCAACGTGCCGAGGCAGTCCAGGTCGACGGTGGTGGTGCGGAGGTAGGCCGCGTTCCAGCCGCCAGGAACGACGAAGATCTCGCCTTGCTGATCAGGCGAAATCTCGCCCGGCTCCAGCTCGTAGAACGCAAGCGGGAGGCCCACCTGAGCACCCAGCGAGAAGCGGCCAAGAGTGATGCGCGCGCCCACACCCAGCTCGAGTGCAAGCGCCGAATCGCTGCCGCTCAGCAAGGAATCCTTACCCGAGAAATGATCGACGCCAGCGAGCACGCGCGCGAAGAGCTGCAGCCGCTCCGCCAGCAGCGTCTCGACGCGCACGCCGCCCAGCACGCGCACGCGCGTCACATCCGCCTTGCGCGACGCACCGGTTGTTGCGTCCATGCCGTCGGCCGCCAGCTCCAGCCCCAGGCCCGAGTTGCCCTGCCAGAGCACGGCGCGAACACCCAGCTTCAAGCTGCTGCCGAAGTCGTCCTGGTACGACGATCCACCCACCGGCACGGCCGCGCCCGAGACCAGCTCGACCTCGGGCGTGACCTCGGCGAACGCGCTCGCCGACCAGGCAACCAGCAGCAACGCGGAGAGAACGATGCGGAGCCTCGCCATGGCACGGACTATGCCCGTGCCGCGCCGCGTCGCGTGTGACCGATGTCTCACCCGACCAGGGGCCAGGCCTTCTCGCGCAGCGCCGGCGCCATGCTGGCCAGGCCCGCGCGCAGCTTGGCCATGGGCGGCCGCTGCGGAGCCTCGCGGTGCAGGCCGGCGGCGAGCAGCTCGGCCAGCGGCGCGCAGCCCTTGACCTGGGCCAGGCGCGCCAGCGCGTCGCGTCCCGCCTGCCCGGACAGGTGCGCCGCGACCACGGCGATCATGCTCTCGCCGTTGACCAGCACCTGCCCGGTGCACAGCTCGTAGGCCAGGCAGCAGAAGGCGTACACGTCGGCGCCGAACGGCTGCGGCGTGGCGTCGGCCAGCTTCTGACTCCACACCTCGGGCGCGCCATAGTGCGGGCTGCCGCAGCCCGGGCGCAGCTTGCGTCCGGCCAGGCCGAAGTCGACCAGCACGGGCACGAGCGCGGTCGGGCGCAGCGCCGCGTGCGCGCCGCTCAGGCCGCCGATGCGCTCGCCGCGCGGACGCGGCGCCCGCTCGCGTTCGCGCTCGCGTTCGCGTTCGCGATCGCGTTCGCCGTCGATGCGCAGGATGACGTTGGCCGGCTTGAGGTCCAGGTGCGCGACGCGGTGCTCGTGCATCACCGCCAGTCCCGCGGCGATGCCGTCGATGACCGCGAGCGCGCCCGGCATGTCGAGTGCGCCGCCTTGCAGCAGGTGCTCGAGCGTGGGCCCCTGCACCAGCTCCATGACCAGGATGGGCTTGGGCCGCGCACCCGCGTCGAATGTGACGAAGTGCGCGATGTTGGTGTGTCGCGGCAGCGACAGCAGCGCGCGCGCCTCCTCGCGGAACAGCTGCTCGAACTGATCCTCCGACAGGTTGCGCGCGGCGCCGCCGTCGTAGTCGGGCACCTTGAGCGCGAAGTGCTCGGCGCCTTCCTCGTGGCGCTCCTCGGCGCGACTGGCCACGAACACCGAGCCGCCCGCGCCCGTGCCGATGGGACGCAAGAGGTAGAACCCGCCCAGCGTGCGGCCGGGCGGCAGCCAGGTGGGCAGCGCCGGTTCGGCCTGCGGCGCGCGTGGCTCGTCGCGTCCGCCCGCGGCCGCGCGCACCGGCAGGCGCGCCAGCCGACCCAGCGCCGCCGCCGCCGCGTCGGCCACCGCGGGCAGGAGCTCGTCGCGCAGCGTCAGCACCGCGGCGTCGATCTCGTCGGCCGCCCCGCCCGGCGCGCCACGCACGGCGCGCTCGATGGCGAACTGGACCAGGCGCACCGCCGCACCCGAGGCGGGCGTGTCCTTGCCCTCGCGCCGGCCCAGGCGCAGCTCCGCACCCGCGACCAGGAGCGCCAGCTGCTGCACCGCCGTCTCCAGGCGGTCCATGGCCTCGGGGTGCAGCTCCTCGAGTGAGCGCGCCTCGGCGCACAGCTCGAGAGCGCGCGCGCTGCGCAGGATGCCCGAGCGCAGCGCCTCGACGCGCGCCGAGGTCGCGGGCGGCAGGCTGCGCGCCAGGCGCAGGAGCGACGCCAGCGCCGCGCGCACACGCGCCGCCTCGCCGGGCGCGGCCAGGGCGTGCTGGGCCGCGCGCAGCGCCTCGGCGTAGGCGTGGAACACGCGCTCGACGTCGGGAATCATGCTCGCCTCGCGCAGCACCAGGAAGTCCTCGCCCGGCGCGGTGCGTGCCGACAGTCCGATGAGCATGTCGGAGAGCTCGACGAACTCGTCGCGCAGCAGGCCGTCCCAGGCACGCGTGAGCGCGGCCCATACGGCGCGACGCAGGAGCGACTTCTCGGCGGCGGCGCGCTCGAGCAGCGTGTGCGCGGTGCGCAGGCGGCGCGCTCGGCGCGTGGCGTTGGCGTCGTCGCCGGCGCGCGACTCGGCGTCCATGAGCCGCACCAGCGCGCGCAACCGGCCCACGCGCAGGGTCACATGCGCCACCTGGCCGGTCTCGACCTTGCCCTCGCGCGCCAGCAGCCACTCCTCGAGCAGCTCGAGCAGCGCGTACAGATCGGGCGGCGGGCCGCTCTCGATGGTGCCGCGCCACGGCTTGGGCGTGAGCATCGACGGCTGCTCGAGCAGGAGCACCTGCGCCAGCGTGCCGGTCTCGAGCAGGCCCATGTCGAGCTCGCGCAGCAGGCGGTACTCGTGGCGCCGGTCGGCGGGGTCGTCCTCGCGCAGCTGGTTGAGCGTCTCGAGCCCGTCGATGGCGATGACCACCGCGTCGCGCGCGGCGTCGAGCGCGCCGCCCGGATCGCCCGCCAGCACCGACTGGCGCGCCTGGCGCAGGCGCGCCGCCAGCGGACCCTCGGCACCCGCGGGCCCGGCGGCCAGCTCGTCGGCGAGCGTCTGCAAGAGCGCGGTGCGGCCGTCGTCGGCGCGGTCGTCGCGATGCAGCGCGTCGGCCAGCCAGGCGCTGGCGGCGCGGGCGGCGGCCGCGCAGGCGTCGGCCGAGTCGTGCTCGCGGCGCAGCTCGACCAGCGCCTCGATGGCCTCGATGCCGCCGGGCACGATCAGCTCGGCGGCGAAGCTTTCTGACATCTCCGGCTCGACCGCGAGCACGCCGGCCAGGCCCTGCATGAGCGCCTTGGCCACGCCCGGGTCGCGCTCGAGGATCTCGTGCGCGAGCAGGCTGCGGCAGCGCGCCAGCGCGCCCGGGTCGGCAGCGATGGTGGCCGCCAGCGAGGTGGCCGCGCGCCGCCAGCGCGTCGGCTCGAGCGAGGGCGCCAGGTCGCGCTCGATCTCGCGCCCGAAGCTGGCCTGGGCGTGCGCGAGCAGGCCGCGCGCGATGGCCACGTGGCGCCACACCAGCGACTCGCGATCGCCGAGCAGACGCAGCCAGGCCTCGCGCACGCCCGCGCGCGTGAACACCCCCAGGCCCGACTCGTCGCCGTCGACCAGACGGCGGGCCGCCTCGCGCGCGGCGCGCTCGAGCAGACGCGCGGCCAGGCGTCGCGACGGCAGCGAGCCGGTCGAGGGCGACTGCAGCCAGTCGCGCTCGAGGTCGCGCCGCGACACCAGCGCCAGCGCCAGCGCGTCGGCGCCCGTGCCCGCGCCCGGCGGCGTCTCCAGCGCCAGGGCCACGCGCGCGCGCACGGTCGCGCCGTGCAGCGGCCGCTTGGACGACAGCGCCAGCGCCGTGGCCAGGGCCACGAATGTGGTCGCGTCACCGTCGTGCAGACGCTGCAGCGTGCGCCGGCCCAGCTCGCGCTTCTCCAGCCCGGGCGGCAGCGCGTTGGCCAGCTCGAACACCGCCACGCACGCCGCCGCGGGTGACAGCCAGTCGAGGTCCTTGAGCAGCCCGGCGTTGAGCGCCACGCGCACGCTGGCCAGCACGGCGTCGGGATGCAGGCCTTCGAGCGGCGCGGGCTCGCGGTCCATGGCCACCGCGGCCAGCGACGCCATGCCCTGCCGCCACACGCCGCGACGCTCCTCGTCATCGGCGATGAGATGCAGCTGCGACAACCCGACCAGGTAGGCGCGTCCATCCCGCATCAGTAGCCACCCGGCACGTCGCGATTATAGATGAGCTACCATGCCGGATCGATGAACGAGAAGACCCGCCAGGGACTTCAGCTCAGGCTCGAACGCCTGCGTGAAGGCCTGCTCGCGGCCGGCCCGGCCAAGATCGAACCGACACGCAAGGACGACGCCACCGTCGGTGTGCCCGACGAGGACGAGCAGGCGCTCACCGAGATGCTGCAGATCCTGGCCTCGTCACAGAACCGCAAGATGTCGGAGGAGCTGGGCCTCATCGACCGGGCCCTGCGCAAGCTGAAGGAATCGCCGGGCGACTACGGCATGTGCGAGGAGTGTGATGAGCCTATCGCGGTGCGGCGGCTGGAGCTCATGCCGTACGCGACGCTGTGCACCGAATGCCAGTCGGCGAGGGACCCGCGGCGGGGCAAGACGCGCAAGTCGCTGACCGACTACGGCGACTGAGCCGCGGGCGCTGCGCTGGCAGACGCCACGACCGGGCCGTTGTGGTGCGGGTTCCCGCCCCACATGTGCCAGCCGTCGAGCGACGCGTCGGCGACGTTGAGTGCGACGACCGTGCCATCCGTGGTCGACGCGTACACCCAGCCCTCGGCGACGATGGGCTCGGCGACGATCTTCTTGCCCAGGTCGTAGGCCCACAGGGTGTAGCCGGTGTCGACGTCGAGACCGAAGAGCGCGCCGTCGCGCGTCGAGACCACCACCTGCGCGCCGGCGAGCGCGACGGTGCCAAGGGTGCGCTTGTCGGCGCCCGCGGCCCAGCGGCGCTTCCACATGGCGTCGCCGGTGAGTGGATCCGCGGCCTGCACGAAGCCGCCCATGGCCTCGTACTTCACGCCGTCGAGAACGACGGGGCGGGAGCCTTCGAACGCCCACACCTTCTTCCAGTCGTTCATGTCGCCGGGCACGTCGGCCAGGTAGGCCGCCGCGACCGAGGCCTGCTCGCCGACCAGCGTGCCGTCGGCGGTCGAGACGACGATCTGCTGCTCGGCGTGCCTGGCGCGGCGCGCCACGTACAGCCGATCGCCGTCGATCCACGGTGCGGTGGTGGCGCCCAGCGCGCGGCTCCACACGAGCTTGCCGCTCCTGCGCGCGAAGCGGTACACGCGTCCGTTCAGGTTGGTGGCGTAGATCGAGTCGTCGTGCACGATGGGCGCGGCCAGCAGCTCGGCGCCGATGTTGCGCGTCCACACGTCGCGGCCGTTGTCGAGGCGGTACGCGCTCAGGCACTGGCCGCTGTCGCAGGGGTGCGAGGCGAAGACCAGCCCGTCGGCGACCGCGGGCTGCGACAGGGTCGGATCGCCGAGGGTCTTGAACCACAGCTTCTTGCCCGTCTTGCCGTCCATGACGAAGAGCGTGCAGCTCTCGGTGTTGAAGACGACCCGGCCGTCGTCGTAGAGCGGCGCGGTCGGACCGTTGTCCTCGAGCTGCTGCGAGGCCCACATGACATGGCCGTCGTGCGCGTCGAGCGCGTACATGCTGACCGACTCGAAGCCGCCCGAGACGTAGACGCGGCCGCCGCCGTAGGCGACCGCGGGCAGCTGGTTGGCCTCGGGGATGCGCGCGACCCAGCCGCGGCGGGAGTCGGCGAAGGTGAACGACGTCGCGCCGCCGCGCGGCGGCGCGGGGATGTCGATGGCGACGGGTGGGCGGTCCTTGCCCAGGTCGAGCGTCGCCACGGCGGCGTGGCGCGCGGGTGCGGACGGGTCGGGCGCGGCGACCGGTCCGGCCAGGTCGACCCCGGGCCGCGGACGCAGCGTCGCACCGGGAGATGACGCGGCGGGCGCGGGCGCGCGCGGCGTCGGCGCGGGTGCAGCGTCGTGACGGACGCTGCACGCGGCCGTGCTGGTGGCGAAGATGGCGAGAGCAGCGAGGGTCTTCATTTCTTGTCCTCGAAGAGAATGGGGTAGCTCACGACGGTGTCGCTGCTGCCGGCGGGGAAGTGCCACTTCCTGGCCTCGGCCACCATGGCGGCGGCGAGCGCGTCGGCGCCGTCCACCGCGGGCTTCTTGGTCACCTCTACCTTGGTGACCGCGCCCGACGCGGCGATCTCGAAGCGCAGCACGTACCTGCCGGCGCTGCCCGAATGGGCCAGGAACAGCCTGCGCAGCGCCGCCTTGTTGCCCACGAAGGCGTCCTTGTACTTGGCCAGGTCGTCGCGCGTCTCGCTGGCCGCCGGCGCAGGCGCGGGCGCCGCACCGAGCGCGGGCGCGGGCAGCACGGCGACCCGCGGCGCCATGCCGCCGTGGCCGCTGCTCACGCCGTAGCCATCGCTCACGCCGTAGCTGCCGCCCCCGCCCGAGCCGTAGCCGACGATGCCGTACGACCCTGTGCCGATGGTCCCGTAGCCGGCCCCGCCGCCACCCTCTCCGGTCGCGTGCAGCCCGTCGGGCACCTCGACCGGCACGGCCACCTTCTTGGCC
>Ga0209515_10009045_pt1 | contig 11435 bp, 10 predicted proteins | sample Subgroupgradi54m_FD_187454 | JGI IMG/M metagenome (GOLD analysis project Ga0209515, IMG submission 187454) | Subsurface groundwater microbial communities from S. Glens Falls, New York, USA - GMW60B uncontaminated upgradient, 5.4 m (SPAdes)... ...
TCCGATCTACCATCGGTCGGTTCAGCGTCAGTGGGTGAAGCAGTGTTGCCGTAGCCATTGTGCTTCTACTATACCTGGCGAGCGTAGTGCGGTCAAGAGGAGAACCATGGCCATCATCGATGGCGTGCGCCACGGCGCCGCCCAGGGCTCAGTCTTTACGTAACACGCGGGTTCTTCCTTAGAATTCCGAGGCGCCAAAGTCCTCCTGATTGGGCGTCCAGCAAGGCCCGCTGGCCTGAAAAGCGGGAGGCGTTCCAGATGTGCCAGTTGAACCCCTCAGGGTGAAATCCTGAGCAAGGCCGAAGGCCGCGCCGAAGGGCCCGGATCAGCTAGGCGGGCCGACGTAGGAGGCCTCCGGTTTTCCCCTACGCTTACCTAAATGTGTCCCTTCGGAACCCGGTACGGGTTTTCCCATTCCCGTTCTTGCAGCTTAATCTACTCGTATTTTTCCAGAAAATTTGAGCACCCTCGTTCATCGAATATACACTCAACCCTGGAATCCTATACCACTAGGGTATTTCCTAGTTAATTCATTTAAAAAATCCACAACGCTTTCCGTCAGCGCTGGCTCAAATGTCGCCATTGCCCTTCCACTAGCCTCAACAACAACATCAAGTCGATAATCAGCCCTATAAAAAATAGCATAGCGATGATGAATTGTATCATCACTCACGTCTGGAAAAGACGCGGTGACAGTAAGAACTATCATATTTGCCATGTTTGAGATTCGATATGAACTTTGACAACCTTGACGCTGCGCTTCCAGCTTCAGTTTGTAACCCTTACCAATAGCATCAACTGACTTAAGAAATGATGTTTTGGTCAGACCGCGCACTTGCGGCGCGTCAAGTATTGTGCGCCCCATTACTATCATGGACGATGATTTAGGTTCAATCCATACTGCCTCGAAGTTCGGTAATACCATACTGACGAGAGGTTGCACGCCAGGTCGATTCAAACTCTCTTCACTCCTCCGTTGAAACTCTTTCGGCGGATGAAACCAATCTGCTTCCTGAAGTTGACCAGCATATGAGTTATTTCCACTATATGCCAATACAATCAAACAAACACTCAAACGGTGCGCCACAAATAAACCAGTTCTTGTCTTACCTTTCATATTGTCATCTCCCTTTCAGGAGGAAAAGGTACCGGGAAAAGGTACCGGGTTCCAAGGGGACAGGTTCCCGGCAGCTTGCCTGCCCCGGCTAGAGGGAGCCACCTGCCGGGGCCTTCCCGGGCTAGACGGATGACCGTAAAGGGGTGCATTTGAGAGGAGCAGAACAAAGTGTAGCAAAACCAATGGGCCATTGAAAGCCTATAGTGCGGAGCTTTCAGGGACGGAAGTGACAGGCGACGAAGCGCTGGGGGGCTTTCTGCAGCAAGGCGGGGTCCTGATCGGCACAGACCGGCTCGGCTAGAGGGCAGCGCGTGCGGAAGGGACAGCCGGACGGCGGAGACAGCGGCGAGGGCAATTCTCCGCGATCCTCGATGGCGCCGGAGCGCAAGCCGGCCGCTTCCAATAAGAGCTCGGTGTAGGGATGCCAGGGCTGGCGGAAGAGCTGATGCGCCGGCGCCATCTCCACTAGCCGCCCGAGGTACATCACGGCCACCCGCTGGCACATCGAGCCGATCACGCGCAGGTCATGCGAAATCAGCAGATACGACAGGCGCCGTTCCTGATGGATCCGCTTGAGTAAGTCCAGGACCTGCGACCCTACGTACACATCCAGCGAGGCCACCGGCTCATCCAGGATGAGCAGGCGCGGCTCGACCGCCAGCGCCCGCGCAATCGCCACGCGTTGGCGTTCCCCGCCGCTGAGCTCGCGCGGATAGCGCCGGGCGTAATGGGCGGGCATCCCCACCTGCTCGAGGAGCTGTTGCACGCGCCGCTGTCGCTGCGACGCGCCGGTCGCCAGCCGATGCACCACCAGCGGCTCGCTCAACGCACTCCCGACCCGCTGGGTCGGGTCGAGGGAGCTGGTCGGGTCCTGGAACACGAGCTGGAGCTCCCGGCGAAGATGCCGGGGCGGGCGATGGCCGTTGGTGAGGAGCTGTCCCTGGTAGCGAATCTCCCCTGCCGTCACCGGCTCAAGGCCGCAGATCAGTTTGGCCAGCGTGGTCTTGCCGCACCCGGATTCTCCGACGAGACCGACGATCTCGCCAGGCTGAATCGTGAGGTTGACGCCGGCGACGGCCGTGATCGAGCCGGCCTGACGGCGGAAGGGACCGGCCCGATACGGGAACTGCTTGGTCACATTCACTAATTCGAGCAACGGTTGCTGAGGTTCCATAATCTATAGTCTTAGGCGTCTCGCCCCTTCGCGACGCGGTATCTAAGCTGGGGGCAGCGGGTCCTACCGCTGCCCATCACGGGTCATGTACAGTTGCCAGGCGGCGAGCCCCTCGGTGAGCGGCACGTCTGGAGCGCCGAAGCGGGCACGGTGTCCCCGAGCCTTCAACATATGGGACGAGCGAGGCGCGGAGGCGAGCGAACCCCGGCCACGCTGGGGCCGGGGGAGCGTTGCCGCGAAGCGACGGGGCGAGACGACTGGCACAGCATGACTATGACTCATCAAGGGCCGCGACATGGGGCTGAGCAGCGAGCAAGCGTTTCGTGTAATCATGCCGGGGATTTGCGAGCACCTGCGCCGTCGGACCGTCTTCCACGATCCGCCCTTCCCACATGACGGCCATACGGTTGGCCAGGCGCTTCACGAGATGGATGTTGTGGCTGATGATCAAGAGGCTCAGGCCCAGCTCCTGCTGCAGGCGCTGGAGGAGCCCGACGATCTGCCGCTCCAACGTCACATCGAGGGCCGTCGTCGGCTCATCCGCGACCACCAGTCGAGGTCCCGCGGCGATCGCCATCGCGATCATCACGCGCTGCTTCATCCCGCCGGAGAGCTCATGCGGGAAGCTCTGCAGCCGCTCGCCCGGCGCAGGAATCCCGACGCGATCCAGCAGGTCCACTGCCCGCCGCCGGGCCGCCGCTCCCCGCAAGGGCGTGTGCAACTGGACCATCTCAACGAGCTGACGCCCGACCGTCATCACGGGATTGAGCGACGCCGAGGGCTCCTGAAACACATAGGCGATGCGGCCGCCCCGCACGCGGTAGAGCGCGTCTTGAGGACATCGCAACAGATCCTGTCCCTCGAATTCGATTTCCCCGGCCCGGATGCGCGCCGGCGGCTCCGGCAGCAAGCGGCTGATCGCCAACCCCAGCGTCGTTTTGCCTGATCCGGATTCTCCCACCAACCCGACGGCTTCCCCCCGCTCGATCGCAAGCGAGACGTCATTCACGGCGCGCACGCGCTGCGTGCCGGTCTCAAAGTCCACAGTCAAGTGCCGAATGTCCAACAGCATCGGTGAGTCCGTAGTCCATAGTCCGTAGTCCATAGATGATGCCTTTTCTTTGCGTTCTACTATCGACTATGGACTATCGACTATGGACTTTTCAGGATCGTCGCAACCACTCACGCAACCCTTCGCCCAACAGGTTGAATCCCAGCACGGTGAAGAGAATCGTGGCGCCGGGAAAGACGGTCTGCCACCAGGCCACCCCCAGGGTGCCTTTCGCGTCAATCAGGACGTTGCCCCAGCTCGGCGTGGGCGGCTGAACCCCGAGCCCCAGAAAACTTAAACCCGACTCCACCAGAATCGCCGAACCGATGCCGAGCGTCGCGCTCACCAGCACCGGCGAGAGGGCGTTGGGCAGCAGGTGCCGCCACATGACCCGCGCGTCGCTCATGCCCAGGACGCGCGCCGCCTGGATGAACTCGCGCTCTTTGAGGCTCAACGCCTCCGCCCGCACCAGGCGCGCCACCCCCATCCACCCGGTCAGGCCGATGACGAGAATGATGTTGGCCACGCTCTGCCCCACCAGCGCCACGATCGCCAGCAGCAGGAAAAACGTCGGGAAACACAGCATGACGTCGACCCCGCGCATGAGCAGGCTGTCCACCCACCCGCCGTACCAGCCGGCGATCAATCCCAGCGCGACGCCGATCAGGATCGCCACGCCCACGGCACCGATGCCCACCAGGAGCGAGATGCGGGAGCCGAACACGAGGCGGCTGTACAGATCGCGCCCTAGACTGTCCGTGCCGAGCCAGTACGTCGTCGAGGGGGGCTGCAACGCATGGGGGAGGTTGATGGCGTCGGGATCATGCGTGGCCAACCACGGAGCGGCGACTGCGACGACAGCGAGCAGGATGACGATGCTGGCACCAATCCACACCCACCAGAGCGCGGCCCGTCGATTCATGAGTGCCGCCCGACCCGAATGCGCGGGTCCGCAGACGCATAGGCCACATCCGCCAGGAGATTGCCCAGCAGCGTCAGGATGGCGCTGATCGTCAAGAGCCCCATCACGGTCATCAGATCCCGGGCCATCACCGCGTCGTAGTACAACCGCCCAAGACCCGGAATGGCGAAGATGGTCTCGAAGATCACGCTGCCCCCCAGCAGCCCCGGCACCGACAACCCCAGGATCGTAATGATGGGCAGCAGGGCGTTGCGCAGCGCGTGCCGGAACAAGACCAGCCGCTCCGGCAGGCCTTTGGCGCGCGCGGTGCGGATGTAGTCCTGCTGCAGGACTTCCACCATGCTGCCGCGCATATAGCGCGCCATCCCGGCCAAGCCGCCGAAGGCCGAGACCCCGACGGGCAGCGCCAAGTGCCGCCCCGCGTCCCAGGCCTGCTGCCACCAAGGCCATTGTTCGTAGCCCAGGCTGTGCAAGCCGGAGACCGGCAGCCACTGCCCCTGCACCCCCAGCCAGCGCATCAGCACCAGCGCCAGCCAGAAGGTCGGCGTCGAAAACCCCACGAAGACCAGGACCGTCGTGGCTTGGTCAAACCCTCCTTGCGGTTTGGCCGCCGCGATGACCCCGATCGGCAGCGCCACCAGAAAGATGAGCAGCATCGAGAGGATGTTGATCGTCAGGGTGATGGGGATGCGCTCGGCGATGGTGTCCATCACCGGCCGGTTGTCCGTGAGGGAGCGCCCGAAGTCCAGCGTGAGCAACCGCTTCACCCAACGCTTGTACTGCACCGGCAGCGGATCGTGCAGGCCGTAGAACTCGATGATGCGCTGCCGCGCCTGAAGCGAGATTTTGGGGTTAAGCTCTCCGCCGGCGATTGTGGGGTCCCCCGGCGTGAGATGGATCACGACAAAGCACAACAGCGTGATCCCGAACAACAGCGGGATGAGTCCGAGCGCACGTCGAACCAGGTAGCCAATCATTCAGTCGTTGGGCAGCGGGTGACGCGGAGCCGGGGCCCCCGGCCGTCCGCAGCCGACGACGCGCGAAGGCTGCGGCGCGGCGAGGACGGCGGGGTGGCGCAGCGGCAGGACCCGCTGCCCCCTAAGGTTCGAGGCGCCAGTGGGCATAGCGTTGCTCAGCCTGCGGGACGTACCAGTCGATCAGATTGTAGCCGATGCCGATGGGCGTGGCCACGACGTTGCGCACGCGCGCATGCGCGACCGGCAAGGCGTCCGGCACGTAGAGAAACAGGTACGGCTGATCCTCATAGATCAGCTCGTGGATGCGGCGGTAGATCGCCTGGCGCGCCGCCTGATCAAAGGTTCGCCGCCCCTCCACGATGAGCCGGTCCACCTCCTCATTCGCATAGCCGGCGAAGTTGAACTCCCCCGGCTTGGTTTTCGACGAATGGAAGATGTCAAACAGGTCCGGATCGCGCGAGAGGCCCCAGCCCAGCAGCACGGCCTCGAAATTCCGCGTGTCGATGAACTGTGACAGGAACGCGCTCCATTCGTAGACGCGGATCTCCATGCGCACGCCGATCTCTTTCAGCCGCCGCTGGATGATCTCGGCCGCTTGTCTTCGCGGTTCGTTGCCCTGGTTGGTCAGCAGCGTGAAGGCGAACGGCCGCCCGTCGCGGTCCAGCCAGCCATCCCGGTCGCGGTCGATCCAGCCGGCCTCGGCCAAGAGCGCCGTGGCCTTGGCGGGATCGTACGGCGCGGCGGCCACGGCGTCGTTGCAGGCCCACGATTCCGGCGGGAACGGCCCGCTCGAAACCCGGCCCAGGCCCAACAAGACGCCGTCGATGATTTCCTGCTTGTTGATGGCGTAGTTGAGCGCTTGGCGCACGCGCCGGTCCGCGAAGCGCGGATCCTTCAGATTGTAGCCCAGGTAGGTGTAGCCAAACGAGGGGTAGCGGAACTTCCGGTAGTGCTGCTGGAAAAACGGCGTGCCGGTCTGCCGCCGGTACTGCAAGGGGGTCAAGCCCGCCAGATCCACCTGCTGGGTGGAGAGCTCCAGGAACATCGTGGCCTGATCCGGGATGATGCGATAGACATACCGATCGAGCCAGGGCCGGTGCTCGAAATAATCGGGGTTGGCGACGAGCTCGATCAGCTCGCCCGTCTTCCAGCGTTTGAACCGGTACGGCCCGGTCCCAATTGGATGGCGCGCGAAGGGGGTGGTGTGCCAGTCCGCGCCGTCCAAGAGATGCTTCGGCATCATCCACATGCCCCAGCTCGCCAGGGCCGGCGCAAACGGCTCTTTGTAGCGCACCTTCACGGTCTGCGCGTCCACGACCTCAAGCGACTGCACACGCTCAAAATCCCCGCCGTAGGGCGTCGGGATGGCCGAATCGATGAGCCGCTCATAGGTGAATCGGACGTCCTCGGCGGTGAACGGCGCGCCGTCATGCCAGCGGACGTTGGGCCACAGATGGAAGACGATCACCAACCCGTCTTCCAGGACGTCCCACGACTGCGCCAGATCCCCCACCAGCGTCAAATCGGGCGCGTATTTCACGAGCCCATTGAACACCAACCCGCAGATGTCTTGCGAGGCGCCGTCAGAGGCGAGGATAGGGATGAGCGAGCGGGCGTCCCCGAGGGAACCGGCGGCAAGGGTATCGCCTGGCTGCGGAATCGTCCGGGGTGTTGCGGAAAGTGCTTGCGCTGTCATCAGGCTCACCGCCAGCAAACCGATGAGCCGCACCGACCCCACCACCTGTCTATCAGCCGAAGGCTGGCCCAGGAGGATGTGAGGTTCCATTTCGCAGGTCCTGGGCGGCCTGCCTTCGGCAGGCCCAGACAGGTGGTGGGGCCAACAGCGTGGTTGGTTATGGAGAGGCGCTTGAATCACTCGGAGGCGTCTGGGTGCCAGATGTCGCTGAGGGCTCCGGCTGGCTCGGTGTCGCCGACCCAGCCGGCTCTGTGTGCTCGGGAGTGGCAAACGGCGCCAGAGGATTCACCGGGAGGTTTCCAGGAGCGACAGTCTGCATCTGCTCAATGACCGAGCGGCCCTTGATGGTGGACAGATACGCCAGCGACAGGCACGTCACGACGAATAACCCCGCGCAGATCGTCGTGGCGCGAGTCATGACAGTCGCAACCCCTCCGCCGAAGAGGGACTGGGCCGCCGCTCCACCAAGCGCATCGGACAGGCCTCCCCGTCCTCCTTGCAGCAGGATGACTCCGATGAGCACCAGGCAAATAAGCACATGAACGACCACGACCACTCCATAAACCATTCTTCACAACCCTTGTCTAGTCCGTAGTCCATAGACCATAGTCCATAGTACAAAACAACAGATCGCGGCCACGCGCCAGAAACTGTTTCTTGCTTTGCTATGGACTATCGACTATTGACTATGGACTGTTTTGGCCTCCGAGGCCGCTTTCACGATTGCCGCAAACGAATCCGCTTTCAGGCTGGCGCTGCCGACCAGGGCGCCATCGACATCCGCCTGCTGCAACAGCTCCAACGCGTTGGCGGCGTTCACGCTGCCCCCGTATTGGATGCGCACTTGCTGCGCCGCCTGAGCCGTCCACATCCCTTCGAGCCGCCGGCGGATGAACGCCTGCGCCTCCTGCGCCTGGGCGGCGGTCGCGTTGCGCCCCGTGCCGATGGCCCACACCGGCTCATACGCGATGACCAGCCGCTGGCCCTCCGGCGCAGCCAGGCTTTTGAGCGAGCCATCCAACTGGCGGCGAAGCACGTCGAACGTCTGGCCCTGCTCGCGCTGCGGGAGGGTCTCCCCGATGCACACGACCGGCGTCACTCCAGCCGCCAGGAGGGCGCGTAGTTTGCGATTGACCGAGTCGTCCGTTTCGCCGAAATACTGCCGCCGTTCGGAGTGCCCGATGATGCAGAAGCGGCACCCCAGCTCGACCAGCATCGGCACGGCGATCTCACCGGTAAAGGCTCCGGACGATTCCCAGAAGACGTCCTGCGCCCCCAATCCGATGGTGGATCCGCGCAGCGCCTCGGCGGCGGCTGAGAGCGCCGTGAACGGCGGACAGACGACTGTCTCCACGTCCTGCATCCCATCCAGCGACGCCCGCGACCGAGCCGGCACCATCCTCGCTGGCGAGGGAGTGCCGCGCGCCGGGAAGCGCGCCGCCAACTGGCGCACCAACTCCACGGCTTCCGCCGTCGTCTTGTGGCACTTCCAGTTGCCCGCCACGATCGGTTTTCTCATATTCCACTTACCATCGTCGCATCGAGCAAGAGGCAGCGGGTCCTGCGACCGAGCCGGGCACCCCGCCGCAGGCGGGGTCGGCGAAGGGAGTGCCGACTGCCGCGAGGCAGGCGGCCCGCTACTCCGGCGTCACCCTCCACGAGAGCGTGGGGATGAACTCTACTTTCTGGACGATCGACCCGATCGATGGCACGCGGGGGTTTTCGCGCGGCCTGTTCTCCTGGGGCATCCTCCTCGGCCGCGTCGAACGAGGTCGAGCGGTCCTGGCCGCGTGCGATTTCCCGCTCTCAGACACCTTTCTCGGAGTCGCGCCGGGCGTCGCCGCGTATGAACGCCGGGCCGGCCGGACGATCAGGTTGGCTCGCGCCGGTGCGCCCCCATCGTTGTCTCAAACAGTCATCTCTCATGGCGGCAGTCAGTGGTGGTTCGGCACGCGCTACGAGCGGGGCTTTGCGCGTGTCGTGCGGCGATGTTACTTGGAGCGCGCCTTCGGCGATTGCCACGCCTATCTGTGGCTGTTCCGCGGCAAGGTCGATGTGGTCATGGATTACGGAGTAAAGCTCTGGGACATTGTCCCCTTTACCGCCCTCGCCCAGGCCACCGGACGGGTACTGGTGGACTTTTCGGGCCGTCCGAGCTTCACCGGCCCTGAATCCATCCTCGCGCATCCCACGCTCGCCCGCCGGATCGCCACGATCCTCCAACGTCAGGTGACACGTGTCGCATGACTGAATTTGTCTTTCCAGCAGGGTTTCTCTGGGGCACGGCCACCTCCGCGCACCAAGTCGAGGGGAACAACGTTCACAATGACTGGTGGGCCTGGGAGCAGGCCGGGCGCGTCAAGGAACCCTCAGGAGCGGCGTGCGATCACTACCGGCGGTTTCGCGAGGACTTCGATCTGGCGAAGCAGTTGGGGCACAACACCCACCGCTTCTCCGTCGAGTGGAGCCGGATCGAGCCGCGCGAGGGCGCGTTCAGCGATGAGGCGCTGGTGCACTACCAGGAGGTCGTGCGCGCCTTGCGTGAGCGCGGCCTCGAGCCCGTCGTCACCCTCCATCACTTCACCAGTCCGTACTGGTTAGCCCGACAGGACGGATGGGCCAACCCTCGCGTCGTGGACCGCTTCGCTCGCTACGTCAGACGAGTGGCGGAAGCCCTCGACGTCCGCTACTGGACCACGATTAACGAGCCGATGGTCTATGCCTGGATGCACTATCTCGCCGGCACGGGTCCGCCGGGTGAGCACGACCTCTCTCGCGCGAGCCGGGTGATTGAACACTTGGTGCGGGCGCATGTGGCTGCGTACCACGTCCTCCATGAGGTCGCCGACGGGACTGGGCGTCAGGTGCGGGTCGGCATCGCCACGCACCTACAGCCGTTCCTGCCCTGCCGGCGCTGGTGGCTCCCAGATCGTGTCGTGGCATCGCTCACCCACCAGGCCTACAACCTCAGCTTTCTGGACGCCATCACCGAAGGGCGGCTGCGTCAACCGGGGAAACGACCGATCACGATCCCTGACGGGCGGGACTGTATGGATTTCCTGGGGATGCACTACTATGGGCGCGCCTTCATGCGCTGGGGTGCGCTGAGGGCCCGGGAATGGCTGGGGAGACGCTGCGACACGCGACATCATCGCCAGGTCACAGAGCGCAATGCCCTCAACTGGGATGTCTATCCACCCGGGATCGCCGAGATCATCCGTTGGGGCGCGCGCTACCGGCGGCCCGTCTTCATCACCGAAAACGGCATCTGCACCACCGACGATGCGCAGCGTGAGCGCTTCATCCTCAGACACTTGGCCTGGGTCGCGCAGGCGATCCAGGAGGGCATTCCCGTCATTGGTTATTTGTACTGGTCGCTCCTGGACAACTTCGAATGGGCGGAAGGCTATCGGCCTCGCTTTGGGTTGGTCGAGATGGACTATCCCACCCAAACCCGCCGCATCCGTCCCAGCGCCAGCCGCTTCGCCGGCGTGTGCCGCACAAATACCCTCCAACACACTGTTCCTGCGTGATGTCCCGCGCCCTCGTCTTCGGCGCGACGGGGCATATCGGCTCGCATGTCGTGCGCGCCCTCCTGGGCCGCGGCTACGCGGTGCGGGCCGCCTACCGCAGTCCGCGCTACGCGTTCCTCCTCGACGGTCTCCCGGTTGAGCGGGTTCAACTGGATCTGGAGGACGCCCGGCACCTCGACAAAACGGTTGAGGGGTGTGAGACCGCGTTCGTCTGCGCCGGCTATTATCCGCGATGGACCGAGCGGCGCGGTGAGGCGATTCAGCGCGGCATCGCCCAGATCGAGCGCGTCTTCGACGTGCTGCGCCGCAGCCGCCTGCAGCGGATCGTCTACACCAGCAGCGCCGCCACGATCGCCCATGCGCCGGGACGCGCCTCGACAGAGGCTGACCGGGAACCGTGGCCTATGACGCGATGGCGGCCGCTGTACTCCACGGTGAAGATCGCGATGGAACACGCCGTGCAGCAGTACATCGACGAGGGGCTTCCCATCGTCATCGTCAACCCCAGCGTCTGCATCGGCGAATACGACGCGCATCCGTTCTCAGGCAGGCTGGTGCTGGCGTTCGCCGGCCAGCGCCGGCGGTTGCCGGTCTACCTCGAATGCGCGTTCAACGTCGTCTACACCGGCGACGTGGGCGTGGCCCATGTGCTGGCGGCTGAGCACGGCGTGGTGGGCGAGCGCTACCTGCTCACCGGCGAGCAAACCACGGTGAGTGCGTTCGCGCGGCGCGTCGCCGAGGAGGCCCGCGTACCGCCTCCCCGATGGGAGGTGGCCTATCCGCTGGCGATGGCAGCCGCGATGGTGAGCGAAGGGCTCGCGGCGCTGACGCGCACAGAGCCGCTGCTGCCCCGTCAGGTGATCCGTCATACACGCATCCCGCAGCGCCTCGACGGCTCCAAGGCCCATCGCGAGCTCAGCCTGAAGCCCACGCCGATGGAGGAAGCGATCCGCCAAGCCGTGAGC
>Ga0209515_10009048_pt1 | contig 11434 bp, 12 predicted proteins | sample Subgroupgradi54m_FD_187454 | JGI IMG/M metagenome (GOLD analysis project Ga0209515, IMG submission 187454) | Subsurface groundwater microbial communities from S. Glens Falls, New York, USA - GMW60B uncontaminated upgradient, 5.4 m (SPAdes)... ...
ATTAGTGCCCATCTGGACCTGCACCTGATCGCCTAAACCCATTTGTTCGACGAGTCCCATGCCTGTCGGTCCTAAAACCCCGAAGGCATGCGCTTCATCCACCATCACCCACGCGCCCCAACGTTGGGCCAACTCCACGATGTCCTTCAAAGGCGCCGTGTCCCCGTCCATGCTGAAAATAGTGTCCGTCACGATCAGTTTTCGTTTATACCCCGACGCCTGCCGTAAATTTTCCTCAAGGGCTGTCATGTCCACGTGGGGATAACGTTTCATTGCCGCGCGGCTTAAGAGAATGCCGTCGATGATGGAGGCATGGTTAAGACGGTCGCAAAATACAATGTCATTTCTACCCATCAGGGCAGAAATGATGCCGATATTGGCCATATACCCGCTGGAGAATAAAAGACAGGTCTCGGTCTTTTTGAGCGCGGCCAAACGTTCTTCCAATGCGGTGTGGGCGGACATATTGCCGCCCACCAAACGCGAAGCGCCGGAACCGAAACCGTCTTGACCGATGGATGCCATGGCCGCGGCCTTGACCCTTTCGTCGTCAGCCAGCCCCAGATAATCATTGGAACAAAAATTCAGGACCCTTCGTCCATCGACGATGATCGCCCGACCCTGCGGGCTTTGCGTCTGGCGCAAACCACGGCGCAAGCCCAGGGCCTGCAGTTCATTCAAGTTTTCCTGAAGGGAATTATCCATGGACAACATCCCCAGCGGTTTTCTTGACGATGACTCCAGAGTCTTGACGCACCAAAAGCGCCCCGTCGGTATCCAGGTCCACGGCCAGGCCTTCCACCATGCCGCCGGGACCGGTGACGCGCACGCGCTTTTTGAGAGTGGCTGAACGCGTCTTCCACGCCTTAATGACCAGATCAAAACGGCCGCGGCCCAAAACTGCGTACCAGGTCTCAAAAGACCTTAAGATATGCTGCAGCACAATGACCCGGTTAAAAATACGGCCGGTTTCGGTCCTTAACGACGCGGCCCCATCGACGAGTTGGGACGCCGATGTGTTGACATTGACGCCCATACCCACGACGACAAATTTGACCTGGTCGGTCTCGGCGCGCAGTTCCGTTAATATGCCAGCGAGTTTTTTGCCGCCAACGAGAATGTCATTAGGCCATTTGATGGCGGGTTCTATTCCCGCGGCATCGCGCAGGGCCTCGGCCAGGGCCACGGCCGCGGTCAACGTCAACCGGGACAATTGCCCCGGCGGAAGCTGCGGCCTTAAGATCAAAGAACAATAAATGCCTTTGGCCTTTGGTGAAGACCACACGCGGCCCAGACGGCCGCGGCCTTTATGCTGCGTCTCGGCGCAAACCACCGTTCCTTCCGGCGCTCCCTCCATGCCCAAACCAAACGCCTCATCCATAGTGGAGCCGACGGTATTAAAAGCGACGATGTTTTTCCCGAACGTCCTGGTATTTAAACCGAATTGGATTTCATGGGGCAATAATTTATCGGGCACGGACACCAGCCGGTATCCCAGATGCGGCACGGCCGTGATGTCATAGCCGTCCTTGCGCAGATGGTCGATGTATTTCCATACCGCGGCGCGGCTGATCTTGAGCGTCTCGCTCATTTCCTCGCCGGAAACGTGGCCGTTGGCTTCTTTCAGAAATTGTATGATGCGGTCGTGCGCGGTCATGGGCCTCGCAATTGCTTCACTTTTAACTTCAACTGTTCCAGAAAATAATCGACATCCCTCAACGTGGTCCATCGGCCCACGGTGACGCGCAATGCCCCGAGGGCCCGGGCATCGGAAAGGCCGATGGCCTTAAGCACGTGCGACGGGGTCAATTGGCCCGATGTGCATGCCGAACCAACAGAACAAGCAATGCCTGCCATGTCTAAGGCCGCGACCAGGTCCTCGCCGGTGATGCCTTCAAAGGAAAAATGGACATTGTTGGGCAAACGTGAAACGCGAGAACCGTTAAGGATAGCACCGGGGATCTCTTTAAGAACAACGTTAATGATACGGTCGCGCAAAACGGTTTGCGCGGCCATTTCATCGGACATGAGCGGACGGCACAAACGCACCGCTTCCCCCATCCCGACGATGCCCGGGACATTCAGTGTTCCCGCGCGGCTGCCGCGTTCCTGATCGCCTCCCAGAAGCAACGGCGCGCATTCAACGCCTTTACGGATATAAAGAGCGCCGACGCCCTGGGGGCCATAAAATTTATGGGCGGAAAAAGAAAGAAAATCGCAAGCAATATCCGCAACGGATACGGGAACGTGCCCGACGGTTTGCGCCGCGTCCACTAAAAAATAAATGCCTCTTTCACGGGCGATGCGTCCGATATCCGCGACCGGTTGGATGATACCTATTTCATTGTTGGCGTGCGCCACGGCGATCAAAATGGTGTCCGGCCGCAGGGCTTGCTCAATGGCCTCGGGATGGACAATGCCGTCTTTGTCCGGGGATACGAACGTGACCTCACACCCCTCCTGTATCAGGCGGTGGGCAGGTTCCAAAACACAATGATGCTCAATGGCGGAAACAACGAGATGCTTGCCTTTGGACTTCAAGGCGCGAGCAACACCTGAAATGATATGGTTATTGGCTTCCGTGGCGGACGACGTAAAGACGATCTCCGTTGGCTGGGCACCCAAAAAAGAGGCCAATAGTTCACGGGCATCCTCAACGGCCTTGCGGCTGCGCCGACCAAAAGCATGAGGGCTTAACGTATTGCCGAAGGCATCATAAAAATAAGGCCGCAGGGCTTCCACGACCCGCGGGTCGCAGGGCGTTGTCGCGGCATAGTCGAGATAGACGGAATTCATATCGACTATGCTAAAAGATTACGATCGGATTGTCAACCGGATTGGATGATGTGGGTTTACAAATGAACTAGAAATTGGTGCATCTCTTACTGATGTCAAATAGGAATCTGCAGGTGATCGTAAAGAAATTCCGGCGCTAAATCCGCCCCATTGTCCCAAACAATGGTTTGCATCAACGGATCGACTTTGATCGTCTTAAATAAATCCATATCTTTCAGAGGGCCGAAGACCTCCCCCTCCAGCTCCGCGGACAAATCAACTTCACCGGATGCTCCATCATTAAAACGCACCCAAATCACGTAATCACACAAATATTTAACTTCGATAACATGAAGAATCATAAGCTGTTTTATTCACTTATCCGGTTTCCATTGCCAGCTTGAACGATATACATTAATTCCTTGTGCTGTCCACTCAATCTTTTCCCACATACACCGCTTGGGATTCCCACCATTTTTTGATTCATCGTTCAACATATTAAATACATCTTCTGTGATATATGACGCATAATTTGACTCTCTTAAAGAGCATAATTTCGCTGCATAGTTTGCGGCACGACCGACCCAGATTAAATCATTTGACCCCCGGATACCAGTACGAGCAACAAAAAGTTTACTTAAATCGATGCCCACCGCTTGTCGTATTTGAAAAGTGGTATCCAGATACTTTGCTTTAATTGATTTATTTATCACTTCTTTAACGACATAATTAATCATTAATGATGTCTTTGCGGCAGAAGAATTTTTTGAATCCCCAATAAAAACAGCCATTACACGATCCCCATCAAATGCGGTAATAATGCCATCATTCTCACGTATCAAACGACAAGCTGAAACAAGATAAGCCTTGTATACTTCCGCAGCAAACCAATCTTTATAGCCTTTAACGAGCGCCGTTGATTCAGCGAGGTCTGCATAAAGAACTGTACCATTCAGACAAACTGCGTCGTTCCCTAACTGAACATCTTCGGGTTCTGGAACTACATCACCATCTCGCTGGCTCCATTTAGTTTCAAAAATTTCTTTAACTTCTTTTTGAACATCTTCAAGTATTGCCACAGTCTTTATCCCTTTAAAGGTAGTCCCATTCCCCAACGTCCACAAAGGCCAATAACGAGTGCGAAAAAATAACTGATCATCGTACCAAGTAACATATACTCGGCCATGTTTCTTTGTTCATCTTTATCCGCTGGTAGCCTATACCCTAAAACAGCCGCCTTTACTGCGAATATAAAAACAGTTTGAGCGGTTAATCCAAGGCAAACAAATAAAGCAACGAGCGCCCGTTCAAAATAACCAATCCATCTTACAACACCACCTCGCTCATCTTTGACTTGAATATTGGCAATTTTAAAAAAAGCTGCAACCAAAAAATGTCCTAATGAAACAGCGAGTGCCACAGTTGAAACTATTATTAAAACCTTACCATCAAATATCATCCTCACAACGCCTCCTTCATAAGCTTTTGACAATATTCATTGCCATGCTTTTTACACCAATTAGATTTACATGTATACGCTTTCTCAAAATCAAAATAACCTCTTTCTGATACATCCACTTCCGTCCACAACGAGGTCGGTTCAACAATAGTATCGCCTGAACATCCACAGGAAAGATATGCGTATTTCTTAAACTTTGGTGAGTTTATCTTATCAAATACCCGACTGGAAATTGCAATCTCTTGAGACCCTGCCAATGTTGCCAATTTTGCCGCCATATTGACAGGTTTTCCAGCCCACACTACATTTTGCCAATCCCCACGAAGACCGATTTTCTTAAAAAGCGTATGCTTTTGGTCAATGCCGATATGGGTACTGATTTTAAAATCTTTGATAACAGAAGCGAGCATCTCATGGCATAAGGTTTTAAAAGTAACGGCAGCGCAAAGAGCTTTAATTACTGAATGCTCACCAATAAATATCCCAAAACCACCATCACCTTTAATATCAACAAATTCGCAATCATAATCCTGTAAAGTCTGCACCATATTATCCACAAAAAGTTGGTACACCTTCGCCGATATTTTAGCTTGCTTAACAACCTGTAATTTTGTTGATCCAACCATATCAATATAAACACAGGTGAGATTATCGACCTGAAGCCACTTTTTACCTTCTAAAGGAATTTCCTGCCAATCCGGAACTGAATTACGGTTCTGAATATCAAATTCTTCTTTAATAACACAATCTATTTCTTTTTTACGTTCATTTAGAAAATCAAAAGGGGCTTTCATTTATCCTCAATTCTCGCTAAACGCACAATGAAGCAATGATTGAAATATATGCTCGACTTGGCGCAAAGATTCTTGCTGAATCGACTTTACCCGTTCATAACGAGTAAGGAATTAACAAATTTTTAATGGCGGTGAGAAAATTTGATCCGGAGGAACATGACGTATATTAGATCAACATTGTGCGAACATCTTGAATACAATCTGCGGGTTTCATTTTAATTTTATGTTCCCATAACCTCAAAACATTCCATCCTGATCGCCTAAGAAACGCCGTGTTACGTCGATCCCTTTTTCTGTTCTGCTCAATCTTATCTCTCCAGAAATCATCCTTCAAAAGACGCTTCCAACGTGGATATTGCCAACCATGCCAAAAATCGCTGTCCAAAAAGACGCATAATTTTTGTTTAAGAAAAACGATATCCGGCTTGCCCTTCATGCTGGCAACGTTGATCGAAAACTTTAAGCGAACATTTTTTCTTAAAGACTCTATAAAATCTCGCTCAAAGAAAGTTCCCTTTGACCGAATCTTTGACATCAACTCGGATCTTTTCTCATCGCTTAGCGTGTCAGGACGACGTCTACGGTTTAAATTCCTTCCCAAATAATTCTGAATCTTTCTCCTTACAGCCATTTTAAAATTCCAAACCGTATTCCGACATCTGATCCTTCAGGTATTTCGGTGAACGTTTTTGACCAAAAGCGTCACCTAACAAATGGACGATAAATTTCGGGTTTTCTCCTAAAATTTTCTTTGAATTTTCGACGATCAATTTGACCCAAAGATTAACGATGTCCTCTTGCTTGGCATACCCTTTAACTCCCCAATAGAAGGCAACGTCATCTGGCGTGAGGGAGCGCACTATCTCTAAAACTTCTTTGGCATTTTCTTTAAGATGAGCGAAGACTTGTGGAAGCTTATTATATTTCTTTCCGCTAATCATGATGGCAACCTGACCACCAGCTGAAAAAGCATCTCTTAATGACGGGGCGACGACTCCATGCTTAGCCGCCAACCACGAAGCAAGATTGTAATACTTGGTCCGGCTGTTTCCAAAAATCTCTGGGAACCTCGCGAGAGCTTCATCCTTGATCACTTTCCTCTCACCTCCCGTAAGATGATGCCAAGGCCTCACTATCGGCCTAACCACTCCCTCTGAGGACTCGTCACTTCCCATCCACCAAGGCTCTTCACCCGGTTTCGCGCTTTTGCGATAATGCTTCACGATAAGGCCGATCGGATCAGGCGTCTTTCTTAAATCATCATAAGCGATGCCCATTTTATCGAAGATCGTCTCGCCAGCTTTCAAATCCATGTCAATCAAATATCGTGGGGAGTGCGTTACTGCGATTTCATAGAGACATTCTTCGTATTTTCTGAATTTAAATTGCGGAGGCGAGGCCAGCTTCCCAAAATACAGATAAACACGCTCAACCTTCTCATGCCGAGTCGTCTCAAGAACGCTGTTACCCGTGCTGATCCATTTATTATCTTTGGTGATCTTAACTTCAACGCCGAAAAATCTTTTCTCGACGATATGCTCCGCGACAATATCCGGGAATCTGTGCCCACTGATAAGCTCAATCTTATTCTTAAAATTTGTCGATACGGAAGCTCGACAGAGCTTATTAAACACATCTTCTTCAAACTGCGTCGCGGTGAGATCTTTATAGCTGGCGGGATCTTGTTTAGAGGAAGCGTTAATCAAATCATGACTATTACTTAATAAACTGACAAACTCATTTTCAGTTGCGTCTGGATTCTTAGCTATAATCATATCAACCTTTCTTGAATACCTTGAACCATATCTCTTGCAATCTCCATGCCACGTGAAAAGCCAACAGTGGCGGCACGGCATTACCAATCACTCGGTAACCATCAGAAGGACTCAACGGATAACTGTTGCCATTTCCATTAGATTTCCTGACAAACTCAAAATCATCCGGGAAAGTCTGGATTCTTGCGCACTCTCTGACTGTCAAGCGACGCTCCGTCAGCCCCCTTTTCAATTCAAACTCGTAACGACCTTCGTGTTTCACGGATAGTCTTCTGAATTCAATATTACCATGATGCTCGGCCCGTATTGTCGGCCCCAATCCAAGCAAATCAACCTCGGACTGCCCTTGACAATGATCCCCGTACCATTTGGCCCTGGAGAACCATTTCTGCGCAGGATCATCCGCCACATCCGGTTCCAGCAAGCCAACCAATGCCTGCTTAACAGTGACATAGGGTTTTCGGCCACTGCCGTTTTTGCCATGGGTTTTGATCGGATAGGGGGCGAATTTAGAAGATATTTCCGATTTTGAAAGCTCTTTAATCGCTTCTTTCGTCATATCGGATTTTTTGAAGCCGATGAAAATGACCCGCTCTCTGGTCTGGGGAACGCCATAATCCGGAGCGAACAAGACTTGAGCGTCAACCACTATATATCCACCATCTCCAATGCTTCTAAAATCGTTCTCGATAATTCTCTTGGCGTCCGCCAGAGAAACAAGCCCCTTGACATTCTCGGCTATGAACACTTTCGGCCTCACGATGTCAATGACTTCACGCATCCACGTATAAAGTTTGCCACGATTCTCATCCGTCGGCTCATCACCATTCCTCAATAGTCCCCCGTGATGCGCCTTATGAGAATTAAATCCATTGCGTTTACCGGCAACGCTGAAATCCTGACAGGGAAACCCACCTGTGACCACGTCGGCAACGGGAAAAACCTTCTCCCCCCTCTTGTGCCGCTTGACCAAATCCACGACGCTTTCCGACATGAAATCGTTCGCACCATTCCCTCTCTCGCTGAAAAAGGGTACCCAGCCCGCTCTCGCGGCTGGCATTATGTCATTGGCGAATACCGTCTTAAAACGCGTGGCTGGTAATCTAATCCATCGAGAATCTTTCCACGTGACCCATTCTGGGTGAATCTTTTCATTTACGCAAGGGCTCAAAACATCAAAATCACCCTCAAAACCAAGATCCATTCCGCCACATCCGGAAAAGAGGGATAAAAGTTTTAAATTTTTATTCTCTTTTTTAACCATTTCCCATTTCTCCGCTTTCGTTAAAACTGAAATAGCTTTCCTCAGCTATAATAACATGATCAAGAAACTTTATCCCCACATAATCCATTGCTTTTATCAGATCGTTCGTGAATGCTCTGTCTTCCGCACTTGGATTTGGATCCCCGGACGGATGATTATGAACGCAAATCACTCGATCTGCGAAATACTCAAGCGTCTTGGAAATTACCTCTCGAATAAGGGGTCTTACTTCTGCCACGCCCCCCTCGGTAATCTCAATCGTTCTGATCAGAAAATTTTTACTGTTAAGCAAAACAACGAGAAATTTCTCTTTTTTATTTCCTCGCAAGCGCCCCTTCAAAAGGTTCAAGACATCCTGGGCCTTCGCAACCCGTATTTTCGTTTCCGTAGTCTTGGAAAAAAGTCTCTTGCCTATTTCTAAAGCGGATCTAATCTGGGCGATTTTAGCGTCACCAAGCCCTTTCACTTCTCTCCACGATCGGGCATCAGTATGGACCATTTCAGGAAAACCTCCAAACTTATGAAGTATCCTTCTCGCTAAATCCAACACGCTCTCCCCGCGCACTCCAGTTCCAAGCAGTATAGCCAAGAGTTCAGTATCTGTTAAATACTGTTCGCCGTGTTTGAACAACCTTTCACGGGGGCGTTCATCTTTCGGCCAATTTTTAATGTGTTTGTGATTATCCGAAATGATCATAAAATAAAAAACCCTTCGCCGGGGGACACAATTCCTCCCAACGAAGGTTTTACTTTTTTAGAGTCCAGGTTCCCCCTTCAACGCGGGACTTACAAAAAATATACTACACTAAAAACAACTAAAGTCAATTATTATGTCCTCCTATGTCATCTGCGAATTGAAGAATTTTAAATGCCGAGGGAGGGAGTTCTTCTCCCCCGGTCCCGCATTCGCGGGACCTCCTCCGAAGCCGGCCGCCCTCGCTTGAACCATTGGCGCTCGGGTCGGCTTCAATTCCCACCGAAAGTCAAGTGCCGAGGGTGGGAATCGAACCCACACGGCCGTGAGACCACTGGTTTTTGAGACCAGCGCGTATACCAGTTCCGCCACCTCGGCAAAAAGTGGAGCTGAAGGGGATCGAACCCTTGACCTCTTGCATGCCATGCAAGCGCTCTCCCAAACTGAGCTACAGCCCCAAATTACCACAAACTTACTATTTCAAATACATCCCAGAAAGATTTGGGTGCTTGTGTCGATTCCACAATGTATTTTCTAGAGAATCGACCAGCCCCAAATTGAAAAGATCAGCCAGCCCCGCGAAAGAACGTCACTATATCATCCTGATACATTTTTGTCAAAATTCGTCTGCCCGCTTTGATGCGCGTGGCGCAATTGGCCGCAGGCAGCGTTGACATCCTTGCCCCTGGGCATGCGGATGGTGGCGTGAATGCCCGCTTTTTCCAATTCCGAACGGAACGCCAGCATTTCCGCGTGGCTGGGGCATTGGTGGGGATATTCTTCGACGGGATTGTAAGGAATGAGGTTCATCTTGCACAAAAGGCCTTTGAACAATTTTTTGAGCGCCGCCGGCGCCTCGGGCGTGACCGTCACGCCTTTGATCAAAATATACTCAAACGTGATCTGCCTTCTCTTGCTGGCCTCATAGGCGCGACAGGCCTCCATCAATTCTTCGATGGGATATTTTTTGTTGACCGGCATGAGCACATCGCGCGATGGATCGTCATACCCGTGCAGGGAAATGGCCAATTCGATCTGCAGGTTCTGTTCGGCCAATTTCAAGATTTTCGGCACCACACCGCTGGTGGACACCGTGATGCGGCGGGCCGCGATATTGACCGCCTTGTCGGAGTTGATCAAATGGATGCTTTTGAGCAAAACATCATAATTGTCCATGGGCTCGCCGATGCCCATGAAAACAATGTGGCTCAAGGGCCTTTTTTTACCCGCGGCATGCTTGACGTAAAGCGCCTGGGTCATGATCTCCGCCGTGGACAAATTGCGTTTCCAGCCGGCCACGCCGCTGGCGCAAAAACGGCAGCCGAACTTGCAGCCGACCTGGGTGGAGATGCACGCGGTCGTGCGCGTGGCTGTGGGGATCAAAACCGCTTCCACGTGCTGCCCGTCGAATAATTCAAAAAGGAATTTGGTCGTACCGTCTTCGGACCTTTGTTGGTCGGCAATGACAGCCGGGGCAAAGCCAAGATCGTTCTTGAGACGGCTGCGCAGCGGCTGGGACAAGGTGGTCATGTCCTCAAAAGCGGCCGCGTCTTTCTTGTAAAGCCACTCAAATACCTGCCCTGCCCGAAACGGTTTTTCTCCAATAGAGGTCAGATAAGCAGAGAATTCCTCAAAGGAAAGGTCGCGGATGTCCTTCATTATTTTTCCACGAATTCGCCGATGGCACGGTATTTCTTATACCGGGCCTCCAGCAGGGCTTCTTGGGAGAGGGAGGAGAGTTTCTTGAGGTGTTTGACCAGGACGGTTTTCAAATGAGCGGCGATCTCGGACGTGTTGCGGTGGGCGCCGCCCAGGGGTTCGGGGACAATTTCATCAACGATGCCAAACTTGATCAAATGCTCGCCGTGCAGTTTCAATGCTTCGGCTGCCAGGGGCGCTTTGAGCGAAGAGCGCCACAAAATGGAGGCGCAGCCCTCGGGAGAAATAACGGAATAATACGCGTGTTCCAAAATGATGACGCGGTCGGCCACACCGATCCCCAGGGCCCCGCCGCTTCCCCCCTCGCCGATGATCGCGGCCACGATGGGGGTCTTGAGGCCAGCCATGTCCCTCAAATTTTCGGCAATGGCCTGGGCCTGACCGCGCTGTTCAGCGCCGATCCCGGGATAGGCGCCCGGGGTATCGATCAAACACACGATCGGGACGTGGAATTTTTCCGCCAATCTCATCAGGCGCATGGCTTTGCGGTACCCTTCCGGGTGGGCGCAGCCGAAATTGCGCATGACATTCTCTTTGACGTCGCGGCCTTTCTGATGCCCCAGGATCATGACCTTGATGCCGTCGATCTTCGCGAAACCGCCCACCAGGGCCGCGTCGTCGGCAAATAAACGGTCCCCGTGCAGTTCCAAAAAATCCTCGGTCATCAAACGGATATAATCAAACGTGTAGGGCCGTTTGGGATGGCGGGCGATCTGCACCCTTTGCCAGGGATCCAAATGAACGTACACATCGTCTTTGAGTTTCGCGAGTTTACTTTCCAGGCGCTTGATCTCCGGCTCCAGGGCGACGCGCCGGGACCCCATCTTGCGCAAATCCTCGATCCTGGTTTCCAATTCGACGATCGGTTTTTCAAAATCCAAAGCAGCCATGTCTTAGTCCTGGATGGTCACCTGCGTGCCGGGCGCCAGCAGGTCAAAAAGTTCCTCGACGTCG
>Ga0209515_10009049_pt1 | contig 11433 bp, 11 predicted proteins | sample Subgroupgradi54m_FD_187454 | JGI IMG/M metagenome (GOLD analysis project Ga0209515, IMG submission 187454) | Subsurface groundwater microbial communities from S. Glens Falls, New York, USA - GMW60B uncontaminated upgradient, 5.4 m (SPAdes)... ...
CTGCCTTATCAATAACGCTGACAGCTTCTCTCATGCTTTTTTGATCAAGTTTGTTGACTGCTAATTTAACAGTCTTTTTGAGAAGCTCTCTAATTTTTTTATTTGCTAGAGTTCTTTTTTTATCTTGTCTCAGTTTTTTCTTCGCCGATTTTATTACTGGCATGCGGAGATTTTAGCATGATATACTGTAAATCACAACCCTTTATATGCCTACTGATTTTTTCAAAAAAGGACTAAGCATGCTTCTGCGTCGTCAGACCAACATCTTGTCAGCTGCTTTTGTAATCATGATAACTATTATTTTGTCCCAGGTTTTGGGCCTTGTAAGACAAAGATTGCTCGCCTCTATTTTTGGTGCATCAAATACTTTAGGCGTCTATCTTGCATCGTCGCGCTTGCCTGATTTTTTATTTCAACTCATTATTGCCGGCGCACTTTCTTCTGCTTTCATCCCTATTTTTTCAGGTTTTTTAGCTAAGAATAAAAAGCAAGATGCTTACAAACTTGGCTCAACCCTAATTACCTTTAGCCTTTTTGTTTTTATAATCTTGGGTTTTTTCCTTTTTATATTTGCTGATTATTTTTCAAAGCTTATGGCGCCCGGTTTTTCCCCGTCTCAAATATCTCTTATGGGAAACTTAACAAGGATAATAATTTTTGGAGAGTTGCTTTTTATAATTGGGAGCTTTTTGTCCGCAATTCTTCAGTCGTATAACCGTTTTTTCATTTCAGGAATTGCCGCGGCTTTATATAATCTTGGAATAATTTTAGGAATTGTTTTTCTTTCTCCCTTCTTGGGAATTTATTCCGCCGCGTATGGTGTAATTTTAGGAGCTTTAATTTTTGTCCTGGCCCAAATCCCTTCTATTAAAAAAGTCGGGTTTTCTTTTAAGCCGTCCTTCTCCTTAAAAGACAGCGGAGTTATGGAAGTTATAAATCTCATGTGGCCCAGGACTTTAGGTATTGGAATATTTCAGCTTGGAACTGTTGCAACGGTAACGCTTGTATCTTTTTTGCCAAATCCGGGAAGAAACTATGTAATCTTTGACTATGCTCAGATTTTGTCCTTTGCACCTATTGTTCTTTTTGGCCAATCAATAGCACAAGCAGCTTTCCCCATGCTCTCCAAGGAAAAAGATGATCTTTTAGAATTTAGAACAATATTTACAACAAGCTTCAACCAAATTCTTTACTTAATGCTTCCTATATCTGCACTCTTTTTAGTTCTTAGAATTCCTATAGTAAGACTCATTTTTGGAGCGGGAGCTTTTGACTGGCAGGCAACAGTTTTAACAGGAAGAACTCTTGCATTTTTTAGCATATCTCTTTTTGCACAAGGCTTGGTTTACTTGGTTGCCCGGGGTTTTTACGCCCTGCATGATGCCAAAACACCTTTGTATGTCGGTGCTTTTAGTACAGCTTTGATGCTGGGGCTGGGTTTTTTATTTATCTCTGTCTACCATTTAGGAGTTGAAGGAATAGCTTTTGCATTTTCCCTGGGAAATATAATTAATTTCTTACTTCTTTTTATTTTTCTTGATAAAAAAGTTAAGTTTGACAAAATCTCCATGAGTATTTCTATTGGCAAAATTTTCATAGCAACTTTCTTTACCGGATTTGCACTTTACATTCCAATAAAACTTTTGGACCAGTTGGTTTTTGACACAACAAAAACTATAAATCTTATAATTCTAACCGGAATTGCAAGCCTTGCAGGTTTAAGTCTTTATCTTTTCCTAACTTGGGTTTTTAACGTTGAAGAAGCAAAAACATTTCTACTTCTTTTTAGAAGAGTTGGAAACTGGAAAGAAGTATTAGGAAAAAGCGAAGAAGTAATAGACGGCTCCCACTTCAACCCCTAAATGTTATAATCTCCACATGGTTCGGCTAGACTCACCACAAGTTCCTCAATCTCAAATCCGGAATTTTTGTATTATTGCGCATGTGGATCATGGAAAGTCGACGCTGGCAGACAGACTTCTTGATATCACAGGAACTGTTAGTAAGCAAAAGATGCAAGAGCAGTATCTTGATAGTAATCCAATCGAAAGAGAACGCGGTATTACTATAAAACTTGCGACAGTTCGTATGAATTATTCTCTTAATGGCCAAGACTATCAGCTTAATTTAATCGATACTCCGGGACATGTGGATTTTTCTTATGAAGTTGTAAGAACTCTTTATGCTTGTGAAGGAGCGGTTCTTGTGGTTGATGCAACAAAGGGAATTCAAGCCCAGACCGTTGCCAATTACAATTTTGCCAAGAATCAGGGATTAACGATAATTGCCGCAATAAATAAAATTGATTTGCCCTCGGCCAGGATTGACGAAGTAGAAAAGGAACTTATAGACACTTTTGGCTTTTCAAAAAATGAAATATTTTATGTGTCTGCAAAAACAGGAGAAGGAACAGGAGATATTTTAAAAGCAGTGGTTGAAAAAATTCCGTCTCCCTTGGGTTCGGCCAATTCTCCAACGCAGGCTTATATCTTTGACTCAATTTATGATGAGCACAGAGGTATTGTAATTTACGTAAGGATTAAAAACGGAACTATTAAAAAAGGCGATGAGATTGTTTTTCTTTCTGACAATACCTCATCTCTTGTTTTAGACGTTGGCTTTATGACACCTGGATACAACTCATCGGAACAATTGGAAACAGGAGAAGTCGGTTACATTATTACAAATATTAAAGATATAGAACAGGCAAAAGTTGGAGATACTATTACAACCACTAAAAATAGAGGAACGGCTTTGCCTGGATTTATGCACCTTAAGCCTTTTGTTTATTTGTCAATTTACCCAACTTCAAATTCAGAGTTTCAGGCACTTCGCAAGGCAATTTACAAACTTAAGCTTAACGATGCTTCGTTAGTGACGGCTCCTGAGCAAAGCATTATTTTTGGCCCCGGGTTTAGGTGTGGATTCTTAGGACTCCTGCATTCCCAGGTTGTAATAGAGCGCTTAGAAAAAGAAAGCGGAGTGGATGTTTTTACTGCTCCTCCAACAATAGAATATCTTGTTGACGGCAAGTCAGTGACGAGTCCAAAGGATTTTAGAAATGATGCAATAGAAACAAAAGAGCCTTTTATAGCAGGTGAGATTTATACGCCGGTTGCCTACGTTGGTGGAATTTTGGAAATTATAAATGGAAGACGCGGGAGGCAAAAAGATGTTGTATATTTTGGTTCTCAAGCAAAGATTCTTTTTGAAATGCCTTTGGCTTCCGTTGTCTATGATTTTTATGACAAGATAAAATCTGCCTCCAGCGGCTTTGCCTCTTTTGACTATGAAATATCGGACTTCCGACCGTCTCAGCTTGTCCGTGTGGACATCTCCGTTAATGAAAATGTAATTCCTGAACTTTCTTTTATAGTTCACAAAAGCGAAATGGAAAGTTTCTCAAGAAGAATTGTCAAAGTCTTATGTGAAGCAATTCCTAAACATCAATTTATTATCGCAGTCCGCGCACAGCAGGGGGCAAAAATAATCGCAAGTGAAAAAATCGGAACCCTTAGAAAAAATGTCTTGGCTAAAATGTCAGGAGGAGACAGAACTAGAAAAGATAAACTTTTAGAGGCGCAAAAAGCAGGAAAAAAGAAAATGAAACAAATTGGCAGGATATCGATACCGAAGGAAGCGTTTCTTTCTGTTCTTAAAGCTTAGAGAGCAAGTAGAAGTCCGCCAAGAATTGAAAGTATTATTCCTATAGTTCCAATTCCGATAATCTTGTCGCCAGGTCCGGTTGGTGCAAGTGCTTTGGTTGGAATTACAGTGGGAACAACTGTTGCAGTTGCTGTAGGAACGACTGCTGTGCCACTGCCTGCTGCAGCTCCGCCGGTCGAGGCTCCTGATGCAGAAGTAACTGTTATTGTTGTTGTGCAACTTGTCGCTACGCTTGTTGCAGTTTGATTATCGGTTAGTACTGCAGAGGCGGTAAATGTGCCCGGATTTTGATAAGTGTGGGCAATTTGTGTATTAACCGTATTTGTACCAATTCCGCCTCCTGTTGTAACATCGCTTGTTTGTCCGTCACCGAAACTAAAACTGACTTTAGTTATTGTGCCATCTTCATCCTTGCCTGCTGCCGTAAAAGTTAGTGAATAAGGAGCAGCGCCCGTTGCTGCTCTATCCAAAACAAGACTGCTACAGACAGGTACCTTGTTTGTAGAAGGTGTGCTAGCTGCTCCGCCATTTATGGTAATTAGTGCAGGATCAGGTTTTCCTGCCAAGACATTTTCATTTGCCTGATCAGGTGAAGCAATAGATAAGACTTGCGTTTGATCCTTGTCTATTACAACCGGCGTTGTTGAGCCGCTGGTGCCGGCAATTGCTTTTAAGTTTATAGTTGCCAATCTTGTAGAAGCTATAATAACTTTTGCCGGATCCGCGCCAACAGATAAAGTCACGGTTACATTGCCGGAAGTATAGGTTGGACCTTGTAAGACGGTGAAAGGACCCGCTGGGGTAGAATTTGGAGCAAGTCCAGAAGTTTGATCAACAGAGAATTTGGTTGCGTCATAAGTAAGAGTTAATTTAACAAAAGAAACAGAATTGCTTCCGGGATTCATCATTACATCAAGGCTTACCGTATCCCCAACGTTTGCTGTTTTAGTTGGTGGGACAAAAGTAAGAGTTGTTGTAGGAGCGGCTTTAGTTGTTACTTGTTGGCTTTTTTGAGTCAGAAAGACGGTTAAAGGAATTGCAAAAAGTAAAACAACAAGAAATCCTAATAGGAAAATTTTCTTACCAGAAAAGAATGACATATTTGCACAAAGTTGCGCCTAACTTTATGGTATAGAAGAAAGAATAAAGTGTCAAGCTAGTGTTGACACTCAAGAGGTAAGTTTGCTATACTCTGTCAACTGAATTTTAAGACATGGCAACAAAAACGGATACAACTATTATAAAACCATTGTTTGACAACGTTCTTATTAAGCCTCTTGAGGCAGAGGTAAAAACTGCAAGTGGAATTCTTCTTCCTGATAGCGCAAAGGAAAAACCACAAGTTGGAAAAGTTATGGCAGTGGGCCCAGGTGCATTCGATGAAGATGGAGAAAAAAGGCTTGCGATGGATGTAAAGTTAGGAGATAAAGTAATGTATAAAAAATGGGGCGGAAATGAAGTCAAAGTAAATGGAGAAGACTGGGTTTTGGTTGAGCAAAAAGATATCTTGGCAGTTATTGAATAGCTTATGAGCAAACAAATTAAATACGCGGAAGACGCTAGGGAGTCATTAATAAAAGGAATCAATAAACTTGCAGACGCAGTTGTTACAACCCTTGGGCCAAAAGGCAGAAACGTTGCATTGGACAAAAAGTGGGGAGCTCCAAATGTAGTTCATGACGGGGTAACCGTTGCAAAAGAAATTGAACTTGAAGATCCATTTGAAAACATGGGAGCACAACTTGTAAAAGAAGCAAGCTCTAAAACAAATGATGTTGCAGGTGATGGAACAACTACGGCAACACTTCTGGCTCAGTCAATTATCAACAAAGGTTTTGTAAAAGTTAACGCAGGTGCCAATCCCATGATTCTTAAAGCCGGAATGGAAAAAGCAGTAGAAGCCATTATGGAAGAAGTTAAAAGACTGGCCGTAAAAGTTACGGATTCAGATATTGCAAAGGTTGCAACAATTTCGGCACAAAATGAAAATATCGGAAAGCTTATTGCAGAAGCTTTGCTTAAGGTTGGAAAAGACGGAGTAGTAACAGTTGAAGAAGGCCGCTCTGTTGAAATGTCAATTGATTATAAAGAGGGTATGGAATTTGATAAAGGATATGCCTCCGCTTACTTTGCAACAAATATGGAAAAAATGGAAGCAGAAATTGAAGACCCATATATTTTGATTACAGACAAAAAAATCTCAAATATTGCCGAAATTGTTCCGTTTATAGAAAACTTAGTTAAAGTTTCCAAAAACCTGGTTATTATTGCAGATGAAATTGAAGGAGAAGCACTAGCCTTACTGGTTGTAAATAAATTAAAAGGAACATTTAATTCTCTGGCAATTAAAGCTCCCGGATTTGGAGACAGAAGAAAAGAAATGCTTGAAGATATAGCAATTTTGACAGGTGGAACTGTTATTTCTGAAGACACAGGAATTAAATTTGAAAATGTAACGCTTGAGCAGTGCGGAAGAGCGGACAAAGTTTGGGCAGATAAAGAAAGAGCAAGAATTATTGGTGGAAAAGGCAAGAAGGCAGATGTTCAGGCTAGAATTGCACAGATAAAAAGAGCAATTGAAACTTCAACTTCTGAATTTGATAAAGAAAAACTTTCTGAAAGACTCGCTAAATTATCCGGTGGAGTGGCCGTAATAAATGTTGGAGCGGCAACGGAACTTGAAATGAAAGATAAGAAAGAAAGAGTAAATGATGCAGTTGCCGCAACTAAAGCTGCACTTGAGGAAGGAATTGTTCCGGGTGGTGGAGTAACTTTGCTTAAAGCTCGCAAGGTCTTGCCAAAAGTTAGAGCAAAATTAGCAAATGAAGATGAGAAAGTGGGACTCGATATTCTTTTCGAAGCACTATCAGAACCTCTTAAAAGAATTGCTAAAAATGCAGGAGAAAATGAAAATGAAGTTCTTAAGAAAATTGAAGATTCTACAGTTGTTGACTTTGGTTTTAACGTTATGACAAATCAATACGGCTCAATGATAAAAGCCGGAATTGTAGACCCTGCAAAGGTTACCAGAAGCGCAGTTCAGAATGCGGCAAGTGTCGGCATGATGGTTCTTACAACCGAAGCACTAATTACAGATATTCCTGAAAAACATCCTTCCCCTCCAGCTATGCCAGGCGGCATGGACATGGGCTACTAACCGCTCCGCGGTAATTTCCAATTTTTAATTTCCAATTTCCAATGAATCGAGTGACGATTTGATATAATTGCCTCATGAACAGGAAGAAGAAATTTATTGCAAGCAATGGTTTTATCTTGAACAAAAAAGGAGAACTGCTTTTATTAAAGCGCTCTTTAGATGATAAGGCTTTTCCCGGTAATTGGGAATTACCCGGCGGAGGAGTTGACTTAGGACAAACACCTCAGCAGTCTCTAATAAGAGAAATTAAAGAAGAATGTGGCCTAAACATAAATGTCTTGGATTATTTAATAACCAGCACTTTTTCTATTGGCGAAGATGCTGAAGTATCCGAAGAGACATTTTTATGTGAAGTTATAGATAACAGTTTTGAAGTTACTATAAGCAATGAACATTCGGAATATAAATGGGTCGATGTAGAGAATATAGAAGTAGAACTTTCTGACTTTATAAAGCGAGTCATTGATTCCGCCAAAAAAGCACTACACTAAGTGAATTTAGAGGACTTTGTTACTTCTTTTTAACTATTGCTGCGTGGATTTCTTCAGTTAATTGATTGTTAATTTTAATTAATCTGTGAACTTCATCCTGAAGTTCTAAAATTGTCTCAGCATCTTTAAAGGTTTGCTCTGCTTGCTTATCAGAAGCTTTAGCCTGGATTTGTTGACCAACAATAATAATAGGAAGAAGGACTAATTGCAGGAAATTAGATGATAACCAGTTAATTACAACTGTTGGAGATCCTTGCTGTATCGCTGCGGGCAAAGCTATAAATGCCAAACCGGCAAAAAGATAAGCCGTCCACATTGTTCCTATGCCTACTGTGACTATTGAAGCAATCTTACCATTTAGACCAATATGTTCGTGCTTGGCGAGATGAGGACCTTCCTTTTTCCTTTTTTCAATCCATGGATGTGGGATATGTATTGGCATTAAATTTATTATACGCCTCTTCTAAAAAAGTTCCAACAAATATTGTCTCGTAAGCGTCTTTTGTGCTATATTATCTAAACTCGCTTTGTATGAAAAGATTTCTCTTGTGGGTTGTCCCTCTTCTTATAGCTATTCCGGTTTTTATAGGAACTGTTGTTTTCTTAAATCAAAAAACGGGAAAGGGAGCGCTGCAGGTTACATCTGTCCCCGAAAGTCAGGTTTATCTTGACGGAAAATTAATTGGCAAAACTCCACTCTGTAAATGTGAGGCCGCAGATATGATTTCTGTTGGAGACCATGTTGTAAGACTTGTTCCATCGGCTGGGAATTTTATGCCTTTTGAAGAAAAAATCCCGATTTATAAATCTGTCCTTACTGTACTGGATAGAACTTTTGGCAACGGCGCATCCTCTTCTGGAGAGGTTATAACCCTTACTCCGCTTGCAGATATAAATAGCTCACAGTTCTTTGCAATTTCTTTTCCCGATAAAGCCCAGGTTTTATTAGATGGAAGCCCGGTTGGACAAACAGCACTTCTTTTAGGCAATATTACCCCTTCCGATCATGAATTAACATTCAAAAAAGAAGGGTATAAAGACAAAGTTGTTAGGGTCAGAGCTGTTAAAGGATATAAATTAAGTTCTATAGTTTTCCTGGGAATTTCGGATGAAATCGCAAGCAGTTCGGCCGCAGTTGCAACACCTTCTGCCGCACCATCGGTTGTCAAAGTGTTGATTCTTGCAACGCCAACGGGGTTTTTAAATGTTAGAGACTCCTCCTCTCTAGGTGGTTCTATAATTGATAAAGTAAATCCCGGAGATAGTTTTGAATTGGTTTCAGAAGCTGACGGATGGTATCAAATAAAACTTGTCAGCGGAAAAACGGGTTGGATTTCCTCCCAATACGCTTCAAAGAAATAGTCTAAGGCACTATAACGTAAAGAATCACAAGAACCATTATGAGCCAAATTATAACGGTTGAAAGAAGCGCTTTGTCAGATAGTAAAACTTTTTCAGGACTTTCCCCCTCATGCTTTTCATAGATATCCTGAAGATACCGCATAAGTCCGTAGACTACAGGAATTATTGTTATCATAAGCCACTTTCTTTGAAAAAATGCCGGCAAAAAATCGGGAAGAAGAATATTTATACCAGGTTTAAAGCCTTGGGGATTTTCAAGGAAAGTAAAAAGCGCATAAGAAATAAAAACTGAAGTTGCAAATATAGATGCATAGAGATCCAAAAGCCTCTCGGAATAATGGGAAAGAGTTTTTCTAATTGCTGCAATATTAGCCTGTTTGTTTTGGGAAATTAAGGTAAGTTCACTTCGTCTTTTTCCAATTGCAATAAAAAGTGCTAAGGAAATTGTTGTTAAAAGTAGCCAGACGGAGATATGAAGACCGCTAGTTGCAAATTCTCCGGCATAAACTCTAATAATATAGCCTGAAGCAATAGCTAAGATATCTATTATCTCAACACTTTTAAGAAACATTGAATAGAGAAGTTGAACTGCAAGATAAATAAGCGATACTACAAAAAAAGCGGGTGTTATATGAAAAGAAAAATAAAGAGAAAAAACTACTATAGCCGCCGCAATAGTGAGAGCTACCGGTATTGGAATATCTCCATGAGCCAGGGGCCTAAATTTTTTAAAAGGATGCAATTTGTCCTTTTCAATGTCAAAGATGTCATTGACAACGTAAGACGCAGAAGAAAGTCCGCAGAAAATTAAAAATCCAATAATTACGTTACTTAAAATATGAAGATTAAATAATTGTCCGGAGAATGTAATAGCTGCAAAAATGGCAAAATTTTTAATCCATTGCCTGGGGCGCAGGAGCCTTACTATATTTAGCTCAAGCCTCTGGGTTGTCATTATTTTTGTTAACTACAATATGCAAAAAGAGAAGTCCTCCACCAACTATTATGCCTGCCATAATCAAGGCAAATAACTTTCCACGACTCTCAAGAAGTAATGAAAGTGAACCTAATATAGCAGAAATAATCCAGTAAAACAATGCAACGTGGGGTTGTTTAAATCCAAAAGTTAAAAGCAGGTGATGTAAGTGTTTCTTATCATGCCAAAAAGGTGAGCGCCCCGTTAAGATGCGTCTCACAACTGTGAACATTCCGTCAATCATTGGTACTCCCATAACTAAAATTGCCGTTGCGAGTTTTGCGCTTGAAAGCATTGAAACCGCAGCAAGTAGTAAATAAACAGCTGTTGCTCCGTAGCCTGGGAAAATTTTGGCCGGATAAAAATTAAAAATAAGAAATCCCAGAGATGCTCCTGCAATGATGAAAGAAAGTTTTGCAGAAAGAAGGGAAAGGCTATCTAGTCCAAACCTAAGACTTAAAAGCCCGATTACAAATGCGGATATTGCAACAACTCCCGGCATTTGTCCATCAACACCCTTGCTCCAGTTAAGCATATTCATAACCCAGACAATCCAAACGACTGCAACAACGTTTGATAAAAGAATATTAAATGGCAAAACTATGCTGTTTAAGTAAAAAATTCCCCCAAGCGGATTTGTAATAAAGGGAATACTTATGCCGCTTGCAACAACTATAACAGCGCACAATATGTTTATGGGCAGACGAATATAAGGAGACAAGTCAAATTTATCATCCAAAACTCCGGTAAGAAGCGCTATGAACGCAGCAAAGAGCAATGCCGTTACAGTATTTGTTAGTGGAAGAAGTACCAGGCTTGATAACAAAACTCCTATAAAAAGAGGAATGCCTCCGCCCCTGGGAACTGGTTTTTTATGAAGTATTGCCGGGTGTTTATGTTTGGCAGGGTCATCTATAATTCCAAATCTTCTAATAAATATAAGAGACAATGGAGTAGCCAGAACCGTTGCAATAAAAGCAATAAGTATAGGGAAAAAAATTATGTTGCTCTCTAAATATGTAATCATTTAAGTCACCAAACCTATGATAACAAAACTAAAAATTAATATTAAAAATGTTGTAAGCAAGCTTGTCACAGAAAAAATGCGGGATAGAAGCGGACTTTTAGTATAAATATATGAAGATAAGACTAGGTTAGCAGACATAATAAAAATGGTTGAGACAAGAGGAAGAAATATAAAAATCTTAGGACCTATTCTGTCATTGCCCCAAGGGAGTTGATTAAAAATGGGAATAAAAGGAGGAAGATTAAAAAAACGAACAAAAACATATAAAAGTGTTAAGGAAAATATGCATAAAGATGCTATAGAAGTGCGACTGATAATTTTATCTGTTCTTGTTGGTTTAAAAAATTCTTTCATAAATTAAAACGTTTTCTATATTACTCTTTACTTTGTAATTAAGTAAAGGGAATGGGAGTTGGGGAACATCGGGCATTACTATTATAAGTTTTGGTTTATTTCTGTAAATCCCATTTTTGGTATTTTCTATCCCATCTTTATATTCGGCTATATGATAAGCAACGGCATATCTTCCAGGCGGCAGTTTATTTGAGAGTGCATAAACCTGAGCATTATTGCCCCAAATAAAAATATTATCGCCAGGCTTAGTGTGAATTTTTATAAATTGAACTAATTGATAATCCCTTGGAGTTTTGCTATCAAAAAAAGCTCTGTAAGAAATAACGGATTTTTGGTTTGTGACAAAAGAGATAAAATTTTGATAGTAGTAAATTGTCTTTCCGTAAAACCAGAAATTTTT
>Ga0209515_10009051_pt1 | contig 11432 bp, 11 predicted proteins | sample Subgroupgradi54m_FD_187454 | JGI IMG/M metagenome (GOLD analysis project Ga0209515, IMG submission 187454) | Subsurface groundwater microbial communities from S. Glens Falls, New York, USA - GMW60B uncontaminated upgradient, 5.4 m (SPAdes)... ...
GCGCGCCGAGCTCGACGTCGATGCGGCTCGTCGTGTGGCTGAAGACGTAGCTGCGCAAGGTGGTGAGCACGCTCTCGAAGACGACAACGACGACCAGGCCGATGACGAGCACGTCGAGCGTGGTCATGCCGCGGTGCACCAGCACCTTGTCCATCACGACCTGGAAGAACAGCGGGCTCACGAGCGCGAAGAGCTGCAGGAACAGCGACACGAGCAGCACTTCGCCGAGCAGGCGGCGGTATTTGACGAGGCTCGGGATGAACCAGCTGAAGTCGAACTTGGCGAGCGCGCCGGCCAGCGAGGCGCGGCTGGTGATGAGGATCAGCTCGCCGCTCCATTGGGCGGCGAACACGCTCATCGGCTCGATCACCGGGCGGCCACCCTGGATCGCGCCGCTCGGGTCCTGGAACAGCACGCGCTGGCCGTCGCATTGGGCCAACACGACCCAGCGCGGCTCGCCGCTGTCGTCCTTGAGCAGGGCGAGCGCGGGCAGCGGCGCGAGGGTCAGGCGTTCGATCGTCGTGCGGCTGAGCTTGGCTTTGAGGCCGATGTGCTTGGCCGCCAGCAGCAGGTCGTCGGTGTCGGGCTCATGGCTTGGGGTCCAGCCGAGCTGGTGCGCCAGGTGCGCCGGGTCGGCCGCGATGTGGTGCAGCCGGGCGATCAGGCACAGCGCGGTGAGGGGGGCGCGGCCTTGTGGCGGGCCACCAGCCTCGCCCTCGACAGGCAAAGCGGCGCTCTCGGCCTGGGCATCGGCCGCGTTGGCTTGGTATTGCAAGATCCCCCCGGAACAGCTTGTTTTGGTGCGAAGGGCAATGTAGGGGCGCGGACGGAGCTTGTGACTCCCTCTTGTTGGGGACGGGTTTTCGACAGCTGCAAGAGTTTGCAGTTGTCGATTTTTGGAGAGTGAGGCAGGGGCATTGCGAGCTCACCATTCAAGCCATGTAGGGCGAGTGGACCCCGGCGTTCGCCGGGGTGACGGCGGTGCTGCCACCGGTCGGCACGACTCGGCGGCGGTGTTTCGGGAACTACTGACGCCGAAACGGCGCGCACGGCGTAGCCTTGCCCACCTCGAACCACAAGGAGGCGGTCATGGCAGGCAAGCCCATCTACAAATCGCTCTACGTCCAGGTCATCACCGCGATCGTCATCGGGGTGCTGCTGGGCCACTTCTACCCGCATACCGGCGAGCTGATGAAGCCGCTCGGCGACGGCTTCATCAAGCTGATCAAGATGATCATCGCCCCGATCATCTTCTGCACCGTGGTGGTCGGCATCGCCGGCATGGAGGACATGAAGAAGGTCGGCAAGACCGGCGGCCTGGCGCTGCTGTACTTCGAGGTCGTCAGCACCATCGCGCTGATCGTCGGGCTGGTCATCATCAACGTCGTTCAGCCGGGCGCCGGCATGAACATCGACCCCGCGACGCTCGACACCAAGAACATCGCGGCCTACACCGGCCCGGGCAAGCTGACCGGCACGGTCGACTTCCTGCTCAACATCATCCCGAGCACCGTGGTCGACGCGTTCGCCAAGGGCGAGATCCTGCAGGTGCTCTTGTTCTCGGTGATGTTCGGCTTTGCGCTGCACAAGTTCGGCGGCCGCGGCACGCTGGTGTTCGACCTGATCGAGAAGGGCTCGCACGTGCTGTTCGCGATCGTCGGCATCATCATGAAGCTGGCGCCGATCGGCGCGTTCGGTGCGATGGCGTTCACGATCGGCAAGTACGGCGTCGAGTCGCTGCTGTCGCTGGGCAAGCTGATGGGCACCTTTTACGCGACCTGCCTGTTCTTCATCTTTATCGTGCTCGGCCTGATCGCCCGCTTCCACGGCTTCTCGATCTGGAAGTTCATCAAGTACATCAAGGAAGAGCTGCTGATCGTGCTGGGCACCTCGTCGTCCGAATCGGTGCTGCCGCGCATGATGGCGAAGATGGAGAACCTGGGCGCGAAGAAGTCGGTGGTCGGCCTCGTGATCCCGACCGGCTATTCGTTCAACCTCGACGGCACCTCGATCTACCTGACGATGGCCGCGGTGTTCATCGCCCAGGCCACCAACACGCCGATGACGCTGACCCAGCAGATCACGCTGCTCGGCGTGCTGCTGCTGACCTCGAAGGGCGCAGCCGGCATCACCGGCAGCGGCTTCATCGTGCTGGCGGCCACGCTGTCGGCGGTCGGCGGCGTGCCGGTCGCGGGGCTGGCGCTGATTCTGGGCATCGACCGCTTCATGTCGGAGGCGCGTGCGCTGACGAACCTGATCGGCAATGGCGTCGCGACGGTGGTGGTCGCGAAGTGGACTGGCGACCTGGATACGGCGCGGATGGAGCGCCAGCTGAACAATGAGAGCGATGCCGAGGCGGATGAGCCGGAGGCGGTGCTGGATGAGGAAGAGCAGCACATGCCGGGGGCGGTGCCGTCGGTGTAGCGCTTCGTGGGGAGTGGATCCCGGCGTTCGCCGGGATGACGACTCCCGGGGGGTCACGTCATACCGGCGAAAGCCGGTATCCATTGCCCCACTCAGCTCCGAAGCCGTTCCAGCGCCTGCTCGAAATCCGACTGCAGATCGACAAAGTCTTCGATGCCCACCGACAGCCGGATCAACCCGTCCGCAATCCCCATCGCCACGCGCCGCTCCGGCCCCATCTCCCAGTAGATCGTCTGCGCGACCGGAATCGCGAGTGTTCGGTTGTCCGACAGATGGCTGGAGACGATGACGAGGCGCAACGCGTCGAGAAACGCCAGGCAATCGATGCCTGGCTTCAGCTCGAAGCTCAACAGCGTGCCGAACCCACCCTTGAACAAGCCCGCCGCACGTTGGTGCTGCGGGTGGCTCGCGAGCCCCGGGTAGTGCACCGCCGCCACCTGCGGCCGCGATTCGAGCCAGCGTGCGAGCGCCAGCGCGTTGGCACAGCCACGTTCGGTGCGCAACACCAGCGTTTCGGCGCCGACGCTGATGCGGTGGGCGTCTTCGGCGCGCAAGGTGGCGCCGAAGTCGCGCAGCCCGCGCTTGCGGATTTGCAGCAGGCCCCAGCCGGCCGGCTCGCCCTTGCGGTACGGCGCGGCGATGTTGGCGAAGCCACTCCAGTCGAACAGCCCCGTGTCGCACACCGCGCCGCCCATCGCGTCGCCATGCCCGGCGATGCCCTTGGTCAGCGAATGCACGACCAGGCCGGCCTGCACGTCGCGGCCGAGCAGCAGCACCGGCGTCGTCAGCGTGCTGTCGACGACGTAGAGCAGGCCACGCTCGGCGCACAGCGCGCCGATGCCGGCCAGGTCGGCGACCTGGGTGCGCGGGTTGGCGATGGTCTCGACGAAAACCATCCGCGTCGTCGGCCGCAAGGCCGCGGCGACCTGGGCGGCGTCGGTGGCGTCGACGAAACTGATCTCGACACCGAGGTTCGCCAGCGTCTGCAGCAAGCTGTTGGTGTTGCCGAACAGGAACTGGCTGCTGACGATGTGGTCGCCGGCGCGCAGCAGCGCCACCAGCACGCCGGCGATCACGGCCATGCCGGTCGAGAAACACGCCGTGCCACGCGCCTGCTCGAGCAGGGACAGCTTGGCCTCGAGCGCGGCCCCCGTCGGGTTGCCCTGGCGCGCATAGACGTAGCCCGCCTTGTCGCCCTGGAACACCGCCACCAGCTCGCGCGCCGAGGCATGCGAGTAGGCCGCCGCGGTGTGCATCGGCTTGTGCACCGCGCCGTGTTCGACGCCGGCCAGCCTGTCGGCGTGCAGCAGGCGGGTGGTGAGGCCATGGCTCATCGCATGATTCCCCGAACAAGAGCAAGGCCCGTTCGGCCTGAGGTATCGAAGGCCCCTGCGGGCTTCGATACCTCAGGCCGAACGGTTCAGATGGGACGCGTCAAGCCGCTGCGGCCACCAGGGCCAGGCAGGCGTTGCATTTGCCGAGACCCGGCACACGCGGGTCGGGCTTGCCGTCGCCGGTCTTGAAGTTGGCGTGGCAACGCCGGCAAACGTACATCTTCGAGCTCGACATCATTGACTTGGCGTGCGGCTCGCCGACCGGGCGGGCGGCCGAGTACTCGGCTTGGGTCTGGCGCAGCTTCTGCTGCGCGGGTTCGGGCGTGACAGCGGGGCGTCGAGTGGCCATGGGGCAGATCCGGAAAGAGAAGCGCAACCCCGATTGTCCCCGCAATCGGGGTTCAAGGTGTGAGAACCCGCAAGAGACCCCTCACCCCAACCCTCTCCCGCGAGCGGGAGAGGGGGCAATTCAAGAATCGGCGCCTACGGCATCGGCCACCTTCGCGAACCCATCCGCCTCGAGCAAGCCCGCCAACCCCCGATTGATCGCCCCCACCACCCCCGGCCCTTCATAGACCAGCGCCGTCATCAACTGGACCAGCGAAGCGCCGAGCCGAATCTTGCGGTACGCGTGCGCGGCGCTGAAGACGCCCCCGGAGCCGATGATGACGTGGCGTGCCCTGTCCATGCGCCGATACAGCTCGGCGATGGTGCGATCCGCCGCCGCCGCGGCCGGCCGGCCCGACACCGCGCCGGGCATTCGCGCCAGTTCGGCTTCGGGGCTCGTGAGCCCGGCCGGCTTGCCCGCCGGCAGGTTGACCGAGAAGCCGCTGACGAAGCGCGCCGCGTCGACCGCTTCGAGCAAGCTCTCGATCTCGGCCGCGCTGCCAAACGGCGCCAGCTTGAGGAACAGGGGCGCTGTCGGGCGGTGCGTCGGCGCCGCGGTGGGTGCTGACGACGTTGATGCCCAGCCGGACGCTGCTGCTGTGCGGCCGGCCCGCGAGCCGCGCCGCGACCCGCTCGGCGCCGTCGTTGGGCAGGCCGTAGTTGACGATGATGGCGAGCTCGCGGGTTGCCTGCCGATGCGTCGGCCGAGATCGAACCGACCTCGACATGGCCGAAGCCGAGCGCCGACAGACAGGCCACTGCACGCGCACTCTTGTCGAAGCCGGCGGCGAGTCCCAGCGGCGTTCGCATCGAGATGCCGGCGACTTCGGTGGCGAGGCATTGGCTCGGTGTTCCGGCGCGCGCCGCGATCGAAGAGCAGAGCCAGCCGCGCTCGCCCGCCCATTCGGCGGCACCGATCGCCAGGCCATGTGCGCGCTCCGGGTCGGCCGCGAACAACAGCGGCCGCAGCAGCGAACGGTAGGCGCCCATCGCCGCAACCTACAAGTCTGCGCCTTGCGAGCGCAGGTAGCGCTTCACGTCGTCGAAGCTGACGCGCCCGCTGCGCCGCCTGTCGATGCGCTCGAAGTTGTCGGCCACATAACCGAGCCCGGCGGCGCGCGCCTCGCCACGGGTCAGCGTGCCGGCGCGTTTCGTATCGGCGGCGTCGAAGCCGGCGCGCAGCTTGGCTTCGATCTGCGCGCGCAGCACCGCCCCTTCGGTCGGCGCCGCGGCCGATGCGGGCCGGGCGCGCTCGGGCACCCAGGGATCGCGCAGCGGCGCCTGGACCTGCGGCTCGGGCGCGCCCTGCGCTTGCGCCAGGCCGACGACGCAGCCGGCCACGATCACGAGGACAACTCGTTTCATTGCGACGCTCCGTTGTTCGATGCAACCCGGCTCGCGCGCAGCGCCAGCGTGCCGCGATAGAACGCGGCCAGGTCGGCCTTTTGCAGCGGTCGCGAGCCGTCATCCAGATACGTCATGTGGCCGCCGATGTAGTTGCGCACCACGATGCGCGGGTTCTGCGCCAGGCGCGCGAGGTCGCGCTCGGTCTGGTAGAACGGTGTCGCCAGGTCGTCGTAACCGCTCATCGCCAGCACCCGCAGGCGCGGGTTCTGCGCCAGCGCCGCGCCGAGGTCGGGAACGGTGTCGGGCAGCGGGTTGCCGTCGTGCGAGAAGTCCCAGCTGTCGATCGCGTTGCTCAAGATCACGTAGCTCGACGCATTGGTGTAGCGCAGCGTGTTGCGCAGGTAGTCGTTGATCGCGCTCGCGAACGACGCTGTGATGAAGGTGCTCGACGGGTCGCCCTCGCTGGCGAGCGCGCTGCCGAACGGCGCGGCCATGCGCGCGTCGTAGCGGCCGAGCAGCGTGTTGGCGAGCAGCCGGTTGCGGTAGATGTCGGGCCCGAGGTTGAAGTTCGATTGCCACAGGCTGGCCGCGAGGCCGGTGGTGCCGCCGAGCAGCGGCGGCAGGTCGGGCGGGACCGGCGCGCCGTTCAAATACAGCCGCACCGCCGGGCCGTAACGCGTGGCCGAGAAGTCGCGCATCTGCGTCATGTACACGCCGAGATCGCCGGGCATCGGCAGCAAGAGCGCGTAGTTGAAGCCGACCGCGGCGTAACTCGGCAGGTAGCCTTCGCAGCTGACCGAAACACCGGCGCAGTTGCTGTTGTAGTCGAGTGCCGGCGACTGAAGCACCAGGCCGTCGAGGGCGACGCCGGCGGATTCCAGCAGGTGGGCGAGCACCGCAGTGCGTGGCCCGCCATACGACTCGCCGAACAGGAACTTGGGCGACGCGCCGCGGTTGTTGACGGCCAGGTAACGCACAACGAAGTCGCGGAACACCGCGGCGTCGGCGTCGACGCCCCAGAAGCTGCGGTTGGTGTACGGCGCCAGCGCCTCGGACAGGCCGGTACCGACCGCGTTGACGAACACCAGGTCGCTGCTGTCGATCAGGCTGCTCTCGTTGTCGACCAGCGGGAACGGGCGCGGCCCGGTCGTGGAAGGCACACCCGTCACGAGCCGCTTCGGGCCGAACGAGCCGAGGTGCAGCCAGACGCTGGCCGAGCCGGGGCCACCGTTGTAGAAGAAGGTCACCGGCCGGGTCGCCACCGGCTGGTTGTCGGCCGTGTACGCGACGTAGAAGAACGAGGCTTCGGCCTGCCCCGACACCGGGTTGCGCGCGCTCAGGTGGCCGGCCGTGGCGGTGTACGCGATCGTCGCGCCGTTGACGCTGATCCGGTGCTTGCTCGTGGCCGCCGCTTCGACTGCGCCGGCGAGCGACGCGTCGGGCTGGGCCGAGTAGCTGGCCGGGTCGGTGTACGAGCCATCAGGCGCCGGGCCGGGCACCGGCGCGGGCGCTGCAGCGCCGCCACCGCCGCCGCAGGCCGACAAGTGCAAAAGCGCCGCGGTCAGCAAGGCGTAAACAAAGGCGAGTCTCACCGGCCGGAGTTTCACCCATCGCGCCGGACCCGTCACCCCGGGGGCGAACCCGGGCCAGGCATCAGTGACGGCGCCGGCGGTGCAGGCCGAGTGCGAACAGCGCCAGCCCGGCTGCCATCGAGACCCAGACCTGCGGCTCGGGCACCGGCGCGGGCGCTTGGTCGACCAGGTAGTTGTGGCCCGACAGCGTGCTCATCCCAACGCCGCCGCTCAAGCGCACGTCGGCCAAGCGCACGGTGTTGAACAGATCGACGCTGTGCCCGTTGCGCCCGGTGACGCCGAGCTCCGAGGTCACGACGTAGCGCACGCCGGCCATGAAGTCGAACTCGAGCGCGCTGAGCGACGCGAACGACGCACGTTGTTCGTTGTCGCCGCGCTCGCGCACGCTCGCGACCAGCGTCGGGCCGTCGAAGCCGTCGGAATCGGGCGAGATATTGTCGACGTCCCAGACCTTGAAGTCGTAGAACCAGTCGGCGAAGCCGCCCGAGGCGCCGTACACGAAGGTCGACGGGAACAGGCGGTTCTGGGTGGCAACGTCGGCGCGGCCGTCGATCGCGAGGCCGGCGCTGAAGCGTCCGTCGGCTGTGAAGATCCAGGCGTCGCGCCAACTGCTGCGAGCCTCGGCCACCGTCAGGATGCGCACGGACGCGCTGCGCCCGTTGCCGCGGTCGTCGGTGCCCGCCGCGCCGAAGCTGGTGTCGGCCGACGCACGGTTTATGCCGAAGTCGCTCTGGGTCCGCGCCGAGGCGGTGGAGTGGAAGTCGCCGACGACGCAAAGAAGGCAGAAGTCACCCACCGACACACGCAGCGGCTGCGACGTCGCAGCGTCCCGGATGTCGCGAAAGTCGTTCAGCCCGGGCGACAGCCCCGCCGGCGGCGTGTAGCCGCCGCCCAGGTCGCTGAAGGTGTATTGCACGATCGCCGCGGCGCTGCCCGACAGGCCGGCGCTGCAGTTCGTGAAGTCGGTGCAGCCGTCGATCGGGCCGGCCAGAGCCGGCACCTGCGACGTGCCCGTGAGCAGCACAGCCAGCCCGATGCCGCGGACCAGCGCCGTCGACAGCGCGAATGTCTTCATCACAACCCCTGAAGCACCGAAGCGATTTCGGCAATGGGCTCAGCTTAGTCAGGGGGCGATTACGAAAGGCATACCGATGCGGCTCGGTTCTAGGGATTCAGGATTCAACGCATCGCGCGGATCGCGTCGACCAGTTCCAGCGTCGCCGCCGCCGGCTTGGCCGCCAGCCCCTGGGCGATCGCAGCGCGACAGTGCTCGTACACGCTCAACGCCGCGGCTTGTTCGCCTGCGTCGCGCAAGAGCCGCATCAGCTCGCGCGCCAGGTCTTCGGCCAGCGGGTCGAGCTCGAGCGCGCGTTCGAGCAGGCTGCGCACCGCGCGGGTGTCGCCACTGGCCAGGCCGTGGCTCGCGAGCCGGCCTACCGTGCGCTTGAACTTGCTCGCCAGACGCGAGCGGTAAACCAGCTGCCACGACTCGTCTTCGGTGCCGTGCAGGAACGCTCCGGCGTAGATCGCGATCGCGCGCTGCGCGTTGAGCGCGGCTTCGGGAACAAGCCGGGCCGACGGCGCCGCGGCGGCCGCGTCGACCAGCTGCTCGAAGGCCAGGCAGTCGACCCAGACCAGCTTGGGGTTGAGGCTGAGCCTGCCGAGCTCGAGCACCAGCGCCTCGTCGTTGGCGAGCAGCTTGCGCAGCCGGTGCAGCGCGACGTTGAACGCCGACTTGGCCTTGTCGCCTTCCAGGTCGCGCCACAGCGCGAACATGATGCTCGCGGTCGACACGTCGCTGCCGCCCGACGCGATGACGAATTGCAGCAGCTCGAGCGGCTTGCGCGCGACCTTGCCGCCGAAGGCTAGCGGCTTGGCGTCGAGCTCGATCTGGAAGCGCCCGAGGGTCGAGATGCGGACGATCCACGGCCACGCCGCCAGGTCGGGCCGCACCGCGTCGAGGCTGCGCGCCGCGATCACCTCGCGAACGAAGTCGGTCTCGATGCCGTGTTCGAGCCCGAGCGCGCACACCCGCGCCGCGACCCGCGGCAGGGCGCGGAAGAAATTGAGCCAGTGCATGCGCCGCGCGAGTGCCAGCCCCTGGTCCAGCTCGGATCTTGCGGGCTCGTCATCGGCGGCGTCGAAGTGGCCGAGCGAACGCGCCAGCAGCGCCAGGCACCAGCAGAAGTCGGCCTGCGAGCCGCTGGCCGCGCGGCCGACGCGCTCGAAGAACGGCACCGCGTTCGCGCAGGCGCCGAGCGCCATCTGGACCTGGCCTTCCTGCATCACCGTCACGCCCATCCAGCGTTCGGGGAACTGGCTTTCGCCGGCCAACCGCAGCGCGAGCCGGGCGTGCGTGAGCGCCTCGTGGTGCCGGCCTTCGAGCAGGTCCAGGCGAGAGCGCAGCAAGTGCCACCAGCTCGCCTGGCGCGGCGCGCGTGGATGGAGCAGCGGCTCGGCCTGCACGAGCGCGGCATGGCCGGGCTCGACGCGGCCCTCGCCGATCGCCATCTGCGCTTCGACCAGCAGCCGCTTGAGCTCGGTCGCCGGCACCCGCGCGCTGCTCGACGCAGCCCGCTCGGCGCGCAGCGCCTCGGCACGCGCCGGCGCGGCGCACTGGTACAGCGCCTGCACCAGCGCGTGGCGCCATTCTTCGGCCAGGCGCGGGCTGACATCGGGGCTGGCCAGCACCGGGCGCATCGCGAGCTCGACCCAAAGTGTGTTCTCGAGGTCGAAGTGGGCGTCGAAATAGGCCAGCAGCGCGAGGCCCGCGCAGCAGCGCACCGGCGCTGCGATGCTTGTGTTGCCGAGCTCGCGCGTCAGCGCTTCGGCTTGCGGCTTGAGCTGCGGGTCGTCGAGCGCGTGGAACCAGCCGGTCACCAGCGCGCCGGTGCGGGCGAGCAGGCGCTGGTCGGCGTCGACTATCGAATCGAGCGCGGGCAGCGTCGCCTGCACCGCGCAGATCGCGTCCTGAAAGCCCGTGTAGTCGTCGTCTGCGATGCCGATGAACTGCACCAGCGATGCGGTCGCCACCAGCCGGCCGGCCGCGTCGCCAACGGCCTCGAAACACGCCGCGGCGGCGCGCAACTCGTCGCGCCCGCACGTGATGTCGTCGAGCGCAAGTGCGAGCCCGCGGCGCAGGTGGGTCGCGCCGTTCAAGTCTTGGCGGACTTCTTCGCGGCTTTCTTGGCGGCCTCGAGGTTCTCGGCCTTCTTGGCGCGCTTCTCGGCATTCGACGCGTGGGCCTTGGCGTCCTTGCCCGACTTGGCCGCCTTCGGCTCCTTCGATTCCTTCGCGGCCTTGGGTGCCTTGGGCGCTTTCGGCGCCTTGGCTTCGTGGACGAACCGGGCCGCCTTGGGCTTGGGCTGCTCGGCCATCGCGTGGCGCTTGGCGCGTGCCTCCTTCAGGAAGCGGCGTTCTTCCTGCAGCGCTTGTTCCTGCTCGGACGCCGCATGGTCGGCGCCTTGCGAATGGGCGCGCGCAAGCATCGCCTGGTGCAGCTTCGCGCCGTTTTTCTCGATCTGCTTGTGCAGCGTGGCGGTGCGGATCGGCATGCTGGGCTCCTGGCTGTGGACAGGGGCCCAATGTAGGTCAGGACGGGGCGCAGTGCCAATCGGATGTCCCCGGCCTCACATCATGGAGTGCGCCGCAGCACCGCGATGCCGGCCACGCCGGGCGCATCGCGCGCGTCCACGTCCAACGCGCTGCCCGGATGTGCGAAACGATAAGCCCGCCCCGTGGCGCTGCCGACCACCGTCAGCGAACTGCTGCCGGTGTATTCGAAGCGCAGCGTCTGCGCGACGCGGCCCTTCAGGCTGTCATGCGCCGCCGGACGGGTCGTTCCGAGGCGCGTTCCTCCGCAACAACTCATGCGATTCCTCCTTGTCGCCTTCGTAGAAGACTACCGGCGGCGCGGCCGGCTGGCCGAGCCGCTCGAGCAGGCAGGCGGCACCCGACAAGGCGAGCCACGCAAGCACGCCCTGGACCACGGTGTCGACGTCGAGCGCAAACACGAACGGCGCCGCCATCCACAGGCTGAGGCAGTAGAAACACGCCAGCACTTCCCCCCAGAAGCCGTCCCGCGCGGCTGCACGCAGCCGCGCGAAGACCTGCCAGGGGCCGTCTTCGGCGGCGAGCAAGTGGGTCACGCGCCAGACCGCGAGCGCGGCGACGCAAAACCACACCAGGCTCGACGCCGGCGTCATGGCTCACTGCGGTTTCAGCAGGCAGAAGCCGACACTCGCCGCATTGCCCCAGCCGCCGTTGGCGCTGACGATGGTGCGGTCCGACACCTCCATGCGAATCACGTAGCCGCACGGGTCCATGCCGGCGGTGTTGAGCGACCAGG